>Ga0172371_10002623_pt1 | contig 28424 bp, 23 predicted proteins | sample Lak12m_FD_114543 | JGI IMG/M metagenome (GOLD analysis project Ga0172371, IMG submission 114543) | Freshwater microbial communities from Kabuno Bay, South-Kivu, Congo - kab_022012_12m | ecosystem: Environmental > Aquatic > Freshwater > Lake | place: Democratic Republic of the Congo: South-Kivu...
GATACAAGCCCGTCTGCGCCCTCTACTCGACCTTCCTCCAGCGGGCCTACGACCAGGTCTACCACGACGTCTGTCTCCAGGACCTGCCGGTCGTCTTCGCCCTAGACCGGGCCGGGATAGTGCCCGACGACGGGCCGACACACCAGGGTGTCAACGACATCGCCTACTTGAGGCACATGCCCAACATCATCCTCATGGCCCCCCGCGACGAGAATGAGCTGCAGCACATGCTCGCCTCGGCGCTGGCCTACGGCCATCCGGCGGCCATCCGCTTCCCGAAAGGCGAAGTGGCGGGCGTCGAGATGGACGTCGAATTCAAGGCCGTTCCCTTGGGAAAGGGCGAGCTGTTAAAAGAGGGACAAGACCTGCTCCTGACGTACGGCCGGATGGCCTATCCGGCGCTCGAAGCGGCGCGGACCCTCGAGGCCGAGGGCATCAGCCTGGCCGTCTTCGACGCCAAGTTCGCCAAGCCGCTCGACGAGGAGGCGATCCTAGGCTTCGCGAGGAGCGGCCGGACGATCATCACGGCGGAGGAAGGCGTCGTCGCCGGCGGCTTCGGGAGCGAGGTCAGGGAATTCCTCGACAGGCGGGGCTTATTCGGCATCCGCTTCAAATCCATCGGCCTTCCGCGCGAGATCTATCCCCTCGGCAAAGCCGCCCAGATAAGACAGCTGCTCCGCCTCGACCCCGCCGGCCTCGCCGATCAAATACGGGAATTCTATAAAAAGGGCTGAGAGCCCCTCTGTTTTCATGACCAAAGAGAGGCTGGATAAGGTCCTAGTTGAGCGCGGGTTGGCTGAAACCCGGCAGAAAGCGCAGGCGTTGATCATGGCCGGCCTGGTCTTCAGCGACGGCCGCCGCCTCGAGAAATCGGGTCAGTTGGTCGCGCCAGACGCGAAGCTCACGGTCCAAAAAACCCTGCCCTACGTCGGCCGCGGCGGGCTCAAGCTCGAAGAAGCGCTCGACGTCTTCAAGGTGGGCGTCGCCGGCCGCGTTTGCGCCGATATCGGCTCCTCGACCGGCGGCTTCACGGACTGCCTCCTCCAGCGGGGTGCGGCCCGGGTCTATGCCGTGGACGTCAACACGCGCCAGATCGACCGCAAGCTGCGCGACGACTCGCGGGTCGTCCTGGTCGAGAAGAACGCCCGCTACCTCGCGCCGGATGATTTTGCCGTTATCCCCGGATTGTTCACGATCGACGTCTCGTTCATTTCCGTCCTGAAGATCCTCCCGGCGATAAAGAGGGTGATGGAGGAGGCGCCCACGCTCATCCTCTCCCTCATCAAGCCCCAGTTCGAGGCGGGGAAAGGCCAGGTGGGGAAGGCGGGGGTCGTCCGAGACGCCGGCGTCAGGGCCGGCGTTCTCCGCCGGGTGATCGAGGAGGCGGCGGATATGGGCTTCCATGCCTGGGGAATCGTCCGCTGTTCGACGCGCGGGCAGAAGGGCAACCAGGAGTATTTCGTCCTCTGGTCGCGGGAAGGGTTGCGCCCCGCGCCGGATGCCGTGTTACAATGGATCGAGGAGGTCACCCGGGATGAGCACCATTCGTAAGGCCGGCATCGTCATCAAGCCCCACGCGCCCCGCATCGAGAGCGCCCTCTCCGACCTCGGCGACTATTTCGACCGCCGCGGCGTCAAATACATCCTCGAGGAGGCGGCGGCCGAGAAGCTCGGCCGGCCGGACGGCATCCCTCGGGCTAGAGTTCCCGAAGAGTCCGGCCTGGTCGTCGTCCTCGGCGGCGACGGCACACTGCTCAGCATCGCCCACCTCGCCGCGCGCCGGGGCGTGCCCGTAATGGGTGTGAACCTGGGCAGCCTGGGCTTCCTGACCGAAGTGACCCTTCCCGAGATGACCCTCACCCTGGATGCCCTCCTCGACGGCGCGCCGGGCATATTCAGCACGCGCCTTCTGCTCGAGGCGCTTTTCAAGGGCGAATCCAATCTGTGCCTCAACGATGTCGTCATCAATAAGGGCGCCGTGGCCCGTATGATCCACATGAAGGTCCGGCTCGACCACAAGGAGCTGGATACGATGAAAGCCGACGGCCTTATCGTCGCCACCCCGACCGGCTCGACGGCCTATTCGTTGGCCGCGGGCGGGCCGATCCTCCACCCGGCCGTTCCGGCCGTCCTCCTGACGCCGATCTGCCCCCATACGCTGACCTTCCGGCCGATTGTCATCTCCTCGGAAATTCCGGTCCGCATCGAGCTCCTGACTTCGGGAGAGGAGGTCTACCTGACCTTCGACGGCCAGCGCGGACGGACGATGGTGAAGGGGGATTTCGTCGAGGTGAGGCGAGCCAAGCAGGCTTTGAAGCTCGTCTCGTCCCCGAAAAGGAACTACTTCGGCCTGCTCAGCGAAAAATTCTCCTGGGGCGGGTAAGCCCAGTTCATTGACTTTTCGCCCCCCCAAATTTATCATTGAACCCTTGAAATGGCTCAAAATCTGCGCATACTGATCGTCTCTCCCGAAGCGGCGCCGTTCGCCGTGGCCGGAGGCCTTGCCGCCGCCGCGAGCGGCCTGGCCAAGGCCTTGGCCCGCAAAGGCGCGGACGTTTCGCTCATCCTGCCGAAATACCGCCGCCCGGAGATCGAGTCGCTCTCCCTGGAGCCTGTCGTGTCCGAGCTCTGCGTCCCGCTCGGCAACGACAAGGTCAAAGCCAGCGTCCATAAGGCCGAAGCCGATTTCGGCCCGGTCTTTTTTGTCGACAACCCGAAGTATTTCTGCCGCCCGGAGGTCTACGGTTCGGCCCGGGAGGAATACCTCGACAACGACGAGCGGTTCACCTTCTTCGACCGGGCCGTCCTCGAGTTTGTCCTCAAGAAGAAAATGCCGGCGGACGTCATCCATTGCCATGACTGGCCGACCGCCCTCATTCCGCTCTTCCTCCGGACGCACTACAGCCAGAAAAGCCATCTCAAGGATACGGCCGCCGTCCTGTCCGTCCATGACCCGGCGCGTCAAGGAAAATTTCCCCCCGAATCCCTGGCCTGGACGGGCCTCAGCTGGGATTATTTCACGCCCGACCAGCTGGCCCTCAACGGCCGGTTCAATTTCCTGAAGGCCGGTCTCATTTTCTCCGATGCGTTGAACGTCGTTCCCTCTGAGCGGAAGGCCGTCGCCTTATCGCCGGGCGATTCCGGGAACGGAGTCGAAGGGATCCTTCAAAAGCGGGCGGACGGATTTTCCCGGATCGGAAACGGCGTGGACGAGGCGACATGGGAATCGGCGGCCGGAGAACATCTCGAGCTCTATGCCAGAGCCCTAGCAGCGAAAAGAGGAGGTCAAAGTGTCCGATAACATCATCCAAGTGACCGATGCGAGCTTCGAGGAGGAAGTCATAAAATCCGCTCTTCCCGTGCTCGTCGATTTCTGGGCCGTCTGGTGCGTGCCGTGTAAGATGATCGCCCCGTTTGTCGACGAGATCTCCGTCGAATACAAGGACAAGGTCAAGGTCTGCAAGCTCGACGTGGACGGGAGCCGGCAGGTGCCGGCCCGCTACGGCGTTCGGGGCATCCCGACGCTCCTTCTGTTCAAGGGCGGCGAGCTCAAAGAAACCATGGTCGGCGCTCTTCCGAAGGACAAGATCGTCGCGGCGATCACCAAGCATCTATAAAAAGGGGACAGGTACTTTGGGGACAGGTACATTTGGGACACCTTCTTTTTAGGCAGGGAAAGAAATCGAGGTGTCCCAGAAGAATGTGTCCCAAAAGTAAACGTCCCAAAAGTACATGTCCCCGATTTCAATTTTTATAGGCTGTAATCCTGAGCGAAGCGAAGGATCTCGTATGAGAATAGAAATTGAGGGACACAGTATTGGGTCCCCGATTATTGAAGGGATTTGATTCATGAGCGAACCGTACGATGTCGTCATCATAGGCGCGGGGCCGGCCGGCCTCTCCGCCGCCATCTACACGGGCCGGGCCCGGCTGAACACCCTCGTCCTCGAGAAGGGGATCCCGGGCGGCCAGATCCTGATCACGGACTGGATCGAAAATTATCCCGGGTTTCCGGATGGCGCGGCCCCCTTCGACCTGATGGAGGGCTTTCACAAGCAGGCGCTGAAGTTCGGGGCCAAGTTCGAAACGGACGAGGCGAAGGAGATCCGCCGCGACGGAGACCTCTGGGTCATCCGCGGCGGCAAGGCGGAATATCCGGCCCGGGCCGTCATCGTCACGACCGGAGCGGCCCACCGGCGCCTCGGCCTTCCGAACGAGGGCAAGTTCATAGGCCGCGGCGTTTCGTACTGCGCCACGTGCGACGGGCCCTTCTTCCGCGACCTAGCGATCGCCTGCGTCGGCGGCGGGGACACGGCCCTGATGGAGGCGGAATTCCTGACCAAGTTCGCCTCTGTCGTTCATCTCATCCACCGCCGGGACAAACTCCGCGGGACCAAGATCCTCCAGGAGCGCGTCTTCGCCAATCCCAAGATCGCCATCCACTGGGACTCGGTCATTGACGAGATCAACGGGAAGATGAACCTCGAAAGCATCACCCTGAAGAACGTCAAAGATGCCTCGACCTCGGTCCTGGCCGTCGAAGGCTTGTTCGTCTCGGTCGGCGTCGACCCGCTGAACGCCATCGTCAAGGGCGTCGTCGACCTCAACGAATGGGGCGAGATCATCGTCGACGAGAAGATGGCCACGTCCGCGCCCGGGATCTACGCGGCGGGCGACGTCATCGAGGCCGCCCCCCACCAGGTCGCGACGGCCGTCGGGACGGGCGTCCACGCCGCGATCAGCGTGGACGGGTATTTATCGGGGAAGTAAATATCATGCCATTGCGAGCCCCGATCGCAAAGCGATAAGGGGCGTGGCAATCTCACATACCGTCGCGATGCCGTTCGCGATTGCCACATCGCTTCGCTCCTCGCAATTACGGTTATTCTTTTTTTACCGCTTTCTCCAACTCTTCGACCCGCGTTTTGAGCCTCTTGAAATCCTTGACGATGTCGTAGATCTGCGGGGCGATCGCCCAGAACTTCCGCCAGACGCGGATGTCGAGGTGGGGGCTCCCCGAGACGAACGTGCCCGAGGGGATGTTTCCGGTCACGCCGGACTTGGCCGCGGCGATGACATTGTCGCCGACGGTCAGGTGGTCGGCGATCCCGACCTGGCCGCTCAGGATCGTGTTGCGGCCGACCTTCGAGCTTCCCGCGATCCCGGCCTGGGCGATGAGGATGGCGTTCTCTCCGACCTCGACATTGTGGGCGACCATGACCAGGTCGTCGATCTTCACCCCCCGCCGGACGATCGTCTCGCCCAGGACGGCCCGGTCGATGGTGCTGTTGGCCCCGACCTCCACGTCGTCCTCGATGACGACGGTTCCCGTCTGGGGGATCTTGACGTGCGAGCCGTCCTCGCCCTTGAGATATCCGAAGCCGTCCGCGCCGATGACGACGCCGTTGTGGATGGTGACGCGGTTGCCGATGCGCACGCCCTCGCGCAGAGCCGTGTTTGAATGGACTATCGTGCCCGCCCCGATCTTGACGCCGGGATAGACCGTCACGTGGGGGAAAAGAACCGTCCCTTCGCCGACTTCCGTCTCGTCCCCGATGACGCAGTATGCGCCGACGGAAACGCCCTTCCCGAGCTTCGCCGTAGGGGATACGACGGCCGTCGGATGGATACCGGCCGCCGGGCGATAGGGTTTATATAAGAGTTCCTTGGCGCGGGCAAAAGCAAGCCGCGGATTCTCGGCGCGCAAGACCGGGATCCGATTGAACGGTTCGTTCGGCAGGACGACGGCCGCCGAAGCGCCGGTCTTTTCCAGGAGGGACCGGTGTTTGGCATCGGCGCAATAGACGAGGTCTCCCGGCCCCGCTTTATCCAGTTCGGCCGCGCGCTCGATGACGACGCTGCCGTCGCCCGCGTAGGGGAGGTTCAGCCGTTCGGCGAGTTCCTTGACTGTGATTTTCATTTCAGTCCCTCGGATCCTTTGTCATGCACATTTACCTGCTTTGCCTCCATCCTCTCGTTGAGGACGCAGGCCAGCTCCGCGCCCCAGAGGAGGATGACAAGCGACGTCGAAATCCAGAGCAGGAAGAAGATGATCGAGACCAGCGTCCCCTGGAGAAGCTTGCTGAGCACGATGCCGACTGCGGAAAAATTGGCGACGTAAACGACGAAGATGCGCTTGAAGAGCTCCCAAAACACCGACCCGATCGCCGCGGCGACGACCGCGGCCCGCGTATGGACTTTCGTCTCGGGGATGAACTTGTAAATAACGAAGAGGACGAGGAAGCCGAGGAGGAACGGAGCGAGGTACTGGAGAAAGACGTTGTCGACGACGATCATGACGCCCGGTTTGAGGGTCGTCCGGACGAATTCGCTGGCCGTGATGGCCCGGTGGGCGGCGGTCCAGACGGCCGTGATCGAGAGGGAAAAAAACAGGATCACGGCGATGATGAACATGATCATATATTCCATCAACCTGTTGTAAAAGAACGACTTCTGGCGGTGCGATTTGAAGATCGTATTGATCGAGTAGATCAGGTTGGAGAAGAGGAAGCTCCCGCCGATGAGGGAGCCGACGAGGCCGAACCAGCCCAGGTTGCCGATGTTCTTGGAGATGCCGCTGAGCTTGGCGAAAAAGGAGGGGTCGAACTTGGCGAAGAAGTCTTCCGTGAAGAGATTCAAGCTGCGGATGGCCAGCTCGTAGTCCCCCATGATCTTGGTCGCGGCCCAGGCGAAAAGGGCCACGAGCGGCACCGCGCAGAGCAGCGTGAAATAGGAAATGACGATCGAGTGGTTGAAGCAGCGGTCGGCGTTAAACCTTTTAAAGGTCGTTCCGAGAATGCCGAAAAGCGCCGCCGCCATGCTCTTTATAATCCTCTAGAAAGAAAGCGCTATTTCGCTGTCATCCTGCGGAACGAAGGATCTCTTCCGAAGAGTCGTCCATAGTTCTTCGAGGGATCTCATAGATATTCGCAAAGTTGATTGAGATCCTTCACTCCGTTCAGGACGACCCAAAAGGTCGGATCCTTCGCAAGGCTCAGGACGATCGCAAGGCGATCACTTGACCCATTTGACCATGAGGATGATGAACGTGACGAGCAGGGCGTAGATGACCAGCGTTTCGATCAGGATCAAGCCCAGAAGGAGGAGGAAGCGGATGTGGGGAGCGGCCGCCGGGTTGCGCGAGATGCCTTCGCAGGCGCTGCTGATGGCCTTGGCCTGGCAGAACGCGCCCGCCGCCGCGGCCAGGGTGATGATCCCGCCGCTGACGATGATCGAGAGCTTGTAGAGGGACACTTTCTGGTCGGTCAGTTCCTGGGCCAGGAGGGGCGAGCCGGCGACGAAGAGGAAGAACAGCAGCAAGCCGAGAGCCTTCAGGTTCTTATTCATGGTCGAACTCCTTTCGATTAATGTGTGATTGCCACGTCGCTTCGCTCCTCGCAATGACAATTAATTTTATGTCATCGCGAGCGACCGCAGGGAGCGTGGCGATCACACCGATATTCCTATGCATGTTGCGCATGGGGCTCATGTTCCTCCTCATGGGCGACGGCGCCGGAAATGTAAATGCACGAGAGGAGGACGAAGACGAAGGCCTGCAGCAGGCCCGTGAATATGGACAGGGCCATGAAAGGCAGCGGCAGGAAATAGGGGATGATCGAGGCGATGACGACGATCAGGACCTCTTCGGCGAAGATATTGCTGAAGAGCCGGATCGAAAGCGACACCGGCCGGGAGAAATGGCTGATGAGCTCGATGGGCAGCATGAGCGGGGCCAGGACCGGGATCGGCCCCGTGAAATGCTTCAGGTACTTGAGCACGCCCTGGGCCCGTATCCCCTGGTAGTGGTAATAGACGAAGACCGTCAAGGCGCAGCCGACGGTCACGTTCAGCTTGCTCGTCGGCGACATAAAGCCGGGGATGAGGCCGAGAACGTTCGAGAAGAGGATGAACAGCCCGATCGTCCCGATCATCGGCAGAAACTTCTTGCCTTCGGGCCCGATGATGTCGACGAGCTGGCCTTCGAAAAAGTTGATGATGAGCTCGAGGACGTTCTGAAGCTTCCCGGGGACGGTGTTCCTTTTCCGGGCGGCGAGCCCCAGGAACAGGATCAGGACGAGGGCCACGATCAGGCTCATGACGACATAGTCGGGGACACAGTTGGCCGGGTCCTCGACCTTGATGCCGACGAGCCCGAGCAGGGCGGCGATCGGCTTGCCGAAGGCCTTGTTGAACAGCTCGACGATCGCCAGGCTGTGCTCTAGTTCTTCCATTGCTTCATGCGGGCGAGGGCCAGGGCGATCTCGACGAGAAAGACGGGAATGATCGTCGAAAATCCCGCGGCAAACGCCAAAATCATCCTTGGATAGACGAGGATTATAATCAAAAAGACCCCGAGAATCAACACAAAACGCGCAAGATAGAGGAGGATCCCGCTGCGAAGGGCCTGGGCTTTGCCCTTGGCCAGGACGTGGGTCAGGGCGCTCTTGAGCCAGAGAAAGCCGAGGGTGGAAAGCGCGCCGCCGGCGAAGAAAAACAGGCCGGTCAAGGGGTTGAACACCACGGCGGCGCCGAGGCCGAGGACGGCGGCCGCGGCGATCACCTCGAGGGGTATGCGGCGGAGGATCTTTTCTTCGACGGGGTCAATGGGCATGGGCATGTCCTTTCAGATTAAAGGTGTGATCGCCACGCCAAAAGGCTCGCGATGACAATAAAACTCATTTATGGGAGACACAACACCTATTTCCCCATTGTTTTTGTCCCCTGTTCTGGTCAAATAAGGAAATAGGTTGTGGCTCCCTATTTCTATTGTGTCTTCATATTTCCCGGCTTCGCTTCGACCTATCCCCTCTTTTGGAAAACCCTGGCGAGGGCCGCGGATAAGTCGCTCAACGCGGCTTCGTCCGGGACGGACATGCCGGGATCGAGTGCGCGCATGAACTCGAACATGGCGCTCATCAGCCGGCCGGCCGCTTGAACCGGGACGTCCGGGGAAGCCGGCGATCCGCCCTCGCCGCCCGGAATCGGCCATCCGGGGCTTTCCGCCCCCCTCTCCGCGGTTGCCGTCCCGCGGCCGCATGCGGCTGCGGATTTCCAGTCGAGCAGTGTGCGTACGCGACTCTTCAGGGCTTCGATCCCCCCGCCCATGCGGACGACATCGACTCCCGACTCCGGATCCAGAGCCGCCGCGGCCAGGTCCATCTTAATCTGGAGCGTGGTCAGCATGCTCTCTTCGATCATCCCTTCCGTAACGAGCAGATAGGCCTGAACGGATTTCTTCTGGCCCATCCGATGGACGCGGGAAATCCTCTGCTCCAGCACGGCCGGATTCCACGGGAGGTCGATATTGACCACGGTATCGGCCGCCTGAAGATTCAATCCAAGCGAGCCCGCGTTCGTCGCCAGAAAAATCCTCCGCTTCGGATCCTGCGCGAATCCGCCGATCAGCGCAGGGCGCTTCTTCTGCGGGACGGAGCCGTCGAGGCGGACGAAATCGGCTTTGAGTCGGCGCAGGATCGGCTCAACGAGATCCAGCATCGATGTCCATTCCGAAAACATGACGATCTTGCGGCCGTTTGCGGAAAGGAGCGCGTCCAGCAGATCGCCCAACTCGTCCAGCTTGGAGGACTGGGCGGGCGGGACTTTTTCTACCAAGAAGGCGCTGTCGGCGGCGAGACGGCAAAGGAGCAGGCAGCGCTGGATGCGCAGGAGATCGTCCTCGGTCAGGAATTTCTTGGCCAGGATGCGGCCGATCGTGTGGCGTTGTTCGGACTCGATGGCCAGCTGGGCTTTAGATGGCGGGACGCGGCGGATCTCGGTCGTCCGGGGCGGGAGTTCCATCCGCACGCCGGCCCGGGTGCGGCGCAGCAGGATGGGCCTGAGACGGGCCCGAAGCTCGTCCAGGTTCTTATAGCCGACGATTTTGCCGTCGGCTGCTTCATCGCGGTGCCGGTCGAAAAACCGAAACATCGGCCCGAGGCGGCGGCCGTCGACGAACTGGACGACGGAATACAGCTCTTCCAGCCGGTTCTCGAGCGGGGTGCCGGACAGGACGAGAGCGAAGGGGGATCGAAGCGCTTTGATCGTGCGGCTGGTGCGGGTCTTCCAGTTTTTGATGCGCTGCCCTTCGTCGAGAATGATGAGGTCCCAGGCCGTTTCCCCGACATGACGCAGGTCGTGGAGAACCTGCTCGTAGTTGCAGACCGTGAAGAAGCTGCCTTCGGCGTATTGAGCGGCGCGCTCGGCGATCGTGCCCCATACCAGCCGGCAGGAGCGTTCGGATCCGGCGGCGATTTCCGCCTGCCAGTGGGATTTAAGAGAAGCGGGACAGACGACGAGGACGCGGGAGATCCCCGCCCAGCGAGCCAGGAGTTCAGCCGTCCCGATGCCCTGGATCGTCTTGCCCAATCCCATGTCGTCGGCAAGGACGGCCCGGCCGGCTCCGACCGCAAAGGCGATGCCATCGAGCTGGTAGGGAAGGAGTTCGCGTCGGAGGAGCCCGCGGCGCAAGGAATGAGCGGCGGGATCGCGGCGGATCTCCTCGACGAGGCCGGCGATATTGCGACGGAAGAGGACGCGGCGGAGATGCTCGGCCGCGTCCGGATGAATCCGCGGAATGAGCGCAGAGGAAACGGGTCCCACGTGCGCAGCCGGCTCCCATGGAGATCCCGGCGCCGCCTGGAGCCGGAGGAGAGCGTCCAGCCGGGAGGCGTGAAGCGATGCCGCGCGCGAGGACTGGGATGCGGCGGTCCCCAAGGCCGCCGCCGGGCCGGGAGAGAGCGGTGGCCGATCGATCTCCGCTGCCGCGGCCAGTGCGCCGAGGAGATTCGGGACTTCCGCGTCGGGAATCGAGCCGGAAAGAAACGGGCGGAACCGGCGGAGCGCCGCCGGGGAGAGTTCGGGAGGAACCAGGAGCCGGAGCTCCACTTCTTCCCCATAGCGGAGCGAGACGACGATGCGGTCGGGGACATAAGCAACGGTCCGAACGGAGGACGGAAAACGGCGCCGGACTCGGGCCAAAGCGAAGAGAATGTGCTTGCAGGTGCCGAGAGTATTGGTTCGGAAGTCGGGGCAGGAGCAATAGGATTCGCCGGGCTGCCAGCCCCGGAGCGCGACGCGGTAATCGCGGATGGAGTCGGCGGCCGGCCGCGCTTTCGAAGGGGGGACGGACCGGCGTCCGGGCTTTTTTCCTGGGGGCGCGAGGATGAAACGGGAGGAAACCACATAATCGGTCCAGAGGACGTTCGGATCGAGCGATCGGAGGAACAAGGGCTCGGTGCGTGCCCGTTCCTCCCGGTCGGCCAGCGCTTTGAGGATGACAGTAGAATCTGAGTCGCCCATGCCCTGGACTTTATGGAAACGCCGTTCGAAAGTCAATGCCGCGTTAAGCGGCCGGAGCTTTACGTCTATTTTGTCAATATATGTTGGAATAACGTGACAGCAGAAGGCCTTACTCTTCCAAGTCTTCTTTGTTGTATTTGCTGATCCCCCGGATCAGGCTGATGAGGCCCGAGGCGACGCCGAGCAGGGTGAAGATGATCAGCAGCCAAGGCCCCGTTTTCAGCCACTTGTCGAGCCAGTAGCCGAAAAAAAGCCCGACGGCGATCGACGAGGGCAGCATCAGGGCCAGCGAGCTTACAACGGCCAGCTTCCGAAAGTCCATGATTAGCACACCGTGACCGACAGCCCTTCGCGGCTGATGTCGTAGGCGAAGAAGCGGGCCCGGCTGTTGGGCGGGTGGGATTCGAGGTTCGTCCGGATTTTTTCGGCGTCCTCCGGCGACCTGGCGATGATGAGCAGGAACCCGCCCCCTCCAGCTCCGAGCAGGGTCGCGCCGAACATATGGGGCTTGATCCGGTTCAGGATGCCCTCGATGACCCCGGTCGTCGAGTCCGGGTCGATCGCTTTTTTCAGCCCCCAGGCCGTGTCGATGAGGCCGCCGAATTTTTTCATGTCTTTGGCGGCCATGGCCGCGCTCAGCGCGGGCGGAAAGGCGTGCAGGTCCCGCAGAGTCCGCATGGCCTCCCGGTCCCGGTCGAGGTAGCGGCCGACTACGGTCCGGAGGATGTTCTTGGCCAGCCGCCGCAATCCCGTGTAATAGAGCAGAGTATGCCCCTTGTTCAGGGCAGGGTCGAGGACGTCGGCCGGGACATAATGGATCCGCGGGTCGGGGATGAGCCCGGCCTCGGTCGTGATCACTTTCACCCCGGGCAGCACGCCGCCGATCTGGTCCTGCCAGCCGCCGCCCGTAGTCAGCTCCTGCTCGAGTTGGAGGACGCGGTGAAAGAGCTCGCGCTCCGTGAGCGTCCGGCCCATCAGGCGGTTGACGACGGCCATCAGCACAGCGCCCATGATGCTCGAGGTCCCCAGCCCGCTCCCCGATGGGATGGCGGCCAAGGTGGTCAGCTCGATTCCGCCTCCGAACTTTTTCAGCATGCCGGCCAGCGTTTTGGCTCCCTTGGGCCAGGCCGCCGTCGCCGGGGAGAAGCCGGACAGAGCAAGGGCGGCTTTGGCCAGCCCAAACCGGCTGGCCGGTTGCCGATAATCGAGAAGCTCCTCGATCGTGCGTATCGTGAGGCCGGCGCCGTGGTCGATGGAAAAAATCCCGATCTTCGGCTCCGGGACGACGCGGGCATAGACTTGGATGGGCGGCTGGCCGTTGAGGTTCGCCGCGGCGTTGATGACGGAGCCGCCGTGCTCCAGCGAGTACGGCGGCGTGTCCGACCATCCGCCGCCGAGGTCGAAGCGGGCCGGCGCGCGGCCCCAGACGATCTCGTCGGAGCGCAGGGCGCATTTCGGATAATCCGCGGCGGGGGCCGTGCTGAAGACAATGGTCCGGCCGACATTCTCGAACGCCGCATCGCCGGCCGCCCTCGCCCAGGCACGGGGCGATACAAAGGAGGGCGCGGGAATGTTCAACGACTTGAGCCACGCCCGTTCGGCGGAAGTCAATCGGCTTTCGACCGCCCAGAGCAGGCCGCGGCTGGCCAGGCCTTTGGCGGCGGACGCGCCGAACGCCGATCCGATGGCCGTCCCCAGCGTGTGTAATATGCGGGAAAGAGTGAGGTTTTCGATGCCGGGTGCCGAGGAGTCCTTGCCGTAGGAAAGGAACGCGCTCTTTATGATGTCGGCCACGAGAGCCGCCCGGGCGTTGAAGTCCAGGCCGACTAAAACATATTGGAGTTCCGGCGCCGAAAATCCGCTCCTCGGGCTGAACAGGCGGGCGGCGTTCGCCCGGATATCCTCGGCGCGGTTCTCCCTCCGCCGCTTGTGGAAAGCCTCGTGCGACGCCAGGCGGGCCATCTCGCAGAAGCTATAACGGTCGGCGGCCTTCCAGGCTTTTTTTTGCGCGGCGGAGCCCTTTTCCGGCTCGAGCATCCACAGCCATTCTTTAAGCAAAGGGGACATGTACCGGAGGGACATGTCTCTTGCATTTTCTTGGACGTGTCCCTCCGGTACGTGTCCCCCAAGCGCAGGCCTGGTGCCCGAAAGTACGTGTCCCAAAAGAATCTGTCCCTTTTGTACCTGTCCCCTTTTGATGGCGACCGCCGGGAAGAACCTTCCGTTCCATATCGTCCGGTCCGCAGGCTTCATTCGCGAATCCCAGACGTCTTCAGGCCGCGCGCCCATGAGCTCCAGCCATTTCCCGACCGGCATATTGAGCAGAGTCGCCCCTTCGGCCTCCGTCTGCCTGAGACCGTCGTCGACGCCGTAACAGCGGACGAACCAGACGGGCTTTCCGCGGCGGCTCTTGCCTTCGATGATATCAAGCACGGTTTTGGGCGGAAGCGAAAGAGGTTCGTCCACGTCGGCCCCGACGACGACGTTGTCGCCGCCGGCGGTCAAGGCCGCCCGGACGCGGCAGCCCTCGACCCAGGAGTCCGTTCCGATGAGCCTGCCCTCGCCGGAAACGGCGTTGTCGATGTCGAGGCAGGCCCGATGGCGCGCCGCGCCGTGCCGCTCACCCTGGAGCGCGTTGCCGCTTTCGATGAGCTGGCGGGATGTGCCGAAATGGAGAAAATCGCAGCGCGGGAGGATGGAGACGTAAAGCGGCGTGCCGCTCAGGGCGCGATGGATCTTCCGCAGATGGCGCTCCGGGAAGCGCGACCCCGCCCGCCGGACGGAGCGGATATAATCCGCGAGGCTCGTTTCCGTCCCCAGGGCGGTCGTGATTTCGCGATAGAAATCCAGCCCGAATTCCTCGATCGCCCGGACCATTTCGCCTTTCCAGTTCCAGCGGCCCGCTTTCGTTCTGGCGGGACCGCAGAGGGAGAGGAGGCGCTCCGCGGCCGGGCCGTCCAGGCTGAAGACGCCGATGTCGAGGACGGACTGGCCGGCGCGGTCGATCGCGCCCTGGGCCGCCTGTTCGGAGAGAGACGGCTTTTGGAGATAGGTCCGGACGCGGCCGCCGGGGCCGGCGCAGAAGACGCCGTGGTTTTTGGCCGTCTCGGGCGCGGCGTAGGAGCCCAACCCAGTGATGCCTTCGCGATCGAAGCGGACTTTTTCGGGGTCGAAGAAAAGCAGGACGTCCCCTGAACAGACGACGACCTGCCCTTTTCCCGAGGCGTTCGGCGGGAGGGCCAGGTACGTCGGGACGAGGCGGTCGAAGATCGTCAAGGGAACGGCTTGGTCGGAGTCCCCGGGGATCGGGACGAAGAGCTTGCCGCAGGGGCCGTAGGCCGGCAGCCGCCGCGAATCCCCTCCGGCATGGACGATGAGGATGCGGAGGGAGGAGAAAACCTCGCGTGTCATTGCGAGGCCCGCGAAGCGGGCCGTGGCAATCTCATGGTTGAGCACCTCCAGCAGGCACAAAATCGTACTCCCGCCACTCCCGATGCGCTTGCCCTTCGCGTCGGGAACGACAAGGACTTTCCGTGCGTCAGGGATGAGCCCCAGCACCCGCCGTTCTTCGAGTAGCGCCTTATAAGCGGCCGCCTGCGCCTCGTTCCCGGCCGTAACGATCAAATAATCCCACATGTCAGTTATTCCTAAATTCGGCAACGGCAATCCACGTTCTATACATCCTCGACTCTGCAGACAATTTAAGTCCTCGCCAGGATGTTTATCAAGAAATAAATTAGGGTTTCGAAATTCAATTTTATACATCATGTTGACAAATTGTTAATCATGATGTATTTTATCTTTGCGCCTAGGGTGAGGCAGAGCAATCCAGCAGCATAATCCAAGGAAAAATTGAATGGGTGAAAAAAAAGCGGGCCGTCGAGCATCTCTCTCTGCGGAGGGCAGGTTGGTCCGAACCCAGATTCAGCTCACGAAGACGCAATCCGGCCGCTTGAAAACTCTCGCCTCGTCCAAAGGCCTTTCGGTGGCCGACCTCGTCCGCCAGGCCGTCGATACCCTTTTGCGGTCGGGCGTTTCTATCGACATCGAGGAAAAGCGCCGGCGGGCCGTCGCCGCCGCCGGCCGGTTCCGTTCCGGAGTCTCCGACCTATCGGTCAACCATGACCGGTATCTCGAGGACTCATTTTCAGGGAAGAAGGCCGATTAGGCCATGACCGTATTCATCGATACGTCGGCGCTGCTCGCGGTCCTGGACACGGACGACCTCAATTCCTCCGCGGCCCGCGGGACCTGGGAAAGCCTCGTCGTGTCGGGCGCTCCCCTCGTCTGCCACAACTATATCCTGGTCGAAGCCGCGGCCGTTATCCAGCGCCGGATCGGATTGGACGCCGTCCGGACGTTCGAAGAAGATATCGTTCCCGTCCTCGAGGTCATCTGGGTGGATGCGGACATTCACGAGGCGGCGGCCGGCGCCCATTTGGCCGCGGCCCGGCGGTCTCTCAGCCTGGTCGACTGCGTCAGCTTCGAAGTTATGCGGCGGAACGGCATCAAAAAGGCTTTTGCCTTCGACGATCACTTCCGCGAGCGCGGCTTCGAAATAATCTGAGCGAAGCAAATACCAAGAGTGTCATTGCGAGCCATCACGCGAGCGCGGGACGACGTGGCAATCCGACTCTAAGAGTCGTCCCGAGTCTTGCGAGGGATCTCCTCTGCTAGTCCTGAAGGTCAATGAGATCCTTCGCTCTGCTCAGGACGACCCAAGGGGTCGGATCCTTCGCTTCGCTCAGGATGACAATAAGGGCGCCGCGATGCTCAAACCTTTTTCTTCGTCTTCTCCACCTGCTCGCGGATCCAGGGATAGGTCCGGGCGATGCCGTCCTTGAGCGAGAATTTCGATTCCCAGCCCGTCGAGCGGATGCGGTCGTTCGTGAAATTTCGGGCGAGCACGCCGACCGGTCCCTTGATGTGCTTTATATAGATCTTCTTGCCTGCGACTTCGGCAATCGTCGCAACGAGTTCATCGACGGAGACGTATTCCGGCCGACCGATATTCACTCCGTTTTCGAGGTCGCTGGCCATCAACCTGACGATGCCGTCGACCATATCATCGATGTACGTATAGGCGCGCATGGCCGAGCCCTCACCCCAGACCTCGATCGTACCGCCGTCCTCGGCCATGGCGATCTTCCGGCACAAGGCGGCCGGCGCTTTCTCCCGCCCCCCCTGCCAGGTCCCTTCCGGGCCGTAGCAATTTTGGAAGCGGGCCAGCCTTGCCGTCATGCCGTAGCGGCGGCCGTAGGCCATGGCCGCTCTCTCGGCGTAGAGTTTTTCCCAGCCGTACTCGTTGTCGGGGAGCGCCGGGTAGGCATCGTCCTCGGTGAGGGCGGGCTCGTCGGCCGCCATGTTCCGGTAGACGCAGGCCGATGAGGAGAAGAAGTACCTCTTGACGCCGGCCAAAGCCGCGGCGTGGGACATGTGGATGTTGATCAGGGCGCTGTTGCGCATAATCTCGCATTCAGCGGAGTGGATGAAGCCCATTCCGCCCATATCGGCGGCAAGCTGGTAGACCTCGTCGAACGGCTTACCGTTCGGGTCCAGCACGGCCTTATCGCAATTTTTTTCCTCGCGGAGGTCCGAAACGAGGAATTCATCGGCCGCCGTCGGCGAGAATTCGGGGTATTTCAGGTCCACGCTCCGGACCCAGGCTCCGTCTTTTTTCAACCGTTTGACCAGGTGGCTTCCGATGAATCCGCCGGCTCCGCAAACGAGCGCTTTCTTCATGATAGCTCTCCTCGCTCTAATGTCGAAAAAGCACGCCTCACCTATTTGATCTCTCCGACAGCGATGCCGAGGTCCCTCGGATCTGGAACGCCGGTTGTCTTTAATGGATTCCAGGTGCGGCTGACGGTAATGAGCAGGACGGCATCATTTCCGATTTCCGTTTCCAGAGGGATCTCGATCTCCTTCCACATCTGATCGGTGAGAAGAATCTCCTTCAAGACTTTCTTCGTTTTAAAAAAATCCTTGACGAGCTGGAACCGAACAGTGACCGGCCTTGCGGCGATGTCCGGATGCGAGGCATGAATCGGAACAACGAGCACGGGTTTATCGATCTTGACGGGAATTCCGGCAGCATCGGCGATCCAGCGGAATTCGCGGCCGTCTCGGGTCTTTTCAACTCTTCCTAAGCCGAACGATCGGTCCAAGTTAAACGTTTTTGTCCTCGCCGCTAACGACAGGGAATGCGTCGAATTCCACAAATGGAGCCCGCAAAAGACGATCAAAACCGTTGGCTCCAAAATCCTTTTCCATCGGCCGACTGCGTGACGGCCGCTCTCGATCGCACGCTCTCGCTCCGCTTCCCGGGAGATCCCGGGGAGGGTATAAATCAATCCAACGAACAACCAAACGGCGTATTTGATCTCGTAGCTGCCGATATATGTGTGCGTCTGAGCGTTGAAAGCGAACGAGATCAGCGCGCATAGCGCTCCCCAATAGAGGTATTTCCAGGCTGACGTTCGGACGGCTTTGAGCCCGTTCAGTATCTGCCGCAGAAGTAATAAGGCGATCCAGCCCCAGATGAATATTCCTATCAGTCCGAGCTCCGAGGCGATCTGGAGTACGTAATTTTCAGCCGATTCGGGAACGATACGATATCCGTCGACTTGGGCCTCCGCCTTCGGCTGAGTTTGATAGAGGTTCGAATAATTGGCCACCTCGATGATGAAAGAGCCGATCCCTACTCCCGTCAAGGGATAATCTGCCGTCATCTGCAGGGCAGGCTTCCATTGCGATTCCATACGCCAAGTCAACATGTTCTTCGTGTTTGACAGACGTTGCAACATCGGAGTTTTCGAGAGTCCGGCTCGCCCTCCGGTTCTCACCACAAAAACCACTGCGACAAGAACAAAGATCACCAGGCCAAGGGCAATCATCACCCTTCCTCTCAGGAAACGGCCACGCCTGCCCTCTTGTTGTTCTGCGAACTTGTTCACCTGCGCAATCAATCCCGCGATTAAGAATGCAGTCAAGGCGATGACTAAGCCGCCGAGCCCGCTCTTCGATCCGGTAAAAAAAATCATGAGTACGGATCCAATGACGACGAGGGCGGCAATGACACGGAGCCAGCGTTCCTTGAACGCCAGGAAAACACCTGCGAACAGAGGACCGGCCATCGATAAATACGTTCCGAACGACAAGGCGTCTTTAAACGTGCCGTTGATCAGGCGCAACTGGATGCTCGTCGGATTATTGCCGAGAGCGAGATGGCCGAACAGCTGAAAGATGCCCCAGGCGAGCGCAAGAAGCGAGCCGGCCCCCAGGGCAACGACGGCGCGGCGTAAAAAATCCCTCGTTCTGAGTAGATTCCGGACGGCTAGGAAGAAGACGACGGCTGAAGCGTAGTTCAGCACGCAAAAGACGATGCTCATAATCGCCCCGCCGGAGCGAACGCCGAAGCGATTCGTCGTCAGCTCATAAATCTGATCACTCAAGAATGGCCAGAAATTCGCGAAGCGGAAAAATCCGATTAAAGCGGAAGCGGCGATGACGATGATAAATAGGCGCAGAGCGTGGAGGAGACCTGCATCGAGCGGAGGTTCTCCTATCAGAGAACGGCCCGAGAGCAGAAAACCCAGGAAATAGAACAGGAACAGCACTAACGCGGCCGGAGCGTGAGGAATGGGCTCAAAGATTCTGAAAAAATATGGCAGATTGTTGACGAGAGGAAAGAAAAAAATAAAGGCCAGCGTCCCGGTCGCGGTGCTGCGCCACGTCAGCCCGGCGACAGCGATAAGAATGGGGATAATAACGAATTGAAATGGCCAGACGATAGGGACGTATTTGTAATAAAAAAATATCAAAGCGCCGATATAGAGAGCGATAAGAGCCGCCTTCGCTCCTTTTCGACTGACGAAGGCGAGGTGGCTCATTCGGTTCGAGGAGGATTCCCGCGGAGAGGGAGAAGCGTATCGACCAGGATTTTAATATCGAAGAGAAATCGGAGGTGGGCGATATAATAGAGATCGTATTCGAGCTTGTCCCGTGCATCTTCCGTCGATGCCGCATACGGCCGGTTGATCTGGGCCCAGCCGGTCAAACCAGGCTTGACCACGTGGCGCAAGGAATAAAAGGGGATTTGGATCTTCAGCTCGCCGACGAACTCGGGGCGCTCCGGCCTCGGCCCCACCAGGCTCATCTCGCCGCGTATGACGTTCCACAGCTGTGGCAGCTCGTCAAAATGGAGCTTCCGCAATACCTTCCCCACCCGAGTCACCCGGGGATCGTTCTTCGTCGCCCACTGGGCGTCATTTCTCTCCGCGGCTTGGATCATCGACCGGAACTTGTGCAGCACGAAAACCGACTCTCTCCGGCCCATGCGTTTTTGACTATAGAAAATGGGGCCTTTCGAATCGAGTTTAATGAGCAAAGCGATGAACGGCCACAGGGGGAAGCTTAAGCCGAGCCCGACCGCGGAGATGGCCACATCGAACATCCTCTTGATTTTCATATAGATGCCGCTATTGACTGCGCTGAATCCCTTGGTCCGCAGGATCCAGTCTTCGTCCGGGATGCGGCTGATGGGAATCCTCTGCCTGAGGCGTTGGGTCATCTCAAAGACATCGACCACTTCGATCGCTTCGAGTTGCAGCCGGAATAGCCGCCCGATGAGACCGGGATCGATCGGAGAGGGCAATGCCAGGATGACGATTTCGATGCCGTTGCCTTTCAGAAACGCCGGCAGTTCGTCTAGTGAAATCTCCCGCCGGGGCTCCGCTTCGTCCGCCCTCAGGAACTCGGCCTTCGATCCATAAATGGTTACGTATCCGTCCAAACGCAATTCTTCGGGATGAGCCAGGACGGCGGCACCGATGTCCTCCGCGTCTTTGCCGCTGCCGATAACGAGAACCCCCTGCAAGCCCCTGAAAAACCGCAACGACAGGGTCGATCCGATCTTCCAAAGGAAGACGCCTCCTACGACGAGGCCGGTGGTGATAGCCAGAATCCCGCGCCCGATAGGGATGAAATACAGGAGGTATTTGAGCAGGGAAGAGAGGACGGCCGCTGTAACGGAGGCCATAATAATCTTAAGGAACAACCGGCCCCAGGCTGAACGCTTCGGCGGGGAATAAAGATCGAAAAAGTGGAAAACGATGAGATAGACAATCGTCATAAGCCCAAGAAAAATCGGCGGGAACTTCTTTTGGAATTCACCGGCCGTGTCGAAACGGATGAGGCAGGCCGCCCAATAAGAGAGCGGAACCAGTACGGCATAGCCCGCCAGGCCGATGAGCAGGTTTGCCGATTTTCTATTCATGCTTATAGACAAAACCCCCCCGAATTATACGAAAAGGCCAGGCGTGAGCGCAAGGCGACGCGGGATTCGTCTTAATCTGTCTCCTGAGCGTAACGAAGAATCCCCTCGCTGCCGTCGCCTTATCTTTTTATCATCGGACGCGATCAGAAGGAGCGTGGCGATCATACCTTCTCCCTCGTCTTAAAAGAAGGCGCGGGGGGATTGATGATTCTCGCTATTTTTCACTCTTCTTAAAATAATTCTCTTTCGAAAATCCAATATAAACGAGCCCCAGCAGGATTTTCGGGAGATGAGCGACGGCATGGAGCATGAGTCCATAGCTGAGAGCGTCGGCGCGCGGGATATCGAACAAGGACAAGGCCAGAATGATCGCATATTCAAAGACGCCGATCTTGCCTGGAGCCGAAGGGGGAAGGCTCCCGACCTGGACGGCGAAAAGGACGATGAGAGCCGCTTCGACTGGCGGGTGAATAGGGATCGCCTTAAAAAGCAGGACGTTGGCCAGGATCTGGAGGACGAGGAGGACGACCGTTAATAACGAAAGCGCAAGGAGGTTGTGCGGGCTGCGCAGCGCGGAAAAAGCGCGGAGCCCCTCTTCGACGGCCGCGACAACTTTTTCGGCCAGTCGTCTCGGCAGCGCCCTGGCCATGAACCGGACGGCTTGGAGAAAGATCGCCGGCCGGATGACGAGGAAAGAGAGGACAAAAAAGGCCAGGAGCCAAACGCCGATGCTGAAGATAAGGCTGGTCCGGCTTTGGACCTTGACCAGGTAAAGGGCCGCGGCCGCCATCCAGGCGACAGCGAAGATCATGATGTCGAAAAGCCATTCGATAACGATCGTTCCCAGGACAAACGAACTTGAAGCGCTCGCAATCCGCGCGGTCATGAACGCCCGAACAATCTCTCCCGCCCGGGCGGGGGCCAGGATGTTGGCGAATTGGGAGATGATGTTGAGCCGGGAGAGCGTTTTCATGGAGATCGGATTTTGACGACCGAGCAGGATTCTCCAGCGCCATCCGAGAGAATAAACGGAAAAGAGCGTGATGACCGTGGCGATGCCGATCCAAAAGTAATTCGCCCGCGCGAACGCGTCCCGGAGGGCCGAAAAATCAGTTCCGCGAAAGCTCAGCCAGAGCGCCACGACCGTGATCACCGTCGCCACAGCGATGCGGATGAGCTGTTTCATGCCCTCATTCCGCGGGGAGACAGGATGTGTCGAAAACTCGCCCAGATGAAACCGACTCCCCAGCTTACGTGCATGGTCATGAAGGCGTAGGCGAGGAGCGGCCGCAAAGCCCGCGACGCCGTTCGCTCATCGTCCGTGCCGCGGGGCGCTTTCTTCCATCCCGGACGAACGATGGCCACCGTTGACACCAGGAGGGGGTAAGGAAGGAGAAGAAGCCAATAAAAAGGATTCACGACGCCGAGGCAAGCGCTGGAGAAAAGATAGAAGACCAGAGCCACGGGGCCTGCTTGGCGCCAGCTCGTCAGTTTCCGGTGTTTCCATGCCGTATACGCGCGACCGCGGCCGTAGCGGAAATACTGCCGGAAGAGAGAGCGGAAAGAACCGCGCGGATAATAAAGGATCTTCATGGAAGGGTCTAAAAAGACCTTCTTTCCTGCTTTTAAGATGCGGAGATTCAGCTCAGCGTCCTCGTTGGTCGGCGCGTGCGTGTCGAAAACACCGATGTCATCGAACAAAGTTTTCCGGAATGTCCCCAGAAAGACCGTATCAACGTATCCCCCCGCGCCTGTTCCAAGATGGAATTTCGCGTCCCCGACGCCGAGGGGATGCCTCATGGCGAGCGCAATCGCCTTTTGCACCGACCAAGTGCCGATGGGCCACATTGTTCCGCCGACGTTGGCCACGCCGGTTTCCTCCTTGGCGGCAAGCAGGCCGACAAAGTGTCGTACATAATCCGCAGGATAGATACAATGGGCATCCGCCCTGACGATAAACTGGCCTCGGGCCTCCTTTATACCGAGGTTCAGGGCAAACGTCTGCAGTCGCCGCGGATTGTCCAGAATTCTGGCAGAAATGCCGGAGTTTTCGATGAATTCCGCGGCGATGCTCTGCGTCCCGTCCCGGCTTCCGCCGTCGATAATTAGAAATTCGCAATTCTTCCGAGTCCAGCCGTCAACGAGGCTGTCCAAAGCACGGCCGATGAAAGCGGCCTCGTTGTAGCAGGGCATGAGAATGGTGACTTCAGGCATATTCTGTCATCCCGAGATTCGGAAAAGACCTCCTCTTCCTCCCGAATTTTATAGCAATATCCCCCTCTTTGTCATCCTAAGCGCAGAAAAGGATCTCCTCTTTGCTTCTCCCATTTCTTCTTCTCTCGTCCGACTAAATCTCTGCATTCTTAATGCCTTCCTCTGCATCTCAAAGGAGGACTGATGAACCAACCGGGCCGCTCACTTTCTTTCGGCTGGATCCCCGATCTTCCTGATTTCCGCGATTACACCGAGCAATCTGCTTCAATCCGCGAAATCTTGTCTCCGACGGGTCTTTCCTCCCGGCATGCCCGAAGGCCTAAGCCTGAAGCTCCGCCTTCGGCCGTAGATCTCCGCGAGTGGTGCTCCCCCGTAGAGGACCAGGACGACCTCGGTTCGTGCACGGCCAACGCCGGCGTCGGGATCATTGAGTATTACGAGCGGAAGGCGTTCAGCCTTCACATCGACGCTTCGCGTCTATTCCTCTACAAGGTGACGCGCAATCTGATGAAGCAGAGGGGCGACACAGGGGCCTATCTCCGCAAGACCATAGGTGCCATGGTCCTCTTCGGCGTCCCGCCCGAGGAATATTGGCCTTATACGGACGATCCGGAAAAATTCGACAAAGAGCCTCCCGCGTTCTGTTACTCCTTCGCCCAGAACTACAAAACGCTCCAGTACTTCCGCCATGACCCGCCGGGCACGGAGGCCGAGACCGCCCTCAAGCGGATCAAACTCTACTTGGCCGCAGGGCACCCATCGATGTTCGGCTTCACGGTGTACAGCACGATCGAGTTGGCCGACGGCCGGGGCGCCATTCCATTCCCGTCTCCGTCCGAACGGATCCTGGGCGGCCACGCCGTAGTGGCGGTCGGATACGACGACAAGATCACGATCGCCAACGGAAAAGGGACAAGTGGAAGAGGGACATGTACCGCTTCGGTACGGGTCCCGGATCAGGGGGATGCGCGGGGAATGGGTACACACTCCGTGGGTGTCCCTAATCTAGATCGTCGAGAAACGAACGGCACCCTCACAAATAAAGGTACACCCACGGTGTGTGTACCCAATCGGCAGGCCGGGCGTGCGCCCAAACAGGAGACAACCGGCGCCCTGCTCATCCGCAACTCCTGGGGGCCGGAGTGGGGCGACGGCGGATACGGCTGGCTGCCCTACGAATACATCCTCCAGGGCCTGGCCGAGGACTTCTGGTCCATCTTGAAGAAGGAGTGGGTGGATACCGGCGCGTTCAATATTTAAATTCCCCCTTTTTTAAAGGGGGGCGAGGGGGGATTAAGCCGCATTTTGTCATTGCGAGGAATCTCGCTCTGGCGAGATGACGCGGCAATCTCCAAAAAGAATTTTATCTTGGAGATCGCCACGCACCCTTCGGGTGCTCGCGACGACACGGTGTGTCGGATCACCACGTCCGGCCGGGCCGTCCTCGCGATGACACAGAATTCATTGATTAATCGAGGGGGCTCGTGTAAAATTTTTCCGTGAAGGCCAAGGCAATTCTCCTGATTTTCCTCCTCGTGCCCCCCTCCCCCCTCTTCTCCCAACAGAAAGCGGTATTTGTTTTCAACGACTTAACCGTCCGGGCCTGGACCTTGGACAAAACAGAAGAGAAGATCGTCGCCGCGGGAGAAGTCGAGGTCATTTACAAGCAAGTCAAGCTCTTCGCCGACCGGATCGAGCTCGACACGAAGACCAAGGACGTCCTGGCAACGGGCAAAGTGACGCTCCAGCTGCCCGAGGAAGTCGTCGACTGCGAAAAGCTCTCCTTCAACTTGGACACGCAGCAGGGCAAGCTCGACAAGGCCATCGGCCGGATCCAACCTTCGGTTGCCTACGAGGCGGCTGCGATCGAGCGTAAGGCGGACAATCTCTACGAGCTCGAGAAAGCCAAATTTACATCCTGCAGCCAGCCGACGCCCCGCTGGAATTTCTCCTTCTCCAAAGCGGAATTCAAGAAAAACGATTATGTGGCAATGCGGGGCGCTGTCCTTTCCATCAAGAAAGTCCCCATCTTCTACTGGCCCTACCTGCGCTATCCTCTGGACAAGAGCAAGCGCACGACGGGCTTCCTGATGCCCAAGATAGGTTATTCCGGCGTCAAAGGATTCACGATTTCCCAGGGCTTCTACTGGGCGATCGCCCGCAACATGGACGCCTCCTTCAGCCTGGATTATTACGGCGCCAAGGGCATCGGGGCGGGCATGGAATACCGCTATCTTTTTTCCGCGATTTCGGGAGGGGACATTAACCTATATTATTTCACCTATAAAACGCCCGCTCCTGTGACTTCGGATACGGGCGTAGTCACTCAGCCCATAAAACCCGACGACGCGTATATCGTCCGCTGGAATCACAACCAGACGCTCCCCCTCGGATTCACGCTTGTGGCCAGGGTGGATTACCAGAGCTCCTACAACTTCCTGAAGGAGTTCGACAACAATTTCATGCGGGCCCTCATGTACGTCCGGAGCTCTGAGGTCTATCTTTCCAAATCCTTTTCTCCCTTCAATTTCAATGCCCGAGCGGCGCGCATAGAGACCGGATCTTCGGTCGGAAGCTATTCGGTCGTCTACACCTATCTTCCTCAGGTCAACTTCGATTCGTTCAAGATGAAGGTCTTTTCTCCTCTCTATTTTTCTTTTTCATCTTCCTTTTCCAACTGGCAGTACGGCTCCGATATGCAATACAAAAAGAACACGCAGGCCAGAAACAAGCAGTTCGAATTCAGCCCGGTCCTGTCCCTGCCGTTCAATGCCATCCCCTGGCTGTCGATGAATTTTTCCGCGGCCGGCTTTTTCAATTACTACTGGAAGAGCCGCGATGCCGCCGGAGCGATCGTCGACGTGCCCGTTTTGACCAGGAATTTCGCGGTCGGCGTGGATTTTACCGGGCCGGTTTTCTATCGGATATGGGAGCTCGGAGGAGACGAAGCGAGCGGCGGCTCGGCCAAACCTCTCTTAAAGCATATTTTCGAGCCGGATTTCGGCTACCGATTTGAAAGCCCGATCATCAACGGGATAAAGGTATATAGTCCGTTCCCGCTATATCGATATCACCAGATCGACTACGGTTTCACCAACCACATCCTGCTCAAGAGGAAAGACCAGTCGCCCAAAGAGATATTCACGTGGGGAATATCGCAGACGTTCTATCTCTCGCCGGAAGAAAGTCCGAATAAAAACTATCCCATCAACGGCGTGATCCCGAAATTTTCCGAGATCTCGAGCTATATCCGGCTCTATCCGGCCCCGGGCTACAGCTTCGACTTCGCCGCTAGCTACAATACGTATTTCACGAGCTTTTCGAGCATCCGCCTGGGGACGAATCTCGGTACTCCGGCAGATGATTTTTTCATCAACATCAACTGGTATAAAAGCATCAATCCCTACGAAAAAAATTACATTTTCAACCGGCACCAGATCAGCAGCTACGCCGGATGGAAGCTCCCCTCCTTATCCCTGGAGCTCGAAGGCGAGATCGACTTCAACATCACCGAGGGCAAGATGCTCTATTCCGCGGCGGGCATCACCTATCACTACCAGTGCCTGGACCTCAAAGCTGACGTGGCCCTTTTCTTTTTCCGAGAGAAGCCCGAATTTCGGTTCAATATCTCGTTCGGGCTGGGGAATATCGGGAAGACGACGGATTTTTTGGGGGGGGCGCGATTTAACTAAGCCTTGACGATCTTTTCTCTTCCCGCCTTCACGTTCTTCGTCGCGTTGCGCGTATCCACCACGAGCTTAGCATTTTTTACGATCCAATCGAAATCGTAAGTCGAATGGTCGGTGACGATCACGACGGCGTCCATGGTTTTCAGTAAGGCCGCCGTCAGCGGCGAGCTCGACATGCCCAGGTCGTGCGTCCGGCCTTTTGATAGATGAGGAACAAATGGATCGTGATAAAAGACATCCGCACTTTTTTCTTTTAATAATTTGATAATCTCGATGGCGGGCGATTCCCGCATATCATCTATGTCTTTTTTATAGGCGACTCCAAGAATAAGGACTTTCGCATTATTAAAACATTTTTTAGCCTTATTAAGGGAGTCACCCAACTTTAAGACGACGTATTCAGGCATATTTGTATTGATCTCGCCGGCGAGCTCGATGAAATGAGTATTAAAATTCAACTCCTTCGCTTTCCAGGCAAGATAGAAAGGATCGATAGGAATACAATGTCCGCCGAGGCCGGGGCCGGGGTAAAAGGGCGTAAATCCGAAGGGCTTCGTCGCCGCCGCTTCAATTACCTCCCAAATATCGACATTCATTTTGTCGGCAAGGATTTTAAGTTCATTGACAAGCGCGATATTGACGCCTCGAAACGTATTTTCAAGAATTTTCGCAAATTCAGCAGCTTCAGGAGAACTGACTGAGATTACCCGATCCACGATCTGGCTATAAAGTAGCTTTCCTGTCGCCAGGCAATTTGGGGTGATCCCACCGACGATTTTTGGAGTGTTTTTTGTCGAAAATTTCGAGTTGCCAGGATCTTCCCGTTCAGGGGAGAAGACAAGGAAAAAATCTCTGCCCACTTTCCATCCATTCTTCTCAAACTTTGGGAGTAGAATTTCTCGCGTCGTCCCCGGATATGTAGTGCTTTCGAGAGAGATCAATTGGCCTTGTCGCATATGATGTGCTATTTCGTCAGACGTCGTTTCGATAAAGCTCATGTCAGGTTCTTTGTTTCTATCGAGCGGAGTCGGGACACAAATAATAATGGCGTCAGCTTCTTGAATCCTTGAATATTCCGTAGTCGCCTCGAATTTTCCTGCTTCCCGGATCTGGAGGATTTTATCGGCCGGGACGTGTTTTATATAACTTTCGCCTCGATTGAGCTTATTGACCTTAATAGGATCGATATCGAATCCAATGACGGGAAAAAGTTCTTCGCTGAAACGAATAGTTAAGGGGAGCCCTACGTAGCCGAGCCCGATAACGCCGATAACGGCCTTCCGGGATTTGATCTTTTTTAGGAGATTATTTTTTGTGTCCATGACAGTTCCCTTCAGCTAGCGAAGCCTTATTTTCACCGCTATCATAATTCTTTTTGCGGTTGAAAGAGAAGATTCTATTTTGGGGTTCGCCGCCCCTTCATTCGCGATTGTGAAATAGCGCGAGCCGACGCCCTCGCTGACGCCCGCATCGTCCGTGGCGATCCAGTGGATCGTGTGCATCCCGTTTACGTATTTCGTCGTGTCCAGGAAAAAGGCCCCGACCGGGCCGCCGCCACCGGGCACTCCCGTGTTGTTCAAGCCGGGAAAGGCCGTCGAAACGTCCGGGCGGTATCGGCCGTAAAAATGCGGAGCCGTTCCGAGCTCGCCGACTTTCACGCTGTCGACATAGACCGATATCGTCGAGCCGTCCAGCGGGATGGTTTTGGGCAGGGGCGTCAACACCCAGCCGAAATTGACGAAGGAATTTCCTGACGCGACGCTGCCCTGGGCCGGCGTATCGATCGTCCCGAACGGCTTCGTGGCGCGAGCGTTGTCGCAAGAGATAGCTTTGATTCCCAAAAGCGTCCGGTTGCCTTCCTTGTCGACGGCAAAGGCATAAATCGTGTACCTCCCGGTCCCCTGGTTCGGGAGGACGTTCGTCAGCAGCATGTAGCCCCAGCCGGC
>Ga0172371_10002624_pt1 | contig 28424 bp, 21 predicted proteins | sample Lak12m_FD_114543 | JGI IMG/M metagenome (GOLD analysis project Ga0172371, IMG submission 114543) | Freshwater microbial communities from Kabuno Bay, South-Kivu, Congo - kab_022012_12m | ecosystem: Environmental > Aquatic > Freshwater > Lake | place: Democratic Republic of the Congo: South-Kivu...
AAGCAATGTCTGCAGGGTATTGATGTTGTATGCAGGCCAGTAAAGGTAAGGTCCTGCAACCTGTTTTACGATTTCCAGCGGTTCAAACCCATCAAAAACGGTTTCTACCGGAACTTCGCAGGTACTTAACACCGGAATCAGGTTCCAGCCTGCTGTAAGGTCAACCGACGAATTTGCGATTTTTGTGCCGGTGAGTGTCACATCAAATTCATTTTCGGCTTTGATCTGGTAGCCATTATGATAATTCCAGTTGCCGATAGTGTTTACGTTTTCGAGCGGGTAATAAAACTGAGTCATCGAAGCCAGGATGATGAGATTGCTCTCATAAGGTGAAAAGATTCCTTCGACACCTTTATTCATAGGGTCGATAAAACTTGAAACACCGCTCCATCCGGCCGGGATATTCAGGATTTGCTGAAGGTAAAAGCTGTAAGGCTGCTGAAAGCCCTGTGTCAGGATGATCCCGTCGCCTGTAAAGGTTTCGGTTACCGTTTCACCCAATGTCCAGCTTAGTGAAATGTTATCCCCTTCGTAATATCCGCCTGCTGAAGCGACTACCGGTTGTGCTTTTGACTGAAATGAAAAGATGGCAAAAGCAATCATGATTAAAAGGCCTGCTAATTTTTTCATCATATTCGGGAATTAATGATTTTTCAAATGTAAGTTTTTTTATTCAACTACGGGTTTCGTGATCGGTTTTTTTTGGGATTAAAAGGATTCGCCTTGGTAAATGATAGCAAAATAGCGATAAAACCAATGCCGGCCTTAAAACAATTTTGTCGGTGAAATGTCTTTTGAACGAATCAGATATTTTTTATGTACCAATCGGAACATCGAACACCTTGGTATATGAAGGGAAAATAAATAATATACTGTCCTAAAATCGGTTTGTTATTTTGGCCGGTAAACAAAATGAACCATCAATAGTTTCAGGAGTATTACCTTTGAGGCAATATTTTGTTATAGTATTTAAATAAACGATTTTTTGGTCATGAAGTCAGCACGATATTATGAAGAGTTGCAGCGAAATACTTTAAAATGCAATCTTTGTCCGCATCATTGTGTAATTGGTGATGGGAAACAGGGGATTTGCAGGGTTCGCAAAAATAGTGGTGGAGAATTATTTCTGGAGACGTATGGCGTTGTTTCGTCCGTTGGCTTCGATCCCATCGAAAAAAAACCGCTCTATCACTTCTATCCTGGCAGTATTATTTTTTCGATTGGAAGTTTTGGTTGCAACCTGAAGTGTAAGTTTTGCCAGAACTGGCAAATTTCACAGGAAACCTCAAACAGTTATAGCCTGAGACGGCAAAACACACCTGAAAGTCTTGTAACCACGGCTCTCGAAAATAAATCGAATATAGGGATCGCATTTACCTACAATGAGCCTACAGTTTGGTTTGAATTTATGACGGATATTGCTATAATATCCAGGAAAAAGGGACTAAAGAATGTGATGGTGACCAACGGGTTCATCAACCCTGAACCCCTGGCAGAACTGACCGATCTCATCGATGGTTTCAATGTTGATCTGAAGGCATTTACAGATGATTTTTACAGGCAGCAGACGTTTTCGAAACTCGAACCGGTTAAAGCAACCCTGATGAAAATCCGCAAAAGCGGTCGCCATCTCGAAATAACGAACCTGGTAGTTACCGGACTTAACGATAACCGAAAGGATTTTGCTGAAATGATAAAATGGATTGCCGGAGAGCTGGGTCGCGATACGGTTTTACATCTTTCGAGATACTTTCCTGTTTACAAAATGTCGGTTGGGCCAACTCCTGTCGAAACTTTGGAAGAGTTTTATGCCCTGGCAAGACAGTCACTTGATTATGTTTACCTTGGAAATCTTACTTCAACAGCCGGTCAGGATACAAAATGTCCGCAATGTGGCATAAAAGTAATCGACAGGAATCGTTACGATACCTGGGTTAGCGGGCTCGACAAAGACGGAAAATGTAAAAAATGCGGCCATAGGGTTCTGGAGTATATTTAGTATGACCGAAAACATGAAAACCACCTCAAGTCAGGTTTTGGGGCGGTTTTCGCTTGGTTTAGGCTCTTAACCTGACTATTCGTATTTTATGGCATCCACCGGATTTCCCAGGGAGGCTTTGATGGTATGATAGCTTAAAGTTATCAAACTGATGACTATCGCAAGCAAACCAGCCAACAGAAAATAGGAGGCCGATATTTTAATGTGATAAACAAAACTCGTTTCGAGCCAGATTTCAAGGCGCCACCATGCAACCGGTATTGCAATAATGAAGGCGATGATAATAAGCACAATAAACTCTTTGTAAAGCAATCCGAGAATATTGCCCAACGAAGCTCCCATCACTTTCCGGATGCCGATTTCCTTGGTTTTTTGCTCCGCGATGAACGATGAAAGCCCAAGCAAACCGAGCAATGCAATGAAAATGGTAAGAATCGTAGCTAACCTGAAAATAACGCCCAATTTTTGTTCCGACTCATACATCGTATCCCAGGTTTCTGAAAGCAGTTTATAATCAAAGGGTCGCTTTGCCCCAAACTCATTCCATTTTTCCTCGACATATTTGAGTGTTTGGTCCATTCCTTCGGGATTAATCTTTAACGACAAGAATACACGTGGCCGCTCGGTGAGAAACAGCATAATAGGTTCAACCTTGTTATGAAGCGAATTAAAGTGATAATCTTTCACCACGCCAATAACTTTCAACAACCGGCCTCCTGTCCCGTCGAGTTCGAAGCCCCATAAGATTTTTTTACCTATCGGGTTATCTGTCCATCCGTATTGTTTTACAGTGGCTTCGTTTACAATCACGGCTTCTTTTGCATCAGTGCCCATTGATCTGTCAAAATCACGTCCAGTGACAATTTTAAGGCCATAAGTTTTTACAAAATCATAGTCAACAAGTGCCAGGATCATGGCGTGATCAGTCATTTGCCCGTCCTTTTCCATCTTTACAACCTGAATCCAACTGTTATCTCCAGGAATGCCTGTAGAATTTGTGACACCAAGGATGTTTGAATTTTTAAGCAATTCCTTTTTGAACGATTCGGCATTTTTCCGAAACGAAGTGTCCTGGAGTTCAAGTACGATCATATTGTCTTTGCCGAAACCCAAATCTTTATCCCGCAAATATCTGATCTGGCTCGAAACCACGATGGTTCCTATAATCATGACGATAGCAATAAAAAACTGAAACACAACCAGAATTCTTCTCAGTAGGCCACCTTTACGGGCTCCACCTGCACTGCTCCCTTTTAACACTTTAACCGGCAAAAATGATGACAAATAAAATGCCGGATAACTTCCTGAAATAAATCCAATAAACAAGGCTACCCCCAAAATTATCAGGATTAAACCTGGATTTGTAAAAATGTTGAAGCTCATTTGTTTACCCGAAAGTGTATTAAAATTTGGAAGTAAAAAATAGACAAGCACCAGTGAAATAACCAGGCTGATAAGCGAAAGAAGGACGGATTCGGTGAGAAACTGCCCGATGAGCTGACGTTTAAAAGCTCCCGCCACTTTGCGTATGCCAACCTCTCTGGCTCGTTTTGCCGAACGGGCTGTAGCCATATTCATATAATTTATTGCGGCAATAAGCAGAATAAAAACTGCTACGACGCTAAAAATATATATGAAGGTAAGATTCCCTTTTGGCAAATCACCGGAAAGATTTGAGTAAAAATGTGTCTTCAGTAATGGCGTTGACATCAGGTTAAAACTGGCATTGATCTGGTCGCCAACAGGTTTCATATATTTTGCATAAAAATCCCCGAATTTATCATGAATCGCCTGCATGCTGGAGTTTTCGGAAAGCAGCAGGTAAGTGTAAACGCCGATATTCCAAAACCTGATTGGTTCCATGCTGTTAAAGTTGTCTGCACCCTGCATGGCGGCAATTGTTGTACCCGACAACAAAGCGTCAAAACGGAGATGGGAGTTTGATGGAATATCTTCTAAAATGCCCGTCACTTTATATTTATCATTGTTCGCTCCTTCAATTATTTCACCCATTGGATTTTGATCACCAAAATATTTTTTTGCAATGGTTTGAGAGATCACAATTGAATAAGGTTCAACCAGGGCAGTTTTTGGATCACCCATCAACATCCGGTAAGTAAAAATATCGAAGACCGTGGAGTCAGCAAAATAGAAATCCTTTTCGTAAAATTCCTTTTCTTTATATTTAAAAAGCTCATTTCCAGCGTTGACAAACCGGCAAAACTGCTCTACTTCCGGAAATTCAATTTTCAGGGCCGGACCCATAGGTACCGGGACTATGGCAAACTGATCATGTTTCCCGGAAATTGTAAAATCCGATTCAATCCGGTAGATTCGGGCGGCATTCCTATTATATTTATCGTAAGTCAGCTCGTTGCGGACATAAAGAAAGATAAAAATAAATGCCGCAAATCCAATCGCAAGCCCTGCGATATTCAAAAAAGAATAAAACTTATTTTTGGTAATATTCCTCAGGGCACTTTTAAGATCATTAATTAGCATGTGCCGGATTGTTTAGTTAAAGTGCAAATTGTTCCTTGATATTTTCGGTAACTACCTGGCCGTCGAACAGCCTTACAATGCGGTGGCTGTACTCGGCATCACGCTGGGAGTGGGTTACCATAATAATGGTGGTGCCGTTTTTGTTAAGTTGTTCGAGAAGGTTCATCACTTCTTCACCATGCGCTGAATCGAGATTTCCGGTTGGCTCATCGGCAAGTATCAGCTTGGGATTTGCAACCACTGCACGTGCAACGGCGACTCTTTGTTGCTGCCCCCCGGAGAGCTGCAATGGAAAATGCTTCTTACGATGTATAATTTGCATCTGTTCCAGTGCTTTTTCGACTTTTTGTTTTCGCTCGTTGGTTTTGTAACCTAAGTAAATGAGCGGAAGCTCTACATTTTCAAATACGTTCAACTCGTCGATGAGGTTGAAATTCTGGAAAACAAAACCAATATTATTTTTGCGAAGTGAAGCTCGTTGTCTTTCGGTAAAACCTGATACTTCGCTTCCAAGGAAATAATATTCTCCTCCGGTTGGATTGTCGAGCAATCCCAGAATATTTAGCAAAGTCGATTTGCCACACCCCGAAGGCCCCATTACAGCTACGAATTCGCCTTCTTTAACTTCAAATGAAACCTTGTTCAGAGCGGTGGTTTCAACTTCGTCGGTACGAAACACTTTTGTTAGTTCAACGGTTTTGATCATGATGTATAAAATTTTAATTTTTAAAATGAGACGCTTTTTATGACTTTTAGTTACCAAAAAATATTCAATTATCGGTTGAAGATGCTCATAAAATCCTTCAGTTCTTCTATTGTTTTGTCACTGAGTTTATCTGTACGGACACCTTGCAGAGCACCTTCCAGCTTTAAGAGCATTTCAAAACAAGCACTCGAATCGATGGTTTTAATCCGCACGAACACATGCCGGCTGCCCTTTTCACGGAGTTTTTCGGGAGTGTCGATACCAACTGCCTTAAGCTTATCTTCAAGAGCCGGACTAATATTAGGAAGATGGTTCAACTTTTCCATTGGTCAATATCGTTTCGGTAGTATAATTCTGCATCCGAAATCTGTTTGTTCATACAGTCTTTTCATTTTCTATGCCAAATATTTGTATCTGCTATAAATCAGTATTTTAGATATTCTGCCTTAGCAATTTGTAATGAAAGTGTTCATTTTTTCCGGCTTTACTGTTCACATGTGGACAAACCGAAGAAAGCTTTGATAAGCAAAAACAAATAAGATGTTTGTAGTGGAGATTACTGAAGAACAAAACTCATTGCGAACAGGACAATAATCCCAACTTTCGGTTTACTTAAAATACTTTAGCCTGACTTCCGGATTAAAATTTTTTGATTACGAACCATATTCTTTTCCTTTTTATACCGAACATATAAATAAATTCATATTTTTGTTCAGTTCAAATGCCTGAACAAGCTGAGCATAATTTATCGGAAATGTCTTATTTGCACTCTAAAACAATGAATTAAGATGGCTGGTTACACTTCTTTAATCAGGGAAATGAAATTGAATAGAGTAACTTTGTCCTTTCCGGAGAAGAATGAGAGCCTTTTTTTAAAACAATATTATACTGATTCCCTGCTTCAGTTCAGGATTTCATTCGTGCTGGTAGCACTTCTTTATGGTAGTTTTGGCTTACTTGATACAGTGATGGTTCCACAGTATGCACCAATTTTCCAGGCAATCCGGTTTTATGTTGTTGTTCCCCTTCTGATTTTAGTCCTGGTTTTTTCTTTTTCCAGACATTTCGAAAAAATCTGGCAACAATTATTATTACTCAGTTTTATTGTTTCTGGAACCGGGATTACAATCATGACAGTTCTTGTTTCTAAAAATTATGCCTACTATGCAGGTATGATGCTTATTTTTTCAGCTGGTTATTTTTTTATCAAGTTACGTTTTTTTATGGCTTCAATTGCAGGTTGGAGCACCCTGGCCATTTATAATCTGGGGGCGATTTTTTTTGCACATGCCTCAACCGACATTATTATGAACAATAATTTTTTCTATGGCAGTGCAAACCTTATCGGGATGTTTGCAGCATATAATATCGAATATTACGCCCGCCGCGATTTTTACCTGAACCAGCAACTCGACAAACAGAAGGAAGCTGTGGAAGAAGTAAATAAAAATCTGGAAATAAAGGTCCATGACCGTACAAAAGAGTTGGTTGAGGCTAAAAATAAAGCCGAACAGTCCGACAGGTTAAAATCGGCATTTTTAGCAAATATGAGCCACGAGATCCGTACGCCGATGAATGCTATTATTGGATTTGCCGATGTTCTGGTTGAAGCTGAGGATGATGAGGAACGCAATGAATGTGTAGAGGTGATCAGGAGCAACGGAAAACACCTCCTCGATCTGATAGATGATATCATTGATATATCAAAAATTGAAGCAGGTATGCTTGAGCTTAACCAAGCCGAATTCTCTCTTAACGAATTGATGCGTGAAATTTATAAATTGTTTGTTGTTGATGAAAATGTTAAGGCAAAAGGCCTGAATATTGTAGTAAAAAATACCCTTGGAGATGGCGAATCGATCATCATTTTCGACAGGAAGCGATTGAAACAGGTCATTATTAATCTGGTGGGGAATGCCTGTAAATTTACCGAATCGGGTGATATTGAGATGGGATATCGTCTTCATATGAATGATCTGTATTTTTATGTCAAGGATTCGGGTAAAGGAATCGACCTTAATGAACAAAAATACATTTTTGAAAGATTTATGCAGGGCACCCTCGACCATACACCAGGGCAGGAAGGCACCGGGTTGGGACTTGCAATTTCGAAAGCCTTCGTAAAATTATTTAAGGGCGAAATTTGGGTTGAAAGTGAAATTGGAAAGGGGTCGATATTTTACTTTAATTTGCCATTTGTTAAAGGATTTAATTCGACCCTCACATTCGAGAAACAAAATTTAGAAATCATGGAATACAACTGGAAAGAAAAAGTAATACTAGTTGCCGAAGATGTGGCAACCAATTATTTATTGGTAAAAAAATCGTTGCGAAAAACCGAAGCAGAGCTTATCTGGGCCAAAAATGGCCAGGAAGCAGTTGATGAATGCAGGCAAAATCGGAAAATCGACCTGGTGTTGATGGATATCCGGATGCCAATTATGAATGGTCTTGAGGCTACAAGGCAAATTAAGGAAATGTGCCCGGAAATTCCTGTGATTGCTCAAACTGCCTACGCCATGGATGGAGATCGGGAACGAAGCCTTCAGGCCGGTTGCGACGATTATATTTCGAAACCCATAAACCTTAAAGAGTTTATCGAACTTATTGCCAAATTCATCGATTAAAATCAACCTCGTGAAAACCGGATTACTTTAATGGAACAAGCTACCCAGCATAATATTTCACTCCTTTTTGTTGAAGATAATGAAACGATCCGTTTTCTGTACAACCGATTGCTGTCGAAGCGGGTAAAAGATTTTTATATTGCCGAAAATGGTAGGCAAGGCCTGGAAATCTATCAAAAACACAGGCCCGACCTGGTGATAACCGACATCAGTATGCCGGTTATGGACGGTTTGGAAATGATTAAGCAAATTAAAGAAGTCAATACCGAAGTCAAAGTTATTGTAATGTCGGCATACAGCATCAAGGAATATTTTCTTGAGGCCATAAACCTTGGTGTAAACGGCTACCTGATCAAACCTGTCGAAGCCAAGAAACTATATACATTAATAGATGATTTAGCTTTTCATATCCTGTTAAAAAAGGAACTTGAAGATAAAGATCAAAAACGTCGCCTGGCCGAAGAAAATCTTAAACGAAGCCTGGCCGAAAAAGATATATTGCTCAAAGAGGTGCACCATCGCGTAAAGAATAATATGCAGATTATCTCGAGTATCCTTAAAATGCAGGAACGACAGGTGGAAGATCCGAAACTTAAGGAAATTCTCGAAGAAAGTCAAAACCGTATCCGCTCGATGGCTCTGGTTCACGAAGATTTATACCGGCATGAAAACCTGGCAAACATTAAATTTATAAATTACGCCAAAAGTCTCGCCGGAAACCTGATGCGCACTTACACGGATCAGCAGGGGAAGATAAATATGGTTTACGAAATCGAAGATGTAATGCTTCCCCTCGATACAGGTATTCCCTGCGGATTGATTATCAACGAACTGATTTCGAATTCATTTAAATATGCGTTTAAAGGTCATGCAAAAGGAACCATCAAAATTGGGTTCCTAACGAACAGTGATGGGAAGTATCAGCTTGAAGTAAGCGACGATGGGGTGGGGTTTGATAAAGAATATAAAATTGAAAACGCTAAGACACTGGGACTTAAAATTGTAAATAAATTAGTTCAGCAAATTGATGGTACCCTGGAATATGTTTTTGAGGAAGGATCAAAATTTATTATAAAATTCTAAAGCTATTTTTATACATGTCTAACCTAAAAGTGTTAATTGTTGAAGACGAGGCCCTTGTGGCGACGGATATCGAAGAAAGTCTTGAAACCCTTGGGTATATCGTACAAAATGCAGTGGCATCGGGAAAAGCCGCTATCGATGAGGTCGAAAAAAACCTGCCAGATGTCATTTTAATGGATATCATCCTCAAAGGTGAAATGACAGGTATTGAAGCCGCTAATATTATCAGGCAGAAACACAATGTGCCCATCATTTACCTTACCGCAAATGCCGACATTTCGACGATTGAAAAGGCCAAGATATCACTTCCTTACGGGTATATTATCAAGCCTTTCACCGAAAAAGACCTCCAGACTAATATCGAGATCGCCCGGTTCAAATTTGAGAACGATATTAAATCGAAAGTGGAAAGCGACCAGTTTAATCAGTTTTTCGGTTTAGGGGATGATAAAAAAGATCATGTAATTGTTCAGGGTGAAAAAGGTCTGGAAAAGATAAATCCTGATGAAGTTTATTTTATCGAAAAAAGAGCCGGTCATATCGTTTTTCACCTTTTTGATCAGGAAGTGTTTTCAACAAGCAGCCCGGAAGAAATCAGAACCCTCTTTCCCGAAGAGAAATTCATCACCGTAAGCCATTCATTCATTGTTAACGTGGATAAGATATTTCTGGCGAAATTCCCCGAAATTATTATTGCCGATAAAATGAGTGTAATTTCTGTTGATGATGACCGGCTGGAAGAGTTAAAGGCTCGGATTGGCCAGTAAAACTATTTTATTAACCCGGCACAAAAATATTGATATGAGCATTTTGGATATTTTATCCCCTTTACCAACTTACCTTGCAGAAACTTTTAACAAAAACGGGCCCGATCCGGAAGAATATGATAAAATACTCGAAATGGTTGACAAGATCGGTGTGGATGAAATTGAGGAATTCAGGGAAGCGATGCAGCCAATTCTTAATCCGGGTACGATTATCGGTTTTTCGTACACCAAACCTTTTGGTTATAATGGCGACTTTTTCATTATCGAAAAAATATACCAGCATTATATCAGCCCTGATCAGAGATATAAAAAATGGGATGCTTTTTTTCATACCTTCCCGGCTGCTATTGCTGTGGTAAACAGAAAAAAGCTGGCTATCGAAATTCTTAAAAACCTTAACCAGAAAACTGCTGAAAACAGAAGTGATGTATTAATTCTTGGAAGCGGACCAGTAAGTGAAGTTTATGAATTCTTTCAGGAGCAACCCGACAACCCGCTGGTCTTCGACTTAATCGACCTCGATCAGCGTGCTATTGCTTATGCCAGGGCAAAAAACAAGAATTATTTATCACGAATGACCTTTTATAATGTCAATGTTATCAGGCATATTCCCGATAAAAGCTACGATTTGATCTGGAGTGCCGGTCTTTTTGATTATTTCAAGGATAAGCATTTTGTTTATCTGCTTAAGAAGTATTATGAATACATTAAGCCAGGTGGGGAAATGATAATTGGGAATTTCAACATCGATAATCCATCAAAAAAAATCATGGAAATACTTGGCGACTGGTTCCTGAATCATCGCTCGGAGGAAGAACTGATGCGCTTTGCCATGCAGGCTGGTATTGAAAAAGATAAAATTGAAGTTATCAGGGAACCTTTGGGTATCAATTTGTTTTTAAAAGTTCGAAAATAGTTGTCGCCGAAAGGTTTTTCAATCCGGGCCTGAAACCATCATGGCTTATTCATACTTAAGCGAATCCACAGGGTTCGCGCGGGCAGTTCCCAACGCTTTTGTACTCACCGTCGAAAATGCCAGCAATAGCGACAGCAATGCCGAAACAACAAAAATCAGCGGACTTAGATTCGTTCGGAAGGCAAATGTCTCGAGCCAGTCGGTTAAAAAATAATAAGCCGGAACCCATGCAATCAGGTTTGCGATGGCAACAAGAACAACAAACTCCACCGATAATTTGCTTACAATTTGCATTATCGATGCACCTAGGACTTTTCGGATGCCAATTTCTTTGGTGCGTTGCTCTGTGATAAATGATGCCAGTCCAAAAAGCCCCAGCCCTGCAATGATTATTGCAAGAATAGTAAATAAGCCTAAAATTGAGCCTGTATTCATTTCTTTCCGGTACAAATTATCATAGGAAGCATCAAGGAAAAAATAATCTATCGGTATTTGTGGAATCTCGGCACGCCATGCTTTTTCGATGCCTGCTACCGTTTCCCTTACATTGATTGGACTGATTTTGACCAGCAAATACCTGTAATATGGCGGGTAAATGTGAATCATCACCGGTTCCACCGGACTGTGCAGAGAGGCATAATTGAAATCTTTAACCACGCCTATAATTTTACCTTTTTTTGGTACTTTTACATTGTAAACATATTCAAAATCATGGCCTACAGGATTTTTAATCTTTAACTCACTGACGGCGGCTTCATTTACAATAAATGCTGCATCGGGATCGGTTACAAAATCCTTCGAAAAATCTCTGCCTTCAGCGAATTCCAGACCTAAAGTCCGGGCAAAATCGAATCCTGCCGACCAGGTTCTTATGCTTATGGCCCCATCATCACCTTCCGCTTGTTCCTTATTTTGTTCTTCATCGCCAGGGATTCTGACTGCCAGGAAAGGCACCCGCTGGCCAGGAATATCCGAACTGGCGGAAGCACTTATTATTCCGGGATTTTGAACCAGCTCATTCTTTAACACCTCTATTTTCCTGGATGCGTATATATCGGGGATTTGAATAACCAGTACCTGGTTTTTATCGAATCCCAATTTCTTGGTCTGTATGTAATTGAGTTGCCGGTTTACTGTTAAGACCCCGATAATAAGGAATATTGAAATGGCAAATTGTGCCACCACAAGACCCCTGCGGAGGTAAAGTGACGTCTTGCTAACACCTTTGGTAAACTGGTTGCTTTTTAATGAGAAAACCGGGTTAAAACCGGACATAAAAAACGAAGGATACGTCCCTGATAAAATGCCTACAAAAAATATAATCAGGACGATCAGGATAACCAAAGGATTATTATCAAAAATATTGAGGCTCAGATTTTTGCCGATAAACCTGTTAAATTCAGGGAGAGTTAATTCGATAATAAAGAATGCCAGCAACATCGAAACAATCGCAAAAGAAAAAGATTCGCCCATAAATTGATAAAAAATGTCACTTTTCGTAGCACCCAAAACCTTCCGTAACCCAACCTCTCTGCTTCGTCTGGCAGATTTGGCCGTGGCAAGGTTCATATAATTAAAACATGCAATGAACAAAACAAACACTGCAACTGCCAGGAATATCATCACATACCGGATATCGCTGTTTGTGCCAAGTTCTTTTTCGGCATGACCATAAAGATGAATATCGGTGACGGGCTGAAAAATCATCCGGGCAGTAATGTCTTTGGGCATATTGCTGCTGTCGCCGGCCACCACAAATCCGTAATGGGAATAAATGTTTTTGTTGAATTTTTGTTCCACTTCCCTGGCAGTAATTTTGTTGGGCAGCTTTATGTAAGTATAAAAAATCGAGGGCCCGCGTCCGTCTGCTCCCGGCCATTGGCTTCTCAGATCATCAAGCGGGAAAATGATATCGAACGAAAGGTGAGAATTTACCGGTGGGTTGGCAATAACACCAGAAACACTAAAACCCCGTTCGTCAACCTTAACCATTTTTCCAATCGGGTCTTCGCTGCCAAAATATCTTTCTGCAACCGCTTGTGTCATCACAATTTTGCCTGTACCGGTTAGCATCTTTGCCGGGTTACCCGCAATCACTTTGTAATTAAAAACATTTAAAAATAATGAATCGGCCAGGATTGCATTTTTTTCGGTGAACCGGAGATCTCCATATTGAATGACATATGGATTATAAGGCCGGAAAAGTTTTACACCACTGATAAGCTCGGGATAGCTTTTTACAATTTCGGGTAGTAAAAACCCTTCCGTTGCAGCCCACCGGCTATCTTCTCCTTGTCCGATCCAACGCGGTTCAAGGCGGTAGATGTTTTCGGCATTGTCGAATTGCCTGTCGTAACTCAATTCATCCTGAACAAAAAGGAAAATAACGATACATGTTGCAAGTCCTATCGCTAAACCAAAAATGTTTGTCAGCGTATAACCACGGTAACGGATGAAATGTCGGAAAGTCAGTTTTATAATATTGGTAAGCATCTGCAATCAAATTTGGTTTTTAGCAATAAGATGAATTTACTCAGGATACAACCCGCCTTCTGAAGGTGAGTGGTATATTATCTCTGGAAGGTGCCCCAATCTCAACCAGTTCCCAGTCCTTATCGTATTCGGCAATTTTATGTTTCAACACGGTAACCTTGTCTGCCGGGGGTACACCTGCTCCTTCCCAGTCGATGAGTTCAACACGATATTGCATGGTTCTTTTACGGCCATTGATACTTACATCAATTTCAACGTTTTGCTCGGGTTCGATGTCGGGAATTAAAATGACGATTTCTTTCATTTCTTTAAGTTTTTTAAAGTTCTGCCATATCATTTTCATGTTTTATGCCAAATAAATTAAAAGGTTTAAATACAGTATTTTATCTTTTAATTTTAAGAAATAAAAAGCATAAAGTGTTCGATAAGGAAAGGAGGCCTGTACGCCTTCGAACAGGGACGCGAGAAGATTTTCAAAAACCTGGCCTGTTTAACAAGTATGGTAAGTGATGAATGGCAAAAAAAGCAGACCCTCTCACTTTTTGATGATGAGAGGGTTTATACAATCAGGTTTTTTAAATTATCAGCTTCAATTATTCTCCCTGGCCATGGCAATTCTTATATTTTTTACCACTGCCACAAGGACAGAGTTCATTCCGGCCGACTTTCTTTTCGACCTTTACAGGCTGAGGTTTCTCCTTAACCTGTGTATTGCTGTTCGATTGCGACAATAGGTCGTCACGTCCTTCCTGCAGTCGTTTACGATCAGTCTTTTTTGGCAGCTGAGCTTCACGTACATGGCTCGAATCCTGGATCGGAAGATTCCCTTTCAACAAAAACGAAGTAATTTCCCGGTTGATTTTCTGAACCATTCTTTTGAATAGCTCAAACGATTCGAGTTTATAAATCAACAACGGGTCTTTTTGCTCGTAAGTGGCATTCTGAACCGATTGTTTCAGGTCGTCCATTTCCCGGAGATGATCTTTCCAGGCTTCATCGATCATGCCTAAGGTTACACTTTTCTCGATGGCCAGATTGATTTCACGACCACCATCGTTGTATGCCTTTTTAAGATTGGCAACAATCTGCCGGGTTTTCATTCCGTCGGTGATCGGGATTGCAATATGCTCGAAATTGGAATGGTTTTCATAAACATCTTTGATAACCGGGTAGGCACGCTCGGCAATCAGTTTCATTTTGTTTTTATAGGTCTTGTAAACGTGGTCGAATAATCTTTCGGTCAACTCATCTTTCGATGATTGCATCAACTCCTTTTCGGTGATGGGCGCGTTTACCGCCATATCCTTCAAAACCTCTAACCTGAAGCCTTCGTAATCGCCACCGGCCTGGTTATCCATCACGATTTGTTCGCTCAGGTCGAACATCATATTCGAAATATCCACACCAAGCCGCTCGCCAAACAAGGCATGGTGACGTTTCCGGTAGATCACCTCACGTTGCGCGTTCATCACATCGTCGTACTCGAGCAAACGTTTACGGATGCCAAAGTTATTCTCTTCGACTTTTTTCTGTGCCCGTTCGATCGATTTGGTGATCAAAGAGTGCTGGATCATCTCACCCTCCTTGATTCCGATACGGTCCATGACCCTCGAAATCCTTTCAGAGCCAAACATTCGCATCAGATCGTCTTCGAGCGAAACAAAAAACTGGGAACTCCCAGGGTCTCCCTGTCGTCCGGCACGTCCACGCAACTGGCGGTCGACACGTCGCGATTCGTGTCTTTCCGTACCAATGATCGCCAAACCACCTGCTTCCTTAACACCAGGTCCCAGTTTGATGTCGGTACCACGGCCTGCCATGTTGGTGGCTATGGTTACTTTACCCGGTTTACCGGCTTCAGCAACGATATCGGCCTCTTTTTGGTGGAGCTTTGCATTGAGAACACTGTGCGGAATATTTTTCCGGGTAAGCATACGGCTTAGCAATTCTGAAGTTTCTACAGAAGTCGTCCCAACAAGTACCGGCCGGTTGGCTTTCACCAGGTTTTCGATATCATCGATGACGGCATTGAATTTTTCGCGTTTGGTTTTATAAACCAGATCTTCGCGGTCATCGCGAGTAATAGGTTTGTTGGTGGGAATAACCACTACATCCAGTTTATAAATATCCCAAAGTTCACCGGCTTCGGTTTCGGCAGTACCCGTCATACCTGCCAGTTTTTTATACATCCTGAAATAATTCTGTAGTGTAATGGTGGCGTATGTTTGTGTTGCAGCCTCAATTTTAACACTTTCCTTGGCTTCGATGGCCTGGTGTAAACCGTCAGAATACCGCCGCCCTTCAAGAATACGACCGGTTTGTTCGTCAACAATTTTAACCTTGTTATCCATTACCACATATTCAACATCTTTTTCAAACATCGAATATGCCCTTAAGAGCTGGTTAACAGTGTGAACGCGCTCCGATTTAACCGAAAAATCCAGAGTGAGTTCGTTTTTTTTCTCGTCCTTTTTTTCATCAGGAATTGCCAGTCTGTCGATGTCGACCAGTTCGGCGCCAAGATCAGGAAGGATAAAGAAATGTGGGTCGTTGTACGATTCGCTGAGCAGATCATGACCTTTTTCGGTAAGTTCGATCGAATTGCTTTTTTCGTCGATTACAAAAAACAATTCATCATCGATAATGTGCATGTGTTTATTTTGTTCCTGCATGTAGAAATTTTCGGTTTTCTGCATCAGGGTCTTCATCCCGGGCTCACTTAAAAATTTAATGAGCGCCTTGTTTTTTGGAAGTCCGTGGTAAGCGCGCAACAAGTATTCGCCACCCTTTTTCTCTTCATCATCTGTTGGATTTTCTTTGGAAAGAAATTGTTTTGCGTCGGCCAGAAATTTAGTCACAATATTACGTTGTGCGTTGTAGAGTTTGGCCACATTGGGTTTCATCTCATCAAACAGCTGGTTTTCGCCCTTTGGCGTAGGGCCGGAAATAATGAGTGGCGTACGGGCATCATCAATCAGGACCGAGTCAACCTCATCCACAATCACGTAGTTATGGGGCCTTTGCACGAGTTCGTCAGGATTTCCTGTCATGTTGTCGCGCAAATAGTCGAACCCAAATTCGTTATTTGTCCCGTAAGTGATGTCGGCAAGATAAGCTTTACGCCGGGCTTCGGAATTTGGTTCGTGCCTGTCGATACAATCAACGGTGAGGCCATGAAACTGGTAAAGCATACCCATCCATTCCGAGTCACGTTTTGCCAGGTAATCGTTAACAGTAACCAGATGAACTCCTTTTCCCGGCAATGCATTCAGGTACAGCGGAAGTGTGGCAACAAGGGTTTTTCCTTCACCGGTGGCCATCTCGGAGACTTTCCCCTGGTGAAGAACAATGCCGCCAATAAGCTGAACATCGTAATGTGCCATGTCCCAGGTAATCATATTTCCACCGGCCATCCAGCGGTTATCGTAATAAGCTTTATCGCCTGCAATATTTACACTGTCGAGTTTTGCAGCCAGGTCGCGATCGCGTTGGGTGGCGGTGACTTCCACTGTTTGGTTTTCCTTAAACCGGAGCGCGGTTTCCTTCATCACACAAAAGGCTTCCGGAAGAATCTGATCGAGGATTTCCTGTGATTTGTCGTAACTCGTTTTTTCCAATTTATCGATGGTTTCGTAAAGTTTTTCCTTTTCATCAACATCCAGGTCGGGTTCATTATCGATCTTTTCTTTGATTTCCTTTATTTGGTTTTCCTCGGCTGCAATGTATTCGGTAATTCGGTTTTTGAACTCCTGCGTTTTGGCTCTCAGTTGGTCGTTGCTGAGCAACCTGATTTGTTCGTAGGCTTTTAAAGTTTCTTTAAGTATCGGGTCGATTGCTTTAATATCCTTATCGGATTTGGTCCCTACGAGTTTTTTAAAAATATTTTTAAACATAATTGCACTGTTACAAATTTAATAAGCTGCCTGATTTAAACAACAATGATGCCCATGCTTTATTTTATGATAGCCCTCTTTTTTATATGTCATCATGGCAGAATTAACCTGCATTTTGATGCAAAGTTAGATTAAATTCATGATGCACAAACTTTTTGAAAATAGTCCTGTATTCCGGTATTTTGCAAACCGACGGCGATTGTCAGGGGTATTGCAGGATGAGGCCATCGGGAATAAACTGGCTGGGATCGCCGCCATGCTTAATGATTTCCCTTACCACCGACGAATTGATGGCTGTGTATTCGGGGGTTGTGAGAAAAAACACAGTTTCGATAGCTGGTAAAAGATTTTTATTTACCTGGCCGATGGTTCTTTCAAATTCAAAGTCGGCAGAGGTCCGCAACCCGCGCAGGATGTATTTTGCATCAACTTTCCTGCAATATTCTACCGTAAGGCCCGAATAAGTGTCGATGGCGACCCCGCCAACACCTTTAAAAACAAAGTTCAGGAATTCGATCCGTTTTTCGAGCGGGAAATAACACTTCTTGTCAGCATTTTCGCCAACAGCAATGATAATTTGATCGAACAGCGGAATAGCCCTTTTAATGATGTTTTCGTGCCCGCGGGTGATGGGATCAAACGAACCCGGAAAAACTGCAATTCTGTTCATGCTTTTAATTTTACGACAAAAATAGGATGTTTTTTAACAATTTGGATAACCAAAGCTCACGCGTTGTCATAATTCAATATTTTCAATCATTCCACCATTCAATTAAATCAACATTCCATTTTTCCATTATTCCAATTTTCCAATCTTCCAATTATGCCACCCTTCCAATTCTCAAATTTTCTTTTTCTGGGTTTAATACGAAAATTACAATTTCCGCATCATCATTAAACCATCACGGATGGGAACGAGAATATTTTCGACCCTCTTGTCCTGCTGGATAAAGTTGTTGAATCCGATAATGCCCAGCGTTTCCCGGTCAGCCTTATCGGGTTCCGAAAGTACTTTGCCATCCCAAAAGGCATTGTCGGCGAGTATAATCCCGCTCTGGCGAAGTTTCTCAAAAACGATTTTATAATAATTCAGGTAGTTTTCCTTGTCGGCATCAATGAAAACCAGGTCGAAAGTTTCATCGATTTCGGGGATAATCTCCAACGCATTGCCAATGTGGGAAATGATTTTACCGGCTACACCAGCTCTTTCGAAATATTTCAGGCCGATTTCGACGGATTCAGGGTTACTGTCGATGGTGTGAATAATACCCTTTTCGGGGAGTCCAAGTGCCATGCTTATAGCCGAATAGCCAGTAAAAGTCCCGATTTCAAGAACTCTTTCGGGTTTCAGCATGTTGCAGATCATGTTGAGGAATTTCCCCTGCAGATGTCCTGACAACATACGTGGGTACATTGTTTTCAGGTATGTCTCGCGATAAAGGTCGTAGAGATAATCCGGCTCAGCCGAGGTATGGCTTATCGCATAGTTTTCGAATTCTTCAACTGTGGAGCGGTAATCTGGTTTTTTCATTATGCTTAAAAGATCAATATTAAAATTCCATGTATCCGATTTTAAAGATATTCCTAATAAGTACTTTGCAGCTTATTGGATATTGTAAACCTGACAGGTTTTATTTTCCCGGTTTAGATAGCTATTCCTGCTTTGTCAGGTATGTCAGCATACTAAAACGATCGGGGATAAAAATCTCGTTTGCAATTTCCAGCAGGTCTTTTGCAGTGATGCCTTCAATTTTCGCGATCATATCTTCGATGGTATCAACCCGGTCAAAAAAGAGGTGGCTTTTACCTATCGAAACCATTTCGGCCAGGTTCGATTCGAGGGAAATGGCAATTTGTCCGATAATTTGCTGCTTTGCCTTGTGCAGTTGCAGCGTACCCAGTTCGGTTTCGCGTAAAGCTTTCAATTCTTTATATACCAGTTTTAGCGATTTTTCGAGGAAGCCGTTGTCGGTACCAAGGTAAATATTAAAAATTCCTGTGTCGCAATAGGGCTGGTAATGGGCCTCGATGTTGTAGGAGTAACCATGCTTTTCGCGGATCGCCAGGTTCAGCCTGGAGTTCATTCCAGGGCCGCCAAGAATGTTGGTGAGCAGTGCCAGAACATTCTTATGGTCGTTGCTGATGTCGTAAGCAAGATTACCCAGCACACAGTGAACCTGGAAATTCGATTTGGCAGCCTGAATGGAAGAAGGTTTGTAGTCGGTAAACGGAAATCTTCCGTTCTTGCCGGAAGAAGCTTCAATATGCCCGAAATACCTTTCGCAGAGATCCACGAACTTATTAAAATCAATGTTCCCTACCGAGCAAATTACCATCCGGTCGGTGAGGTAATTTCGCTGCATGAATGAATGGATCTGACTTCTGCCAAAGCTTTTCACCGACTCCGGACTTCCCAGAATGCTGTGTCCGATGGGGTGCTTGGTAAACAGTACCTCCTCAAACTCATCAAAGATCAGTTCTGACGGAGAATCCCTGTAAGAGTTGATTTCATCGATGATCACATCTTTTTCCTTTTCGATTTCCTTTTCGGGAAAGGAAGAATTGAAAATGATGTCGGCAAATAATTCGAGTGAACGTTCGTAATAATGGCTGAGGAAAGAGGCATAAACAAAGGTTTCTTCCTTGCTGGTGTAAGCGTTCAGATCGCCGCCCACATCTTCGAGCCTGCTGATTACATGCCAGGCTTTCCGCTTATGGGTTCCTTTAAAAATTACATGCTCGATAAAATGAGCCATACCGGTTTCTTCGGACAACTCGTCGCGCGAGCCGGCATTGATAATGACGCCACAATGTGCAACCGGGCTGATAACTGGCTTGTGGATGATCCTGATCCCGTTGGTAAGTTTTGAATACTGATATTCCATAAATTTTAAACTGGCTGCAAAAGTAGGGTTTTTGAATCAGTGAGACTATTATTTCAGTATCCGTCAACTGACGGAGAAGGGGAATTATTTAGCCGAACTCCGGCCCGACTGTTCAGGCGGGGATGCAGTTCGTAATCGAGGCATTTGTTGAATCATATTCCCCACCCCCTGGGGCGAAATAAAAATGAATTCCTTAACTGATACCTTGGCCGCTTACGGAGAGGGAGTTCATTGAGTACATTGACACATTAATTGCCCGGTGTTCAGGGCAAAGTTAATTCGATAATATCATGAAATTTAGTACCTGACGAAAATGCCGGTATATAATTGTCATCATCTGCAGTTATCGGAATGACCAAACTGGTACACTAAATTCTGCAAAATGAACAGCCACCGTTATCTTATCAAACATATGCCCGGTCTCTGCATAAAATTTGAATAAATCTAAAAATGTAATTTTTTACACCGGTGTATGTTTTTAATTCTGAATTTTGCACAAAATTGGAACAATAAGGGATCGAACCGGAAAAGCGAAGCCGGCCGGTGCCCGACATAGAAAAATATACATAATGAGAAATGGGCTTAATTGGATTTTTTTCATCGTTGTCCTGACGATACTGATTGTTGCCGGTTGTAATCAAAACAAATCGAACGGCGGGGCTACCGCTTCAAAAGGAAAGGAAAGGCCCGGTGCAAAAGTGGATGGATTTATCGTAACACCTTCGGTGCTTATCGATCAGATCACCGTTTCGGGATCACTTCTGGCCTACGAACAGGTTGATCTGATGAACGAAATTGCCGGAAGAGTCGTTTTTATAAATCTTCCGGAAGGAAAGTTCGTCGAAAAAGGCACCCTGCTTGTAAAACTCTTTGATGATGATTTACAGGCTGACCTTAAAAAACTTCAGACCCAACTCGATATTCAGGAAAAAATTCTCGAAAGGCAAACCGCCTTGTTAAAGGTGAATGGCATCAGCCAGTCCGATTACGATCAGACCTATTTACAGGTAAAAACCATCAAAGCCGATATCGAAGTACAAAACAGCATGATCCGCAAAACGCAGATCTAGCTCCATTCGATGGAATTATCGGATTGCGGAACATTAGTATCGGCGCACAGGTAACGCCATCTACGTTACTGGCAACCATTCGCCAGGAAAATAAATTAAAACTCGATTTTAGTGTCCCCGAAAAGTACAGCAGCAAAATCAAGACAGGCCTTCAGGTTAAATTTACCATGAATGAAAGCGATAAATTTTACGATGCCACTGTTTTTGCTACCGAAGGTGGTATCGACCAGGGCACACGCGACCTGAAAATACGGGCACTGGTCAACAGCAAATCTGACGAACTGGTTCCGGGAAGTTTTGCAAATGTTCAGCTCGAACTCGGTGAAAATAAAAATGCACTCATGGTACCTACCCAGGCCATTATCCCACAGGAGCGCAACAAAAATATAATCGTTGCCAAAAATGGCAAGGCACATTTTGTGGCGGTTCATACGGGAATACGGCGGGCTTCCACCATCCAGGTACTCGACGGGATCAGTCCCGGCGACACCATCGTTACCAATGGTCTTTTATTCCTGAAGGAAGGGGTTAAGATTTCATTTTCAACAGTAACTACCAGCGCGATATGATTATTTCGGATATTGCCCTGAAACGTCCTGTTGGTTCAATGGTACTTAGCCTGATTATCATCCTGCTGGGAGCGGTTGGCTATACTTTTCTCGGCGTGCGGCTTTACCCGGCTATCGATCCGCCCATCATTACCGTCCAGACATCTTATACCGGTGCCAATTCCGAAATTATCGAATCACAGATTACCGAACCCCTCGAAAAATCGATCAACGGCATCGAAGGTGTAAAATCCATTTCTTCCGCATCTGCCATAGGCACCAGTTCCATCACCGTCGAATTTAATCTTGATGCCGATCTCGAAAAAGCAGCCAACGATGTGAGGGATAAAGTATCGCAGGCGATAAGAAACCTGCCCCAGGATCTCGATGCACTGCCAACGGTCACAAAATCGGATGCCAACAGCGACCCGATCATCATGCTTATCGTCCGGAGTACATCGATGAATGCCTTAGAGCTGAGCGATTATGCCGAAAATATACTACTCGAGAAGTTTCAGACTATCCCCGGAATCAGTTCGGTAAATATTTACGGGCAGCAGAAGCCGGCCATGCGCCTTTGGCTTGATCCGGAACGAATGGCGGCCAGGTCGGTTACAGCTTCTGATGTTAGTGCCGCCCTTGCCAAAGAAAATGTGGAAATGCCCGGAGGAAAAATCAGGGGTTATTTAACCGAACTCATCATCAAAACCTACGGGAGATTATCAACTGAAGATGATTTTAACAACCTGATCATCCGGCAGGTCAATAACCAGGTGGTGAGATTCAGCGATGTTGGTGAAGCGGTTCTTGGGCCACAGGACGAAGAATCGGCTGCAAGTATCAACGGTGCCACCGGTCTTGTGCTGGCACTCATCCCATTACCCGGAGCAAACAACATCGAAATCTCGGATGAGTTTTACAGGCGTCTCGACCAGATCAAGGAAACTTTACCCGAAGGCGTCAGCCTTGATATAGGACGGGATCGGTCCATTTTCATCCGGCAGTCGGTAAGAGATGTGATCGAAACGCTGGCCATCGCCATTTCATTAGTTATACTCATCATTTTCCTGTTTTTCCGTAACTGGGTCATTGCCTTACGACCACTTATCGATATCCCGGTTTCTCTTGTGGGCACTTTTTTCATCATGTATATTCTCGATTATTCGGTAAATGTGCTAACCCTGCTGGGAATAGTCCTGGCTACCGGCCTTGTTGTTGACGATGGTATCGTGGTTACCGAAAACATCTTTAAGCGGATCGAAAAGGGAATGGACAAGTGGCAGGCAGCCTTTGAAGGAACCCGTGAGATCTTTTTTGCCGTAATTTCAACCTCGCTTACGCTGGCCATCGTTTTTATACCTGTTGTTTTTTTACAGGGTTTTACCGGGAGGTTATTCAGGGAGTTTGGGATCGTGGTTGCATCGGCCGTGCTTATTTCGGCTTTGGTTTCTTTAACCCTAACCCCGGTATTGAATGTGAAACTTGGCGGGTCGGCTTCTCATCATTCGCGGTTTTATCTGGCTACCGAAGCGTTTTATATAAACCTCGAAAAAGGTTACCGCCGGATACTCAGCTTTTTCATCCTACGAAAATGGATTTCCTTATTAATTATCGGCATCTGCCTTGTGCTGATTGTTGTAATCTCAAAACAACTTAAATCGGAACTTGCACCACTGGAGGACCATAGCTTTATACGTACCATGGTCACGGCTCCCGAGGGAAGCGAATTTACCACAACCCAGAAAATCCTGGATAAGATTGCCAAGTTGCAGACCGATTCGGTGCCTGAAGCACCTTTTATCCTTGCCCGTTATGGAGGAGGAAGAAGCTCGAGTGCTAATACGGGTTTTGTAATTACCTTCCTTCCCGAACCAAACAAACGAAAGGCTACCCAACAGCAAATCTACGACAGGCTGTCGCGAATGTATAAACGAATTGCTGATGCCCGGATCATTGCAAGCCAGGAAGCCACCATCACCACCGCAGCTTCAAGCGGTTTGCCCGTTCAGTTTGTTCTTCAGAATATGAACTTCGACAAACTCCACGAAGTTCTTCCCAAATTCCTTGATGAAGCCCAAAGCAGTCCGGTTTTCAGCAATTTAGATGTGAACCTGAAATTCAACAAACCTGAATTGAACATTACGGTCGATCGTTTAAAAGCCACCAGCCTCGGCGTAAACGAAAAAGATGTTACCGATGCACTCGACCTGGCATTCAGCGGCGGCAGATACGGTTATTTCCTGCGCAACAACAAACAATATTTCATTGTCGGCCAGGTTGACAGGGAAAACCGCGACCAGCCGGCCGACATATCATCTTTGTATATCCGGAACTCAGCCGGAAAGATGATACAACTCGATAACCTGATTAAAATGGAGGAAAACAGCAATCCGCCTACATTGTATCATTACAACCGCTATAAGTCGGCTATTGTTTCGGCAAACCTGGCTCCCGGGAAAACCGTTGGCGATGGGGTTGAGGAGATGCGAAGAATTGCCTCCGGCCTGCTCGACTCTTCCTTCAATACCGACCTTACCGGCCCATCCAGAGATTATGCAGAGAGCAGCTCAAATATATCATTTGCCCTTGTATTTGCCTTATTCCTGATCTATTTGATTCTTGCAGCACAGTTCGAAAGCTTCAGAGATCCGTTTATTATTATGGTTACCGTGCCGATGGCTATAACCGGAGCATTGCTTTCACTCTATGTATTCGGGCAGACATTGAATATCTTTTCTGAGATCGGGATGATTCTCCTCATCGGGATTGTAACTAAGAACGGTATTCTGATCGTCGAATTTGCAAATCAAAAACGATTGGGCGGACTTCCCAAAAGAGTAGCTGCTTTTGAAGCTGCCGCAGCGCGTTTTCGTCCAATCCTGATGACTTCATTAGCCACTATCTGCGGTGCCCTTCCCATTGCATTAGCTATTGGTGCAGGTGCCCAAAGCCGCGTTTCATTGGGGATTGTCGTTGTTGGCGGATTACTCTTTGCCTTGATTCTTACCTTATTTGTTATCCCGGTAACGTATATTGCGTTGTCGGGGAAAAAATCAGAAATTCGTAAATAAAAATTAGGAATGTAGAATTAGGAATTAGGAATTAGGAATCTGGTAAGAAAGAACCATATTAAAATAATAAATCACTATGAAAAAGGATAACGTTTTACAGGAAAAGACTTTAGTGAATGATTGTGAAAAAATTCTTAAAATAACAGGTTCAATCCTGATAATCATGAAACAGAAGCTAAATTCCTAATTCGTAATGTAGAATTAGGAATCTGGTAAGAAAGAACCATATTAAAATGATAAATCAATATGAAAAAGGATAACGTTTTACAGGAAAAGACTTTAGTGAATGATTGTGAAAAAATTCTTAAAACAACAGGTTCAATCCTGATAACCATGAAACAAAAGCTAAATTCCTGATCCTATGACAGCTATTTCCCCTCTCCTAATTCCTAATTCGTAATTCCTAATTAATTTGGTTATGAAAACATTTTTCGGCTTTTTTTTCCTGATGATATTCTCGATGGCGGATGCGCAAGGCATTTTGTCGGTGGAAGATGCTGTAAAAATTGCCTTAAAGAATAATTACGACATACGCATTGCCGGCAATGATGCCGCCATATCACAGGCAAACAATACCCTGGGTAATGCAGGTATGCTGCCCGAAGTAGGAATAACCGGAAATGGTGGTTATGATGTGAACCATGTAAAACAGAAATTATCCGGCGGTACCGAAACCAATTATTCCGGTTTTACCACAAAATCGTATAGTGCCGGTGTTGAGTTGTCGTGGACGCTCTTCGATGGCGGTAAGATGTTTGTAACAAAAAATAAATTAAACGAAATCGAAGTCCTGGGGGATATACAGTTCAGGGATATGATTTTACAGACGCAGTACAACGTTATTGCAGCCTATTACGATGTTGTAAGGCAAAAACAGCAGTTGGTTTCGATAAACCAGATCATCAGCTACAATACCGAGCTGGTAAAGATTTTGCAGACCGGTTTTGATGCCGGCTCGACATTAAAAAATGACCTGCTTCAATCGAAGATTGATTTGAATGTGTATAAGGAAAACGCGATAAACCAGGAATTTACAATTGATGCCGCCATAAAGGCACTCAAGCTGTTGCTTGGCCTGGATGCGGATACCTTGTTTGAAGTATCCGATTCGATACCGCTGAATTATGCACCCAATAAGAATGAACTGCTTCAAAAACTTGATGTTGCCAACACAGGTATCTTATCGATTCAAAAGCAGCTCGACATCGCAAAACTGAATTTAAAGGAATACAGCAGCTTCCGCTATCCGCTTATCGGTTTCAAAGCCGGTTATTATACATCGCAAACCGATAATTCAGCTGGCACCATCCTTCAAAACCACAGCTGGGGGCCGCAGTTGGGCGGGACAGTTTCGATACCGCTTTACCAGTCGGGAAATATAAACCGGCAGATCAGCATAGCCAGGATAGGAATCGAATCGGCCCGCTTCGAACTTGAGAACGTGAAACTCCAGGCCCGGACCGAATTACTCAATGCAATCGAAGCCTTCGATAATCAGCAGCGCCTGCTTGCCATCGAAAAAGAAAATAACGGTTTTGCCACCGAAAACCTCGTGATCAGTCTGCAACGGATGAAACACGGCCAGACTACTTCGCTTGAAGTTCACCAGGCGCAGGACAACTACGTCCAGTCGTTTACCCGGCTCATCAATTTCGAATACAACCTTAAAATTGCCGAAACCAGGCTGAAACAACTTATCGCCAATCTTTAATGTCGGTTATTTACAGGCAGGCGTACAAGGATAAAACCCATGCCGGGGCTTTAAAATACGGGATAGAGAATAAGAAATAGTTGTTTAGCTAACAGGGTCTTTATCCGGTTTTAAAATGCACTAGATGATTGATTAAAATGCACTTGTTCATTTTTTAGTACGAATAAGTTCATTTTTATTGAACAAAACGGATCGAAAACGGAAATGAAAAAGCGGCAGGAAAATGACTAAAAAAAAAACTTAATAGTTTTCAAACCGATCAGTGAAAAACGATTTCAATGAATGATCGGGCCCGTGAATTAAAATTTACACCCACATCGCAACTAACTGATTTGATCAGATAAAAAGTCCACCGGATAATTTGGATAACTGAAAAATAGTTTACTTTTACACTAAGTTCGTCAGCCATAAATAAAAACGATGATAATGAAAACAGTCGGAGGAATGGAAGCAAATAAGAATGAACAATCTTATAAGCTAATTATGAACAAATTAACAAAACAGATCAGGTGTGACTAACCGGAAATAACCACCACTATGGCGGATACACGCCCGTTAAGGCTGCAAAATAGGAAAAACAGCCCTATCTGGCAAAATCATTAGCAGAAAGGGTTGTTATTGAGAAGCAGATAGTTTTTGAAGAAGTTTGAGAACAGAAAAATTAGAACGAGAAGTTGAAAGAATCAAAAAGTGTACATTTGGATTGATTAGAAAGTTAATGTGGTCGAATTTGACCGCTTTGGAATAATTTGATTATGTACAAAATAAGCACTATTGATATTAAAAACGCAATAATCTCAATTACGAAAATTGAAGAAGAGGATTACATCTGCTTGACTGATATGGCAAAGGCAAAGGAAGGAGATAATAGAGCAGCTGATGTTATTAAAAACTGGATTAGGACTCGTACAACTATTGAATTCCTTGGAACATGGGAGACAATGTATAATCCTGATTTTAAAGTAGTCGAATTTGACCACTTTAAAATGGAAGCTGGATTACCAACTTTTGTATTAAGTCCAAAACAATGGTCTGAAAAAACCGGAGCGATTGGAATAATTTCAAAATCTGGTCGATACGGTGGAACTTATGCGCATAGAGACATTGCTTTTGAATTTGGTGCAACAATTAGTCCGACTTTTAAGCTCTACCTGATTAAAGAATACCAGCGTTATAAGGTAATAGAAAGCAACCAATATAATCTCAGATGGAATGTTAAACGAATTTTAAGTAAAGCAAATTATCATATACAAACTGACGCAGTTCAGAAACACATCGTGCCAGAGAAAAATTATACGAAGGACAAAGAATGGTTAATTTATGCTGAGGAAGCAGATTTATTGAACGTTGCATTATTTAATTGTACAGCTAAGGACTGGCGGGACTTGAACCCAGAACAAGCAAAAAAGGATTTAAATATTAGAGACTTTGCAAGTATAAACGAATTAGCGGTATTATCCAATATTGAAAGTCTTAACGCAGAAATAATTAAAAAAGGAATTGAAAAACCGGAAAGATTCTTGCAATTAAGAGAGATGGCTGTTTATCAACTGGAAATTTTAGACAAGAAGGACTCATTGAAGGCATTGAAAAAACTTGCGGACGATGTTTATATTGAAAACCAAAAAAAGATTGACAAATAAAGCACTAAAATACAACACTTTTTATAAGTAATGGCAGGGAAAGTACTAAATATCAAGGTTTGTTGCCCGCTCAAACTGCAAAGTGGTTTTACAGGAAACTACCACGCGGTCTGCCACAACTCATACAATTTACCGTTGGCAACAACTGTAAGAAAATACCCTACATCATAGAAACAAAAAATACGAATAAGAAAAATGGCAATATTTGAGATAGCTAAAGGAAAAGCAAAACGAGTTCGCCTAAGTGAATTTAAACTTGAAAAAGACCTGCAAATGCTTGTTGAAGAGAATGTTGAAACAATCTTTAATTGCCGTTTTATTGCATCAGAATTTTCTACAGGTAATATTCATTCCGGACGAATTGACTCTTTAGCTATTTCCGAAGACAATAATCCAGTAATTATTGAATATAAGAAAGTTGCATCGTCTGATTTAATAAATCAAAGTCTTTATTACTTGCACTGGATTAGAGACCATAAAGGAGACTTTCAAGTTGCAGTAAATAGAAAA
>Ga0172371_10002625_pt1 | contig 28422 bp, 25 predicted proteins | sample Lak12m_FD_114543 | JGI IMG/M metagenome (GOLD analysis project Ga0172371, IMG submission 114543) | Freshwater microbial communities from Kabuno Bay, South-Kivu, Congo - kab_022012_12m | ecosystem: Environmental > Aquatic > Freshwater > Lake | place: Democratic Republic of the Congo: South-Kivu...
CCACCAGGGCGGCCAGGATGGTGAGGAACCTTACGTCCTCCTCGAAGGAAATCTCGATATCGAACAAACGATCCACGCTCAGGACACCCACCGGCTTGCCGTGAAGCATCACCGGCACCCCGATGAACGAGATGCGGTCTTTGTCAATCTGCCGCGAGCCCGTCTTGTTCAGAAAGAGCGGTTCCTTGCTGATATCCGGAACCACAACTGGTTCCCCGGTACGAAAAATCATCCCGGTGACACCTTCGTCGGGCCTATATGTTCCGCGCTTCCGTTCCTGAGAACTTAGACCGTGGGACGCCCTTATCTTGAGGCGGTCGTCTTCACCGTTGATGAGGGTGATGGTGGCTCGGTTCATGGAGAGGTATTCCGACAGAATGCCGAGAATTATCTCCAGCGTCTGATTGAGGTTTAGAGCCTGCCCTATGATGTGACTGATGTCGAAGAGGACTTTGAGTTCCAGATGACTTGCTTTTGGATCCATGTTCCTGTTACGTCCGGATTAATTTTTCCCCACGCGGAGAGATGCGACGACCATGCCAAAGGAGGCTGATTTGGAATAGTTCACAATATTAGTGGGTTGTCTTTAAGGGGAGATCGGGATGGGCGCCTGGAGTGCTACGCGGTGGTAGGATATTGATTCGTGAATTACGCGAATGTAGTTATTGCGCTGGAGAAATAAACAGGTTTGCTTTAAGTGGTGATGCGTTGTGGTCGGATGTCCGCCAGCCGGCTTTCAAATCCGTGGGGTGGCAGGCACGTGAGGCAATGTCATTGCGAGTGCAGTTGGGCTGTCGCGTCGGGGTGACGGCTCAAGCCGTGGAGATTGCTTCGTAGCTTCGCTTGTCATAATTACAGGTGGACGCGAATCGCTCAACCTGGGTTGATGGGCCTCTTTCTGCCGACACTCGTGAAAGCTGCCAAAATTCCGACTGATTTCGATGCCCGAAACAGGTGGCGATGTCGGCTCAAATTCTGCTTGACAACCCGTCAAGTTCTATACAGAAAATAGAAGGGGGGCCAGGATGTTCATCTCTCATTGTTAAGACGAGGGTTGACTATCAACCAACGCCGTCATTCCTGTCCAGTACAGGGGGAGTAAGATGTTGCAGTCAATTGCTCGGAGATCTACGTGGCGAGCAGCCTTGGCGCTGCTCGTGGGGATGGCCATCGGAGGCATCGCTGTTGGGCCGGCATCAGCCGTGGAAATTATCTGGGAAACGGATTTCGCCTTTATTCATTTCGATTGGAACGGCACGTGGGACAACGTGGCTTGGTGGGCCTACGCCATGTGGTACCTCGATATACCGGATTGGGCTTATTTGTTCGCCGTCTACGGCATGGGATGGGACCACATCTGGGGACCGGCCTTGTGGGGACCGGACGGCGCGTGGGGACCGGAGGACAAGATTGACGTTTACGTCGCCGCGACCGGTGACCCATCGAAGTCTTCGTATACGCGTGCTGAATGGAGTGACCCCTGGGAGGTTTCGGGTTCCGTAACTTGGTGGGTGAACCCGAACGATCAGCTCGATCTAGTCGGAGGCGGCTGGGTGAATCAGGTGTGTACTGCCGGCAGGGGTGTTGCCTGGGCCACGACTGTTGATATGCTGCTGAACAATTTTTTCTATGCGTGGCAGTCGGGGCTATATGTCATTGCGGAACCTCTGGCCTAGCATGTGGCGGACGTCCTGTGGCCGTGGGGAAATCATGCCAGAGTCCAATCCTACGAATGGCCGAGTCTCAACAATGTTTTTTTTGATGTCTCGACGCTGGGCGGCATCCAAGCCTATTGTCAAAATCTGCTTTCGATACATGGAGAGACCTCCCCGGGAGCCAAGTATTATTACCCCTGGGATTATAGCACTTCGAAAGTAGCCTATTCTTACAAAGGTGATTGGTCCAACGGAGGAGGGACAAGCACCATCGGGAGTTCAGTCGGGGCCGAGAGTTTTGCCATTGGCTACCTCCTTTGTGACTATGATCATTTGTTCTATAGCGGTGCAGACTTAGGTGGGGCAAGCAGCATCTACCGAATTGCGACGCTGATTTTGACTTGGCAGAATGATCCGGTGCACAGCGGGGAGACCGCATTCATGACTGCTTACGGCCACCATTGCTTCGCTGAGCCGGTCGGAGGTTATGGGGTTGACGTGCGATTCGCTCTGGATCCTGCCGCCAACTACATAGACGCCTGGCTCTGGAACCTCATGTGGAGCCAGTGGTATACCGGCTGATTCTGAAAAAATCCCCCACGACACGTCCGACAGATTCCGTAGAGGAGACGCAAAATGTTCAGTAACAGGGCCATCTTGAAGAAGATGTTACTGCTGGCGATGTTGGCGGCATTGGGAGCATTATTCTTCGCGTCTGCGGCTTGTGCCGAGTCCATAACATGGGAAATGAATTACACCCGTCTCCATTTTGAATGGAGCGGCACATGGGACAAGACCGCCTGGTGGGCGTACGCGTTGTGGTACCTCGATATGCCGGACTGGTGCTACCTCTGGGCCTGGTACGGGCTGGGATGGGACCAATTGAGCCCGCTCACGACGCCGCCTACAGGCAAGATTGACGTATGGCTGAAGGACAGCCCGTACTGCCACGGCGAGACCGATGGACAGAACGTCATCCTTCCCATCAACAAGATGCAAACACTGGACATCACCACGAGCGCCTGGTTTTACCAAACCCTCTATGAGGGATCCGACCTGACCTACAACCTGTGCGGGAGCATTTTCATGTTCAGAGCAAACGGCTCCCACTACAGTGATGATCATGCCCTGACATATTATGCCCTTATCCGCTACGTGGGCTATTTCATTTATCCGTGGGGCGAGTCCTACATGAGCCTCAGCTCTCTCACTGCGAGCTACAAGAATGCGGTCACCAATGACAGGGGCAGGATCCTTTCATTTATGGAAGCCGGTTACAGCTATATTTACGGCACAGGTACGGCGTTCTCCAATGGTTCCTTGACGGACCTCGCGGTCGGTTATTACATGTACAACTGGAGCGGCCACCAGGACATATCATGTATCGCAACGCTGGTGCACGCCCTCGGTTCGGGAAATTCCATTTCGAGCGCGTATCTGGCGGCCTTCGGACATGGTGTGGACGTCAACACCGCCAGATATACCGATCCCAATGATTTCTATTACTATTTCTACCATTTCTACTGGGGCTGAGAGGAACCTTCGGATCGGTTAGTCATTAACACCCCAGAACAGGAAAATCAGGATGCCCTCTGCCAAGGATAACATCCTGATTTCCGCGAGAAACGGTTGGCAGTCCCAATCGGGTTCGAACCCGCGTCTCCGAGAGAGCGGGGTCAGCTAGTCCGAAGGCTCCATTGGCTCGATAGCCCCATGGATTGGATCAGTACCACATCACAGTGGCCGGAAATCCGGGGAAGACCGGACCGCAAACGGGCGCGGGGCCACACGGTGCGGGCATGAAAGGAGGCGGGCACGGCTGAGGGCCACAGAAAGCCGCCTCCGGCCTGCACTTGCTTATTCGCCGGGGCGGAGGTGCTATGCCCGCGGAGGCAGCCACGCGTCCCGCCAGAGGGGCCCTCGCCATCGCCGGGCCTGGAGACGGCTGCCCGGGATTGATGGGCTGTGATGCGTAGCGCCCCGCCTCAGCTGGATAGCCGTACGTCATCACAGGTTCAGCTCGAATCATTGAGGCGGCCGGACCCTGTTCGGTGTATATGCCGCTGGTCGCCACTTCCGCTGAAGCCGAACCTGCTGCCACGACAATCGCCATGCAGAATGCCAATGTCAATATAGTCTTCATTTCCTTCTCCTGCCGACAAAGGCGCCGAACCGCGCCAGGCGCTCCAGAGAGAGTGCCCGGTGTTTGTTTTCTTGGGGAAGTCCGGGGAGACTCCTGGGGGGAAGTCCGTCCCCGGAGGCATTTTCAAATTGAGTATTCCCCTGGAAGCATTTCCATAAAAACCGCGACAAGTTCCATACCTCAGCTATTCCAATGGCCACGCCCCGGTGTCGCTGATTTCAGGAGGAACATCCGTCTACTCCCATCCTGGGGCTGTGCGGCTCCGCAATGTCCGGCGCAGTCTCACTAGAGCCATGCCCCCGGCGGGAAAATTACAGAAACGACCTGAAAGACAGAGCCGCGTTTCCACCAACGGTGAAGTAACGCCTGTTGAAGTCCGCATCGAACTTCTCGCTAGCCGTGGTCAACACGGGGTCCTGCTGCGTGGCCTGGAGAGTGGACTCGCCATGGAACGACATGGAATTCACGCTCACGAAAGCGCCGACGCTCAGCTTGTCTGTGAGTCTCTTGCCAACCTGGACGACGATCTCGCTGAAGGTGGCATAGGTGGAATCACCGTGCATGCTGGCGTGCAGAGGGAATGCAGTCTGATAGGTCATTCCCAGACGGTAATTGCAGTTGATCCAGGGTGAACCGATGGCGCGAATTAGCAACCCGGTGTCGCAACTGGTCCATGCGAATTCGAAGCCGATGTAAGGCTTGATGGAACCGATCTTGAAATCGCCTTCATCGGAGGGGTCGGAGAATGTGGGCACGGCCGGGGGCTTGGACAGATGAGCCCCGAAATACTCGTAGCGCAACCCGCCGAGGACCGAAAGTCCTGCCGCCACGTCCAAACCCGCGGAACCGTCCAGTATGTACCACGAATGCTTGGCGCTGAAGTTACGATGAGCCTCGGCGAACTGCCCGAAGTTGGAGACGGTTTCGCTCGCGTTTTCCTTGGTGGGAATGAAGTACCTGCCTTCGCCTCTGACACGTAAGCCGTCGCTGACAGCCACGCGGCCCGAACCGCCCAGCCACAGCCCTTCCAGCTTAACGTCCACTTTCTCCGTGTACATGGTGAACACGGGAAGTCCTTGGGTAGAAATCTTCAAGAAGCCGACGTCACTGTTCAGTTGCAAACCCAACATTCCTCCGCCCGAACCGTCTATTCCGGGACCGCAAGGCATGGGCCCGCAGAAAGGCTGCCCAAATCCGGGCCCCGGTAAACCAGGCCCCATAGGCATGGGCATTCCGGGAGGGGGAAGCGGGGCCATTGGAAGGCCGGGCGCCCAATTTTGAGCGCCTGCGAAACCGGCGCCGAAGACGATGATCAAGGCGTAAACCGACATAAGGACGAGCCGTTTCATAATAACCTCCATCAATCAGCGTGGCACTCCGCGGAACACAGATATTTAAAATATTCTCTGTTCTTTTAAAGAATTGCCTTTGGCTTTTATATCAAATTGGAGGGAATATGTCAACCTATGATTTATTAATTCATGTCAACGTGTTGTAATTCTGGGATATACCATTTCGACAGCAGGAAGGAAGCCGGTTCATCATTTTTTGGGCAAGAATAATCGGCTTGACAATAATCACTCCGACGCGGCGGGTACGGCCTCTGATCCCAACAACAGAGAGAACATCCTCCCCAAGACGTACGCCTGGAGGGCCTTATCCCGAGGAGCCAACGCTGCAGCTGGTTGCGCGGATATGGCATTGAAGGGCCGTGACGGCTGGGCTCCAGATCCGACAATTTTCTTGGCCGGCAGGAAGTAAACCGACAGGCTCTGTCCTTTTGGAGAAGCGTCCACAGAGAGCCAGGAAGGGAAGAACCTCCACGCGGGCCGTGCTTCGGGGTCGGCTGACACCTCGGGCACCGGAATGCCCCATTTGCGAAGGATTTGCCATACCACAGGCTGGATTTGGTGGAAGCGTTTCCATTCCCATTGGGGCAGCACAGGAAGAGACAGCTTCAAGTCACGATAATTGCCCTCAGGTCTGAAGCCGAGCCCCACGCAGATTCGAGGGATTGACCAGAGCGGATGTTTGTCTCGGGATATCAGTTCCAGGGTGTCAGCGAGAGAATCCGCCTTGCTCCCCAGGAATTCCCTGGCCGCCGCAACCGCCGTTTCACGGGCCTGCATCTCCGTCCACGAATAGATCTTGATCCGTCCGAGCCCCCGGTCGTTGAAGTCGTAAGCCACTCCCAGAATGCCAAGATTTGCAAGACTTGAGGATCTCAGCAGTTTCATGTCGTCCGGGTGCAGGATTGATGACAGGAGTCTGTGCACATCTTCCCTGGGCTGCCACCAAGTCTTGAAATAGAGCCTCCCCGCGCGGGGTTTGCCCGGAGAAACGCGAATCCCGTGAGCCAGGCAGGAGCCCGCATCCGGCGGCGTTACCGTCAGGTGCCGATCGAAGAGTTGGTCCAGCAGGTCCGCACAGTCTTGACAGCACGGTATCACCAGATCCGCTCGGCTTCTAAGGGTCTTGAGCGATTCCGACGATCCGGACGGATCCAGGAGTGTGTCAACTGCGAAGCGGACGGAGACGGCGGCGTCTTCGTCAACGGCCACGGAAAACTCTATAGGAGTGCCGGCGAACGACAGCAGAGAGTTCCACTTCCCCAATGCCGCCTCGTCCGCCAGGCATTCCCCAGTAAGGCCGATGAACAGTTCCAGTGCTTCCTTCCGCTCAGCAGGAGACAGAAGGTCCGCGGTGAACCGGTTCAGGAACGCGGCCATCCTCTCCTGAACATTGGAGAATCGTGGTTGAGATCCGGCTTGTGGGGTATCATGTTCATTCATCATTTCGGAACCGGCACCGCGCGTGTTGTGTTAGATAGTGGGTTTAAGACAGCGAGCCAATATAACCTGGCGTTTGGCTCCACCGCGGAATTCTTCTTCAATTCGATGGTCCAAGGACGGGATGGAGGCCGGCTCGAATCCCAGCTTCGCATAGAGATTCAAAGCCGGATAGTTGTCCGAGTCAACCAGAACGTGAACCCTAGCCGCGCCTCGCGTGACCGCCCTTTCAAGCGCCGTGCGTACGAGACTTTCACCAATTCCGGCCCCTCTGAATATAATCCGCACAGCCAGACCAAACAGCCACCAGTCCGGATAAAGACCCGCCTTCCCTGGAAAACGGCGTACTACCACGGACCCGGCTATCGCCCCGCGTAGTGTAGCTATGATGTGGTCACCAAAGGGAGCCAACATCAAGAGGTCGCGCTCCATCTCCGAGGAAGGATCTGCAATTCCCGGCTGACGGCTGTACCCGCGAAACCTTGCGAGAGCGGGCCCGTCGGTCACCTGGGCAATCCTGCAGGCCACCTTGCCGCGCACGACGCGTGAAGCGAGAGAACGATAGACTGAGGACCGTTGCAGAAACAACAGAATACCGGCAGCTATTGCCTTGAAGAACTCGCCGGGAGCAGCTAACCATCTCGCGACTCTCCGGAATCTTGCCGCCGCCCATGCAGTAGGTCCCTTGATCCCCCGCTGCGTTATCCTGGGCTTTTCGCCTCTCTCGACGGCCAGGACGCGTCCCAGCACCCGGGACACCTCAATTGCCTCCGCCGCGTTTCCAGGTTCGTCCCCTTGGACCAGGATTTTCCCGCGGCTATCCGGAGTCTCGCACTCAAAGGCCACGACTCTGTGGGCCGACAACCCGCCGGACCGCGAGCGGAAGAGCACAACTGCCCCCACCGTAATCGAGACGTGGTCCACCGGGCCAAGGACAATGGTTTCGCCGTCCAGGATGAACGGATACATACTGTGGCCAAAGGCCTTCAGACGGAAGAATCCGCCGCGTTCAAGGACGGCTTCAGTGATTTCACAGAGATCATGTTTGGCCAGAGCTATTTCGCGCATAGCACAAAGTCGGTGACGCTCTCGTCGGGAAAGAAGGCCAGCTCGTAGCAGGGAACGCGTTCGGTGAGCCTGCCGAGAAAATCAATAGTAAACTCCATGGCCGCGGCATCCCACAGGGGAGGAAAACTCCTGGCCAGTAACATGGTTGAAGCGGCAGTGGAGTTCAATCTCGTGACTGCGTTTTCATCTCCCGGTTTCAGGAAGAAGACCTTTTCCACACTCGTGCGTTGGCCGGACATCGAACCGAAGCTGCCGGGCCAAGGCGTACCGTACATCAGGAATTCGCCCCCGCGTTCACGGAGCACGATATGTTCGTCACTGAGCACTCTCCCTTTACCGGTCCAGAGACCGGCCATAGTGGACTTACCGTGGCCGGAATTCCCGGCAAACAGGAAGCCTCGCCCTTGGTGATCCACGCCGCAGGCATGAACCATGAGCCCGCGGCCTCGCCCCATGAGACAAACCATCAGCACGTGGCCAAGCGGATAATCCAGAGGATTTGGGCATGGTCCTTTCCCGCCCGGCCCATGTTCAACGGATCTAACGAACAGCTCACCCCTACGGAAATCCTTGTCCAGTATCATTATTCGTTCGGGGATGGCGCTTGAGAAAGGGTGCCTTTCCACCAGGACGTTCCGGCCCTCAATCGAATATAGGCCCCACCTATCCCAGGCCTCGAACACCCTCTGGTGTTCCATGGGGAAGATCGCGGGGACAGGATCTTTGGAGACGGTCAGAACGACGTCCGGTTCCGACGATGCCTTGAACGAGGAAAATCTCTTGCCCAGCAGCACGGAGCGCTCATTATCAGCGGTCTCAATCGCGAAGACCGTCTCGGCTATGTCAAAGACAATTCGATTAGATCCGTTTGATGGTGTCATGGCGTGCAAACCGGCTGGTTCATTCCTCATGAAGCGAGAGTGCTGCAATTGGTCCAGGCGCCGTAGGTACCCTGTTCACGGCATTGGGTGTCTCCTCCCGACGCCGAGCGCGGTCCTCCCGTATCCTGGGTCTTGCATCCCGAGAAGAGTGCTTCTTCGGCCACGAGTTTAACCTCGAACATCTCCGGCTTTGAATACGTTCTCTTTCCGTTGCTCGTGCTCATGGGGATCAGTCCTCCTCTAGGGCTCCAGTCCTAAAGCCTGCGCCCTCAAATGTGCGATCCTGCACAGATAATCCACTGGCAGCTCTTCGTTGCCGTTTTCCAGCTGCGCCCAGCCGGGGCATTGATCGCAGAGTTGCCTGAGCCGGCACGTTTGGCATGTGGTCGTCTTCTTCCTCTTACGGGACAGTGCCCGGGGTATGAACTCGTGCCAGGCTTCCTTCACCGACCCCCCTCGAAAATCATAGCTCGGCTCTCTGGAATTGATACAGAGACTCACTTTCCCGCAAGGATCAACATGAAAACCGCTGAGGCCGGCGCCACACCAGTAAAGATTCTCAGGGAAAGCCGGCGGGCCAAAACGCCGCGTCGAGTATTCCCTCAGAGCCTCCAGCCTTAAACCGTCCGTTTTGTCCAGATCCACCGCTTCTTCAGGGGTCAGTCGGTAGAGAGTCGGTTCCAACCCTCGGTCGAGCCTTTTGTTGAGGTTGAAGTCAAACCGGAAATCCAGACCGTTCTCCGCGGCGAAAGCCTTCATATCCGGAAGCTCGTGCTTGTTGAGGGTGCTGACCATGGTTTTCAGCTTAAGAGGAAGCTGTCGTTCCTTCAGAAGTTCTATGCCCCGCAGGCATCTGGCGTGCGATCCTTTGACTCCGGTTACATGTTCGTAAGTCTTTTTGGTCCGTCCGTAAAGCGTTATTTCCACCGAACGGGGCGGCCATTCGGCAAGATAATCGGCAATCTCAGGCGTGATCGTGGTCCCGTTGGTGAAAAGATTGACGAAGAGACCTTTCTTCTTGGCGTACGTGTAGACATCGAGAAAATCGGACCGTATCAACGACTCGCCGCCGGTGAACAGGATCCCCATACACCCCTCCTCCACCAACTCATCCAATAGGCGGCACAGTTCGGACGTGGTCAGCTCCGAGGCTCTTGCCCCTTCATCTTCAGGGCTTCGGCTAATATAACAATGGGCACACCTGAGATTACATCGGGCCGTCAGCTCGATGCTCACCCCCCAGGGAATCCGTTTGCCGCGTGTCTTCTCCAGCAATCGGCTGCTGAAATCTTCGAAGCTCATTCGGGGAATGGCGGGACATTCCATTTCAGGGCTCTTTGATAGCTCTTACGGTCTCCAGTTGCTTGAGCAACAGTACCAGGTCTTCCTCGGCCTCATCGAGGGACACTTCAAATTCGTCAATAATCGCGTCTCGAATTTCAGCTACTGTTCTGAGCCCATCCATGAGTTCCCATATTCGTCCTGCAGTTTCGCTCAGGGTGTAGACGCTTCCGACGTCGGCCGCGCTTTTACGTATAGGGATTAGAATCAGTTCGCCTGCCACTCTCCTGGAAACAACCGATTCTTGTCTGGCAAAACGCTTCTCGAGGTATTCTGCGGTATTCATGGCCCTATGGTCCGTCTTGTCGGCTTCGCCTGCCATGCGGAAATCACCATTCCAGAGCCTTCCTGGTTCGTTCGCTGCAAGTGCGAAGGCAGTTTCTCCTGCATTCTTGAAGCGGTATCTCGTTGCTACTCTTGAGGTATCTCTCACAATCCTCGATACAGCTCTGGCAACGATTGTACTCGGGGAACTGCTTCATCATCTGATGGGTGCCCGCATCGAGCTTGCCCTGGATCACCGAGTTGAGAGTGGACTTTATCGCTGCCTTGCGTTCCTGCATCGCGGAGGGCTCCAGGAGCTGTTTCAGGGCGGCTGCATTCCGGGGCAAATTCATGCCTCCCAAGGGAGACGTGTGGCCCTGTAACGAGTCCGTCTGGGCAGGCGCTCTCATTGGCCGGTCCAGCTCGCGGACTATGATCCATCCCGCTACCAGCATGACAACTAACACCCCGGCCGCTGCTAGATAGGCGCGGCTCCGGGAGGCGACGCGGCCAAGGATTTCGTTGCGGCCGGCATCATAACTCGCGCGCGTGGCGTGGGCCGGACCGAGAGTATTTTTCCACCTGGGGTTCATGTCACTTCCGACAACCGTCGGGCGTGCCCGCTGCATTGAACCGACCCCGGATCTTCCGGCGTCCGGTGCGAGTTGTCTGAAAACCATCTCCAGTCTTCAGAGGAAAAGGGCCATGATCTCCCGCGCAGACGGACGCCGCTGGAAAACACGTATGTAATGCCACTTGCAACAATCGTCTCGGAGACCACTGAATCTGGAGAGAGATTATATCATCTTGAGCCGCTTACTCCAAGCCGGCTATAGCGGATAAAACCGGCGGCGAAGACCCCGCTGCAATAACCCTTGTCGGCAAAGCTGAACAGATGTAAAATTGCAGCAGGATGCCATCGGACAATTCTGGGGCCGCTTGGATCGTCGCGGGGAGGCGGCGGCCGGTTAATGCTCGGCGTCAGGTGAACGCGTCTTTCCCCAAATTGGATCAACCACCAGCCATTTGTATTTGCGGGGGCTCATTTTTTTTGTCAGGAACGACTCCTGTTCGCGAGTGATTCTACTTGAGGGCGTAATTCCAACGGTCGCTCGCCCGCTGGGCAACAACCGGGTGAGAGCAGTGGTTTGACGGCAACTTTGTATCAGGCGTTGTGATTGTTGCGCCAGGGCTTGAAGATTTGCGAGGCGCGTTCTCAGCCTGGAAAGGAGTTGGTGGAGAGGAAATGCAAAGAAGAGCGGCCACAATTCTGGGATTCATGGTGTCGTTGATATTGTGTTTCTGGTTCATCGCGGGGGATTTGCCGGCCGGCGAGACGAAAGACCTCGTCGCTGAAGCCCAGCAGATCCGCAACGAGGCGAAGCCCTTCAAGATAGAACTCTGGACCGAGGACGGAAAAGCCGCCTACAACGTGGACGACAGGGTGGAATTTCTTTTTCGCGCGGATCGGGACTGCTACGTAACTCTTTTCGACATCGGCACCAGCGGTGCCATCACCAAGCTGTTCCCGAACAAATGGAACGGATCGAACCGCATAGAAAAGGGCAAGACATACAGGATACCGCCCGCTGACGGCGGGTTTGTGTTCCGCGTCAACGGTCCCGAGGGGCTGGAATACGTCAAGGCTGTGGCGACGCTGGATCCTCTTCACAGCGTTGAAAAGGCCGAGCTCGTCCCCAAGGGTGATTTCCAGGAATTCAAGAAGCCCGAGGCCCTCATCAAGGACCTTAGTCTGGAATTGAAACAGCAAGACACAAAGAAATGGACCGAGACCGAGGTCTCTTTCAAGATCGCAAAGGCCGGCGAGCCGGCGGGACCAGTAGGGCCCGTCTCGACCGGTGATCCTTTTATGATAAAGCTGTGGACAGATAAAACCGAATACAAGGAAGGTGACGCGATCCTGTTCAGCTTTCAGTCGGAAAAGGACTGCGATCTCACTCTCATAGATATAGGGACCAGCGGTAATGTCCGGATAATATTTCCGAATCAGTACTCGAGGAACAACTTCATAAGAGCCAACCAGGTCTACAACATCCCACCCGAAGGCCTGGACGCGTCTTTCGCGTACAAGGTCTTTGGACCGGCAGGCAAGAATACCATCAAAGCCATAGGCACAACGAGACACGCTCAACTCTATTCCAATGATCTGCCTTTCAAGAGCCAGGTCTACCCGGAATGGGGCCCCAAGCAAAAGGTGCTTCGCGACATAGAATCGGAGCTGGCCAAAATGGAGCCCAAGACTTTCTCGGAAACCGAGGTCACCGTCGAGATCAAACAGTGACCCAGAAGTTAAATTCACGGAACGAGGTGCGCTATGAAAAAGCTGGTTGTGCTGATGGCGGTGCTGGTAATGCTGGCGCCTGCCGCAGTGTCGGCCCAGAGGGCCGAGGAACCCCATCCTCTGTACAAGAAAGACATGAAGCTGATCCCCAAGGACGTCATCATTCATCAACTGAAGCCCCAGCAGGAGGCCCCGCCTGCGCAGCAACAGACCCCGGCGCCGGCCGAACCGGAAGCTCTGCCGTCGGCGCGAGAAGCACAGCCCCAGACGATGGCTCCAGCTCAGCCTCCCAGGTTGACCGCTCCGGCGACTCCAGCAGCGCCGTCGGGCGGAGCAGTGGTATTTTCCAGCGATGCTATCCTGTTCGAGTTCGGCTCCGCCAAGTTGCGGCAGGCGTCCATCCCTCAGTTGAGAGAGATCGCAGGTGCCCTCAATGATCCCCAGTTGGCCGCGCTTCCTTTCTTTTACGTGGATGGACACACTTGCGACATCGGCACGGACGCCAACAACTGCAGACTCGCCTACAACAGGGCTCAGAGCGTGATAGATTACCTGATTAAGGAAGGCGGGGTGTCCCCCGCGAAACTCAAGGCTAGAGGATTCGGTCCCAACGACCCTATGGTGGCCAACAGCTCCGAAGACAACCGAAGGCAGAATCGCCGGGTCGTCCTCAAGAGCGGATCCGTCACCCTCGCCAGAGACAGGCAGCTTATCTGCCGGGAGAGCGATTGGGGCGGCCGCGCAGCAGGGGCTCCTCGCAGCGAATCCAGATCAGACCCGGACATGGAGATGGAACCCCATGAGCCGGTTTTCGGAGGGCTCGGTCCGATAAAGGATGAGTACACCTTCTTCGAGGATGCCACCAGCATGCGCCGAAAGGGCATGGACGATAAGAAAGAAATGAAACCCGGTCAGGTCCCGGCTAAGCCTGCAAAACCAGAGGCCCCTCGTGGATTCAAAAAGATGGAAGTCCAAAAAGACCAGATCGAGCCTGCGAAGGAAGCCCCAAAGGCAGGTCCTGCCGTCAAGTAACGTAGGCAAGAAATTAGGCCGGAACCGCTCTGACTGACAGTGTAGAGACCTTTCCGATAGTAAGGCAACTTTCCCATGAGATTGCTTCGTCGCTCCGCTCCTCGCAACGACATCCCCGGGACTTGTCGTTGCGAGCGAAGCGAAGCAATCCCGAGGCCGCAAAATACGAAACCGTATTCATGCCGCCCAGTACTCAGTAGTTCCGGGCGCCAATACGGTGCCGCACTGCTATCAGCGTAGGCTGCACTCGTAGGGTGCTGGTGAGCACGGCCCTAGCGTGCGAACCGCACCGTTGGCGGCTTCGGTTCCCGGATTTGTGGCCGGGAAGACCTCGACCGATGCGGTTCGCTTCGCTCACGACATCCTACGCGCATACGCGACCGTATTTGCGCCAAAGAACACTCAGTATTCCTGACCGTCCGGTGATCCGTTCAAGTCTATTGTGGTCTCATTTCCTATTGGGACCGGGCAGTCCCTGTCCGCCGGAATCGGCACATACACATCCAGAACCGGAGCCTGCCCCCCTCCCCCACTCACCGAGATCCATCCTCCCAGGCACTCCGCTATCGCGCGAGCAAGCGCCATCCCCATTCCTGAATCAGATTCCACAGGCTGGGCATCGAAGTCACCGACCCGGGGGGCTGATTCGGTCCCGCGCTCTCGCGTAGAGACGGTTATTCTCAGATGTGGCCCTGACGCGGTCCCGCCATCGCCCAATTCGAGTGATGAGAGTAGCGGGTCCGTGACATTCGCTGTGATTGAAATCAGGGCCGGAGCCTGCGGCGCGGCGCTGTACGCGCATTGGCAAAGGCCTTTGACCAGTTGCTGCAACTGCCCCGGCACGGCTGAGACGGAACTCACCTCCGGGCTGCACTGCACAAGGATCTCGACAGTGGTCCGAAACGAGGATCGCAGTTCCGCCGCAGCGATCTCCAGGAGAGGGCCTATGTCAACATTTGCAGGAATCCGGCGGCTCTGTCCCGCGAAGGTTACCACTTGCTCCAAGACCTCGCGGGATCGCTTGCCTATGTTCAAGGCCTGCTCCAGGTCCCGGCACGCAGGACCGCCCTCGGGGACCTTGTCTTTGGCTAGAAACGTGTAACCCAGCATTCCCATCATCAGGTTATCGGCAATCCCCGCAGTCTCTCCGAGGTAATCGGCCACTGCGCCGGCCGTGCGGACGCTATCGGTCACAGGGGGCAGACTTTCCGGCGACGCCACTCGCTCCACCATCACGAAGTTGACCACCTTGCCCTTTTGGCCCCTGATGGGCGAGATTGTCGCGTCAACCTTATAGAGAGATCCGTCCTTCCGTTTGCTTGTCAGGCGTCCTTTCCATGATCTTGCCTCGCCCATGGCCCGGTTGGCTTCCGCGAGGAGGGGCCCGTTTTCTTCAGGGCTTCTGATCAGGCTTATGTTCCTGCCGCTCATTTCTTCTCGGGAAAATCCGCTGAGCGCCTCGAAGGCAGGATTGACGTATCTCACGTGGCCGCCGGAATCAGTGATGACGATGCTCTCCTTCACCTGTTCGACGGCTGCGGTCAGCCTCTGGTGATCGCGTTCCGCGCGCTTTCGCTCGGTGACATCCACCATTGTGCACAGTACGTGGGCTTCTCCGTCCAGGTCCACCTTTTCAGCGCATAAGCTTCCAACCAGCATTCTGCCGTCTTTCGCGCGGAACACTGCCTCGTATTCCCTCACCTCGCCGCTCTCAAGAAGGACCTGGATCATTTGGTCGCGGTATTCCAAGCGAGCCCAATGTTTGAGGGTTTCCGCGGTTCGTCCTATGACGTCGTCTCGCTCGAACCCGGTGGCCTTGCAAAAACTGTCGTTGACCTCCACGTAACGGCCGTCCTTCAGCGAAAAAAGAAACACCGCCGCGGGGTTGGCACGGAATGCCACGTCCAGGCGTTGCTTGGAAGAACGGAGCGCCTGCTCGATCTTCTTGCGTTCCGTGACCTCAAGCTTGAGCCTCCGGATGCTCTCGTTGAGTTCCGCTGTTCGATCCACCACGACCTCTTCCAGTCGCTGGCGGTTTTTTCTCAGCTCCTCTTCGATTCGCTTCCTTTCCGAAACCTCTTCCTGCAGGTTCCTGTTGGCCAGTTCCAGGTCCTTGGTGCGTTCCTCGACGCGTTTTTCCAGTTCCTTCCGGAGCCTCTTGTGGAGCACCAGTTGGGATTTTTCGAGGGTGAGATCTTCTATCAGGGCCAGGATTGCCGCCTCAGAGCCCCACCGCAAAGATCTTAGATGGGCCCGACCCCAGATCTTTCGACCGTCAATCTTGACCACAGCTTCGATGATCTGGGTGATCCTGGTGTTGAAGACTTTCTCGACCAGGGACTTGACTTGTCCTGCGGCCCCGGAATCCGGAAACAGGCTCCTGAATTGACGCCCCGTGATATTCCTGTATTCAGGGGATATGCGTTCCCAGGCCTGATTGGCAAAGGTAATCGCATGGGATCGGTCGAGCAGCAGAGCGGGAATCGGCAGGGATTCCATCAGCTTTCCGAAAGCGGTGGTCTCGAAGCCTTTTGACCCGGGGGTTGCCACGGGAGTCTCCAGTTCCCGGATCATCTCCTTCAGATCAATGGTCTCCGTCTTTACGATGCCTCGATTGACGAGGGACGGGGTCTCTTCGTCCTCGATCTCCGCAAAATATTCTGAGAACGATTCGTTTTCAGCCATTTTCGTACTCTCAGCGAAAGGCGGCCCGGATAGTTCTTGGAGGTAATTCCTTGTTGTTTTCCCGTTGATTGCTGCAATTGTCCCGGCGCAGTCTAGCACAGTCCCGCAACCGGTCAAAGCGAATCCATGTTCGGGAGGCGCTCTTCACTTACGCGCGGGACCAAGACTCGCGATGGCATCCGTCATTCCGGCGGGAGCTTGAATCCAGGCTTTTCGCAACCTCCAGTTTTTTTCCTTGACGACCGGAGCAATAAGGTCTAAATCTTGTTCACTATGGTGACCTTCGGAAACAAAATCATTCTTTCCCACCTTCTCAGCTCGGCTGATTCGTCCATCAGTCTCAGCGATTCGGTCCGCCCGGCTTTCGCGCGTAATCCTTATTCGTATTTCGGTTGGTGGTGGTTCAACGAATGGCCCACGGTGGGAGGTAGTTTGTAGGTTACTATCCATTAGCAAACTAGCATATTCACAGCCCACCGTGGCAAACGCGGTGGGCTTTTTCTGTTCTTTTGCCTGGAGGTGGCAAATGTCGTCTTTGGCGATGATGAGCAAGGAAAAATTGGCCGACACGGAGACCCCGGTATCCGCTTACGTCAAGATTTGCAAGAAGAGTGCGGATTCGTTTCTTCTGGAGACCGTGGAAACAAAAGACGTCACGGGTCGCTATTCCATCGTGGCCTGGGACCCCATCTTCGGGATGGAACTGGGGACCGACAGTCTGACCTGCTGGGATGCAGAGGGACGAACCGAACTCCCTGCCTCAGACTTTTTTGCGACCATGCGCGGCAGCCTGAAGAGGTTGGATTGCGAGCGACGCGATCTGCCGCCGTCAGTGGGGTCTCTCATGGGCTTTGTGGGTTACGACGCGGTGCGACTCATCGAGAGGTTACCACGGCAGCGACAATGTTCCGTGCCCGTAGCGCGGCTGGTTTTTCCGTCCCGCTTCGTAGTGTTTGATCATCTCCGCAGGATGATGACGATACTTGCCCTGGATACCGACCGCAAGGTCTGTGCGGAAAAGATCAGGGACACGGAAAGGAGGCTCTCACAGCCGCTCGCTCTCAATTCTCCCAAGGCGGCCATGACTTTGGAATCCCCGCCCAGGGATCGGTTCTGCGAGGCGGTGACCAGAAGCCAGGAGTACATACGCGCAGGGGACATTTTTCAGGTTGTGCTTTCAGACAGCTTCCAGGGCGACACGGATCTCGATCCTTTCCAGGCTTATCGGAGGCTCCGGACGCTCAGTCCTTCGCCGTACATGTTCTACCTGAATTTCGGCGGTTACTCGCTCATCGGGTCCTCGCCCGAGACGCTGGTCAAGGTGAGCGACCGGGTCGTAACCGTCAAGCCCATAGCCGGCACACGCGGTCGTTCCGACGATCCGAGACGGGACAGCGAGTTGGAAGCCGAGATGATGTCCTGCCGGAAAGAACTGGCCGAACACGTGATGCTGGTAGATCTGGGACGCAACGACGTGGGCCGGGTGAGCAGGTACGGTACCGTGCAGGTGGAACCGTTCATGACCGTGGAGCGGTACAGCCACGTGATGCACATCGTTTCTCAGGTCCAGGGCCGGCTGCGAGACGACGCGGACGCTGTTGACGCATTCATGGCCGGTTTTCCCGCAGGCACCGTCTCAGGGGCTCCCAAGGTCAGGGCAATGGAGATCATTGACCAGATGGAAGAGACGCCCCGGGGCCCGTACGCGGGTGCGGTGGGTTACTTCGGGCCCAACGGCAATCTCGACACTTGCATAGCCATAAGGACGGTCCTTTTTGAAGGAGACCGTTTCACGGTAAGGGTGGGCGCGGGGATCGTAGCGGATTCCGTGCCTGAGATGGAATACAAAGAAATCAGCAATAAGGCCGCTCAGAGCCTCAATGCGCTCAAGACCGCGGCCGAGGGGGAGTTATGATTCGCGAAGCAATAGCCAGAGTCGCAAGAGGAAATGATCTCTCCGAATCGGAGATGACGGAAGTCATGGAACAAATAACAGGAGGAGAGGTCACCCCCGCCCAGGCGGGAGCGCTGATGATAGGCCTCCGCATGAAAGGCGAGTGCGCTGAGGAGATCGCCGCGGCCGCGAAAGTAATGAGAGCCAAGAGCGTCAAGATTCTCGTCAAGCTGCGCAACGGAGGGAGCAAGTCCGAGGTGATAGCGGATACGTGCGGCACCGGCGGTGATGAGGCCAAGACCTTTAACGTTTCGACCACCGCGGCCTTTGTTGTGGCCGGCGCGGGAGTCAAAGTGGCCAAGCACGGCAATCGTTCAGTGTCGAGCATCTGCGGGAGCGCGGACGTTGTTGAGGCATTGGGACTGCGACTGGATCTTGGACCGGAACAGGTGGCCGAGTGCATCGAGCGGGTGGGCATAGGCTTTCTCTACGCGCCACTCCTACACGGGTCCATGCGCCACGTGATAGGCCCGCGCCGCGAGATAGGGCTTAGAACTATTTTTAATCTTCTCGGTCCCTTGACCAACCCAGCCGCAGCCACGGTCCAGGTCTTGGGCGTATATCGCGAGGACCTGACCGGCACCATGGCTCGTGTGCTGGATAGACTTGGTTGCAGGAGCGCTTTCGTCGTCCACGGCCTCGGGTGTTACGACGAGATGAGCATAACCGGTCCCACAGCAGTGGCCCGCCTCAAAGACGGTGATATCACCGCCTTCACCCTGGTTCCGGAAGACGTGGGACTCAAACGAGCGAGCAAGGAAGATATACTGGGCGGCGACGCGGCCTGCAATGCGGCGATCACTCTGGCTGTTCTCAAGGGCGAGCGCGGCGCGGCGCGGGACATCGTGGTTCTCAATTCGGCAGCGGTGCTGGTTGCGGCAGGCAAGGCCGACAACCTGATAGACGGGGTTCTGTTGGCCCAGGAGTCAATAGACTCCGGCAGGGCGCTGGACAAACTGGGGCAGCTTGTGGAGCTGAGCGAGGAATTCGCGCGGCAATCTGCCGCGATGGCCGGGTGATCATGTCCATCCTGAAGTCAATTATCACCAGCAAGCTTAAAGAGGTGCATCGCCTCAAGACCGAGATAGACCCGTCGTTTTGGCGCGAAGAAGCCGTTAAGGCCTCATCGTGCAGAGGCTTCCTCGGGTCGCTCGTAGGCTGCTGCCACGTGCCCGTTATCGCTGAGATCAAGCGTATGTCGCCTTCCGAGGGCGTGCTCAGGGAAGTGGAGGATGTAACCAGTCTGGCAAGGCGGTACGAAGAAGCCGGCGCGTCGGCCCTGTCGGTGCTCACGGACGGCCCTTTTTTCAGTGGAAGTCTCAGTGACCTCAAAGAGGCCCGGGCCGCGGTGGCTTTGCCCATCCTACGGAAGGATTTCATTCTGGACGCTGTGCAGGTGTACGAGTCCCGGATAGCCGGGGCGGACGCCGTACTTCTCATAGCGGCAGCACTTAGGCCTTTTCAGCTGAAAGCCCTCTTCATGCTGACCCTGAGTCTCGGCATGACTCCGGTGGTGGAAGTCCATGACCGGTCAGAACTCCCGGCAGTCCTGGAGCTTAATCCCCCGGTCATTGGGATCAACAACCGCAACCTTGCCACGATGGAGGTGAGCCTGGAAACCTGCATCAGCCTGAGACCGCTCGTACCGCCGGGAATTATGGTCCTGGGAGAGAGCGGTATCAAGAGCCCCGACGACGTTTCCAGACTTCAGGATGCAGGGATAGACGCGTTCTTGGTGGGAACGACGCTCATGCGGTCCGACGACGCAGGCCGTACGCTATCTGAGCTGTGCAGGAGGGATAGCTGATGGCGGTTGTGTCTGAAACGGGCCTCTTGCCAACAACCCTCTCCCAAGGGGCAGCGGGAGCAAACCGAGTTCCCCGGCTCACTTTGAAAGTGACAAGGGCACTCGTTAATTTCAACCGGTATCAATCATGGTACGAGTGAAAATATGCGGGATAACCTGCCTCGAAGACGCCCTTGCAGCGGTGCGCCACGGAACGGACGCCCTCGGGTTCGTCTTTGCGCCCAGCGTCAGGCAGGTGACCCCTGAGGCGGCACGCTCCATCATTGGCCGATTGCCGGCCCTGGTAACCATAGTGGGAGTCTTTGTGGATGCCCCGCCGGGATGGATCATGGAAGTGCGTCGCTTTTGCGGGCTGGACGCCATCCAACTCCACGGCGACGAGACGGAGGAAACAGTGAGGCTGCTCAGGCCTCGCGTCATCAAGGTCGTGCATCCGGAAGGTAACGGTTCTGTTCAATATGACGGTTATGCCGGAGCGACCCTTTTGCTGGACGCGCTCACGCCGGAAGCCAGGGGCGGCACGGGCCGAACATTTGACTGGAACCTGGCCGTGGAAACGGCCCGTAAAAGACGGATCATACTTGCCGGCGGACTCACGCCGGACAATGTTCTCCATGCAGTGCGAAAAGTGCAACCTTACGGCGTGGACGTATCCAGCGGCGTGGAGATGGAACCTGGGAGAAAAGACCATGCAAAGATCGAGAGCTTTATCCGCCGGGCAAAGTCCCTGGAGATCGGCTCCTGACGAATTAGGCCGGTTCGGACTTTTCGGCGGGCGATTCGTAGCTGAGACGCTCATGCCCGCGCTGGAGGAACTTGACGCGGCTTTCAGGGACGCGGTGCAGGACCCTGGTTTTCAAGGCACGCTGGAGTCCCTGCTCGAGGACTACGTTGGCCGCGAAACACCTCTTTACGAGGCACGGCGGCTCAGCGAGAAACTCGGCGGTGCCAGGATCTTCCTCAAAAGGGAAGACCTTGCTCACACCGGCGCGCACAAGATCAACAACACCATCGGCCAGGGCCTTCTGGCCGGCCGAATGGGCAAGAGCCGGATCATCGCAGAGACCGGAGCGGGCCAGCACGGGGTCGCCGCGGCCACTGCCGCGTCCCTTTTCGGAATGGAGTGCGTGGTCTATATGGGCACCCTGGACATGGCAAGACAGGCTCTCAATGTGGCCCGCATGAGGCTCCTGGGAGCTACGGTGGAGCCTGTAAACGCGGGCAGCCGGTCGCTCAAGGATGCCACTAACGAGGCAATCCGCGACTGGGTAACCAATGTGCGTGACACACACTACATCATCGGCTCGGTTGTGGGACCCCATCCTTATCCGCTCATAGTGAGGGAGTTCCAGGCGGTCATAGGCCGGGAGACCCGGCGGCAAATCCTACTCAAGGAAGGGAGGCTTCCCGACGCGCTGATAGCCTGCGTTGGAGCCGGAAGCAACGCTATGGGGTTCTTTCACTCTTTTCTTGACGATCCGGTGGACCTGGTGGGAGTTGAAGCCGCCGGCGCAGGCATTGACACCGGACGGCATTCCGCCACCCTGACAGCGGGCAGTGTCGGTGTTCTTCACGGAGCGAAGAGCTACCTGCTGCAGGACGAGTACGGCCAGGTACTGGAAGCCCACTCCGTTGCCGCGGGGCTCGATTATCCCGGAGTGGGGCCGGAGCACGGCTATCTCAAGGACCTTGGCCGCGTCCAGTACGTCACTGCGACGGACGACGACGCCCTTGCCGCTTTTCACCTGCTGGCGAAAACCGAGGGCATTCTTCCTGCCCTGGAGAGCGCCCACGCTTTGGCTCACGTCTCCAGGATTGCCCCCCGGTTGCCGCGGGACAGCATCCTGGCGGTCTGTCTGTCGGGACGCGGTGACAAGGACGTGGACCAGATCGCGAGGCTCATGGAGGTCGGACAATGAAACAGTCAACTATTACCCAGGCTTTCTCAAGAGCGAAAGCGGAAGGCCGCTCAGCGTTCATTCCATTCATGACGGCAGGATTTCCCGACTCGGCCACTTGCGAGAAGATCCTCGTAGCCTTGGCCGAAAACGGCGCAGACGTCATCGAGGTTGGGCTCCCCTTTTCCGATCCCATGGCCGACGGCCCCACCATTCAATGGGCCGGTCAGAAGGCGCTGGAAAACGGTATGACGCCGCCGAGACTTTTCGACATGGTCCGTCGTTTCGCTTCCAGCGCTAGTACTCCCATGGTTGTAATGACCTACTTCAACCCGATCCTGAGGATGGGACTGGAGGCCTTCGCCGGCCGAGCCGCTGACTCGGGAATCTCGGGAGTGATAATCCCGGATCTCCCGCCTGAAGAGGCGAAGCAATGGAGAGAAGCCGCTATGAAACATGGCCTGGACACAATCTTTCTGGTTGCGCCCACCACACCCGCGTCCAGGATCGAGTGGATATCGTCCCGATCCTCGGGATTCCTCTACTATGTCTCCATGACCGGCGTTACAGGATCTGCTTTCGAGATATCCGACAATATGCTGGATCAGATACGGCTTGCCCGCCGGGCTTCGGGCCTTCCGGTGGCCGTGGGATTCGGGATCTCGACCCCGGATCAGGCCGCTCGGCTCGCGGAAACGGCAGACGGGGTGATCGTAGGGAGCGCGATGATAAGAGTCGTCCAGGCTGAAGAGAAACCGGCAGCCCAGATTGGAGCGGTCTCGAGGTTGGCCGCAGCCTTGAGCCGGGCGCTTATTCGCGGGCAGGGACCTCACTCGGAAGACATCGGGGCCGCCAGGTTTGCGGCCCTTGCAAAGACAGGGAGCTGACGCCATGATACTGCTTCTGGACAATTACGATTCGTTCACGTACAACATCGCCCACGCTCTAGGCGCGTTGGGTAAGGAAGTCAGGACAATCCGGTCGGACGTTCTGGGCCTCTCCGACGTGGAAGCCATGAGGCCCGAGGCCATAGTCATTTCGCCGGGGCCGGGGAGACCGGAGGATGCCGGAATAAGCTCAAGTGTCATCGAGAAGTTTGCCGGCAACATCCCCATCTTGGGCGTGTGTCTGGGTCATCAGTGCATAGCCCAGGTTTTCGGCGCGAAGGTCGTCCGAGCCAAGACGCCGGTCCACGGTAAAGTGTCGGACATATTTCACGATGGGAAGACGATTTACTCATGCCTGAGCCGTCCTTTCAGCGCCGCCAGGTACCATTCCCTGGTAGCCGCGGAGGACACCGTCTCGGCGCCGCTGGAAATCTCAGCCTTCACCGTCACGGGAGAGGTCATGGGATTGAGGTGTTCAGGGCTCAAGGTCGAGGGCGTCCAATTTCATCCTGAATCCATTGCCACACCTCAGGGTGGTATGATCTTTCGTAATTTTATAGACTGTTATCTTGAGGAACGGGTCGCTGCTTGACCCGGACAGTCTGTCTGGAGGTTTCTTGTGGCCCTTAAAGGGTTTTTTTCGCCGCCGGGTGACAAGTCCATCTCTCATCGTGTCGCCCTGATGTCCCTCCTTGCCCTTGGGCGGTGCGCTGTAGAGAATTTCTCTCCCTGTGCCGACGTACGTTCAAGCCTGCAAAGCGTGGAGCTTCTCGGAGGCGTCGTCACGCGGCGGGGCCGTCAACTTGAAATAACCGCTCCAATGGGCAGCCCTGTCGTGAAGGCCCGGATTGATTGCGGGAATTCCGGCACCACCATGAGGCTCCTCATGGGCATATTGGCGGGACGAAATGGCGAATTCATCCTCGACGGCGATGAGTCCCTCCGCAAGCGACCTATGGAGCGGGTCGCGTCGCCGCTGCGACTCATGGGAGCGTCTGTCGAGTGCCGGGAGGGCAGATGCCCGGTGAAGATTCGAGGAACCGACCTCCGAGGCATTCAGTGGGACCTCCCCGTTGCCAGCGCGCAGTTGAAGAGTGCGATACTCCTGGCTGGAATTCAGGCCCAGGGAACCACGTCGGTCCGTGAGATCATCCCGAGCCGGGACCACACCGAGAGACTCCTCGGCCTCATGGGAGCAATCATTTCGTGTGACGGCACAGTCTGGAACGTCTCTCGTTCGATACTGGCCATGCCCGGAAACTTTTTTGTGCCGGGTGACTCGTCTTCGGCCGCATTCTTCCTTTGCGCCGCCGCAATCATGCCGGGCAGCGAAGTCACGGCAGAGCGAATGCTTCTTAACCCCACAAGGATTGGCTTTCTTGATGTTCTCCGAAGGATGGGGGCAACGGTTGAAGTCGAGGTCTTGAACCAGGAGCCGGAACCCTGGGGCCGCGTGGTGGTACGGTATTCTCCTGATCTCGCAGGGTGTGCCATCACCCGGGAAGAGATACCCGCCCTTGTGGACGAGGTGCCCATACTTGCACTGGTTGCCACCCAGGCTAGTGGGGTGACCGTATTCGATGGGGTGGGCGAGTTGCGGGTGAAAGAATCAGACCGCCTGGCCGCTATAGCGAGTCAACTCGGGCTGATGGGCGCGCGTATCACGGCTGAGAGCGACACTCTCACCGTCGAGGGCCCCACGGCTTTGGCTGCTCCCTCCAGACTGGACTCCTATGGAGATCATAGAATAGCCATGACCTTGAGGCTCGCCGCTCTTCTGGCCGATGCAGAGCCCGCAATCGCGGGCGAGGACTCCGTCAATATCTCTTATCCAGGGTTTCATGGTGCCCTCAAGGAGCTTGCCAAATGAGGGTTTTCTGCATCCTGAGCGACCACCGTGCTTTCTGGTCAAAGTCTCCCGCCATGCACAACGCGGTTCTCAAGCGTCACGCAATTGAAGGAATCTACTTGCCTTTCTGCGTCGCGGACGGACGCCTGCCTGACGCTGTGAGAGGGATAAGAGCCCTGAATATAACCGGAGCCAATGTTACCGTTCCTTATAAAGAATCCGTTGTGCCTCTCCTGGACTCCTGTTCCGAAGAAGCCACGGCCGTAGGGGCCGTCAACACGATACTGAACCTGGATGACAAGCTCATAGGAGAGAACACGGATGTTGGTGGGTTCATGGACGCTCTGGGGTCGTTGGGATACGATCTCGCGGGTAAGGCGGCCCTGGTGATAGGTACAGGAGGTGCCGCCAGGGCTGTGGTCCACGGTCTCAAGAAGATGGGCGCCAACATGATCCTTGTGGCCGGCCGGGATTCCGCCAAGGCCAGGAGGCTGGCGTGGCAACTGGATTGCCTTGACGTCAGCTTTGAGCAGCTCTGGGATTACGATGATATTGTCGCCAACCTGGTGGTCAACACCACCACAATTTCTATTCCCGGTGAAGACTTTTTGATAGACGACCTGGCCCGAACGTCGCACATTGTCGAGTGCGAGTTGGTGTTTGATATAAACTACGGCCGCACACGTAATCTGTGGCAGACTTTCGCCGAGGGCCGCGGGGCCCAATTCGTGGACGGCATTTCCATGCTGGCGCATCAAGCCAGGCGGAGCTTCTACTTGTGGACGGGTCTGGAGGTCCCGGCGGAAGAATTCCTGGAAGCCCTCGAGGAGAACTCATGAGGGGAAACGTTTACTTGGTGGGCTTCATGGGATCCGGCAAGTCAACCATAGGCGGGCTGCTGGCAAGGGCGCTGAATCGAAAATTTGTGGACATGGATGTCCTCCTGGAAAAAGAATTCGGGAAACCCATCAGCCAGGTGTTCAAGGACTCAGGTGAGAAGACGTTCCGAGCCGCTGAAAACAAGCTGGTGAAAAGACTGTCTGCTAAAACGGGCCTCGTGGTGGCCACGGGCGGCGGTGTGGTCGAATTGGAGGGAAACCGTAAAGCCATGATGGCTTCGGGGAAAGTGGTCTACCTCGATGGTGACCTCGCCGGCCTCAAGGCGCGCCTCAGCGACCAGGAAAAGACCTCTCGGCCTCTGTGGCAAGATGAACAAGCTCTCCAGAACCTCTTGGAGCACCGCCGGATGCTCTACTCCGAGGCTGATCTGACTGTGCCGACAGGCCCGAAGGGCCCCGAAGAGATGACGGTGGATATCGTGGCCGCGCTTTTTCCCGAGGAGAGGTTCTCTGCACTGCTCGGTGGCACGGAGTGCCCCGTCGTGGGAACGTTTGCCGCTCCAGAGGCGCTTAAACAGTACGTTCAGGACCGCCGCAGCGTCGTCCTCACCGACAGAACAGTAGCCCGGTTGCATCTTGAGCGATTCAGGAGTCTTTTGCGACCCTCCCTGGAGATCGTGGTTCCTCCCGGAGAGAGGAGCAAGTCCCTGAAGACCCTGGCCCGCGTATACGCGGATCTCATCGTGAATCGCCTGGACAGGGACGATCTTCTTGTGGCCGTCGGCGGCGGTGTGGTGACTGATCTGGGGGCGTACGCGGCATCTACGTATAAACGCGGGATGGACTTCGTGCTCGTATCCACCACTTTATTGGGATGCGTGGACGCTGCTGTTGGAGGAAAGGCCGCGGTGAACCTGGGCCGCGCCAAGAACGTGATCGGCTCTTTCAGCAAGCCTTCTGCCGTGGTTCTGGATTTTGCGGCCCTGGGAACGCTCGGGCGCCGCCAGGTAACCGAGGGCCTTGTAGAAGCTTACAAGACCGGTCTGGTTGTGGAGCCGAACATCGCGGGCCTCATTGAAAAACAGAGAGGTGCGCTCATTTCCGGGGACCTGCCCCTCCTGTCAAGAGTTGCATGCATGTCTGCCCGTGCCAAGGCCCAGGTGGTTTCCGAGGATTTCCGGGAGGCAGGACTGCGGAGGATTCTAAATTTCGGCCACACCTTCGGCCACGCGGTAGAGGGTTTTCACGATTTCAGGGTGACTCACGGCCAGGCAGTGGCTCTGGGAATGAAGGTCGCCACTGAGATTTCCAGGTCGCGTGGTCTGATTTCAGACGAAACAGCCTCAAGGATACGCGCCGCGTTGCAGGGGATTTCGCCTCGCCCAGTCCAATCCCCGCCCCTGGAAGACGCTTGGGAGATCATGCTTCAAGACAAGAAAATCAGAAAAGGCCGCATGGTCTTTGTGCTCCTCGAAGGGGCCGGCAAAGCCGTGTGCGTGGACGACGTCACCAAGGAAGAGCTGCAGCCGGCCCTCAAGAACGTGGAGGACAACGCGCATGGGTAGCATTTTCGGCCGCTATTTCCAGGTATCCACATTCGGCGAATCCCACGGTGCCGCGGTGGGAGTGGTGGTGGACGGAATGCCTCCAGAGGTGCCCTTGGATGAGGCCCGCATCCAGAAAGACCTGGATCGCCGGCGTCCCGGCACTTCGAGCTTTGTGTCCCCCCGGAAGGAACCGGATCAGGTGGAAATTCTTTCCGGTGTGGCCAACGGCAAGACGCTGGGCTCTCCCGTAGCGCTTCTCGTCCGCAATCGGGACGTCAGATCGGCGGACTACGAGGAGATCCAACGACAATTCAGGCCCGGCCATGCTGATTATACCTACTTCTTGAAGTACGGGATCACACCCCAGCCTGGAGGAGGCAGGTCTTCCGGCCGGGAAACAGTGGGCCGCGTGGCCGCGGGGGCATTGGCCAAGGCGCTTCTGGAGCCCCTCGGAGTGGTCATCCGCGCATACACCATCAAAGTAGGCCCTGTGGTCGCAGAAGCAATAGACCCGGATTTCGCTGAAACCGATCCGCTGCGATGTGCTGATCCCGCCGCGGCAGCCAGGATGGCCGAAGTCGTCGCTCAAGCGCGCTCGGAAGGTGATTCGGTGGGCGGCGTGGTACAAGTGGTTGCCGCTGGAGTGCCTTCGGGACTCGGTGATCCTGTTTTTCACAAATTAGACGCAGTTCTGGCCTGGGCCATGGTCTCCATCGGCGCAGTGAAGGGCTTGGAATTCGGAACAGGATTCGGACTCTCGGGAATGAGAGGCTCCGAGGCCAACGACCCGATCACGTCGGGGGGATTCCTCTCTAACCACGCCGGCGGCACCTTGGGCGGCATATCGTCGGGACAGCCCATTGTTTTACGTCTGGCGGTGAAGCCCACGTCTTCCATTGCGAAGAAGCAGCGGACCATTGATTTGCACGGACTGGACCGAAGCATAGTCGTAAAGGGCCGCCACGATCCGTGCCTGTGCCCTCGAATCGCGCCGGTGGCCGAGGCCATGATGGCCCTGGTGCTCGCCGATGCCATGTTGGAAGACATGGCCCTGGCGGGGATAATGGAGTCTCACCGTCGGGCCAAGAAAAAGGGAAGACGCAATGAAGATCGTCGTGATAAACGGTCCTAATCTCAACTTGTTGGGCCAAAGGGAACCCGGCGTGTACGGGTCCAAGACTCTCAAGCAGATCGAAGAAGAGCTCTCCAAGCTGGGCGCCGAGATAGGCATCCAGGTGGAGTTCTTCCAGTCCAACATCGAGGGTGAGATCGTGAACGCGCTCCAGAGCGCGGACGGCGCCGCTCGTGGGGTTGTGCTCAACGCGGGGGGCTATACCCACACCAGCGTTGCCATCAGGGACGCGGCGGCGGGCATTCGGATCCCCGTGGTGGAGGTACATCTCAGCAATCCCCAGGCACGTGAGGAGTTCCGGCGGATTTCATTGCTGGCTGGTGTCTGTGCGGGTTCCATCTCCGGGTTC
>Ga0172371_10002626_pt1 | contig 28415 bp, 19 predicted proteins | sample Lak12m_FD_114543 | JGI IMG/M metagenome (GOLD analysis project Ga0172371, IMG submission 114543) | Freshwater microbial communities from Kabuno Bay, South-Kivu, Congo - kab_022012_12m | ecosystem: Environmental > Aquatic > Freshwater > Lake | place: Democratic Republic of the Congo: South-Kivu...
ATCAATTCATTTCTAAAATTATAATTGATAATTTGAGCGGTAAATGGGTCTCGAACCCACGACCTTCAGCTTGGGAAGCTGACGCTCTACCAACTGAGCTACTACCGCAATATGTGTTTTGGAGGTTTGAAATTTTGTGTGCCTAAGGATGTGCCTAACATTTCTAAAACTAGATTTTTGATTTCTGATGCAAATATAAAATTATTGCTGAAATGTTTCTGTGAAATAGTTTACATAAATAAATAACGAATTTTTCTATTTGACAATTTTTGCGAGCTCATATCCTGCTTTGTATTGTACTGTGAAATGTGGATTAGAGAAAACATTAACAACCTTGGAATTTGTTGCTAGTACATTTTCGATGAGTTGTTTTTCCCATTGCTGGAATAGTACTTTGTATTCTTCTCTGCGCTTTACAATTTTTGCAAGCTCAGCTCCTGCTTTTGCTGATAGCATATCAACGCCATTGTTGAAAATAAAATGTGCAGGGTTGAGATAAATAACCTTGCCTGATGTGTTGCAAACAAAAGATGCGCAAAGGAGCAAGATGTCATCGTAAGAAAATGCAATGATGTATTCCTGTCCAGGAGTAAGCCCTGCACAATAAAAATCATGTGCGTTGTTGATCATCGCTTCTTTGATTAGTTCGCCATCAGGAGTGAATACTTCAATCTTGAATTTGCTGTAGTCTATGGTTTGTGGAGTTGGCATGTTGTTGTATTTTTAGTTTAAAAGAATAATTGATTGAAATTTAAGCAGGGATGAAAACTGCTGTAAGGGCACGTGTTTTTGACATCAGTAATTCATAAGCACCGCCACCAATGGAAACAACATCGGCTGCATCAATTCCTGTCCAGTTTGAGAAAACATTGCCAACTGCAGGCGTTGGTGTTAATATTGCCAATGTGTTTGGTGCAAAGTAAAATGATGATGCATCTGCATGTGTGTAGTTGGTAACATTTACAGTGCCTAATGTAGAGTTCATGGAGGGCAAAGTGTATTCTGCTGTTGACGGAATATCCGCATCGTTGTGGATGATGCCCTGTTCATACAATTCGATAAATTCGCCAAAGAGTTCATCAATGGAACCACAGAAACCGCTTTGATTTTCGGGCAGGATGAATGATGACGGATAAGAATAATTGCAGTTGAACAATTGTTCGAAATAGGGATAGGTAACATTGTCGCTGCCTTTGTCGATATACAAACGATTGAAGCAAGAAATACGTTCGCCTGTTTTTTTGAAGATGGAAAACAACATGATTGCACTTCCTTTGAAACCCGCAGAGCCAAGGGGAATTTCGAAAGTAGCATTTGCAAGATCCCATTCGTAAGGACCGGTTTGTTCGTGCAAAGTATCGAGGAAACTCACTGCCCAGAAAATAAGGGTATGGTCGGAAGGGTTGGTGAGCGTGGTTTTTGAGAAGTCAATTGTAAAAATCAAACTCCAGTTACTGCCTGTTAAAATATATTGCCAGGTAATGGCTTCGTTCGGAACTTGGTTTTCTGTGATGTCAGTACTGAAACCATCAAGTGTCGGAACGGTCTGAAAATACACAGGGTTTGAGAGACCTGAATTGATATCATTGAAACGAGCGTTGAAATAAGTATTGAAGTTCATCAACCAAAACAAGCCACCTGCCCACCAGTTGTCAAATACGTTGTTGAACTGATCACCATAGATGGAACAGAAAAATTTACCATCGGGAAAACTGCACAGGATATGGCGTGTGTCAAATTCATGGTTCGCTGAATCAGAAATATATTTACCCAACACAGAAGTAGCCACAAGAGGGAAAGGCGTTGGAACAGCCGGATTATTGCAGGGATTGAAAGCAAACGAGGTCTGATTAAGGAAGGGATTGAAAATGACATCCGTTAATTCGGGAGCCGGAAAGCGAGGGTCGCCAAGGATTAGTTTTTCGAGAGGTAGAAAACCTTCGGGAGAAACATTTTGCATATTCGCTTTTATAGCCACAGCCCATGGCGTTGAACCGACCGCAAGCGGGGCGTTGTAGAGATGAATAAATGTTTTGTTCAGGGGTTTTAAAAATTGCAGTAGTGCCACCATGCGTGAACGCTGCCTGATTTGAGCGGGTGACTGAGCATCCTGAATGTCGGGCTGATATTGGCGTGCAGTTTCAATTCTGCGCCAGCGAGAGAAAACAACATTACCAATTTTACCTGATGCGTTGCCTAAGAAACCATTTGAAAGACGTGCCATGATAGAGTATGTTTTAAATTTTAATTTAAAAAATGAACTTATAAAAAAGGGAAGTTGCTGAATAGAGCAGTCAACTTCCCTTAAAAAAATTTACCTATTGCTATACCCAAGTTAAGCGAGTATAATAACAGAATCAAGAAATAAACTGTCAGCAACTTTGTTGCCTGTAGCTGTCATAAATGAAAGGTAAACATGAACCGTATCGCCAACCCAAGCAAGAGGTACATTTAATTGGTTTGTTGCATCAACACGTGTTTTAGTGGTGGTGTCCTGAACCACTTGCTTCTTATCATAATTGATAATAAGTGCCATTGCTTTGTCAGTTGCGAGTGCATCACCAGTACCTGTGTTATCAATCCAATTAATTGTTACTTTGTGTAATGCATCTGCTGTTGCAGTTGGAGTGTCTGCACCAGTCAATGTTCCTTTAGTAACAATAACTTTTGTGAAGTCAATGGAGTAGGTGGGGTATACACCTGTGATTACATCATAAATATTAGTTTTCATGAACATGTTGAAGGCAGACATTTCAATAGCGACTTGTTTAAAGCCAATACGAATAAAGCCAAGAAACATTCTAGAGAACTCAACCATGATAGAGAACTTAGAACGTTGCTGCTTTTGCAAGAGTGTTTTAGGGTTTTTAACTTCAATAGGTTTGGTGCGCATGGTGTTTTTACCAAACTGTTTTGCGAATACTGCTGTGCCAAATTTTTTTTTGGTACGACCTGTGATAGGATTTTGAACAATTGCCATTTTTGTAAAGTTTAAAGATTAGTAATAAGTTTAGTTTTCATTAAATTTCATTTTGTTGCGATTTTTAAGCGGCTTTGGTACGGACTTGATACGGGCATGATGTTGTGTATTATTTTTGTTTTATTTACAGTACAAATATACTGCTAAAAATACTGTGCATTAGCGCAAAATCACTAATAACAGTGGTTTGTGTAGAATTATGAATTCGTTTTCTTTTGTTTGCAACATAAAAAAAAGAGAGTTGTTAACTCTCTTGATTATTTAATGCAAATCAAATTTTATGGATTTGTTTTTTTATGTTTTGCAAACATATTTTAAACAAAAATATATACTCGTCCATATGTTGCTGGATTGGAAAAAAATATTTTTTATTTATTCCATTAATTTTTTAGTTCAAATTTTTGCGGTCGGTTTCCGATGATATCGCTGCCGTATTTTAAACGGATATATTCGATTGTTTTCGGGCTGCGGTTGGATGATTTGTAATCAGGTGGGCGGTAGTACCACATGACTTTTTTTGGTGCAAAATAAAAGCCGATTTGCTTTAATTGGGTTTTGTGTGCGTAGGTGTTGCCACTAATCCAGATCCAGTTGCCGATTAGCTCGATGATGATGCCATCAAGGATAATCACTTGGTTGATGATGTCCGGGTATTTGATGAATTCTTCCTGGTCTTGCTCGGTTTGTTTGGCAAAATCGAAGATTGGATTTTTGCGAATGCTTTCGTATTCGTTGTTGATGTCTTGCATTGTTGCAGTGTTTCCGCCTTTGTCGGGGTGGTGTTGCATTGCAAGTTCTTTGTATCTGCGTTTCACTTCTTCGAGTGTAGTGCAGTTTTGAAAGTAGTTTGTTTGCATAAAAATTGTTTATAATTATTAGTAAATATTTGTTGCTAAAGAGTACGAAACTCGCACGCCGCCGCATAAAAAAAATATATCATTAAAAAAACCTTAGGCAACAAAGAAGCAGTGCGTTGGCTGAATTGCAAGGTTTTTGACAAAAAAAATACTACCTGCTGCAAGCCAAAATAAAAATCAAAGAAAGCAACAGTGTGGAGATTTTTTTTGCAAAACCTGAAGGCATGACCTTGCAAGAGCGTTTGGCAGCTTACCTTTGACTAAGGTTTTATTAATGAATGAGGAAATTGAAAAGGGGTTATCAAAATATATTTTTTATTCCTTGTAATCAAAGGGTGGTTGGGTGGGGGTTGGTGGACGATGGGTTTTTGGCGTGTGTTTTTGATTTAGCGAAAGGAAAAGAATTGGGCTGCGGAAGTATTGGAGCAGCTTAATTAAGTGTGGCTTGAACAATTGTGAAATGAGCGACTGCAACGAAATGGAGTGTACATCGCGAAGCGTGGCACGTAATGGAGTGCAGGGAAGCGAAATGAACATTTGTGAAAGCTTAGGATTTCAAAAACCATGACAAAAACAGCAGGGTTTGCAAGAGTGGAGATTCTTCTGTATTTAAAAAACTTTAGGTGGGTAAGGAAGTGAAAAGCAATCGTGGGGCGTGCCTGAATGGACATGAAGCTGAATGTTTTTTTTGGGACAAGCAGATGGCATCGGTGAGTTGGTGTGCCAAAAAAACATGAAGAGGACGGTGATAACCGAACTGCACGCCCAGAAGGGTTGGCAGGCGAGCGGTTGGGGGCTGGCATGAGTTTTTGCTTATGCTGTTGGGTAGCGGTGTGAGCAGGAAAAAAGCAGCGGACAGTTTAGGATGGAACAAAGCTGAAAGCTGCAATACCGCCGAAAAGGATTGATGGCTTGTGTGCAAAGGCTATTAGGAGTGAAGTGAACGAAACCGAAATGAAATGTAGCGTTGCTGTAACGAAGTGAAAGCGTCAGCGAAATGTAATGCAGGTGTAGTGAATGAACTGCTAATACCTTTTTCGGTGGATACCATTAACTTTATTTTCAAACGAAAAACTTATTGCTGCTTACAGCTTTGTATTGCGGTGGCACTGTTCTGCTGATTTGTGAGGTGGAAAAACCGATACGAAGCGTTGATTGCAAAAACCATGACAGCCCTGAAGCATTGGCGTGTGGTAACAAAGTGCGGTGGCTCTCAGGTGGGCTGGCAATGCGGCTATTTAACATAATGCCACATTATAACTGACTTTTGCGTTAAATAATTTATACCGCTTTCCTGCAAAAGTTTTATAATGTTCATTATGTTAAAATAGCTTTGGGTTGTTTTTTTTCTGGCACAAGCGAAACGGTGGTGGCGGTTGGAGTGTAGCGTTTTTTTGCTTCTGTGTTGTTGGAATAGCGCTTTGCAAACCGCAATGTAGTTTACGGAATGAGGATTTGCAATGGGCTATAGTGTGATTGCTTTGCAAAAAATGTGACAGAAGAAAACAACAGAAGGGAAGGCGTGGGGAATGCAGCAAAAAGGCCACGCGAGCCCCGTAACTATTCTATCATAGTGAGGGGCTGGGATTTATTCGCTGAATGATTTGATTATAATTGGTGCTCATGAACCTGCTTTATCAGGTTTTTGATGCATGAGGGAAATGTTAATAAATTATAATAATTGATTTCATTTTTTCTTCTATAATTATGTTTCATCTAAAATTTTAAAAAATATGGAAAATCCTTAAGAAATAATAATCGAGAGACTTAACAACATTGAAAGTTTATTAAAAGAAATTCATACAAATAAGTTTTCACCTACTGGAATTTCAGCAGCTAATAATGGAGTATTAAATATGAAATAGGTAGCACAATTTCTCAGCATTAGTGTAACTGCTTTATGTAAATACACATCTGAAAAAAACCTGTCTTATTATAAAACTAGTAAGAAAAATTATTTTAAAAAAACTGAACTTTCAGAATGGCTCACTAAAAAAAGAGAATTGACGAAAGATGATATTGAAAAGGAAGCTACAAATTATATTCTAAAAAATAGAAAAATAAAAATGTAAGATAATAGAAAAATAAAAATGTAAGATAATGGTTGTAAAAAATAATATTTTAGCAACATAAAATATACTTAGTGCCGACTTGGTGCCGACTTAGTGCCAGTTTTATTATTTTTGCAGTGATATTGCTCAAAAACAAGAGGATATAATGCAAAGGTAATTAATCTTGCTTTTACTGTTATGTTAATCTGTGTGGGGATCGCTGTATTTTCATGCAAATGGGATGATAAAAGGACTGTAAAAAACACCTTAACTTTTCATTAAAAATATCAAGTTTTTAAGACATCACTTGAGCCAAACAGCAATAAAAAATTACATTTTTAGAAAATAAAATGAATAATTTAACAAAAAAACGAAAGTAATCGAAATTTGTTTATTTTTGTGTTTATGAAAAGTAACCCTTTAGTACTACAGGATGATTTTATTACAGCTTTAGCAAAGAGTTACAATATTTTGGATTATACTCCAAAATTAAGGAAATTAGCCACTTCTGCGGGTTTTTATACAGAAAACTTTACTAAAAAAGAACTACACAAAACAATAAATGATGTTATTTACAATAACTATAAAGGTGAAGTAACCATAAAAGCATTATTAGTACAATTTTTCAAAAATAAAAATGTAACTGCATCGTTTGAAATAAAAGTTAATAGTAGTAGAATTGATTTTTTAACTATTAATGGCGAAACCAAAAGTTACGAAATTAAATCTGAATTAGATAATCTTTCTAAACTGGTAAAACAAACAGAAGATTACACAAAAGTTTTTGAGTATAATTATATTGTAATTGATGAAAAACATTATACAAAAGCAAAAGAAATATTGCCGGATGGATACGGTATAATAATTTTAAGAAATAGAAAATTAGATACAGTTAGAGAAGCGAAAAAAAATGATATGCTTTGTATGGAAATGCAATTAAATTTGTTTACACAGAGAGAATTAAAAATGCATTTTAAAAATCAAACAGGAAACAAAATAAAAATTATTAAAGAATGTACCGGAAAAGAGATTAACAATGAGCTTAAAAGTATGTTGAAAAAACGTTATGAAATAAATTGGAGTTTCCTTAAAAATAACTTGAATAATATATTTGCTATTGATTATCAATATTTCTTTTATCATAATATTGAACCAAATATTATTTATCAGGCTAATTAATATTACCACTAATAATTAATTGCTTAATGCAATGCAAATAATGCTCTATTGAAATCCGCTTAAATTTAGCCTGACTTTTACCATTGTCCTCGCCTGTATTTATTTTCTGGATTATTGACCAACCAAGATTATCAGTATTAAGAAAATTAGAATTATTGTTATTCATTTGAGAAATAATGTCGGAATTTAAAAAAGCCGGAATAATTGTATTTTTAAACTCAGATAATTCTTTTAATTCACTGTTAAATCCATAGTACAAATTATCAACTGGATTATAAATTACAAAACCTGGGCTAATCGTACCACCACTACTTAACTCATCTTTCTTTATACCCGCATAATCGCCAAATGCATTCATATTCAAAGGAGAAGATTTAAATGTATCTTTTAGAAAATTATCAGCTTCGGTAACAACAGCACCGTGAATTAAACCCTTATTTTGAACATCTTTGTTAATTGCACTACAAAGAGCAACTTTATAACAAGTTAATTTGCTAATTTCTAAAGATTGAATTTTTTTCAAAACATTTGAAGTGCTTGGAGTATCGTAATCATAAATTAAAATATCATCAGCAGTAATAATGTTTTTTATTTCTTTTATATCTTCATCAAAACCATTAACAAATAATCTAAATGCAAGATTTGTAAAATTTGGTCTTAAAATATCGGCTTGACTTTTTAATGTGTTTGACTCGCCTGTTTTGAGCAACAATGAAGAAATAACAGGAATTACTTTTTCTTTACAATTTAAAAAATTATTAAAAAAAGATGTGCGATTATAGAGGTTTGATAAATATTTCATATCGAATTTAATAACCTCTTTTGACATAGCATTACTACGCTTTAAATAGGTTGGCAAATCAATTAAAACTTTTGTAGCTGTTATTGAATTTATAATACCTTCCCAAATAACATTTATATCTTTATTATTGTCAAGCCTATCTTTTTCTTTTATTATTTCAATCATTGGGAAAATTTTATCACCAAAATCAAAAGATTTAAGAACTATTAATTCCTGTTGCCTTGCACGAAATGTTGGCATGTATAAAAAATTATATGGCATATTCTAAAATTTTTAAGTTTATAATTTGTTGTAATTCTTCTTCCATAGGGATATTATCATCATCAGTAAAAATAAGCTCTTTAGTTAGATAATCAATGAAATGGTTGTATTCTCTAACCAACCACTCATATTTTATATGAATTTGTTCTTTTTTTTCTGAATGTTTTAAATTTTGCAATACTGATTTACGAAATGTTTCAAGATATTCGTACTTATTTTCAGTATTGATGATATTAAAGAAAATGTTTAAAAATTTTATTTCACAACTGGTACTAATCAGATTACCTTCTGTGAATAAATCGGAATATTCAAAATCTTTTTCATTTGCGTAACTTTCAGCCAACTTTACAAAATTATCCGATAAAACGATTCTTGGGTAAATAGCTTTTGTACCTTCTATTTCATAAGCAGTTGCTAAAGGGATTCCAACAGCTATAAGTTTTTCATCAATAAATTTCCCAACATCAATACCCCCACGAAGGAAATAACCTTTTGAAGCAAAAGCATAAAAAAGATCGCTAATTTTTAAAAGAACTTTAGGAAGTAAGGATTTATCGGAAAGATAGTCAACAGTAATGCAGATATTATCACTAAACAAGTAATAATTTAGGTTTTCTTTATCAAGTGTAGAAACAACATCTTTAAAGGTATTAATAAAATCATTGACTTTTTTGGAATAATAATACTCACTACCATCATCTATATTTTTGAGAGCTTCTTTCTCAAATTCCTTTAACTTCTCTTTGAAACCTAAAACATCAATAAAGATTACGACTCTATCCTGATATATGTATTCAAAATTTTCTTGCATTTATGTATATCTATTATTTTTCTTTATACTACAAAACTATATTATAAAATTTACAAACTATAAATACATGAGAATTAATTTTATTTCTTACTCAACGCAATATTTATAAATTCCTCATGATTGCTCACACATACAAGTTTTACGTTGCTGTTGGTTTGGGTTGCTAATTCTTTGAAATGGGCTTTGCCACATTCAATTTTGCCCTGTTCGGCTGGGCGTAAAAATTCAAAACCCATAGAGCCCTTGCTTTCGACTACAAAAAATAATTGTTCTTCTCCGTCAAGTTCAAATAATACAGCCCAGTCGGGGTTATAGGTGCCGAGGGGCGTATCTATTTTAAACCAATCGGGGAGTTTCGTATAAACTTTTACATTGTTGTTCTTTTCAAATTCCTGTGCTAATGCCGATTCTATGCCACTATCATAAACAACATACTCAAAAGGCGATTTGGTGCTTTCCTGCATGTTCTTTTTTAAATAGCCGGTGAGTGTTTCGTTTTTAAACAATTCCTGGGAGTAATAATCATTATCGCCAATTTTTTTGTAAACAATGCCGTCAATTATATGTAAACGCCTTTGTTCATTAATAATGTCTATGCAGCCCTCAATGTATTTTTGCGGATTGATTTTGAAAAAATCAAGATTGGTGCAGCTTGTAAGAATTTTAACAATGGATTTTCTGGTAAGTTGTGTTTCGTTTTGCAGGTAACTTACAATGTCGGGAAGTACCTCTACGTGCTCATTGATTACGCTGTATTCACTTTTTTCATCAGTTGTGAGTAAACCGCCTTTGGTTACATGAATATCAACCTTATTGTAAATGAGTTTGCCACGACTGACTACTAAACGTTCGTTGATATTTTTTATACAGGCATCTATCAGTTTCTGTGCATCGAAGTTTACGGAATAGGTAGTGCGGAATTTTATATTATCCCAGAGTGCCAAAAATTCTGCGTTATCTAAAATGTGTTCTTTTACTTTTATGGTTTTCTTATCGTCGTGTTTTTTAATTTCGAGTTTACCGGCTGTTTGTTTCAGGGTTTCTATTATCTGACTTTTTATATGTTCTTCAAATTCCTGACCTAAATCAACGGTATTGTTTTTTAAATCTTCACGCAATGAATCCTGAACTTTACCTTTCTGATTAATATAGCCCTTTAATGTGAAGAAATTAAAGAGTTCGGTGGATTTTTCCTGACCCAGAAAAACAGGTTCGTTGCCGTGTATATCTATAACCACATTGTTGAAACTATGATCCTGTAATAATCCGAAAACAATGCCTGTTTCTTTTTCCATTTCTTTTTGCAAACCATCTACAAAACTTTCGTAAGATTCGCTTGCCATTACCGTGAGTTTATTTACAGTAAACCCTTTTACTCTTTCACCCTCCTGATTTACTGCCAAACGCAAGCCCCTGCCAATTTCCTGACGGCGGCGAATTTCGGAAGCCCCTGCCTCTTTGAGTGTGCAAATCTGGAAAACATTGGGATTGTCCCAGCCCTCTTTTAATGCAGAGTGCGAAAATATGAACCTTAATTTTGAATCGAAGCTCAATAGTTTTTCTTTGTCTTTCATTATAAGGCTGTAGGTATCTTCATCTGCACTTACTGCGCCGCTGGTGTCTTTATAACACTCAAATTTCTCTTTTTTGTTACTTGCTTTTGAAACTTTATCTATTGAAAAATATCCGTTGTGTACCTCTTTTGCTTCAGAATCAAAATCTTTTATTTCCTTGAATAATGAACTGTACTTAGTTTTTTTAATGAGTTTTTTGTATTCTTCTTCAAACATATTTGCATAGTCCCCATTTGTAGCGTTGCCCTCTGCATCGTAGATTCTATAATGTTTTACTGCATCAATAAAAAACAGACTGAGTACTTTTATGCCCTTTGGATTCAGAATTAATTCCTTGTCTAAATGTTCCTCAATAGTTTTTTTTATCTGCATTCGTTTAACCAGTGAATCGTCAACGGAGCCGACTGTTTGCCCTAATTTTATTTCGAGGTCGTTTGAAAATTCAATGTATTCGTTATCGGTGGCAGTATAAATATTACGCACCAGGTAATCGGAATATTGAGCAAGTTTTGTAACCTGTAATAAATCGTCGTTTTTCTTAACTTCTTTAATGGCACGGGTTGCGCTGCCATCTTTGGCTTTTATATCTAATTCGAGTTTTGCTGTGATACCGTTTTTATTGCTTACAGATACTAATTTTATGTATGCACCGCTGCCTGCTGCATCATCAACTTTTATTGAGGCAACCTCTATTTCTTTTACAAGCTGGCGGTTGTATGCATCTACCGCATCGAGCTTATACATTAAATTTACTTTTTCTTTGTGTGTGGCTGAGTAACGCAGCAAAGTAAGGGGTTTGAGGTTTTTTACTGAACGCTTTGCCAGTTCTGTGCTCATTGTACTTTGAGGCTCGTCAATAATGACCACAGGACGGGTATTCTGAATTAGTGAAATGGGTTTATAGCCCAATTTATCATTGTATTCGAGTAAAATACGGGTTGCTTTTTTGCCTGTATCGTCAAGGTCTTTGGCAAAAGCCTGAATGTTTATGACCATAATCTGCAACTTGGGATTTGTTGCAAAATCACGAATTTCGCTGAGGCGGGAACTATCGTAAATAAAATATTTGTAAGGTATGTTATTGTAATGTTCTCGAAAATGTTCTTCGGTTATCTGTAATGATTTGTAAACACCTTCTTTAATAGGAATAGAGGGAACAACAATAATAAATTTTGTAAAACCATATTTGCGATTCATTTCCATAATGGAACGCAGGTAAACATAAGTTTTTCCTGTGCCTGTTTCCATTTCTATTGAAAAATCGAGGGTGTTTTTATCAAGCTCTTTATCGGTGGAAGGTTTAAGACCATTGCGTAATTGGGCTTTCTGAACATTTTCGAGAATTTTTGATTCCGCAAGGTTTATTTTATTTGCATAGCCAATTTGATTTAATTCCAATGTGCCTTGTTTAGCAATATACTCAGGGGAATAAACAGTAAAGTTTGAGGAGCACACTTCCTGACCGCTGAAAATATCTACTACAGCATTTATAGCATCACGCTGGTACTCTAATCCACTTTCAAATTTTATTTTCATTCTTAAAATTATTTTGTGAGTTAAATACTGTTTGCTTCTTCAATACCGTACTGCCTTAAAATCTGAATGCTGTTTGTTTTTGCAATATCATCTGCAAAGCCATTGTCTTTGAACAATGCCCTGCATGTGGCAGGCTGCAATTCTTCTTTCCATTTCCCTATTTCTTCGGCTACCTGAGTAGTGATATTATCGGACAAACAAACGAATAAAACACCGGCACCAATACAAAATACTTTGCAGGAATTAATTGTTTTTTCGGTGATGGGAACGGTTAAATCTAAACCGTATTTGAGTAATACTTCATAAAGAATATCATCTTCGGAACGGTCGGATTTTATATTGTTTTGCGAATTGAAAAGATTTTGTTCAAGATTATCTACACCGCCATCCCATGCTGTGATATTGGAGCTATCTAATTTCAAAACTTTAAAACCAATGTCGAGGGTATTTCCTTTTTGAGTGAACAAATTTGGATTTGATTCTTTACTAATTTGCTCACCAGCACGGCGAATGCGCTCCTTACAGATACTTGCAATATTTTTGTAACCTGCTTTGTATGCATCACTTTTTTCATCAGTTGGTTCTGGTAATTGTACACAAATAAATTTTCTTTTACCACCATCTTCTGCATTAATCTGCATTACTGAATGCGCAGTTGTTCCAGAGCCAGCAAAAATATCCAAAATTAAACAATCAGTATTAATTGAAGTTGATACTTTTAATAAAAACTTAATTAAAGAAATTGGTTTTGGGAAGCTAAAAACTTTTTCACTAAATAATTTAGAAAAATCTTTTGTCCCATCTTGTGTCATACCAATTTCTTTTGGAAAAAAAGTACTTACTGGAACATACCCAAACATATCACCCGCTTTCTGTTGATCTTCATTTTTAAAATAGCGCAATACTGGGTTTGAAATTTTTAAAAATCATAATCACCTGGAAAAACTATTTTGTTTTCAGAATAAAATTGCTTGAAAGATTCTTTTGTCACTCTCCATACAGCATTTGGGTTTACAGGGTATTCAGCACCATTTTTGGGATTAATTATAGTAAAATTACTATTTGGCCTTTCTTCGGCAGTTCTTTGCGTGGACATATCATGAATACGCCAAGGATTATCAGGAAAATCAGGAGTTTCATAATATTTACGTTCATTACCTCCGATACAAGCAATAAATTCATCAGATTTAGCATAGCAAATCAACCATTCAAAATCTTGTGAAACACCAAAAGGAACATCAGACTTAGCAGTTCTTTTGCGCCAAGGAAATATTGCAATAAAGTTTTCTTCCCCAAATATTTCATCGCATAATTTACGAAGATTTGTAACTTCGTTATCATCAATACTTATAAACAAAACACCAGCTTCGGTTAACAGATTATGAGCTAATTTTAAACGAGGATACATCATACTAAGCCAATTGCTATGAAAGCGGCCATCTGATTCTGTATTCGTACTTAACTTTTTTCCTTCTTCATCTGCTTGTTTTGTTAAAGTGAGATAATTTCCCAAGTTATCTGTATAGTTGTCTTTATAAACAAAATCATTACCCGTATTGTATGGAGGATCGAAATACATCATTTTGATTTTACCTGCGTAGCTTTTTTGGAGTAGTTTTAATACTTCGAGGTTGTCGCCCTCAATAAATATATTCCCGGTTGTGTCCCAATCTTTACTTTCTTCTTTGCATGGCCTTAATGTGGCAGTGCTGGGCTTGTTGGCTTCTTTACGGGCTTCGTTTTTGCCTGCCCAGGTGAAACGGTAATATTCTTCGCCTGTTTCTATTTCTTCATCCAGCAGGGCTTTTAATTCCTGCATGTCTATTTTACCCTCTTTAACAATGGTTGGAAAAAGCTGCTTGAGCGTTTCGATATTTTCTTTAACTATATCTGCACTTTGACTGAGGGGATGACCTTTGGTGATTTTTTCCATTTTAGTTGAATGTTGATAGTTGTTAGTTGATAGTAATTTGTTTTTCGATTTTTTTTATTTCTTTCTTTTTTTCCTGAATTGCAGCATTTAATTTAACCTGTATGTTAAGCTGCGATTCTTTTATTGCCTGATTTTGCAAATTTAAAATTTCGGAATTTAAAAGAGCAATTTTTTCAATATGAATTACATCTTGTTTACTACGAGAAATTTTATGTATAGTATATGAACCCGTTATTTCTGCTGCCTGCAAAGCAATTAAGCGACTTGTAAAACTGTCGAAAAAAGTTTTCAGGTTTTGTTTATCCAATAGAGAAAAAGCAAGGCTTTTGATGAATTGCTTTTGTTTGTTGGTGGGTGCTGAAATGCTTATATTCTCAGTAAAGTAATATTTTTCGATGGTGCGTTTTGAAGCATCGTTTTGATTCATGCGTTTATCGCAGGTATTCAAAACAAAAACAACGCTGCTATAAATGCAAAGCAAAATATGATATGGTATGTATTTCTGAATTATTTCGGCAATTCTCTGTTTATACTTATCGAAATCATCATTATTTGAAAGTACAGATATTATTACCACTTCTTCATAAACTGACTGTTCATGTGTGCAGGCAGAAATATTTGAATTATCGGGTTTAACAGAAGCAAGCCAGTCAATTTGAGTAATAACAGAAAAATCATCAAGTAATTTTTTATCGGCTGCCGTTAATTCAAAATTACGTTTAAAAAATGCTTTGGTAATTTTTTTGTTTACCAAGCAGGAATCGGGGATTTGAAGTATGGTTGTTAGTTGTTGGTTCATAGTTGTTAGTTGCGGGGCTTTAGAGTTTGGTAATAATTTATAAAGCCATTTAATAACTTTTTACATTCTGTTATTTCGGTAATAATTTTATCGCAATGTTCTTTACTTAAAAATTTTTGGTCATAACAAATTAAAATTTGTGTTTCCAATTCATATAATGAACCCCGTGCAATAAAAAGAAATTGTAATGTATCTTTTGAAGTATTACGTCCGCAACCTTCGGCAATGTTTGAAGGAACTGAGACAGCAGCACGGCGAACCTGTGCCGTAATGCCAAAAATTTCATCTTTAGGAAAATCCTTTGTAAGCTCATAAACCTGCGTTACAAGCGACCTGCCTTTTTTCCAAACATCTAATTCGTAATAATTCATTTTCTTTTCCATCAACTATTAACATTCAACATTTAACTATTTTATTATGAGAAATGATACTAATTCAAGAGGAACGTCAGAACTTTTGCTTGTTATTTTAGTGCCTCCAGGGACAGCCAATGAATTTAAACCTAATTCATCATTTACCCCTTTTATATTTTCAATTGCTTTATCAAGCAGAACAGCATAAGTATTCATAATACGTCCGCTTTTAGTTTGCTGGTTAAATTCAGAAATAAGATTTGCAGCTATTTCATTTCTGCCAAGACAAAGTTTTTTAAAATAATCCAAACAACGCTTAGGATTACTGCCCGGAATAAATATATCGCCATCGAGGTTCACATAACAAAGAGCATAAGGATATATAGCATTATTATTAAATACATCATCAGAAGACATGTTTATTTCTTTAAAGCAAAAAATAACGCCTTTCTGACCGTCTGATAAATTATTTAAAGTAATTGAGAATATTCCCTGAGGCGTTAAATTAAAAATTTCTTTTTCTTTAGCGGAAATGCGGTCGGCATCTATTTTAAAATCATTGAAAGTTAAATCGGTGATTGATATACCCCCTTCAATATCTTCCAAATCAAGCACCTTATTTTGCAATTGTTTTAATTGTTTTTTACGATATTCCAAATCCTGTTTCTGATTGGCTGTTTCATCAATAATATTGTCGTCGCCGGTAGCAGAAACATCTAAAATCTGCATTCTTCCTTTAACTCTGCCAATTAAATTAATGTAACTATCAAGATCAAGATTAGGGAAAAAATTAACGAGTTGTATTTTATTATTTACAGAGCCAATGCGGTCAATACGACCGAAACGCTGTATTATACGTACAGGGTTCCAGTGAATATCATAATTAATCAGGTAATCACAATCCTGTAAATTCTGACCTTCGGAAATACAATCGGTGCAAAATAAAATATCAATCTGGTTTTTTTCATCAGGAAAAATTAAATCTCTTTTTTTTGACAAAGGCGAAAAGTTAATAAGGATAGAACTTAATTGAGCCCTGCAGTTTGGCATATTAGTTTTATTTGTTTCGCCACCTGTAACCTGAGCAGAATACAAGCCTTTATCCAAAATCCATTCATTTAAATTATCGTACAAATATTTTACTGTATCAGCAAATGCGGAGAAAACGACAATCTTTTTATTTTTCGGATTTATAGGATGCTTAATTTTATTTGTAATAAGTTCTTTCAAATCCTTTAGCTTAGCATCCCGAGAGGGGTCAATAACTTTTGTTTGAGAGAGAATATTCTCCATTATTCTTTTATCATCGAGCAAATCTTCCCTGCATCTGATAAGGTCTATATCTTTTAAAAGCACTTTTATTTTTCCACCTACAAGCAAATCTTCAAGCTGGTCATCGTCAATCTCAATAGAATTAATGTCAATATCAAAATTATAATAATCATTTTTTTGAGCATTATCCATTTTTGAGAGCATGTCGTTTATCTGCTTCAACAGGGTTTCGAGAGTAAGGCGAAATGAATGTATTGAACTTTCCAAGCGTTTCAACAGGTTTACACGCATGAGGTGGATTAAACTTTCTTCACGATTAACCTGTTTAAACACATTGCCTTTAGAAGTTTTAGTGTCGTATTTATCTTCATAACTTTTAATTTTATCATCCCTTACATATAGTAAGGGAGCGTAAAATTTAAGGTTCAAGGCATTCAGCTGATTGTTTACTTTATCAATAGCCGGAAATTTACCCGAAGAATCAAAATCACAATATTTATTTAATGGTTTAAGGCGTTCAGGGAATTTTCCAATATCGCTGACATCATAATATTTCTGAATATGTTTACGAGAACGGGCTATTGTGAGCAAATCAAGGATTTTAAAGTAATCTCCGTTAAGACTGTTTACTAAAGAATCCCTGTCGCTTATTTCTTTTTTATTTGTTTTAAGCCATGCATTGAATTTTTGCTGTGCTTTACGGAGTGTGAGTTCAATACTGCCTATACCAAAATCATTTAATGCTTTATCGTCCTGTTCAGTAATAAAGGATATTTGATTTTTTATGTCGTTCATTCTTGTATTGACAGGAGTAGCGGAAAGCATGAGGACTTTTGTTTTAACGCCTGTTTTAATTATATCACGCATTAAACGCTGATAGCGGGTAATCGTTTCTTTTCTGGGGTCGTTATTACGGAAATTATGCGATTCGTCAATAACAATCAAATCGTAATTTCCCCAATTTATTGTTTCAAGGTTGATGTCGCCTGAAAAGCCCTTTTCTCTTGATAAATCGGTGTGGTTAAGTACGTCAAAATTCATTCTGTCTTTTGCAAGAATATTTCTCACATCGTTTTGGCTGTATATAATCCAGTTGTCACGCAGCTTTTTAGGACAGAGTACCAAAATACGGTCGTTGCGAAGCTGGTAATATTTCATAATTGCCAGAGCTTCGAATGTTTTACCCAAACCAACACTATCGGCAATGATGCAACCGCCATACGTTTCAATTTTATCAATGGCACCAAGAACGGCATCCTGCTGAAAGTTAAAAAGCATTTTCCAAACAGCAGATTCTTTGAAGCCAGTTTTTGTAAGCCTTTGCTCAGAAATATCATCAATGGTTTTATTCTGAAAAATACTGTTAAGCGTATATTTATATAAAAAATCAGGAGTATTATTTATCGTTGCTTTTTCAATTAAATTAAGTGCAAATTGTTTTACATCCTTTGAACCTGAAGCCCAAGCGTTATTAAAGATAGCAATATACTGATCGTTCTCATCTGTAAATTCATTGATAAAAACATTTAATCCTGATTTTAATAAACCAAGAGAAAGCAAATTAATATCATTGGGAACGATAGAAAAACAGGTTGTTTTATCCTTATTTTTAATAATAATAAACTTCTGACCGCCAATATTACCTGTACGAATATTACATTTTGATTTTATGAGTTCATTTGCTTTTTCAGCGTGATATTTTGATTTTAACTGAAAATAGTTTTTCCATTCTTTTGAATCATAACAAAACCTAATATCATTTTCAATATTGTTATTATCAATTAAAATATCTATTGATTTTGCCTTTAATAAATAATCAGAAAGTTCAAAAATTGCAGGAATGCTGAAATAAGTAGAACAAATGAATATTCTGGAATTTTCATTAATAACTGCTTTAAGTTCATCAAAAAGCAAAATATCCTGATTATTTATCAATTTCATAACAATAAAAAGTGTTTGGTTACCAATAAATTAAAGCGGAAGTTTGAAAATTTACATTGAAAACTGACAATAAATTAAGCAAACTTTTTTAACATAACCAAAAGTAGTTAAAAATGAAGAAAAACAAAGAAATAAATTACAGGGTAAAGTGGGTAAGTTAAAAAGGGAAAAAGAAAGGTATTTAAAGAATTTTTGAAATGGGTGTAAAAACGGTGTTAAAAATCAGCAATTTAACTGTAAAGACATGTGAATAGAAACAAGAAAAAAAAGAATTAGCGAAAACACCTTACCCACCTTACCCTATTTTCATAAAACAGAAAAATGGAACGTAATAGCAAAAAAAAACCTGCCAGTTGGCAGGACTTTTTTAAAATGGAGGTTTAAAAGGATTACCTCGTGTGTTTGAATCAACTTCTTCATAGCTTAGTTCTTTAACTGCCCATGTGTAAATACCGCCTTTCTTTGCTTTAATAAAACCATGCTTTTTGAGAGCTTTGCCAAGGCATATAAGCGAACCATTTGAAACATTGATACGACCTTTTTCAGAAAGTTTGGACATAATCTGTGTTGCAGAAAGGAAACAATTACATTCGTCCAATGATACCGGTTGAAACCATGCCAGTAAAAGTTCTTCTTCTGCTGTGCGAATCTGATATTTCTCGTTGTTTTCGGATAACTTACCAACTTCGCTTTTATCGAAGTAAAAACGATAACCTGCTTTCCACAAAGCCAATGCCTGAGCAAAAACCATGCGAATGTCGGTGTTATGATTGTACTCAATATCAGTAACCTCAAAGCAAAGAAAACGCCGTGAACCGGTGGAATCGTTCAGGAACTGACTTGTATTTACTGAGCCCATGAATGAAGCCCTGCGAATTAAACTTTCGTTGTTATGACCATAAGACCGGCGTATGCGTATAGCAGATTTAGTAATAATTTCTTTAAGTGTACCTATTTCGGTGCGGTTCATGTTTTCAAGTTCATCCATATTTATAAGCATACATTCTGAAATATGTATCAGCGTGTCTTTATTGTTAGGATTGATAGTGCCGGAAAAAAGGTATTGTAAAAGTTCAGGGGGACAAAGTTTTTCCATCCATGTTGTTTTTCCGATACCTTGAGGACCCGAAAAGATTATTGCAGTATGGTTAACAACTTTTGAATCGAGTAATGATGCAACAACTGCCACAAGCCATTTTTTGAAACAGAGATACCATAATTCATTATCAGTAGTGCTGACCGTTTCTGCAAGCTGCTGAATGTAATCCGTTGTTACATCCCAAGCCGGAAGATTATCAAAATACTCCTGAAATGGATCATATCTGGTGCAAAAATCAGATTGTAAGATACTGCGAAGTTTTGCCATACTTACATAAATATTGTTTTTGTGAAGCTGCCGATAAATAGAGTTTTCCAAGTAATCCGTCATAGGCTCATAATTTTCTTTTCCTTTATGCTTTACTTCAAGTTTTGAGGTTACAACATTATAACGCAAGGTGTATGAACGCTGCAAAAAGTTTTCAATGATGTCAAAAAGATTGTTTTTCTGTTTTTCCTTGTCTTTTTCTTTCTTCTTCGATTTGTCAGTATCGTATTTTTCATCTTGTAAAGAGATTGATTTTACAGGTGTTATATTAATACCGTAATCTTTTGCATAAAAGAAAAAAGTTTTTGCAGTAATACCCGATTTTTTTGATTTTAAGCATTTATCGTATTGGGTATCGCAATCGGCATTATCATACTGGGAATTGAAGCGACTTACTCTATGGAAATAATCACGACCGGCTTCACCCAGAGCATCGGCAAGTGCAAAGCCAATACTGAGCCAGTCCTTATAACCATTAGTAATGTCGAGTTGTGCAGATTCTATCTGATTCACGACTTTCTGAATATCGGTTTCTATCATATTAATGTGTGTTTTAAAAATTTCGGAATTTTGATTGTAATACAAACCCTCGTCCCATGAAAAGAAGCACAGGCGGGTAATATCTTTACCGGAAGGGTCAACAGGCAGATTCAGCATTTGTTCATAATGTCTTTTGATTTCGTTATATGCTGCTACATGTGCAAACTGTGAGCTGTCGCAACGTACCAGCACTTTCAGACCATTGTTGCTCGGGCTACGAAAACAGGCATAAGTGAAAGGAATTTCAGTTATCACTTTAAAAGAATGAACAAGCTGTTCGGGAGTAATTTTATCAATATCAAGAATTATAATCCCTGAATATTGTTTCAGGTATTGAAGTTTGCGACCACCTTCAAAGCAAGCAGAAGGAGTAAAGGCAGGCAGTAATCTTTTTTGACTGTCGTAATCCTTTTGTTTACCGGCTGCAAAGAGTATTTGCAAAGTTTCAACTTCTGCCTTATACCTGCCATCCCTAATATGGTCAAGAATTACAGGTATAGGCAATTGCTCAACAACAACGTTGAAATTTTTAAATACTGTTACGTTCATAACGTTTGTTCTTTTTTGATGAGAATGCACGGACGTAATGATTTTTCAGATGTTCTTCAAGGTCTGCAACTTTAAAATAGATTTTCCCTGCTATCTGGGAAAAGCTGAGTATTCCATTATCACGATAAGCCTGTAATGTCCTTTTAGAGATTTTTAACAACTGGCATGTTTCCTGAATGTCGAGCCAGTGTTCGGATAAGGGATATTTATCTTTTATCGGATTATCAAGCCGATTAGATATTAATTCAACTTTGCTGACAAGATCATTATAGACATCAGCAGGAATATTTACATTTTCCATAATTCAATTATTTTTTAGATTTAACAATTTGTTTGTTGAAATCTTCAAAAGGCGCCTAATGAATGATTACGGAAGCAAAAATATACTAAGGAATGCGAAAAAAGAGGTTGCAAAAGGTTGTGCAACCCCAAGTGAAAGCATTGATAATAAAGGAAAATATGTTAAATATTTTCTTTATCTTTTATAGTGGATTGTCGTAAATGAAGGAATTTTTCATCCCAAAATTCTACCGCTTTGAACTCAGGAGTATCAAATTTATTCTTGACACTTTGCCAACTAATATCATCAGAAGCCTTTGTTTGAAAGGAATCTGCAATAAATTTGAATAAATCTGTTTTGTTGGTAATATCAATAAGTTTGTTATCATTCAAAGCCCTGAAAAGATAAGATAACTGCGGAACTGTGAGTTTTGTTTTCATTTTATACTGTGGTTGTTTTGTTTGATTTAAAGGATTAATTTTAGCTTCATGTTCTGTAATATAATCAAGAATCTGTATTAACGCCTGACCATAGTAATAATTATAAAAACTGGATTGAACTTGTTCTGTATCTTTATTAAAGTCAGGTTCAAAAGTTTCTTTAAAAGTAGGGGGTTCTTCGGAAAGCAAACGATATAATTCATTACTGAATTTCTGGTGAGAAAAAATTTCTTCTTCTGTAATATTGTATTTCTCAAGCCATATCTTAATATCATCATAAGTTGCCCAAACATTTTTTTTGTATGTTTCAATCTCATACCTAATTCTATCAAGGTATGCAATTTTTTCTTCAGTAGTAATGTTAATGAAGTTTTCAAGGATTTCCTTTTTCAAATAATCAATAACATCACGCATAAAATATTTGAATGTCATAACATCAATTTTATACGGATAATTATATTCAAGGTGTTTCAGGAAATTCTTAAAATCACGGAATGATATTTTTTCTTTTGTTTGTTCAGATGGGGATACTGATTGAAACGTAGTATTTGCACCTATAAGACCTGCTTTAAAATCAATAAGGGTTTTTTCTGCAACGTTTTGAAACGTACTGTAAAACCGCTCGTAGGCGCGTATGGCAGCATATAAAAAATTCTTATCATAAGGTGATAATTTTTTATCTGGCACTGCGTTAGGATACCAATAAACAAGATGGTACATTTCTTCAAGTGCCTTTTTCCGGTTGTCGGGTTTATGCGTGTTGAACTGTTCAATAGACAATGAGAGAAATTTATTAATTTCAAAATTGTTCAGCTTATTAACCCTTGAATAAATCCACTCTTTAAACTCTGCCATCAGGGTTTCAGAAATGAATTTCGAGAAATATGACTTGTCGTATTTTTCTGTTTCCCAACATTCATCAAGTGTGTGCCGATATTTGACAGTCTCCTGAATAAGTCTGTATTCAAGAAGTTCTACTAAAAAACGATCGTTTGTAAATTCCATAGTGCTAAAATTTTTCTTTTTCCGACATGGCTCTTTGCATTAAGTGTACAAACTTACCATGTAATGAATCTATTGTTTTATGATCAGGAGAGTATGCCTTGTTACGTAATGATAAATCGCTGATATTATCAGCACGTTTTGTGCTAAAACTTTCCGCTATGATTCTAAAGTATTTTGCAAGATCACCTTCAGGTATATTAAATACTTTCGTATCTGCTAACAACATAAAAAGGTAAGCAAGTTCATCAACATTAAGGCTTGTTTTTATTTTTTCTTTTTCATTAAGAGAGCGATCTGAGTCATAATAAACTCTATCATGCATAAGATCATAGTTGTTAATAAGGAAGGAAATTTTTTCAATAATGCTATCTATAACCATGAGCCACAAATCAACATAATCCTTTGCTTTATAAAGAATATTGTTGTAAAGTGATTCTTTAGCATTGTCATTTGTACATATAAGTTCATAATTTCTAAACATTTTAAAAGGTATTTCTCTAAGAGTTTTTAAATCGGAACCGATAAGGAAGTATATTTCATCAGATATGCCATTCTTCAAAGAATCTAATGAGCTTTTAATATGACCGAGAATCTCCACTTTCTCAGAAGAAGGATATGGTTTAATAGCATCTCTTAAGTTTTCAAATGATGATTCACAGAGGCCGTGTATTTTTGCAGTAAAATCGTTTACATGAGGACAATCATTCACTGATGAAATAATTATGTCAGCACGACTGGAAGTATCGGATTTATAAATAAACTGCTCATACTTTATTGTTAATAATTTTGATTCAGCAATTAAGCCACTGAATAAATCATCGAAAGAAGGAAAGTTAATTCGATCATCAAGATTGCTTGAATTTTCAGCCATAATGAGATATTTTAGTATAATGCAAAAATAATGAAAAAAGGATGCAAAAAAAAAGGAAAGTTATCAGACTGTTGATAAAAAAATGAAAAGAGAATTATCGGGATATTAACATGGTAAGATTAGAAGATTTAATTGTTATTCTATAAGCACAAATGCAGCCCAATAATACGGAGCGTACTTCTTACTCATTGTGCGTTGGGTTTCTGTAAATGATTTACGAATGTTACCAGACGCAAACCAATTGTTGTAAAATATTTTCATAAACTCAGCGGTTTCTTTGTCCGGGACCTGCCATAAACTCATAATGATATATTTAACACCAGCCATCTTAAATGCACGCTGCAAACCATACACACCTTCACTACCTTTGATTTCGCCTAGACCTGTTTCGCATGCAGAGAGTACTACAAGTTTTGTATTTCTTAGATTAAGATTACTTACTTCGTATGCTGTAAGAATACCGTCTTCAACACCTGAAATAGGTTTCCCTTTCCATGCGTAGTTTGCACCAGCAAGCAACAAACCGCTTCTAAACAGTGGATCTTCATTCATTTGATATACAGATGCATCAGCTGAAAGATTTTCTTTTTTTACAATATCTGGAAAAAAGAAACCATGAGTAGCCACATGTATGACATCCGGCGAAGCACTACCAGAAAAGGATTTAAAAACCTCTTCTGAAGCATTTGACCCGCTGTACATTGTTGTTGAAATATTTTTTGTTTCGGAAAGCAGTTTTATGGCTTGTACTTCTGATAGTGTATTGGGTAAGTAGTTCCAAGAACTACCACGGCTATCATCCAGATTATATGAACGAGTAAAAGCTAATTGATTTTTGTTTTTTAGCTGATATTGGAAAGCAAGCTTTTTTAATTCTGTAGAATCAACGTCATAGGCGATGCCACCAAAAAGTGTAATAGCTTTAGGTTTTTCTTTACTGTCTTTATTCTGAATTAAAACGGAAGTAGAAGATACACAACGCAGGTCATAAATATCCGAAAGAAGAGAATCATTATCGTTTGGAATAGCTGAAAATGCTATTTGATGGAGCATGCCAGCCGGAGCATAATAAATAGTTTTAGCACCCTGTAAATATGGTAATATGGATTTCCATATCATGGTATATAATGAATCGCCAGAAAAAATAACATTTTCATTTAATGGTTTTATGCCACGCGAATATAAACCTGCAATGAAATCGCTTGATACTGAATTCTGCTTATTGATGAGTTTTTGTAATCGACCTTCGACGAAAAGAGAAATCATCACTGGTTGTTTATATTCAGGCCTTAATATTAATGCTGCATAGATAGCACTATCGTTTCTAGATAAATTGATACGAACAAACTCAATGACAGCCTCGTTGGATTTCAATTTAGATTTTACATCCTCCCATTTCAAATTCATCAAACTTGAATAATCACCGAACACTTGTGAACCACGAACCAATTCTTTTTCAAGAACATTTGCCTGTTGTTCCAATATTACCGGATCACTTATGCGTTTACTGATTTCGGTGGAGTACAGTTTTGAGATTTCATTTTTTAAACGAATCCACATTTCGTAACGAGATATAAGTGCAGTGTCCTTACTGTTTAAAATATTTGCCTGCATAGCCTTTGAAGATGTTAACAACAAGCCTTTGTTTGCAATTACACTATTATAAACAGTTTTTGTAATTTCTGGATTGACTTGCTTTTGTTGCAATGCAAACGAATAAAAGTTAGCAATGGCTACAGTAAAGGTACTGAGGTATATTCCCTTTTCCTTCTCAGATAAAAAAGAAAAATTCTGAAGCAATGTAGAATTTATTATTTCAATACTTTCTTTGTATGCAAGCCAAGCTTCATTGTCTTTGTACAAAGCATAGTATGATAAAGCAAGGTAGTTTAATGTACTTAGATATATGGGGGTTTTTTCACCAGATACTTCTTTAACGATTTTCTTTGCAATAATTAGTAATGGTACTGAGGCAGTGTAATTGCCTATTGCATAGTAAAACGAAGCAAGGCTGATTAATGCACTTGCATAAGATGAATGTTTTTCACCAAAAACTTCTTTATTGATATTCATTGCCTCGGTTAACATCAACTCTGCTGCAGTATAGTTACCGAGGTGTTGGTACAATATAGCAAGACTGTTTAATGAACTTGCATAATCAGAATGTTTTTTCCCATACACTACTTCGCGGATATTTTTTGCCTCTTGCAACAAAGGCTCTGCTGCAGTATAATTACCCCTTGCAGAGTATATCTCAGCTAGGGTACATAAAGCAGTTGCATAATCAGGATTTTTTTCGCCAAGTACTTCTTTTATGATGTTCTTGGCTTCAATCACTAATGGTTCGGCAGTAGAGTAATTACCCATCAAATTATATAATCCTGCGAGATTATTCAAGGATGTAGCATAGGATAGATTTTTATCTCCAAACACTTCTTTTCGTATATTCTTTGCCTCAATCAACAAAGGCTCGGCAGCGGCATAATTGCCTGTTTTTTTGTACAGACCTGCAAGATTATCTATTGACGAGGCATACTCAGGATGTTTTACACCCCTAATTTCCTTTGTAATATTGCAACTTTCAATGTATAATTGTTCCGCCACATTATAAGTGCCTTTGGCATCATATATGACTGCAAGGTTACCTGTTGAAGTAGAATATAAAATACTTTGCACACCCGCTATTTGTTTACTAATATCTCTGGCTTTAATACAAAGAGGTAAAGCAGCATCAAAATTATCCATAGCTCGGTATAAATCTGAAAGACAAATTAAAGTAGGGATGTAATATGGATAACTATTGTCATTTGCTTCTTCAATAATTTGGATTGCATCTAAATAAATTGGTTCTGCAGCAGAATAATTGCCTTCAGCAGCATACACCTTAGCGAGACTGATCAAGGATAAAACATTATTTATATCATTTTCTTCAAAAATCACTTTATTGATTTCCCTCACTTCCATTAACAAAGTTCTAGCTTTTTCATAATCACCCTCTTTGAAATACAATTGACCAAGAAATAACAAGGAACCTGAGTATTCATAATTTTTTTTACCAAGAATCTCTTTGCGAATTTTCAGACATTCTAGAAAAAAAACTTCGGCTGAATCATATTTCGACAAACTATATTGATATACGATTCCTAAACGCTCATAGCAATATGCTTTAAAAAGAGGCATTTTTATTTGTTGAGCAACACTAAGTGCTTGATTGAAGTAATCTACTGCTTTTAATGGTTGTTTAGTAGTATATTCATCACCAATTACTAGTAGAAGAGTCACTTTATTACTATCAGTTGGTGCAGTTTTAAGATGCTCTAGCCAATATTCAACAGGATGATTGTTTTGAGCCTTTGCACAGAATGCTGCAATGAAAAATGTGAAAAGAAAAAAAAGAAGTTTTTTCATGAATGCTTATTCAGAAATAAAATTATACTTTTTTACTGGATGTATTAAATAAATATTTTTTTATACATTAAAAACTGCTCTTGTCTTATTGCGAGATCAGGGCGTTTGCTTTGTCAATAACATCCGCATCAAAACTATCAAGATAGATCTGGGTGGTCTTAATATCCTCATGACCGAGACCTTCAGAAATAACACTAACCGGCACATTCAAATCCTTGGCAATGGTTGCCCATGTATGACGGGCAACATAAGAAGTAAGGTTTGATTCAATCCCGCACAAATCAGCAATTTTCTTTAAATATTTGTTGAAAGTTTTTATTTCGTTCTGCATATCTTTTAACTGTAATTCGAGCGTTTCCCTTTTTATAATTGGAAAGATATAATCTTTGTGCTTTTGGTCTTTAATATAATATGACAAAATTTTATTAGCCGGAGCAGTTAGCTTAATTGAATAGTTTTTCCCTGTTTTAGTACGCTTATAAACCATCCTGTCATTAATAAAATTAGATTTTTTTAAATGGGCAATATCGGCGAAGTTCATACCCATATTGTAAAAGGAAAACATGAAATAATTACGGGCGTGCCAGATGTAAGTATCTTGTACTAACTCCAAATTTTTAATTTTATCAATGTCTGTTCTCTTTATTGCACGTTTTACGGTCTTTGTATCTTTAATTGAATAATTCTCAAACGGGTAAAAATCCCGTTTTACAACACCTTCTTTAATAGCTCTGTTATATGTTGCTCGTATGGTTCTGAGGTAAAAGCTAAGACTATTGAGAGTATAATCTTTTGAAAGATGCTTTGATTCAAGAGTTTTAAGGAGTTTGTAATTAATATCCTCAAATGTTAATTCTTTCCTGTTAGTATATCTATCAAGGAATTTTTGAGCCTGTTTATAACAAGAAGCGTTACCAAGTTTTTTAGATAATATAAGTTCATCAATAATTTTTTTATTGAATACCCGAAAAGTAGTTTTTGATGAACGATTAAGAATTTTTGTTTTCAATTCCGATATAGACAATTTGTGAATTTCACCGGAAGCAGTCAGCTTTTCGATGATGTCTTCGGCATCAATACGCTTTTGATTAATAGAATTATTAATACGCCCAAGGTTTTTATATTTCTTACTTTCTTTTTTAATAACAGTATTTTCTTTATCCCAATGGTCAGGGAAAATGGAATAATCCAGAGTGATGTAAGAAGAAGTACGGTTATGTACTATTCTCAAGCAAATAGAAAAGGTTTCATCTTTTTTAGGACGCCTGAGGTCGAGAACTAAATTTGCAGAAGATTTCATAAGTATGTGCCTAATAATGTGCCTAACAAAAGTAACATTTATTTGTTAAAGTGTGCATTAAAATGCAAGATTGTATTGAAAAAGTTTTCAACATGAAATGTTCAAAATCCCTGTTTGTAGTGGCATTTGAATGTATAATTATGAAAGAAAATGAAAAAGAGTGAAACAAACGAAAATGAATGGATTCAGCTTGGGAAGCTGACGCTCTACCAACTGAGCTACTACCGCATGAATGGTTTTGCAAAAATAAAAAATTATAAATTACTCAAAAAATTTTGTTTATAAATATCAAATTCTTCTTGTGTAA
>Ga0172371_10002627_pt1 | contig 28412 bp, 26 predicted proteins | sample Lak12m_FD_114543 | JGI IMG/M metagenome (GOLD analysis project Ga0172371, IMG submission 114543) | Freshwater microbial communities from Kabuno Bay, South-Kivu, Congo - kab_022012_12m | ecosystem: Environmental > Aquatic > Freshwater > Lake | place: Democratic Republic of the Congo: South-Kivu...
CTTCCAGCAGGCGGGATTGCGCGTTGGTGCGGTACATGACCGCGAAATTGCCGCCCTGGCTGCCGGCAGTGATGCGCTCCAGGATATCCTCGACCACGTAAGCCGCTTCGGCGTGATCGTCCACCGCGTCGTACAGGGTGATGAGGGCTCCGCTGCCGCGCTTGGAAAACAGGTTCTTGACCGTGCGTGCGCGGTTCTGGTTGATGACCGCCTGGGCGGCATCCAGCACGTTTTGGGTGGAGCGGTAATTGCGCTCCAGCAGAAACTTGACGGATTGGGGATAGTCGCTCTGGAAGCGCAGCACGTTGCGGTAATCCGCGCCGCGCCAGCGGTAGATGGATTGATCTTCGTCGCCCACCACGAACAGGCAGTGGTGGTGCGAAGAGAGGTGTTTCAACAGGTCATATTGCGCCTGGTTGGTATCCTGGAATTCATCTACCAGCACATGCTCGAAGCGCCGGGCGTATTTCTCGCGGATGTTCGGGTTCTCTTCGAAAAGCCGCACGCTCCACAGCAGCAGGTCGTCGAAATCGACCGCGTTGCTGGCGCGCAAAGTCTTTTCGTATTGTTCATACACGCGCTTGGCGATCTCTTCGCGGTAGGTGCGCGTGCGCAGCGCTTCAGGCGCCTGCATGGCGTTCTTGGCGTTGGAGATGATGCTGTGAATGGCCGCCGGCGAATGCAGCTTGTCGTCGATGTCCATATTCTTCAAAATGCGCTTTACGATAGCTTGCTGGTCGTCGGCGTCCATGATGACGAAGTTGGCGTCGAAAGGCAGGGCGGCCGCCTCGCGCCGCAGGATGCGCGCGCAGATGGCGTGAAAAGTACCCAGCCACAGGGCGTCCACGCTGTTCCCCAGCATGCGCTCCAGGCGGGCGCGCATCTCTCGCGCGGCTTTGTTGGTGAAAGTGACTGCCAGGATGGCTTGCGGGTGGATGCGGCGTTCGTGCACCAGGAAGGCGATGCGCTGGGTGAGCACGCGCGTTTTGCCCGAGCCAGGGCCGGCCAGCACCAGCAGCTGCCTGGCTTCAGAGGTGACCGCTTCGAATTGCTGGGGATTCAGTTTTTTGAGGGCTTCCATCATCATGTCGAAAGAAGATTTTACCTTATATCGCCGGCCGGGGCGGACGGCGCGCGATTCAATGCAACGCAAACAGGATAATCAATTTAAAAATAGCGAAAAAATCCCCATTCGCGATTGCAGTCATTCGGCTCGTGACAATTTATTAAGGGCTGAATCCAAATACCATATAATTGATACTGCGATGCAATTTCTCAAAAAACTTCAATGGCTGGCATCCGGCCGGCAGAACCGGATTATGGCTACCGTGGCCGCTGTATGCGCGACGGCATTGGTTTATATCTCTTGTTTCCAACGCAATTTCTTCAGCAAAACCTACCTGGCTTTTACCGTCCTGGTCTTCGCTGGCGCCTGGCTGATGGCGGCTGCGCTGAACCGCCTGATCCTGGAGAAATTCCGCGCGCAAAAAAGCAGGCAGGGCTTGCGGCTGTGCTTCTGGACGGCGCTGGCGCTGGCCTTGCTGCTGCTGCTGAATTTCGAAGCGCTGCCGCTCTATCTGCTGGAGCCGGACGGGACGGTCACGATCCGGCTGGCCGGCGAAAGCGCACCGACAGGCGAACCGGCAAAGCTCACCTACCTGCGCAACCGGCTGGGTTTCATCCCTTACGAGGAATTAAACAGGAGCGGCGCGCCGGGGAAGGATCACCTGTCTATCGAGGAAGGCGCAGTTCTTTCCTTGAGCGGCGACATGCGTGATTACCTCGAGATCGGCTTCAAACCTGAAGCGAAATCCCGCCTGGTGATTATCGAGATCAATGGGGAGGAATATCAACTCGACTTGCAGGGCAAATCGGGCGGGGAGGATATCGTCTTCCGCCGGGCAGGCCAGGCCAGCCTTTTGAGCCGCGCGCCTTTCGCGCTGGCGTTCGTGTGCCTGGCCGGTTATGCCCTGCTGGTTTTGCTGGCCTTGCTGTCATCACTATCCATAAAGCGCGCTGAAAAACCCCTATCCGTCAGCAAGATTATAATGCTGGGCATTCCCCTGCTGGTCACCTGCGGCCTGACCTTGCTGGTTTTCTGGCCGGGAATGCTGACCAACGATTCCCTCAATCAATGGTTGGAGATCGTCAGCGGCGCGTATTCCGATTTGAATCCCCTGCTGCATACCCTGCTGCTATCCGCGCTGGTACGCCTGGTCGATTCCCCCGCCAGCGTGGCGATTTTTCAAACTCTGGTTCTTTGCGCGCTGCTGATTTATGGGCTGAACCTTCTCAACCGGCTGGGAGTCCGGCCGGGAATTTTGGCGGCGAATGCGCTGATTTTCGCGATCTGGCCTTTCAATCCGCTGTTTGTCAATACACTGTGGAAGGACGTTTTATATAGCTGCGCGCTGCTGGCCTTGTTCATATTTCTGGTTGAAATCGCATTAACAGAAGGAAAATGGCTGGAAAGTAAATGGCATTTTCTCCTGCTGTATTTATCCGCTTTCCTGGTGGCGGTATTCCGCCTGAATGGTTCGCCGGTGGCGCTGCTGACGCTGGCCATCCTGCCGCTGATTTATAAGAAGTACCGTAAAGGCTTGTTATTTGGCTTGCTCGCTTTGACGCTGACCTGGTGGCTGGTAAGAGGCCCGCTGCAGTCCCGCTTTGCCAAATCAGAAGTGAGCACCAGCGCCCTCAACCTCACCCTGCTGCACCATATCGCCGCTCACCTTGCGCAGGGCAGCGATTTTAACAAGGAGCAGCTGGGATACCTGGATGAACTTTTACCGCTTGAATACTGGCAATACGATTGCTGTTACATCGGGAACATTTACACCCATCCGGATTTCGATCAACTGCGCCTCATGCGCAATTCCGATCGCAATCTCCAGATCGCAAGTTTTTTATTTCTGCAAAATCCGGCTGTCGATATCCAGGATCAACTGTGCGCCAGCGAAATGGATTGGCGCTTTCTGAACAACCAATGCACTTTCAAATCGCTGCACCCCTTCGATTTTGATTCCACCCGCATCACCGGCTGGATCCCGGATAACGAATTCGGCCTGCGGGAAAATTCCATTTTGCCTCAGCTGCTGCCGGTCTATTACGCGCTGCTGGAAAAGATCGGCGCTTTTTCCGGGAGCTCCACCCCCCTCCTGCGGCCGGCGTTTTACGTTTATCTGACCATCATCGCGCTGGCGGCCGCCGCGCTTCGCTTGAAAAGCCAAAAAATTCTCATCGCGGCTGTTCCGGTTCTGCTGCAGACCGGCATTCTGGCCTTGATCAATTTCGCGCCGGCCTTTCGTTACCAATATGGGATTTGCCTGATCGGCTTGTTCTGCCTGGGGTTGATATTCCTGCCTGTTCAGGAGGAATAGAGAAATGAACTCCGGCGTTCTATAAATTGATCGCGAATTGGCGTTGGCTGATGCGGATCAGGTAGAGCATGCTAAGGATGTAGGTGAGCATGGTCACCAATCCTGCGCCAATGATTCCAAGGAGCGGGATCATGACCAGGTTCAGCAGCGCGTCCCCGATCACCAGCGCCAAAATGTAGAGGGTATATAAACCGGGGCGGTTGCCCTGCATGATCAACCCGCGCATGGCGCCGTAACCGGAATCGACCACAATGCCGATGACGATCAGGCTGAAAATAATCCAGCTTTCGATCAGATAAGACGGATCGGCGAATAATCTGACGATCAAAGGATAAACGGCGATGGAGATCGCCCCGATAAAAATCATTAACGGATAGAACATCTTGCGAAAGTCGCGCGAGAGGGTTTCGATACCTTTGTAGTCGTTTTGCGCGAAGGCTTTGCCGATCAACGGATTCAGGGTCAATTGGGCTACCACGGTGATTTCGTATAAGCCTTCAGCCAGTACCGCGGCAAAGCTGTAAATACCCACGTGCGTATCGGTCAGGAAGGTGCCGATCATTAACACATCGATCTTGGTATTGATGCCGATTAGCAGCCCGCTCAGGAAGCCTTTATACCCGAAGTTGAGGTGTTCCCTGGCCAATGCGCGGAAACGCGCCAGCTTGGGGCGGGGCAGCACTTTCCCGTATATGTAAACGGTCAACCAGACGGTCAAAATCACTTCACAGATGCTCAGGGATAGCGAAATGTAACGGCTTTCCAGTTTGAAAGCAATGATTATAAAGATAATGATGGGGATGAGAATGTAGCGCAGCGAACGGAAAAATGAAAATGATTTCATTTCGTCCAACCCGTTGAGCACATTGATGAGCACTTTGTTTATGGAAAAGAAAACCAGGCTCGGCAGCGTGTAGATCAGGCCATAAATCACATCCGGGCTGTCCAGCAGGGCGCTGATCGGCCTGATCAGCATCAGGCTCAGGGCAGTAGCGGGAATTGAAATAACCACGATCAGGATCAGCGCGGAGGTGGTGATCTCCGAACAATAATCCCGCTCCTGATAATTTACCGAAACCAGGCGCAGGACAGAGTGATGCAGACCGAAAACCACGATTTGCGAAAAGATCAGGTAGATGGCATATACCTGGTTGAATACCCCCAGGGCTTCTTCGCCGCGCGCGGCCACGATCAGGGCGTTCATTAAAAAGCCGCTGGCCGCCAGAATCACAAGGCTGGCCATGTTCCAGGAAAAACCCTGTCCCAGGCGGCTGGTCATGGATGCCTTGATTTTTCCGACCAACTGCGGATTGAATTTTTCCAAAAAACCGAGAATAATTTCAGAGATGCGTTTCATTGAGCCTGGCTGTTATTTCCGCAGCGTTTATTCTCGCTTGCCGACCACTTTGCAGGGGCTGCCGACCGCGATCGCGTAGGGTGGGATATCACTAGTGACCACCGAATTGGCGCCGATGACCGCCCCATCGCCGACGCGGACGCCTTTGACGATCACCACATTGGCCGCCAGCCAGACATCGCTGCCAATCTCAACTGGCGCCTGTTTAAAGCCCTGCTGGCGGATCAGGGTTTTCGCGTCCGCATATTCATGGTCGGTGGTCATGATGATGACGTTGGGCGCGATGCGCACGTCATTCCCAATCTTCAATCCGCCAAAAGCGGTCAGCGTGCAGCGCGCGCCGATGGTGGTGTTCGAACCGATTTCCAGATCCCACGGGCAGAAGACGGTCACGCCTTCACCGATGGCAGCGGTTTTCAATTTTGCCCCAAAAAGAACCAGGCACAGATAGCGCAGGTAATTGCACAGCGGGAAGGACAGATTTTTAAATAAACCGTAAAGCAGGTAGAAGAGACCATTGAATAAATAATTCTTTGGGCTTTGCAGCGTCTTGCGGTCGATATGCCGGATATTACCCATTGGCTCTCCCTTGCTCCCTGCGAGAGGGAAAAGACTGATCTAAAAACGCCTTTTGTTGTAATCCATATCCATCCAAATTGCGAACAACATGGATTGAAAAGCGAAGAAACTGACAAATACCAAAATGATCAGCGTGGTTTGAGGAGCCTGACCATAGCGGATAAATAATGTGATGAATCTCACAATCAGCGGGATGATCACAAAAAAGAACAGGAAGTATGCAAAACTATAAAAAAGCACCAGCGGGTTGAAATCCCGCACGATGTAGCGCTTCCATAACCTTCGGAAGAACAATTTGATCAGCAGGATGCTCACTTCGGGAATGTATTTCCACAACTTGATCTTGCTTTTTTCATCCCCATAAACCGGGCGGATCTCCACGTCGTCCACCTTGCAGCCCTGGATGTTCAGCATGCACAGGATATCCGCGTTGTATCCAAATCCTTTCTTCATCTTTCGGATCGGTATCTTCGCCAGGGCGGAATTTTTAATGGCCGTGTAGCCGCATTGCGGATCCATGATGTAGTAGTAGCCGGTGGCAAACTTGGTGAGGATGGTGAGCAGCGCGTTTCCCAGCAGCCGGTAGCGCGGCATTTTTTCGACCACGTCGGCCTGAAGCAGGCGGTTGCCCTTGACGTAATCCAGGTCTTTTTCGATCAAGGCATCCAGCAGATGATGCAGGTCATCCGGGTGCATTTGGTTGTCGCCGGCCATCACGGCGGTGTAATCGATGCTGTCGTCCGCGAGACTGGCGCAATAACCATCGATCAGCGATTGCCCCAAGCCCTGGTTGACCTGGTGCGTGATGATGATGATCTTTTTATTCTTTTTCGCCAGAGTATCCAGAATGCCAGCCGTTCCATCCTTGCTGCCGTCGTTGATCACAAAAATACGATCCACGTAATCCGGCATGCCCTTCAATGTGAGCGGGAGAAGCACTTCCTCGTTCATGGCGGGCACTACCACCGCGATCTTCTTGTTTTTATACATACCCGTCTGTTTACTTCCCTTCAAAATAGGCTTTGGACCATGCGATGGTGTTTTTCAAGCCTTGTTCGAAATCGGTCAGAAAATCGATGCCCAGGGTTTGGTGGATCAATGTGTTATCGACGTCGAAGATCTTGATATCGCCGGGCGTCCAGTCTTTGTAGATGATTTCCTGTTCCTTGATCCCCAATTGCCGCTGCACCATTTCGGCCAACTGACTGATAGTTACTTTGATGCCTGAAGCGCAGTTGAAGATCTTGCCGGCGGCTTCAGGCTTTTGAGCGGCCAACAAATTAGCATTGACGACATCTTTCACATAAGTAAAGGAGCGCTCCTGGCTGCCATCGCCAAAAATGAAAACAGGCTGACCGCTCAGCATCCTGCGCGCGAAAATGGAAACCACGCCGCCCACATCGGAGGATTCCTGCCGCGGGCCGTACACGTGAAAATAACGCAGTACGGTGGTGTTCAATCCGAACATATGCTCAAAAACTTTCACGTAACGTTCGCCAGCCAGCTTGGATACACCGTAATAAGAGGTGGGGTTCAGCGGATGGGATTCATTTTAGGGTGTATATTGGGGTTCGCCGTAAACCGAACCGGTTGAAGCATGCACGAATTTCTTGACGCCGTGCTTGACCGCCAATTGCAGCAGGTTCAGCGTTCCGCCGCCGTTGATCTGCAAATCTTTCTGCGGATCGCGCATGCAAATGGTTTTTTTCGAAGCGGCTTCGTGGAAGATGATTTCCACGCCGGGCAGCAATTGGTCGAGCTGCTCAAAATCGGTAACGTCGCAGGTGACTTCATGAAAATTCGGGTATTCAAGCAAATGGGCCAGGTTTTCATGTTTGCCTGCGAAATAGTTATCGACGCTGATGGTCTCCACGCCCAGCTTTACCAATTCTTCCACCAGGTGGCTGCCGATGAACCCCGCCCCACCCGTAACCAGCGCTTTCTTGTAGCTGAAAGGTTTATCCATTAAATCCCAACCCCGGATTGAATTTCTCGCCTTGCCATTTATTTGAAAAAAAGGATGCCTTCATTTGCTGTTTCGATCATCCCTTGGCGTAGCGCTCGATGATCTTCAATATGACATGCACCGCATTTTCCATCGTTTCCAGATGGGCGTATTCATAGGGCCCGTGGAAGTTATGCCCGCCGGTGAACAGGTTCGGCGTGGGCAGGCCCATGTAAGAAAGCTGCGCGCCGTCCGTGCCGCCGCGGATGGGTTTCAGGATGGGCGTGATGCCCAACTCCAGCATGGCTTGTTTGGCGCTCTCAACCACGTGAAAGACCGGCTCGAGCATCTCGCGCATGTTGCGGTATTGCTGTTCAAAGCGCACCTCGGCGGTTCCCGCGCCGTATTTCTGGTTGATGAAGGCGGCGCAATCCTCGATCAGTTTTTGCTTGCGCTCGAATTTTTCCGCGTCATGGTCGCGCACCAGGTAGATGCCCTGCACCTGTTCCACGCTGCCCTCTGACATCTTCCACAGATGGATGAACCCTTCCCGGCCGCTGGTGTATTCTGGGCGCTGTTCAACCGGCAGCATGGCGTTGAATTCCATGAAAACCAGCATGGCGTTGACCATCACGCCCTTGGCGTCGCCCGGGTGCACGGACTTGCCCTGCATGGTCACAAACGCGCGCGAGGCATTGAAATTTTCGAATTCCAGTTCGCCCTGCCTGCCGCCATCCACTGTGTAAGCAAAATCCGCCCCAAAGCTTTTCACGTCGAAGTGAGTGATGCCGTAGCCGGTTTCTTCATCCGGCGTAAATGCGATCTTGAGGGTGCCGTGTTCAATTTCAGGGTGGCTCACCAGGTAGGAGAGCGCGCTCATGATCTCCGCCACGCCGGCTTTATCATCCGCGCCCAGCAGGCTGGTGCCGTCGGTGGTGATGAGGGTCTGGCCGAGGTAATCCAGCATTTCCGGGAATTCGCGCGGTGAAAGCAGCATGCCGGGTTTGCCTTTCAGCGGGATATCCTGGCCGTCGTATTTCTCGATGATCTGCGCCTTGACGCCCGCGCCGTTGAAATCGTGGCTGGTATCCAGGTGCGCCAGGAAGCCGATCGCCGGGATTTTCTTTTGGGTATTGGCCGGCAGCACGGCGGTCAGGAAGCACTGTTCATTTACGTGGACATCCTGCAGCCCCAGGTCTTTCAATTCTTTTTCAAGCAGGCGCGCCAGATCCCATTGCTTGTCTGTGGTGGGGGTGCGGTCGCTGATGCTATCGTCCGACTGGGTGTTGATGGTGATGTAGCGAAGGAATCTATCCAGTACTTCCGTCATGTTTGCTTCTCCTGTGGGTTTATCTTATCCTCTCTTGGGCGAATTCGCAAGCGTGCGCGTGATGGAATTGTCAAAACGGGTGCCATCGGCTACAATGGCAGGCATGAGTTGGGATTTGATGGGACATGCCTGGGCGGAGCAGATGCTGCGCCAACATATTGCCGCCGGCAGCCTGCGGCACGCTTACCTGTTCAGCGGGCCGCGCGGGGTCGGCCGGCGCAGCCTGGCGCTGCGCTTCGCGCAGGCCATCAACTGCCCCCAACCTTTGGCGCCCGGCCAACCCTGCGCAACCTGCCGCGTATGCCGTCAGATCGAAGCCATGCAGCAGGCTGACCTGAACATCCTGCAGTCCGCGCAGGAGGGCGACACGCTCAAGATCGAGCAGGTGCGCGACCTGCAGCATGCGCTTTCCCTTACACCTTACGAAAGCAGCTACCGCATCGCGCTGCTGCTGCGTTTTGAAGAAGCCAACGCCAACGCGCAGAATGCCCTGTTGAAGACTTTAGAGGAACCCAACCCGCGCGTGATCCTGCTGGTCACCGCCGATGACCCCGAAAACCTGCTGCCCACCATCACCTCACGCTGCGAACTGCTGCGGCTGCGGCCGGTGCCGCTGGATGAACTGGCGCTGGAATTGCAGGCGCGCCTGCAGCTGGACGCGCAGCGCGCGCGCTTGATCGCGCATATTTCCTCCGGCCGGCCGGGTTATGCCCTGCGCCTGGCCAGCGATGAAAGCCTGCTGGCGGCGCGGCGGGAATGCCTGGAGGACTGCCTGAAGCTCGTCGGTTTTTCGCGTTTGGAACGCCTGCAGTTCGTTGAAAACCTGGTCAGGGGCAAAGAGCGCGCGGAAGCCAAGGGTGATCTGTTCGCCGAACTGGGCTACTGGCTGTCTTTTTGGCGCGATGTGCTGCTGGCCGCCCTGCGAAATCCCGCGCCGTTGGCCAACCTGGATTATGCGGAAGACATTCAACGGCTTGCCCAGCGAATCGGCAGCGCCAAAGCCGCTCGATTAGTCACGGCACTGGAACATGCCTTCGTGCGCCTGAACAATGCCAGCCTGCAGGTCATGCTCGACAACCTGCTGCTGCAATGGCCATCCGCCCAATAAAATTCCCTCGAATTTAGAGAAGTGGTTTATGCCAATCGTAAATTGTTTTGGTATTAATGGCTGCTTTTCGCCCCTAATGAATTCGGCCAGCATTGCTTAACGAAAATCATGCGTGGGCATCAATCATTAAAATTATCAGTTTTCATCTGTGTTTATCTGTGATTAGAAATCAGGTTCATTCCACTTTGGATTTTTGCCTGCGCTGGTTATTGAGGTACAGCACCACGCCCATCACAAAGCCGGCCAGGGTTAGGATGGACATATTCCGGAACAGCACCACTGACCCGGAAGTCTCGTAAATCAATCCGCTGATCAGGGTGCCGATGCCGATGCCCAGGCCGGAGAGCACCCCGCCGCGGATGGCTTGCGCGGTGGTGCCCACTTCCTTGGGCGCGCGCGCATTGACGTAAGCCACGCTGCCAGACTGGATCAGGGCATAGCCTGCCCCGCCGAAGACCTGGAAGAAGGGGATGGTGTTTGGGTTGCGGATCAGCGACAAACCCAGCAGCCAGGTGAAAAGAACCACAAAGGAGAGCAGCATCATTCTGACAGGCCCGATTTTTACCTGCAGCTTATTGGCCAGGCTGAACGCCACGATCTCGCCCACCAGTGAAATGGATAGCGCCACACCCATCAGGGTCGAGCTGCCGCCCAGGGATTTGATATGCAGGAACAAGAAATTGGTAATGCTGGCTTCACCCACGCCCCAGATGGCGATCATCAGCAGCACCGGCAGCATGCCCGGCTGGCGCAGCATATCCACTACTTTTTTCAGGCTGGGTTGGTTTTCGGGATCAGCCGCGACCCGGCGGCCGTGCGGCATGCCCAGGGTGTTGACCAGGAACAGGATCAGGAACAGGATGTTAATGTAAAAGATGATGCCGTACCCCTGGCCGAGCTTATCCACCAGGAAGCCGGTCACCAGCACCATGATCCCCCAGCCGATCGACCCTCCCACGCGGATCTTACCGTAATCAGCCGGGTTTTCCAGGGCGTTCAGCGTGGTCTGATCCAGGATGGAGTTGAAGGGCGCGTTGATGAAGGACCACATGAACACGATCGGCAGGAATGTCAGGAAGGTGTGGGCGTTGGGGAACAGCGCCATCACCACGATCATGCTTGCGGCGCACAACCGCAGGATTTTTTTGTGCTGCCTGGAAACATCCGAGAGGAAGCCCAGGATGATGCTGCTGATCATGGACATAAAGAACGGGATGCTGTTGAGCTGGCCGATCTGGCTGCCCTTCAGGCCGACTGTTTCGTAATACACGGCGATATAGGGCATAACGGCTGCTGCGCCCGCCCAATAAATGAAATATGCCAGCCACAGGTTGATTTGGGCACCCCTGGGCGTGTTGCGAAAGGCTTGAATGCGTGCGGTCAGGTTGTTTTTTGGCATGTTTGACACGAATCAGTTCTGTATTCTATTTTTTACGATTTGGAAAAGTGGTCGGTTAGATCTCAACCACTTCACCGTAGTCCGGGTAGCTCACCTGCGTGATGCCTTCCATTTTCATTTTATCCATGAGAACCGCTGCCGGGTTTTCTTCCCCGTGCACCAGGAAAATGTGCTTGAGCCCGTTTTGGTTGGCTGAGCGGGCGTAATCCAGCAGCATGTCCTGCCCGGCATGCGCCGAGAGACCGCCGATAGTAGCGATCTCCGCCCGCACCGGCACCTCCTCGCCGAAAATGCGCACCTTGGGTTGTCGTTCAGCCAGGCGGCGGCCGAGCGTGTCGGGCGCCTGCCAGGAAACGATGCAAATGGTGTTGCGCGGGTCTTCGATATTGTGTACCAGGTGATGCAGAATGCGCCCGGCCTCCGCCATGCCGGAAGCGGAAATGATCACCATGGGCTCATCCATTTCGTTGATCTCCTTGGATTCACTTACCGGGCGGGTATAGCGCAATCCCGGAAAATCGAGCGCCGGATGGTGGCCGGTTTGCATGAACTGGTGCGTCTCATCATCGAAATAATCCGGATACTTGCGGAAAATCTGGCTGGCATCGATGGCCAGCGGGCTGTCCACAAAGACCGGGATATGCGGTATCTCGCCGTCGCTGATCATGCGGTTCAGGTCGAATACCAATTCCTGCGTGCGGCCAACCGCGAAGGCAGGTACGATCACCTTGCCGCCGCGCTCGACCGTGCGTTTGACGGTATCACGGAATTCGTCGTATGCCAGGTCGGGGTCACGGTGAGGTTTGTCGCCGTAGGTGCATTCCATGATCAGGTAATCCACATTTTCCGGCATGACCGGGTCGGCGATCAAGGGCAGCTTGAAGCGTCCGATATCGCCCGAAAACCATACGCGCGTATTTTTGCCTTTTTCCTGGATATCCAGCACCACGGCGGCCGATCCGAGAATATGCCCGGCGTCCACCAGTTTGGCTTGCACGCCCGGGACAGGTTCAAAAGGCTGATTGTAGGCGACCTCCCTGAACAGCGCCTGTACTTTTTCCGCGTTGGCGCGCGTGTATAAGGGTTCGACTTTGGGTTCGCCGTGCTTGCGTTTCTTTTTATTAATATATTCTGCGTCTTCTTCGTAGATGTGGGCGGAATCCCGCAGCATGATGCCGGCCAAATCAGCAGTGGGGGGCGTGGTGTAGATGGGATGGTCGTAGCCCTGTTTGACCAGGTTGGGCAGGTTGCCGGAGTGATCGATGTGCGCGTGGGAGAGGATCAGTGCGTCGATCGAGCGCGGGTCAAACGGAAAGCGGGAATTGCGCTCGTAAAAATCGCGCCGGCGGCCCTGGAATACACCGCATTCCAAAAGCAGACGTTTGCCGTTGATCTCCAACAAATGCTGCGAACCGGTGACAGTGCGCGCGGCTCCATAGAATCGAATTTTCATGGCTTATCTTCCTGATGAATGACTTTCAGAATCTCTGTGCCAAAATGAGTGTAACGCCAGGGAATTTCGGCCATCTCTGTGCGCAATTCCTCTAGATTGAGCGGATTCCGGCCGACGATATTCTCGAGAATGTCGCGCGGCAGGATGATATCTGATTGTACCCCCATTCGGCTGGCGGCGTTTTTGCGCCAATCTTTCAACACTTCCAGGCGGTTGATGTAGGCCTCTGAAGGACGCCGGCGGCTTTTAATCACGATCGGCTCGCCAGCCATGCCGACTTTTACTGCTGCCAATAATCCCTGGGCATAGCGGTCAAATAATTTCGGCGAGAGCTCTTCAACCGACTTTAATTCTCTAATATTCTCAGGGCAGGCCTGCGCGATGGCCAGCAAGGCGGCATTGCCGATCACCTTGAACAGGGGCCGGTCGAGGCGTTCAGCCTGGCTTTCACGAAAACGGCAGAGTTCCTCCAACACGCGCAATTGCCAGGGGTCGAGGCGCTGGTATCCGCTTACCTGGGTATAAGCGGGATTGTCCTTATGATTGGGTTCGACTTTCGTCAGGCGCATAAAATCTTCCCTGGCCAGATCGAGTAAACCTTTTTCGTCCAGTTGCCGGTACAAGAAATCCCTCAATTGAAAAAGAAAATGCGTATCCATGCGAGCGTATTGAATCATATCCTCGTTCAATGGACGCTTGCCCCAATCTGCTTTTTGAAAACTCTTGCATTGTTCGATCCCGAACAGGTCTTCCAGCAGGTTGGCGAGCCCCAGTTTTTCATATCCCAGGATGCGCGCGGCTTGCATGGTGTCGAACAGGTTGTTGAATATGAAACCGAAATCACGCTTCAGGCATAGGATATCGTATTCCGCCGCGTGGAAGATTTTTTCAATCGCAGGATCGGAAAAGGTGTCCCCCATGACAGTAAGATCCAAACCAACCAACGCGTCGATGATGAAATCATCCGCGTGGGTGGATAGCTGGACCAGGCAGACCTGTTCCCGGAAGGCATACAGGCTGTTGGATTCGGTATCCACAGCGATCTGACGGGAAGCATGGATGGACCGCAGTGATTTCTTCAGCGAGTCCTCCTGGTTGATCCATATGGCCGGTTTTTCAAGGGCGCCATTCATACCCGCCATTATAGTATGGGTTTAAATAAAAAAAACCGGACGATTCATCGTCCGGCTGAATGGATTGGATTTCCCGCTCAATAATGGAAAGGGTCGTTGCGTGAGCGCGCCTGGGTATCCAGTGGTTTATAACCGCTGGGAACCGGCTGCTGGCGTTGCTCGCTGAATCCGAAGGCGCGTTTGGGAGCCTGGGCGTTTTTTTCAGACCTTTCATCTCTTCCTGAATTGAAAGAGAAAACCAGCGCGCCGATGATCAGGATGCGGATCAGCCACACGCCGAATGAAACCAGCAAGGGGATGGCCGTGACGAAAGTGATGGGATCCAGCACCAGCATGCTGTCTGCCGGCTGGTTGTAGATCGCCACGCTGACGCCCCACCAGGTCAGGCCGGCGTTCATGCTGGCAGCCACCACCCAGGCGCCCAGCAGGTACCAGCCCGCGCGGTTGCTGTCGTTTTTGGGTGTGGCCAGCAGTTTGGTGATACCGGCCAGGTCCATGCCGCAGAAGGCCAGCGCCAGGATGGTGGACCAGCGCAGCGCGCCCATACCCATCTCCCCGAACATACCCCGCAGCGCAAAATCGGTGGTGCTGAAATTGAAGCATTCAAAGGCAATCAGGGCAGCCAGCATGACCAGGGTGTAGGCGTTGATCGATCTCTCGCGCAGATTGGCCAGCAATTTGCTGGACATGCGGCTCAGGCGTTGAGTGGTGGTCAGGTTCATCTCATCCTCCATAATAATAGTAATTATGTTCTATTATAGAACAGGAATTCTATAGATGTCAAGCTCCACCGCTGGCGTAAAAACCCCCATCCGGCCTATGGATGGGGGTTTGTCGATTTGAAATAAGGGTTGTTTTAGATTAGGGCTTGACCTGCAGGAGCAGGTCATCGAAAGTAAAATCGGCGCTGACGCCTTCCTTGGCGCTGACCACCAATTGAATGCCGTTTTCCCGCAGCAACCCACCGCTGAAACTGTTGACCAGCTCGTCATTGATATAGAAAGAAAAGTCTCCACCCTCCGCCGTGATCTCCAGCCGGTTGGATTCACCCAGGCGCAGCCCGTCGTATGGCCTTTGCGTGATCAGGGGAATCCAGTTGCCGTCCTCGTAGATCTCGAAGGCATAGGTATTGTCGTTGTAAATGGAAAAGAGGAAAAAGCTGTCCTCATCCGCGCGGAAAGCCACGCCCCAACTGCAATTTTGAAAGTCGCTGTTGATCCGGCCGGTGACCGCCAGGGCGAAATCCTGCGCGGAGGCCAGGTCGAACCAGGTCAGCGCGTTGCGCTGGTAACCGGCGAAACCCTTGGCCGCGTATTCCAGCGCGTACGAGCCATCTTTTATGTCGATGCTGTAGCGCGCGTAGGGGTTATCCTGGCTCTCCACCGTCCAGCCGCCGGCATTGTCGGCGAAACGCTCGCAAACCCTGACCGGCCAATCTTTGCCGCTCGCCCCGGGCAGGTCGCAGGCGATGCCGCCTGACGAGGATGGCGCGGGGGTGCTTTCAGGCGCGCCGCCGGCCGCGGACATGCCATTGGCGGTGAGGGTCATCATAACGGATTCGGCCAGGCTGGGATGCGGCGTCCTGGTCGCGCTTGCCGCGGATGCGCCGCTGCAAGCCGTCAGAAGGATCAGCGCGAAGGCCAGCAACCTTGGAATGAACCGGGTTTTATGCTTCATCATCATTTCTTTAGTATAACCCTTGGAATTATAGTTTTTTCTCATGGCGGCTGTCAAATGACCCGATCAATTATGGCGAATGCTTGTCAATCCGACAGAATCAAGCGCAAGAGGAGGCTTGGCAATTAGGCCGAGATGCTCTCCCGGGGGAGCGCTCAGGACAAGCGCTCCCTTAGGATGACAACATAAAGTAATTTGTCATTGCGAGCCTTGCATGAGCAAGGCGAAGCAATCTCGATTTTAACCACAGATGGACACAGATAAACACAGTGAAGCATTTTTATGATTGATGCACACAGATAGCCTTTATCCAGTGTCATTTCGAACGAAGTGATCGCGAAGCCCTCCCTTAGGAGGGAATCTTGGTTTGATTTTTATTCATGCGTTATCTCATTACTGGCCAAGATCCTCACGGTCACTGTCTTTCGACACCCCACGCTGCGCTGAGGACAGGTACTTAGGACAAGAGCTCCCCCAGGATGTCTGTTATTTGTCATGCTGAGCGGAAGCGAAGCATCTCGGTTAGAGTACAGGCTGTGATCCTTCGTCCTTTTGGAACTCAGGATGGCATCTCATTTTCCCCAATCACTTGCGCGTCGGCGCGCCTGATGCCATAATTGGACTTATGTCAGATACCATTATCGTGCTGGATTATGGGTCGCAGTATGCCCAGTTGATCGCGCGCCGCGTGCGCGAACTGCAGGTGTATTGCGAGTTGTTTCACTGGGACACCCCGCCGGAAGAGATCCTGGCCTTGCAGCCTAAAGGTTTCATCCTTTCGGGCGGGCCGAACTCGGTCTATGCCGCCGGCGCGCCCAGCCTGCCGGATTACGTGCTGGCTTCCGGCGTGCCGGTACTGGGTATTTGCTATGGCATGCAGCTGCTCACCTATGCCCTGGGCGGGAAGGTGGCTCCCGGCGGCCGGCGTGAGTACGGCCACGCGCAGGTGGCGGTGGACGTCGAAAACCCGTTTATACCAAAGGGCGATTATAAAGTTTGGATGTCGCACGGAGATCGCGTGGAACAGCTCCCGCCCGGTTTCAGCTTGCTGGGCGGCAGCGCCAACAGCCCCCTGGCGGTCATGGGCGACCCGCAGCGGCGCGTCTATGGCATCCAATTCCATCCTGAAGTGCACCACACCCCGCGCGGCAATGAAATCCTGAAAAACTTCGTGATTTCCATTTGCGGCGCGGCGCAGGACTGGACCCCCGCGCGCATCATCGAGCAGTCAGTTGCTTCCATTCGCGCGCAGGTGGGCAGCGCGCGCGTGCTGGCGGCGGTCAGCGGCGGGGTGGATTCCAGCGTGGCAGCCGCCCTACTGCACCGCGCCGTGGGCGGCCAACTGTGCGCGCTGTTCGTGGATAACGGCTTGCTGCGCCAGGGCGAGCGCGCATCGGTTGAAGCGGCCCTGCAGCCCCAACTTGGCGGCAGCTTGCATGTGCTGGACGCGAGCGCCGATTTTCTGGCAGCGCTGCGTGGCGTGACCGAACCGGAAGCCAAGCGGCGCGCCATCGGCGAGACCTTCATCCGCAAGTTCGAAGCTTTCGCCCGCCAGCAGGACGGCATCGCTTTCCTGATGCAGGGCACCATTTACCCCGATATCATCGAATCGCGCGCGCCGGAGCGTTCGGCCGCGCAGGTAATCAAATCGCACCATAACGTGGGCGGACTGCCCAAGGATATGCAGTTCGCCTTGGTCGAGCCGCTGCGCTATTTATTCAAGGATGAGGTGCGCCGCATCGGCGCGGCGCTGGCGTTGCCGGATGAGCTGATCTGGCGCCAGCCCTTCCCTGGCCCGGGGCTGGCGGTGCGCTGCCTGGGTGAGGTGACGGCCGAGAGACTCGCAACTTTGCGCGCGGCGGACGACATCTTCACCTGCGAGCTGCGCGCGGCCGGGCTGCTGGAGCAGCTGGGTGCTGGTGAAAGCGGCATCGCGCAGGCTTTCGCGGCGCTGCTGCCGGTGCGCTCGGTGGGCGTGATGGGCGACCAGCGCACCTACCAGGAGACGGTCGTGCTGCGGGCCGTCAGCAGCCAGGACTTCATGACTGCCGACTGGGTGCGCCTGCCCTACGACTTGCTGGCGCGCGTTTCCAGCCGCATTGTTAACGAAGTCAAGGGCGTCAACCGCGTGGTGTATGACCTGACCTCCAAGCCGCCGGCCACCATTGAGTGGGAATAATAAATTCTAATTGATCGTGGTGTTGATTTGGGTCATGATCGCTTGAATCTCATCGGCGGCGATGGAATCGGAATTCATGACCTTATTCCACAAGGCAAAGAGCATGCCCTGGATCGTAATCCCGTTTTCGAAGTAAGCCTGGATGCGGGCCTCTTCGGTGGTGAGGGCTGAGCTGTGAGCGGCGATCACACCGGCCGCAGTGGTTTGCTCGGTTTTCGTAAGGTCGCGGGAATAATCCACGCGGCCATCCGAAGCTACACTGACTACCGGAAGGCCGGCATCGAGGAGCTCCTGATGCAGTTTATTGGGATTAACAGCGATTGTAGCCATAATAAAGCCCTTTCTGATTATGAATTAACCACAGATACACACTGATAAAAGCAAAAAAGCTTTTTTTTGTTTGATATCCACAGATGGTCATTCAGCAATAAGATTGTCATTGCACCCCGCCATCTGGCGGCTTGAAGCCGCCGATGTCGGGGTATCTCCGCACTCTGCTCTTGCAGAATGCTCCGACGAGCGCGGCAATCTCGGCTTTATGACGCCTGACGCCTGCTTTAATTTCGGCCGAGATCCTTCCTCCCTTCGGTCGTCAGGATGACAATCATTTCCGTTGTCTTCGCACCCCGCTGGCTGTCGGCTTGAAACCTCCACTACGGCGACCGGCGCATGCCTTACCCCATCAAAGAGCCGATGGCGCCGGAGTGGGCGATTTCGACGCTTTGCCACGTGTACGAACCGTAGTAGGTCACCGCGGGGGAGGTGTAGCCGATTTCAAGCAGCTGCAGGTAGTGAAAGCCCAGGCCCGGGTAGCCATTGTAAACCGCGTGGCACTCTGACCATTCCACCACGGAATTCATCGCCCACACTGAATTCGAAGAGGGCAAGATCACGGAATCCAGCCCGATGCCCACCGTGCGGATGATGGATGAGCTGTTAAAAGTTCCCGCCATGAAGGACAGATTGACCTGCACCTCGTTGACCCCGATCACGAACTGCAGCCGGTTGCTGGTGGAATTGTTCCAGGCGCGCCAGGCGATGGTCGAATAGGTCCAGGATGATGTCGGGTCATGGCGGTACAGCCGCTGGGACACGCGGTTGTAATAATTCCAGACGAAGCGCTTCTCGGCCGTATCGCAAGTGACGCCTGCCGCGGAGGTGCGCAGCGTGCCCAGGTAGCGGTAGTTGAGCGCGCCGGCCTTGCAGTAGATGCCGTCCTGGCGCACGATGGCGGTGGCGCGCAGCGTGTCGTTGCTCCAGGGCGTGCAGGCCAGCGTGAGCACGCCGGCATTATCGTAAATCCAGATATCCAGGTTGATGTCGGCTGCCACCGCGGAGAGATCCAGGCTCAACTCGCTGAAGGTGTACAACCTCCAGCCGTAGTTCGGGACGTACAGCGCAATGCGGTTGCCGGTGTGGGGCGTGAAAAACACCACCCCGGAGCTGGAAACGTCCACAGCCGACACGCTCACGCCGGTGGAAAGCGTCAGGCGGCCTTCACAGATCTGCGGCTCGACGTAGTAGAGCAGGTTTTTGAGGCTGACCGCCAGCTCGGTGCGCAGGCTGTCTTTCTCGATTTTCGCGCCATCCCAGTAAAAGCGGCCGATGCGGCGCTGGCTGGCGCCCTCGGTGGAGGACGTGGACACGCTGAGCGTAAAGCTGGTGGAACCGTCCGCGCGGTTGGCGAAGATGTAGTAGGTGTTCTCGGTGCCGGAGGGTGCGTTCTCGACGGCCAGATCGACGTTGGCGACCGCCTGCACCATGTAGCCGGCGACCATGAGCGAGACCGGTGCGCTGGCGGAGGCCGTCACGCGCACCTGGTTGGCGCTCAGGCGCTCGATGGTGAGGCGGCTCTCGTACCTTTCGAGCAGCGCAGCCAGGGAAACCGCATCGACGCCGGATTGGCCGAGAAAAAGGGCGTCAGAACGCAGGTTATTGTAATGACTGGCCAGGGTGGCGTCGCCGGCGGACACTGGAGAGCTGGATGGATAGGACATAAATTAATTCCTTAGGGATTATGTGCCCTGCCAACTGATGGTTGGAAGCCATCGTAGGCAGGGTATCTCCGTCCCCTGCAAGAGCAGGGGACTCCTGTACCCCGTCGGCTGTCGGCTGGAAGCCTCCGCCGGCAGGGTATCTCCGCGCTTTGCAGAGGCAAAGCGCTTCGACGAGCGTTCTATCAATCATAGTTTAGAAGATCTGTTCTCCGCATTTGGGGCAGACCATGTGAATGATGGTCGCGGAGGTGGTGGTGCTGCCGGATCCGGAACCATCACCGGAACCGGGATCGTCCCCGCTGCCATCATCAGCGGCCACTTCGCAGTATTCCAGCAGGGTGGCCAGTGCTTCGCCGCCGTCCTTGATCAGCTTGTAATGGCTATCCTGGTCATTCCACAGCACGAAATTGGACCAGCCAACCGGCAGAACGCTGTTGTTCTTGCCGTACTCGGGCTGGACTGCGCCGAACCAGGCCAGGAACAGGTCGGTCTTGGCGGCGATGTTGTCTTTCAAGCCGGACTTATCCTCCAGGCCGTCCCATAAGCCCTTGTTGGTGTAGATCAGCGCAGGCCGGCCCAGCTCGTTGTAGATTTGCTCGGCCTGGGCGTTGATCACGTCCACGGTCTTGCCCTGCACGTCGATCATGCCTTTGAGCTGATAGGTGACGCCGTTCCAGGTGAGGGTCTTGTTGGTGCGATTGAAAGTTCCTTCGATCATGTTATTGTCCTTTTGTTCTATTTTTTCTTCCACTGATGCGCACAGATAAAACCGTAAAGGCTTTATGGTTGATGCACGTAGATCGTTGATGTCATTTCTCATTTTTCTTAACCACAGATCAAAACGGATGAACACAGAAAATCATTTTGTGTTTTGATGCACACAAATGGTCATTCAGTATTAAGGTTGTCATTGCGAGCCTTGCGCTAGCAAGGCGCGGCAATCTCGGCTTTGTGATGCATTGCGCCTTCTAAAAATCCCAGCCGAGATGCTTCACTTCGTTCAGCATGACATGTAAGCCGAGATCCTCTCCCAAGGGAGTGCTCAGCGATCGGCGCTTCGACTAGCTCAGCGGCCGGCCGAGATTGCCACGCCCCTGCGGGGCTCGCAATGACACATCGAGCTTATTTCCAGATGGACGTATCCCAGGTGAGGGCATCCTCGCCGGGGGTATCGGCCTGCCATTTGGAACCGAAAAAGAGCTCCGAATCGATCGGCGGGTGGTAGGCGCTGATGTTGGTCAGCTTGCAGGAGATATAGCTGCCATCGATGAGGTGCAGTTCGGTGGCCGAATGGCCCAGCGGCCCGATGCCCAACCAGGTGCCCATGGGCGTGCCGATCGAGAGATTCTCCTCCTGCGCCAGGTAGTCCAGCAGCATGCTGTACATGGCTGACCTGCCCGCGCTGTGCATGGATCCGTCCGGATTCTTCAACTGGTCCGCCAGCAGGATGGTGAAGAAGATATAGATCTGGATCTCGCCTTCCTCGTCCAGTTCCCGCTGCACCGATACCGAGGATCCTTTGTTCGAAGCATCGGGGGCTAAAACAAATCCATAGGGGTCCCCGCCATTCACGTCCGGATGCACCAGGATGATGTCGCAGTCTGTTCCGATGGTTGTCATTATTGAATTCCCAAGTGTTTGAGCTGCAGGTAGGTGTAGCGATAGGTCTGGCCCGGGTAGAGCGCCTTGGGCGTGACCGCCTGGGGGGTGAGGCTGGATGACCAGGTTCCATCGATGCTCTGATTGAGTTTGAGAGTCCTGAAGACCCGCCAGGAAAAGAACTGGCTCCACACGGAGTACAAGGACGAATTGAACGCCCCGGATTTATTGTTCTGCGTCAGGGCCTTGATGGCTTCTCCGATCGAGGAGCCGCTCTCCATTTGCGACTGCTGGATTTGCCCGGTCAGGTAGCGGTTATAGGGCAGCCAACCGACGTTGAAGTTCAACGATAAAAAGCAGTGGTTATCCAGCATGATATCGAAATCGGAACCGAACACGTCCATCGAAGAGAGCGGCACGCTCTCGACCATTTTCTTGAGGTAGCAGTTGCAGCCCAGATGAAAGCCGGGCGTGATGCCGGCGGAGATCCACGTGTCGTAGGTGTACACGCGGCCGGCCATGGCGTCGCAGATCGGGCAGTTCTCGCCGCGCGTCATCCACATGTATTTAACCTGCAGGTCTTCCCAGTTGCCCATCTATCCCTTATCCCATTCATCCAGGTTCCAGCGCGCGTCCGGAAAGATATTGACGGCCAACTCGGTGCGGATTTCGGCCAGGGATTGCACGAAGCGGGCGTACTGGTCGCTGCCCCACACCATCAGCTGGCTCATCTCTCCGGATTTCACGCCCCAGGCTTCGTTCAGCCCGGAGGCGCGGATCATGGCGGCCTGTCCGGACGCGCCGACCACCAGCAGGTCCTCGTGATCGGCGCGCACGCTGGTGGCTGGCGCGCCGTCGAGGTCCTGGATGGTCTGCCGGCCGGCGTATTTCACATAGAGCAGCTCGCCAGCCAGGGGGATATCGGGGCCGGTGAAGTAGGCGCAGGGGACGCCAGCCTGCCAGACGATATAGAAGTCCTCGCGCTCGCGCATGAAAGGATCCGTGAGGCTGGCATTATAGGGGTGCACCAGTTGCAGGACGCTGATCAGTCCGGGGCATTCGCCCAGGCTTTGAACCCGCCCGGCGGATGGCAGGGAGATCTCCCGGGTGCTGATGTCAGGGAAGGCGCGCGTATATTCGTTGAGCACCTTGCGCAGGGCTTCATCGAGCACGTCGTTGGAGTACTTGGTGGTGGTGTCGTTGAGCGAGTTGGACAGGCGGGTGCGATATGCGGCTAAGTTGGCCATGGTTTTTTTCTCTTTCCGGTTGTAATTGCACCCCGCCGGTTGTAGGTCGGAAGCCTCCGCCGGCGGAGTATCACCTTCCCCTGCCCCCGCAGGGGACTTCGACTGCTCAGCGCGTTAATATTATTCAGTCGCCTGCGGATAAAAATCCAAGGCGGGCGCCGCGGCGTCAGCCGCGGTAGATGGGGGGGCCCCGTCTGCGCCCTGCGGAGCAGGGCGCGCGCCCGCCGATGTTGGAGCTGCTTCCGGTTTTATTTCGGGTTCTGGCTGGTGCTCCAGCTCTGGTTTGGATGGGCTGCTCTTCGCGTCCAGGCTGGAAGCCATGGTCGCTTGAGTATCTGCGCCCACTGCTCTTGCAGTGAGCTGCGAGCTCTTCGCGGCTGAGGCGGATAACGCTTTCAGATCCTCATCGGTGCAGGAAAACTTGGCTCCGTTGGGCGCGATGAAGACCAGGCGGCCATCCGGATAACGAGCCCAATCCAGCGAGCTGAGATTGAAAAGCTTTTTAATCAGCTTTTCATCTGCAGCTTGACGTTGCTTATCTGGCATGGATTAACTCAACCTGGTGCCGCTGATATTGGAACCGGCGTCTTCGATGGCCACGCCGGTGGCGTAGGCCGCGGCCGCGGCTACGATCGCCTGCAGCATCTGCCAGACTGTGATCTCGCCATACAGACAGGAACCCACCGCAGCCAGGACGGCCAGAAAGCACGCCCAGAACTTGCGGGATTTGAAGATGGCCAAAAATTTGTTGTAAGTTTGTGTATTCATTCCAGAATCCTTTCTCATTTGTTGACCTCACGCTTCGACTAGCTCAGCGGCCAGTCCTTTTTTTTAACCACAGATGGACACTGATAAACACAGATAATCCTTTTATGGTTGATGCACACAGATAACCTTTTCTCTTGTCATTCCGAATCCCCGGAGGGGTGAGGAATCTCGGCTGAATTAGAATTTACGCTTTCTCTCACAACCGGCCGAGATCCTTCCTCGCTGCCCTTCGACATCCCCAGCATTCGCAGGGGACAGGCGCTCAGGACAAGCGCTCGTCAGGATGACAATTTGGGCGTACCGCGCTGCGATCCCTCAGGATGACAATTAAAAACGGTTGTCATTGCGAGCCTTGCGACAGCAAGGCGTGGCAATCTCGGCTTTGTAACTACTGACGTCTGCTTTATTTGGCCGGGATCCTCACGGTCGCTGCCTTCGCTGCCCCACGCTACGCTGAGGGCAGGCGCTCAGACAAAACGCTCCCTCAGGATGACAATTTCACTTTTCCTTACGCCACATTCGATTTATGCAACGGGCGGAAGTCGTTCACCCAGCAGGCCAGGAAGTGGCGGACTTTGAGGCGGTGCTCGTCATTGGTGAAGACGGCCGGGCTGAGGTTGTCGCCGGCGATGAAGACCTCCGGCATGATGCCGAAGCGCTCGCCCACGAAAATGGCCGGCGCGATGAGCGGGTCGCAGAGCGCCGCCCAGTCATTGGCATCCGACCACTCAGGCACCGTGATCACGTCGCCCGGCTGGCCGCGCTGCATGTTCTCGCTGTAGATGTTGGCCGCGTTTTCCAGGGTGGGATAGAGGATCTTCATGCCCGCCAGCTGCAGGGCGCGGGGCACCAGCAGGAAGCGCGGGTTGATGGCCATGCGGGGACCGGTGCCATACACGCCGGAGGCGTTCTTGATCAGCATGGGCTGGTTATAGACCGCCGTGCAGACAGCATCCCATTCGCTGGCGCTCAAGGCGGCGGTCAGCAGGTTGGCATGCCCGCCGGCAGTCGTCACGGCGGTGTTGTTGAACAGGGCGCCGGTATCGGCCATGGTGGGGCCGACGCCGGCATTGGCCGTGAAGATGGCAGCCACCAGGGAACTGATCTTGCGCAGGCCGGCGGCGGCCAGTTCGCGCGGATAGGCGGACAGCTTGCGGCTCTCGTCGCGGTCGATCAGCTCGAGGGTCAGCGGGATGTAACCGCCGTACTTCACGAAGTCGGCCGTCTCGGGGCTGTCACCGATGGCCAGTTCGGTGTAATTGCCGCCTTCGGCCACGACCGGCAGGGATCCGACCGTGCCGACCAGCGTGCCGGTGATGGACTGCAGCGAGTTGAAGTGCTCGACGCGCACGATGCGGTTCCACCAGTCATAACCGGCTTACCCAGCAGTTCCCAGGTGTTGACCACGATCTTGTTCAAAGCGTTCTTCACCAGGCCGGTGAAGTCAGCGGTGGTGGCGAACTGGGCACGCTGCGGGTCGTAGCCGCCGTGCAGATCGTAGTCGCCGGTGAGCATGAGGTACAGCTCGCGGATGCCGGACAGCTTGGCCACGTTCAGGCCTTCCAGCTGCTTATCGCGCGGCGCTCCCAGCAGGTCATCGGCTGCGGCTTGCAGCTTGTCGCGGGTGTCGAATACTGAGTGAATGCGCGCTCCCTGCACCACGGACGCGCCGGTCAGCTCGCTGAGCATGGCGCGCGCGTCCTCGATCGCCGCAGTCAGCTCTTCCGCTTCGAACAGCTTGCCGGCGAACTGCTTGCGCAGGCGTTCGTCGACCGGCGCGGGCAGCTTGGCAGCGGCCAAGGCGCTCTCGAGGAATTGGCCGCACATCTGGACGCGCAGCGCGCGGGCTTTCTCGGCTTCGCCTTCCAGCTCGGCGATCTTGCCCTGCACGTTGAGCAGCGTCTCGACGGCTTTCTTGTCGCTTTCGATGCGCTGCTGGACGCGTTCCACCCCGGGCAGGGTTTCCTGGGTGGGCGTCTGGGTGGATAGTTTTTCTGTTTCGGGGTTGGCCATATTGGTTGATTCCTTTCCTGATTTCTGGAACTTTTGATAGATCTGGCGGATGAACTCCCCGCCCCGCGCGGGGTTCACCACCAGGTCCACGCTGAAGACGCGCAGGATCTCCTGCACGTCCTTGCCCTTGGCTGAGAAAGAGATATCGGCGGAAAAACCGACATCCGGGCGGGAGCTCTTTTCGAGCGTGAGGATCTGTTTGCCCATCTCAACCAAGACCGGCGCGGCCGGTCCGATCGGGCGCAGCTGCAGCTTGATGCCCTGGGACTGCTCATCCCAGGCGGGGGAATGGCACACGCCGGCCAGATCATGCACCGAGTTGCCGAACCAGTGATGATCGATAAAGGTCTGAATGCCATCCCACAAGGGGATGGAGCGCTGCAGGGAGTCGGCGGAGAACTTCCAGCCGTTGCCGTCGCCGGCGGTGATGGCCAGGATTTCAAATTCGCCCTGGTCATTGACCTGCGCGGCTTCGAGGTTGATGCGGTGCTGTTGAGTATCGTTCATAAGTTTGTCCTTTTCAAAGTTGTCTTTGCGAGCGATGCGAAGCATCGCGAAGCAATCTCTTTTTTAACCACAGATGAACACTGATAAACACAGATTTTTTTAGTTTGTCATTGCGAGCCTTGCGAAGCAAGGCGCGGCAATCTCACACTAATCAGTACCCCGCCGGTTGTCGGCCGGAAGCCTCCACCGGCGGAGTATCTCCGCCCTCTGCGCCCGCAGAGGGCTGCGAGGTACCTTAACTTTCCCTGTCATGGAGAAATCCCTGTCCATCTTTCTGCTTGGCGGCCTGCTGCAGCATGGCATCGGCGTCAACGGTTTCACCGAAGAAGCGGTAGATCAGGCGCAAGAACTCGCTGTTGGTGATCAACGCGCGATCGCGCAGGTCGTCCAGGATGCTGATCATGTAGTAGGCGGCCTGGGAGAGCGCGCCGTTGTCGCTGCTGGAAATATCGGCGCCGGTCACGCTGAACTCGATATTGCCTTTTACCCGGGTATCCAGCATGCCGCGGCGGGCCAGAACAGCGCCCAGGATGTCGTGGATCATCCACAGGAAATACTCCTGACGTTGTTCGAAGCGCCGGTATGTCGGCCCGCCGGCGGCTTCGGCAGTTGTGCGGGTGGCAGATTCGGGTTCGGCAAGAAAGTGAAGCGGGATACCGGCGCCGGCAGAAATCATCTTCTTGATGGCCAAACCGTCCTTTTCCGCGTCTCCGGATTCGAGGCGCGGGCTGAGCACCTTCCAGGTTTCGTTCTCGTCGGCCACCAGGATGCTGCCCGGCTTGGGCGGGTTGGCGTTCAGGACGGTCTGGCGGGCTTTGCGCTGCGCTTCGCTGGCGAACTTGGCCTGCACCACAAACAGAAAAGCGTTGCGGTAGCGGTTGAGGCGCGCGCGGTCCTCCAGCCAGTTGGAATAACGCGCCAGCCAGCGCAGGAGGGGAGCGAGGTCAGGCTCCCCCCACTGCGCGCCGGCCGGCCGGTTGATGGCATAGTGCAGCATGACCGGCTGTTGGGGATTGTCGCTCTGCGGGTCGTAGGCGGGGACGGGTTTGGGGTTGAGCTCGTCGAGGCTGGCTTTCAGCTTGAAAGCGACCGGCTGCTCGATGTCGTTCTCGCGGCTGTGGATCTCCTCGATGTCAGAAGCAGGGATGACGCGCAGGTAGGACATGCCGGCTGGATCAGTGCTGAGCATGATAAACAGGTTGCCGGTGCGGGTGAGCTCGTCGCACATCTCAAAGACGCGCACGGGCATGCGGTTGAGCCGGTGGTTCCAGAAGTCGTTCAGGAAAGCCGCGGCCTGGTCATGTTTGCAGTTGATAGTCAAACCGCCGCCCACGACGTACTGCGAGGTAAGTTCCACGATGCGGCGGGCCAGTGGATTAGCGCGCCAGGCTTCGAGGGATTGTTCGAGGATCTCGCTGCGGTCGTAGGTGTAGCGATCGCGCTCGCTTTGGCTGGCAGAATGGGTGCCCACCAGGAAGGTGTTTTCGTTCTCGATGATGGCCAGCTTTTCGGCCACCAGGCGTTCAACGCTTTTGTTGATGAATCGGTCAAGTATTCCCATTTTTTATTAAACCTCTAGCCACTGATGGACACAGATAAAAGCAAAATCGTTTTATGGTTGATGCTCACGGATGGCTATTCTGTCTTTGCGAGCCTTGCGCGAGCAAGGCGTGGCAATCTCTTTTTTTCACCACAGATGAACACAGATGAACACAGAAAACCCTTTTATGGTTGATGCTCACAGATAACATCTTTCTAGTGTCATTCTGAACCCCGGCAGGGGTGCCTGCCCTCAGCGAAGCGTAGGGAGGAATCTCGGCTGAAATTGATTCGTACCCCACCGGCTGTCGGCTGGAAGCCTCCGCCGGCAGGGTATCTACGCGTTCTGAAAGATCAGATCGCTCCAGTACCCCGCCGGCTGTCGGCTGGAAGCCTCCGCCGGCAGGGTATCTACGCGTTCTGCTCCAGCAGAACGCTCCGAAAATCCAGGCTGTCACCGTTGAACCAATCGAGATCGACCAGAGTCTTGACGCCCGGCACGCGGCCGGTTTCGGAGTGCTGCCAGAAATTCCAGCCAGCGAAAGGATAAAGCGGGCTCGGCCAGTAGAGCGTCCACTGCGCGATCCAGAGCGGATAACCGACGAAGGGCAGAACGTTGGCGTACTTGTCCTTGATCATGTAAGAGCGCCAGAAGCCGCCGGAGGAGTAGATGATCGGCTTGACCTGCAGTTCGTTCTCGATCACGCCGCAAAAAGCTTTCACGTCCGCGCACAAGGCCGCGCCGCTCTTGCCGGCCACTTCGAGATCGATCACCGGCCGCATGTTGAAGGGCAGATCGCGGATCACGCCCAGGAAACCGGCTGCCTGCACTTCGGGATCCACGTGGGTGCGGTAGAAGTGGTACGGGGCGGCGTAGATGCCGTTCTCGGTGCAGCCTTTGGCGTTGGCTGCGAGATTGTCGTCCACGTAAATTTGGGTTTTGCCGAGCGGGTATTCCGTGGCTTTGTAAAAACAAAAGACCACGCCGGCGGCTTTTACCTGCGGCCAGTCGATTTCCGACTGCCAATGACTTACGTCTATGCCTGGTTTCATTGAATTCTCCTCTTTTTTTTAAAATTTTTAACCACTGATGAACACGGATGGCTTTCCTGAAAAAACGGCACTTTAAAAAATGAAACATGGCTTGCTAGATAGACGAAAACGGTCAAACGTTGATGATAACGTAAACAAAAATAGATCCA
>Ga0172371_10002629_pt1 | contig 28408 bp, 33 predicted proteins | sample Lak12m_FD_114543 | JGI IMG/M metagenome (GOLD analysis project Ga0172371, IMG submission 114543) | Freshwater microbial communities from Kabuno Bay, South-Kivu, Congo - kab_022012_12m | ecosystem: Environmental > Aquatic > Freshwater > Lake | place: Democratic Republic of the Congo: South-Kivu...
ACGACGAAGGGGGCGGGGCGAGCGTAACGTCAAACGGCGAAGGTCTGCTTACGCTGCCTAGCGCCGTAATTTGACTGCCGTCCCCCTCAAGAATGCCCGGTCAGATCGGTTGAATCAGGCCTGCGCCTCGACATTGACCGTCACCTTGGCGACCACTTGATAACCGACCTTGATCGTCACCGAGGTCTCGCCCAGCGTCTTGATATGTTCATCAAGGGTAATCTTGCGGCGATCGACAACGATTCCCTGCTCGGCGAGGTTGTTGGCAATATCGGCTGAGGTGATGGAGCCGTAGAGCTTGTTGTCTTCTCCGGCACGCATGGTCAGGGTGACGACAGTGGCCTCTAACTTCTTGGCCAGGGCCTCTGCCTCTTCGCGTTGTTGTTTCTTGCGGGCATCAATGGCGACCTTGGCGATCGCCAGTTGGGCAAGATTGCCCTTGGTGGCGGTGATGGCCAGGCCTTGGGGCATGAGATAATTCCGGCCAAAACCAGGCCTTACCTTGACGACATCGCCTTCTTCTCCCAGATGGTCAACGGTTTGTTTTAAGATCAGTTGCATAGCTGTGCCTCGTTTGTAAGATTAATTTGTCCAAAATGTAATGAGTTTGAAAGCCCTGGTGATGCTGTTGTCCTGGCCATGATTGGCGGCCGTTGCCAACAGGACATCCTTTGGTTCACTGTCCAATCGTTTTGGGTTTACGAAAATCGGCCCAAATGTCACTCAGACCGAGCATGGCCAGCAGTATGAAGCCGTAGGCCTGAATGAACAAGAAAAAGATAATCAGGTAGCGGATCGGATTGGGCACCGACCACTTCAGGCAGAGGTGATTGAAGACCTCAAACCCTTGCATAAAGTAGAGGGTGATCATGACGATCAGCAGGTTTAGCCCTAAGGTGTTCATCGCCCCGGGCAGGAAGAGGGCTGTTGCTCCAGCAATAAAGACCCAGACCAAGGGGTCTGGTAGCCGCCAGCGGTGGATATCCCCCCAGGACGCTGCCCCAGCTTTTTTCAGCAACCAATTACTGAAGACGATATTGAGCCAAATAATGCTGATGACAACGGTCATCAGCAGCCCTGGGAATATCTTCGGGGTGGCCTCCTTGATTCGGGTAAAGGCGGCTTGTAACTCAATTTGGATATCGAGAGAGATATCCGGGGCCTTGCTGTAGGTCTCGGCGGCGCCAATCAGACCAAGATCAATCTGCCTTAACACCTCCTGATAGAGGTTGACATGATTGACAGCACTGATCGTAAGCCCCGCGAGTAGCCATGAGAAGGCCAGTGTCAGACTGCCTTTGATCAGGGCGTCGTCAATCGACTTTTGTTGCTGTAGACTTCGGGAGAGCACGAAGCCGGCGGGCATCAGACTACAGGAAAAGAGTACTATTGGTGCCGTTCCTGTCAGCAAGGCGATAGCACAGGAGATCAGGGTGGAGTGGGTAATAATCCGAAAACCTTTGCTGAAACCGTGAACGATGGGAAAGTAGACGAGAGGGAGTGGCGAAAGGAAAAACAGCCAGGCCATGCCGACGGACAGTGTCGGCAACGTCAGCATGGCGGAGGTTAGTGTGATTCCTTTCAGATAATCATGGTCATACGAACCCATCGGGGTAGGGGTCTATCGTGAATCAAAGCGGGACTCGGAACGACCATCGCCGGAGTTGCTACGGGCGGATTGTGGGCGAACGATGATCCCTGTGTAGGGCAAGAGGGCAATCTGTCTGGCCCGTTTAATGGCCTCGCACAGTTGACGCTGGTGTTTAGCGCAATTGCCGTAGATCCGCATGGGGATGATCTTGCCGCGTTCCGTCAAGAAGTTAGACAGTGTCTTGATGTCCTTGTAGTCGATTTCTTCGGCCTTTTCAGCGCAGAAACGACATACCCGTTTACGGTCAAAGGTCTTGCGGGCTGGCCTTTTTTTCTGAGTGGTCTTTGTCTTTTTCATACGGGTCTCCTGATCAACAAAAAGTCGAGTTAGTCATCATTTTCATCATCTTCACCGACAACGGCTTCCGGATTGATGACAGCGGTTGTCTTTTCAGGTCTCGGGCCGTAGACCTCCTGGGTCTTGATGGTCATGTAGCGTAAGACCTTGTCGTCGATGCGGAAGAGACGTTCGATTTCCATGACGGCCTCGGGGGTACCGGCGTAGTCACTATAGATGTAGTACCCTTGTGTCTCCTTGTCGATGGTGTAGGCAAGCTTCTTGATGCCCCAACGGTCAAGTTGATCAATTTTGCCGTTGTACTGTTCAATGACGCCATTTGTGCGATCGATAATGGCGGTTATATCATCTTCGCTGGCCCCTGGCCTGATGATATAAATGGTTTCATACCTGCGCATCTGTTCCTCCTTTTGGACAATAGCGAACGATCCATTCGTCGCCAGGCCCTCAATTGTTTCCTGCGGAGAGCAAGAAGGTTAATGGAAATCTGCTCCGCTTGCCGTCCTCACAACGGGGGACTGGACAAAGGCTGGGGCAGGTCGACCACAGAGAGAGGCCGAGCCTCCCTCATGATCGGGAAAAAAATGAATTTGCCTCGTTACCACAGTTATGGATTTGCTGTCAAATCATTTTTGACTTGATCCCAGAGCTCAAGTTGTTGCGGCAAGGAGAGTTGATTGATCAATTTCCCTCTGTCCTTGGCCTTTTGCTCAACCAGCGAAAAGCGGCGGATAAATTTGTTGGTCGTGGCTTGAAGGGCGTCTTCGCTGGCGATCTTGGTCAGCCGCCCGATGTTGACCAGCATGAAGAGGGCGTCACCCAGCTCCTCGGTGATAGCTTCCGTCTCGCCCTGGCTCAGGGCCTCTTGCAACTCAAGCACTTCTTCCTGTAGCTTGTCGACGGCCTGCTGGAGGTCACGCCACTCGAAGCCATTGCTCGCTGCCCGCTCCGAGACACGTTGGGCGCGACGGAGGGCGGGAAGGCTCTTGGGGACGTTGCTAAGGAGGTCGGTGACCGTTGCCGGTTCTTTTTTGCTCTGCGCCTTGATCTGATTCCAGCGCCGGTGTTGTTCCTCCTCGGAATGGACAACCTCGTCGCCAAAGACGTGGGGATGGCGGTGAATCATCTTATTGATGATCTCGGCGATGACCTCGCTTAGGGTGAACTTGCCTTGCTCTTCGTAGAGTTGGTTGACAAAGATGAGTTGAAAGAGGAGGTCACCCAGCTCCTCCTTGACCAAGTCGGGGGATTGTCGATCAATGGCCTCCAACAGTTCGTGGGCCTCCTCAAGGAGGTAGGATTTGAAGGTCTCAGGCGTCTGCTTGATGTCCCAGGGGCAACCCCCGGGTTGTCGTAAACGGATGATGATTTGCTGGAGTGCTTCGAGCTGTTTTCCGGGTGATGGCATGGGCTAAAGTGGGTGGGGGAAAGAGGGTGGTTGTCGTCCGATGGGACGCTTATTTCTTGCCGAGCGCCTTAGAAATGAAATAACAAGTCCAAGGGGTGATCGATGACGGCCCTGGCCCCTGAGCTCACTAACTCCTGGCGGTCGCGAAAGCCCCAGAGTGCCCCGATTGGGGTCATGCCGGCGGCAATTGCAGTGCGCATATCGGTGTTGGTGTCGCCCAAGTAAAGGAATTGATGGGGGGAGAGGCCAAGTTGATCGGCAATGGCCATGGCCCCGCTTGGGTCGGGTTTCTTCATGGTCTCCGGGCGCGCCCCCCGGACCTGCGCCCAGGGCCAGTGAGGCAGGAAGTGGTCGATCATCAGGCGGGTGAGCTCGTCTGGCTTGTTGGAGAGGACGTTTAGGCTCAGTTGACGTTCGCTCAGGGCAGAGAGGAGTTCGGTGATGCCTGGGTAGGGGGCCGATTTGTCCGCCCAATGGTTACGGTATCGAGTCCGCATGCCGTTAAGGCAACGCTCAATGTTGGCTGATGTTCGCTGTTTTTGGGGAAGCACCCGATGGGCCAAGGTTTCCATGCCATCGCCGACAAAATGGCGGTAGGCATCGGGCGGGTGGGTGGCAAACCCCATCCCGGCGAGGACGGTATTCATCGAATCGGCTAGGTCGCTCAGGGTGTCGAGCAGGGTGCCATCAAGATCAAAAAGGATGGCCTTGATCTCCGGGTGGGGGGTATTTGGCATCGAAGATCAGCCTTCGGCTGAGGGCTTGGCGGCCTCGCTTGCCTGGAAGCCCAGTGCCGTTTCAATGATCCGGCGGCCAACCCCGAGACGGGCCCGGAGCTCGGAGGGTTTGCAGGGTTTGACCAGGAAGTCGTCGGCGCCACCGTCCAAGGCCATAAGCTTTTCCTCGTAGGAGGTGCGGGCGCTGAACATGATGGTGTAGACGTAGGGGGCATTGACCTTGGTGCGGAGCCGTTGGCAGATCTGAATGCCGCTGAGTCCGGGCAGGGTCCAGTCGAGGATGGCGAGTCGGATGCTGGGGTCTTTTTCCAAGAGCTCCCAGGCCTGATCGCCGTTGTCGGTGGAGATCGGCTCAAAGCCCCATTTGAGCAGAAAACTCTCCAGGCCCTTGCGAACGGAGGGGCTATCTTCGGCGAGGAGAATTTTGAAGCGTGATTGGTTGTCGGTAGGTTCAGACATGGGGGAAGGGGCCTGCGATAATGGAGAGAGATCAAAAAATGGTGCCTTGCTGTCTCGTTGGCGATAACCTGCTGTCCTTCGGCCACCATACTAGACGATAGCGCTTGGCTTTGTCAAAACAAAAAGGAGGCCAGGGATAGCTCAAGCGGCAGTGCAAATCTGTGGCGAAATATTTTCAGATTGGGTAACAAGGTGTCATGGCTGTCCCCCGTCACGGTTTGTCCCGTGGGCATATCAAAGCTCCTTTACTTTTCATCACTAAAGCCTCCTTAGGGGTACTTCATGAAGCTTACCAACGTCGGTATTGAGCAGGTACACACCCCCATCCAGGTGCTCGAAAAGGCCGGTGGCCATCAGCAGACAGTGGCGGCTATCCGTATGCAGGCCAACATGCCGCGTCAGCAACGAGGCAACTGTCTGGCCACCTTTGTCGCTATCTTGGGGAAGTATCAGACGGATATCCGTACCGAGATCTTCCCGCAACTGTTGGCCGATCTGCGTCACGACTTGCAGGCTGATTCCGCCTCGATTGAGATGAGCTTTCCCTACTTTGTCGCCAAAAAGGCCCCGGTTACGCAGACACCTTCGTTGATGGAGTACAGTTGCCGTTTCGCCTGTGGCCTCGATGGGGGGGCCGATCTCCAGGTCTCGATCCTGGTGCCAAGCACCACCCTCTGCCCTTGTTCTAAGGAGATCAGCCGATTTGGAGCCCACAACCAACGGGCGGAAATCGATCTGACCGTCAAGCTCAAGAACTTTATTTGGCTTGAAGACCTGATCTCCATGGTCGAATCTTGCGCCTCCTGCGAGGTCTACAGCCTCTTGAAACGCCCGGATGAGAAGTTCGTCACTGAAAAGGCCTATGACAACCCCATGTTCGTTGAAGATGTCGTGCGTAAGATCGCAGTCACGGCCCAAGGCCACCTAGGCATCGGCTGGTTCTCGGTTGGCGTCGAGAGCTTTGAGTCCATTCATAAGCACAGTGCCTACGCCTATACCGATAGCGCAACCATCGCCCTGCCTTGCTGAATCACCTCTCTCTCAAGCCGGACCTGTGCCGGCCGAAGAAGGCCGCATAGTTCGTACGTAAGGTCGCTTGGTTTATGGACGCCAGTGCCGGAATTTCGGCGACGACCTCTACCTCCCCATAGGTCTCGATGGCCTGACGATTGGCCGCATCCCCCCCCCCATTCAGCACCACACCGATCACCTCAATCGCCGAGCGCCTGAGCGCGGCAAGCGACAGCAACGTATGATTGATGACGCCCAGGCGATTTCTGGCCACCAGGAGCACCGGTAGACTCCAGTCGACGATTAGGTCAATCAGGAGTGTCTGCCTGTTGATCGGTACCATCAGCCCACCAGCCCCTTCGACGATCAGCCGCCCGTCGACCTTTGGCAGGCGGAGATTAGCCCGTGTGATCGAAATCCCCTCGGCGGCGGCGGCGGCGTGGGGAGAAAGCGGGGCGTCTAGCCGATAGGCCTCAGGCAGGCAAGGGCTTTTAGATAGGGCACAGAGTTGATGGACAACGTCACTGTCGGTCTGTTCGCCGAGGCCGCTTTGGATCGGCTTCCAGTAAGAGGCACCAAGCCCGGCCACCAGCATGGCCGAGACCAGCGTTTTGCCCACCCCTGTGTCGGTGCCGGCCACGACGAATTGGCGGGGGAGGCCGGAGGCGCCGCTCATGCCCGCACCTGGATGGTGTTGATCTGGTAGGTTATCGTTACTCCATCGGCCCCCATGCCTGGCCAAGCAGAGAGCAGTTTCGACATCTGGGGGAGGGTCAGGTGCTCGTCGGTGGTGTGGGTGTTGGTGCCCGTGTGTTTCAGCGAGCGGAAAAAGGCCCGGGCGTTGGGGTAGTCCTGCTGAATCATCTCCTCCCAGGCCAAGGCCTGAATGCCTTGGCCCTGTAGGCCGGAGATCAGCGCTTGACAATCGGGGAGGGCATTCATGGTGCAGGGCAGGTCTAGGGCCAGAGCCGCAGTTCGCCATTCGGGAAATGAGCCCGAGCCGAGAAAGGAACAGAGGAGAATCCCCTCTGGGGCGAGGGCTTGACTGAGTCGGGCAAGGGTGCCGACGGGGTCTTGAAACCATTGCAGGGTGAGGCAGGAGGCGATCAGGGCGTAACAACCTGGGGAATTGATGGTCTCTGCATCTCGTAGCTGCCAGTCAACCTCTTGGCCGGGCTTCAGATGAGGGGCAAGTAGCTGGCGGTTTTGCCTGATCATGCCTGGGGCGAGGTCGACTAAGGTCAGCGAACGATCAGCAAACATCCTCGCCAGTTGACGGGAGATGATGCCCGTGCCGCAACCAACCTCCAGTACCCGGCCTGGGGGCAACTCCTGCGGCAGGTCGGCCAGTCGTCGTATCAGGTCGATGGCGGCTCGTTGCTGTATGATGGCGTATTGGTCGTAGGAGGTCGAGGCGCGTGAAAAATGGTTGGCGATGGTGTCTTTGAGGTTCATCGCCGCACACTACCAAACTTTTGTCAAAAAGTCGCGGATGAGATTTAAGCAGTCTTGGGGGTGGGTGAAGGTTTTCCGAAGCGCTGCTGAGTAGGTACGATTTTTCGTAGAGGAGGGTTCCCCACGGACGATGGGGCGGTAGCGCAATCATGCGTGAGCGGCTTTGTTCAGTATCTCGGTGGCCCATTGATTAAGGCTTTTGCCCGCTGACTCCGCAGAGGCGGCCACAGCCGCGTGGATTTCGGCGCTGACGCGGATGAGGAGCTTGCCGGAGTAGGGTTTGTTTGGACGCTGGCCAAGCGCTTCACAGGCGGACACGTAGCCGTCAACGGCTTCTTGGAAAGAATTCTCCAATTCTTTTACCGTTTCCCCATGAAATCCGACAATATCGCGTATCCCGATGATATGGCCTACAAAGATGTGGTCTTCGGCGTCAAATTCAACACGAGCCGCGTAGCCCTTGTATGTCATTCCATTCATGGTTTCACCCTCAATTCTGTAAGAAAGTTACGTGCATCCTTGACCCGGTAGCGGAGTGCGGCCTTGTCAGGGTGTGGACGATGGAAGGTGGCGCGGAGCCCGTCCCTTTCAAAAGTGACCGTGGAGCCATTTCCTTCCCAAACTTGGCAACCAATGGCGACCAGCAGTGATTCAATGTCGCGCCATTGCATATTGCCGTTTACCTGTTCGGCAAAAATGGCCTTCAATGTCTTCCTGTGCTTGCTGTTCATGGCGGCAATATAATAACAAAACATGTTAGCACTGGCAACGGAAAGCTGTCATCCCTGAAGGGCTAACGCAGCCCGGCCTGTTTGCCAGAGCCAAGGTTCATGCTCAGCAGACTCTACCAAACTTTTGTCAAAAAGTCGCGGATGAGATTTAAGCAGTCTTGGGTGTGGGTGAAGGGGAGTCCGTGCCCAGCGCCATCGATGAGGACGAGGGGCGGGTCGCCGATCAGGGTGGCCAGTTCAACCGCCCGCGCTGGGCGGACGATGCGGTCGTCACGGCCATGGAGGATGAGGGTGGGAGGGAAGGTCTGAGCGGGTTGCAGGTGGCTCGTATCGAGCAGGCGCAGGTCCTCGCGCAGGAGGTGTTGGTTGAGGCATCGACTATCCCGAAGGGCAGGGGGGCATTGACAGTCGCGGTAAAAATCGTCCAACAGACCTTTGGTGTCGCTCTCGATGCGGGTGAGCATGGCCCTCAGGTGGCGATGAGTGAAACGGCCATCGCTTGCGCTCTGCCCGTGGAAGTGGGCAAAGCCGCTGATGATCACCAAGGCCTTGGCCTGTTTGATCCACTGAGGTGGGAGAAGGTGGAGCCCCAGGGAGTGACAGATCACCACCGTTGCTGGCTGGCTGGGGAGATTGCCTGATACGGTTGGCTCTCCCCAGTAGCCACGGTTGGCCCGCCACGAGGAGGGCAGGGATGCGGCCCATTGCTGCCAACAGCGATCACTCAATCCCCAGCCGTGCACGAGGGTAAAGAGTGTGTCAGGTGGTTGGTCGACTGTGGATGGCATGGAGGAGTTGATCGATATGCCCTTGGCTGTGGTGGCAGGTGAGTGCTAGGCGCAACCTGGCTTGCCCCGCTTCCACCGTCGGGGGGCGGATGGCGGTGGCCAGGATGCCGTGTTGAACTAACCACTCGGAGAGGGCGATGGCTGCCTGATCGCCTCCCAGGATGATCGGCACGATCTGGCTGGTTGACCCCCCGGTGGAAAGCCCCAGGGCCTGTAAGCCCTGCCGCAGCGAGGTGGCCAGGGCGAGGAGGGTGTTTCGTTCCTTGTCCATCTCTGGCACCAGATCGAGGGCGGCGTCGATGGCCCCCAAGACAGGTGGGGGGAGGGCGGTTGAGTAGATGAAGCCGGCGCAGTAGTTGACCAGGTAGTCCCGCATCTGCTCGGAACAGGCGAGATAGGCACCAAAGGAGCCGAGGCCTTTGCCAAAGGTACCCATCACCAGATCGACCCCCTTGCCGCAGGTCAGGCCCATGCCCTTTGGCCCGAAAACCCCTGTGGCATGGGCCTCGTCGATCAGAAGCAGGGCCTGATACTCACGGCTGAGGGATAGGAGGCCATCGACGTCGCAACGATCGCCATCCATGCTGAAGACGGATTCGCTGACAATGAGGATCCGGTTGAAGTCGCCTCCCTGGTGTTGTTTGAGGAGTTGGCGGAGATGATTGAGGTCGTTATGGCGGAAGCGCAGGAGCCGGGCTCGGCTCAGCAGGATACCTTGATTCAAGCTGTTGTGGCAGAGACGATCGGCTAAGACCAGGGTGTGGCGATTGGCTACGGCGGGGAGGAGTGAGATGTTGGCTTGAAAGCCTGAATTCATGATCAGGGCCGCCTGGCTGCCCTTTAGGGAGGCCAGACGGCGCTCTAGCTCGCCAAAACAGGGGAGGCTGCCGCAGACCAGCCGTGAGGCTGTTGCCCCCACCCCATAGCGTGCCAGGTATCGCTGGGCACCAGCCACCAAGTCGGGGTGGTTAGACAGACCGAGGTAATCGTTTGAGCTGAAGTTGATCAGCCGTTGCCCCTCGATCTCAACCCATGGCCCGCCTGCTGGCGTCACCTCGCGCAAACGACGTAACTGGTGCAGGTCACGGCGTTGGTTGAGGGCGGCTTCAATGAATGGTTGAGGGCGGCTGGTCACGAGGAGGTGCTCGGTTCTCCCGACTCAGATGTCGGAGGTCTTGGCGGCGGGGCCCTTCCGCTTGAGATTCTTCTCCTTTTTGGCGGCGATGGCGGTTTCAAGGCCCTTGGGGATGCCGCGATCGATACCAGATTGTTTACGCTTGGCGGAGAGGGCCTTGGCACAGAGGGCCTGCCGCAACTTGAAGCCATGCTTTTTGCGGTATCCCCGTCCGTCCAAACCATGAGACATCAGGTGCTTATTCGACAGCATCTTGAATTCCTGACCGCATTCGAGGCAAATGATCTTGTTTTTTTGGATCGACTTATCGGGGGTCAGGCCAGTTGGTAGGTGGGAAGGGGCGAGATCGTCGTCGACATTCGATTGTTCGTTGTTTTGCAGGGCCTGCAAGGCCTTGTACGTGGTTTGCAGGGCCAGGGTCATCTCTTCTTGCGTCATACTCTTGGTTGCAACTTGCGCCTGAACTAATTCAGCCGCCATTTCCACTAATGACTTGCTCATGGGCGATTCTCCTTCGATTATGGTGATGAATTGTTGGCGCTTTTAGTCGCCACCTATTTCTCCGTCCTCAGTTTCGCAATTTCACTCTCTGCCAAACCCGTATATTTCATAATGCGCTCACTCGGCTCACCGTTCTTAATCATCTCTCTGGCAATTTCAAGGTTTCTTTCGGTTTTGCCTTCTCTTTTGCCTTCAAACCAAGATGTTCGAACAGAACTTTCGGTAATGCGACGCTCCTCTATATAGTTCTCATACTCCGTGCGGTCTTGCTCCGTCAGCTTCATGACGTCCAATTCAATGGAGGCCTTGTCCAGGCCTTTGGCCTTGAATTTTCCCTTGATCTCAGAATTCTTGAGAAAGTACACCCATTCATCCAAGCTGTCTTTAGCGATATCGTTAAAGCCATTGACTTTTAGGATATAGTACTCCGGAAATATCTCCGATACTGTCTCAAAATGAGGAAATTTTTCTTGCTGGGTGCGGGACAACCCAAGTAGATCGTTTTTGTGAATGCCACGGAATTCATTTACCCCCTTGTAGACATAGTCTTCCCCATGCCCCAGGTCAAAGTAAACAATATTGACCGATATCACCTTGCGCACTCGGTTATAATCGAACCCCGAATCCATGTAGTCGGTGACCAATTTCGCTGTGCCATAGAGCATACGGTGAAAATAGTCGTATTGGCCTTCAACCTGAAGTTCAACCAAAACCATTTCGCCCGTGGAGATTTCGGTTAGCAGGTCAACGCGATTATATTTATCCCTGGCACTTTGCTTGTTACCTTCTCCCTCCAGGATATTGTGTATTTTGATATCCTGCCGGATAAGCTCGGAGAGAAAGCCCTCCAAAATATCAAAGTTGGCCTTATGTCGTAGCAGTTTCTTCATTGCCCAGTCAAATCGAACCAGTTGGCCCTTCATCGCTCTTCTCCTTATTTGTCGCCGAGGTCGGGTTGTCAAAACGGGCATTGTTATATTGTAACTCCCAGTAGCTGAACCGTTTTGGCAAGTCAATGTTTTTTTAGCGCCATTTTGGGCGCGGTATGCAAGCGCTTCAATTGCGTAAACGTTCACCGGGCACCCCATCTGCTTCGCAGTCTACGCTTAGCTGTCAGCGGCCTGCTCATGTGCACTAGCACGCTTCGCAGGCCGCTTTCGCGCATCTGTGGCGCTCGGCAAACGTTTACAGGCTGGTGAAATCTGCACGTTCAACGCTTCTGGTGAACGGATACTCAATTGCCAACTGAGTCAAGAATTCGGGCACTGAGTGCCCGTCTTTGATTGCTAATGCGTATCACTGATTGATAATGCAGGCAAGAGAAAAGGCAGGTCAGGCTTTAGACGTCAAGTATTGCAATACAACAAAAACGGCAAAATGCCTGATTGCAAGACCGGGAACCAGATACTGCCATCTAGTGAGGTGAGCAAGGGGTACCTTTGATCATTGAGAACTTCCCCCCTGGATCCGGCAGGGGGGGGGCTTCTTCATAGGGATACTCAGCGCGGGGCGCAGACGATCATCACCTCGTTTGAGTAATGCCCCACTGCGGTGTCACGGCGCATATACGTCGCCGAGTAATACCGCACCTCAGGCCGTCCTGGCTCGCGGAGGGGCAGCGTGTGGATGGCCGGGGAGCGGGTTGCCCGGGCAGCTTCATGCCACTCCGTCTTGTCGGCATAACGAAACCGCATTGAGATGCCGTCACTGCCCATGAGCGGATAGGTTGCGGAAACCGTTCCATTGCCATCGTCCGTACATTTAATAATAGATGGGGCTTGGTTGCACTATGAAACCGCGCCCCTCTATCCCGTACAGGTTGACACCGGCGGCAAGGCCCTGACCGATGGCGACTACCGGGTGGAAAAGATGCGCTACGGCAAAAAGGGGCAGGATAAGGACCTGACGACACTGCACTACAACTCGCACGTCACCCTGACCGGCATCCCGCTGGCGGCTTACGCATATATCGTCAACGGCAAACCGGCGCTCGATTGGGTGGTGGAGCGCCAGTGTGTCAAGACCGACAAGGCGAGCGGCATCAAAAACGACGCCAACGACTGGGCGATTGAAACCATGCACAACCCACGCTACCCGCTGGAACTCTTCCAACGGGTCATCACGGTCAGCCTGGAAACGATGAAGATCGTCAACGGCCTGCCGGTAGTGGCATGATGGAGACACCATGGTTAATTGCCGTGTGACGGGTAAGCAAATTTCACTTAGTCCCACCCCGTCTTGCTGGGAGGCAGTCTACATCGTCTTGCGGAACCCTACCCCTGGCATCCGGAACGCTCCGGATGGCAAGTTGGGGGTTCCGGATGGCAAGTTGGGATCTCTGGATGGCATCTGGAACGTTCCGGACGGCAAGTTGCGGGTTCCGGATGGCATCCGGAACGTTCCGGACGGCGTCCGGAAAACCACCTCCCCGGAATGCCCCGTAAACACTGGGCTCTCCAAACTTCTCCGGACGGCATCCGGAACGTTCCAGACGACGATTGTAAGGCTCAGGATGACGTTCGGAAGGTTCCGGACGAGAGTTTTCGTGTTCCGGGCGACAACTTGGAGTCTCCATGGGCCATCCGGAGGGTTCCGGAGGACACCTTGGTTTGGTTGGAGCACGAAGGAAAAGGAAAATTTTGCTTGAGAGGACAGAGCAAAAAACATGTTGACGGATGAGTGTTGAAGATGCTAATGAGTCGAACCATTGTTCGTGTCGGGGCGTAGCGCAGCCTGGTTAGCGCGCCTGCCTTGGGAGCAGGAGGTCGAGAGTTCGAATCCCTCCGCCCCGACCAACCTTTGCTTTCTGGTAGGGTGCTATCTGGCGTTGCTAGGTGTCACCCTATTTCTTTATTCAGTGACATGCGCTTGGGGCGGCAATAATACTCTTGACACCGATCATGATTATTGGTATCTGGAGCCGCATTCCCCTAGCTGGGGCGGTGTTCTGAGTGTCCTCTTTTGGTATGGTAGTTGTGGTTTCTGTCATGTGGTGGTGGGGATGTTCTCCGCCATGATTGTTATAGGCGCGTAGCTCAGTTGGTTAGAGCGCTTGCTCGACACGCAAGAGGTCAGCGGTTCAAATCCGCTCGTGCCTACCAGAGTTCCATACACGTTTGCTGTAAACGGTATCGCTGTTCCCTCCCCGCTTTGTGTTGGAGGGCAACGGCCTTTCGTTGGTGGTTAGACGTTGACCAGACAAACAAGCTTCGTACTTTATCGTACGGAGCTTCTTTGTTTATGGATTTTTTACGACTGCCCTGACCTCGGTAGGTAAAGGGGGCAGGGGTGGTTTGCTCCCCCTCCGCGATTGACGAAGTCTTGATATCGCTCGTCGTGCCGCTTCAGCAGAGCAGGCATGTTGACATGAAGGGTCTTTCCCCTCGATAGCCCAGACAAAATCGGTTTTCCACAATGAGCGATGTTACAATCTCACTATCAAGTGCCCCCCATGGTGATGTTTCTCACTTTGAGTCTGGTGGTACTGTTGCCTTAGCTCTCAAATCTCTGTGTTCCAGTAAGGTCAGAAAAACGGCTGTCGCTGCCAAGCTGAACGGCACATTAGTTGATCTCAGTACGCCCATCGTTGAGAATGCCGTACTCGAAGTCGTTTCCTTGGATAGCCCTGAAGGACTGGCCATACTCAGGCATAGCACCGCCCATATCATGGCCCAAGCCGTTCTTGATCTCTACGGTCAGGAGGTGCAGGTCGCGATTGGCCCGGCGATTGAAGATGGTTTCTACTATGATTTTGAAAAGGAAGCCCCTTTCTCTCCTGAAGATTTCGATAGAATTAAGGCCAGGATGCAGGAGATTGCTGAGGCCAATTCTCCCTTTGTTCGTCAGGTCGTGAGCAAGGAACAAGCTCGTACGATTTTCCAACAAAAAAATCAAAGATATAAGGTTGAGATTGTTGAGGCGATCGACAGCGATACGGTAAGCCTCTACGAACAGGGTGGGTTTGTCGATCTCTGTCGTGGTCCGCATCTGCCTAGCACGGGCTGGCTTAAGGCCTTCACCATTCTTAAGGTTGCTGGGGCTTATTGGCGTGGTGATGAAAAAAACGCCATGCTGCAACGTCTTTATGGAACTGCTTTTGCGGAAGAGAAGGCGTTAAAGGCCTATCTGGCTAATCTCGAAGAGGCCAAGAAACGCGATCATCGCAAACTTGGCAAGGAACTGGAGCTCTTTACCATCAGCGATCAAGTTGGCCCGGGGTTGATTCTTTGGCAACCGAAAGGGGCTATGCTTCGCAAGATATTGGAAGATTACTGGAAGGAGGAGCATTATCGTCACGACTACGAGTTGCTCTTCACCCCCCAGATAGCGAGACGAGATTTGTGGCAGACATCCGGGCATCTTGATTTCTATGTGGACGATATGTTCTCTCCCATGGAGGTTGATGAAGTCAAGTATCAGCTTAAGCCGATGAATTGCCCCTTTCATATTGCCATTTATCAAACGAGGAAGAGAAGCTATCGTGAGTTTCCGATTCGTTGGTGTGAGCTTGGCACCGTCTATCGCTATGAAAGAACTGGTGCCCTGCATGGGTTGATGCGTGTTCGCGGCTTTACCCAAGATGACGCCCATATCTTCTGCCTCCCTGGGCAGTTAGAGGGGGAAATTTTCAATATTCTCGACCTGAATCTTCATATCCTGCGTACCTTTGGCTTTGCCGATTATCAGATTTATCTTTCAACTCGGCCAGAAAAGTACGTTGGCAGTGATGAAAACTGGCAGAGAGCGACCGACGCACTCAAGCTGGCTTTGGAAAAAAAGGGTTTGGCCTATCAGCTTGATCCTGGCGAGGGTGTTTTTTATGGCCCCAAGATTGATATTAAAATAAAAGACATTCTTGGCCGTTTTTGGCAGTGCTCGACAATCCAGGTGGATTTTAACCTTCCTGAGCGCTTTGCCATTACCTACACCGGCGAAGATAGCGCTGAGCACCAGCCGATCATGATTCATCGCGCCCTGATGGGTTCCCTGGAGAGGTTTTTTGGTGTGCTGATTGAGCACTATGCGGGGGCGTTCCCCCTGTGGTTGACCCCAGTGCAGGCGAGGGTGATGAATATCTCTGATGCGCAGTTGCCTTATGCAGCAGAGGTTTTTCAGCAGTTAAAGAAGGCCGGGGTCAGAACTGAGAAAGACTTAAGGAATGAAAAGCTCAACTACAAGATTCGACAGGCTCAAATGCTAAAGATCCCCTTTATGGTGATTATCGGCGATAAAGAGGTAGAGGAAAAAACGGTTACTGTTCGTTTGCGGGATGGAAAGAATTTGCCAGCAATGTCTGTTGCCGACTTCGTTGAAATGATAAAGGCAGAAGGGAGAATTCCAATTTCTGCTGAATGAAGGGGAAGAGACGGTGGTGTTTGTCTCTAGGAGGAAAAACGATTGGTGCCGCCATTGGCAACATTGTCGTTGTTTGCAACAAATCTACTGCATGAGGTGGTCGTATTAAAGGTCGCGCTAAACCTGTCAGCAAAGGTACTGAAGTACGGGTTAGAATCAACAACCAAATTAGTTGCAAGGAAGTTCGAGTTATCTCTGATACAGGGGAACAGTTAGGCATCCTTACGGTTCCGGCTGCTTTACAAGCCGCGCAGGTAGCTGGCCTTGATCTTGTTGAGGTGTCAGCGACGGCTGCGCCTCCTGTTTGTCGAATCATGGACTATGGCAAGTTCCGTTATGAACAGAGCAAAAAACAGGCGGAGGCCAAGAAAAAACAGACGGTCATTGAGATAAAGGAGATTAAGCTCCGTCCGAAGACGGAGAAGCATGATCTTGATTTCAAGATAAAAAATATTCGTAAATTTATTGAACAAAAAAATAAAGTAAAAGTTACTGTCCGCTTTAGAGGCCGTGAGATTGTCTATGCCGAGAGCCAAGGACGGGAGACGTTAGGGAAAATTGCCGAGGGCTTGTTGGATATCGCAAATATCGTACAAGAGGCGAAAATGGAAGGCCGACAGATGGTTATGTATGTTGGGCCAAAATAATCAGGGAGATACCTATGCCAAAGATGAAAACCAATAGAGGCGCCGCTAAGAGATTTAAAATGAGTGCATCCGGCAAGATAGTGCGGAGCAAGGCGTTTTCTAGTCACATTTTGACTAAGAAGTCAACGAAGAGAAAGCGAAATTTACGTAAGGATTCTGTTGTTGATTCGACGAATGCCCTTAATATACGGAAGCTGTTGCCGTACATGTAAATTATCGATTTGGGGGGGGAGATGATACTGGGAAATACAAGGTATCTCTAGGCCGCTTTCCTTCTGCGTGAAAAAGTTTTTTCCCCCCTACGTCACATCAACAGGTAAGGGCGGTATTTTGCCCCTGTCGCTGAATAGTTACCTAATTTTATTTCAATTGCTTATCGTGTAAGGAGAGTACGATGCCCAGAGTGAGTCGTGGATTTAAAGCGCGTCGAAGACGGAATAGAGTGTTAAAGATGGCCAAGGGCTATGTGGGTGCTCGTCATCGCTTGATCAGAAGTGCCTCTGAGGCCGTTGATCGTGCCCTCAATTATGCTTTCAGAGATCGTCGACAAAAGAAGCGGGATTTCAGGAAATTATGGATCGCCAGAATTTCTGCCGCAGCCAAGTTGAATGATTTTTCCTACAGTAAGTTGATTGGTGGTTTGAAAAAGGCCAAGGTTGAAATCGACCGCAAGATTTTGTCCAATATGGCCATTCTCGATCCGGCTGCCTTCACCAAAATCGTCAAGCTCGCTTCCGCGTAAGCTCTCCCCCTCCCTTTCCATGGAAGAGCAACTCCATCGTTTAAAGAGTGAGGCGATAGCCTGTTTTAGTTCCGCTGATGATAGTGATAGTCTTGAACGGTGTCGAGTTGGTTATCTCGGCAGGAAGGGACAGTTCTCCCAGGTGATGCGCCTTTTGGGGGCGGCCGATGAAGAGTCTCGGCCGCGTTTAGGGAAGCTTGCCAATGAGATCAAGCTTGAGCTTGAGGGGTTGTTGACCGTTCGACAGGCTGAGCTGTCTGCTGGCCTTAAGGGTAGCTGTGGAAGAGTGCCTGAAGATTTGACGTTGCCCGGCAGGGCCATCCCCTTTGGCAAGCTACACCCTGTATCGCAAGTTATCGCCCAGATTTCCTCTATCTTTGAAAGGCTGGGTTTCGCCGTTGTCGAAGGCCCTGATGTTGAGCTTGACTTCTACAACTTCGAAGGCCTCAATATCCCTCCGAATCATCCCGCTCGTGATATGCACGACACGTTCTATGTCAGTGATAGCGTGTTGTTACGGACGCATACCTCGCCCATGCAGGTCAGGATGATGGAGAAGCATTCCCCTCCGTTGCGGATGATCGTTCCGGGGAAAGTGTACCGATGTGATTCTGATATTACGCATACCCCCATGTTCCATCAGATCGAAGGCTTCTTGGTCGATAAGCACGTTTCCTTTGCCGACTTAAAGGGCCTTTTGTCCATTTTTCTCGCCCAATTTTTTTCTCCTGACATCGCTATCCGTTTTCGTCCCAGCTTTTTTCCCTTTACTGAGCCCAGTGCTGAAGTTGATATTGCCTGTGTTATTTGCCGTGGCAAAGGGTGTCGTGTTTGCAAACAGACCGGTTGGCTTGAGATCTTGGGGGCGGGATTGATTGACCCTGAGGTGTTCAAGAAGGTCGGCTATGATCCCGAGCAGGTCAGTGGTCTAGCCTTTGGCCTCGGGATTGAGAGGATCGCCATGCTGCAGTATGGCATCACGGATATTCGACTTTTTTATGAAAATGATATCCGTTTTCTGCGTCAATTTTAAGCTATCTCGGGTCATGCTGGCCAACACGAATGTCGTATTCCTATGAAATTTACCGTCAACTGGCTAAAACAATACGTCAATTTTGATTGTTCAGCAATTGAACTTGCTGATCGGCTGACCATGCTCGGGCTTGAGGTGGATGCGGTCGAGGTGTTGTATCAGGGGCTTGAGCAGATCAAGGTTGGCAAGATTGTGACGGCGGTTAAACACCCGAATGCCGACAAGTTGACCCTCTGTGATGTTCAGGTGGGAGTTGATCTGAGACGAGTCGTTTGCGGGGCACCGAATGTACGGGTTGGCATGTTGGCTCCTATCGCCTTGGCTGGTTGCCAGATGCCTTCTGGCTTGGTGATCAAGCGCTCGAAAATTCGAGGGGAAGTTTCTGAGGGGATGCTGTGTTCTGGATCGGAATTAGGTTTGGCCCAAGAAAATTTGGGGTTGATGGATCTTCCCCAGGATTGCCTCTGTGGAGCCTCGCTGGTTGATGCCCTCCAGTTGAGCGACACCATGATTGAGGTTGATATCACTCCCAATCGTGTTGATTGCACAAGTCTTATCGGTTTGGCTCGTGAGGTAGCGGGGGTAACCGGTAACCCTGTAAAGACAGTTGCTCGGCCAATTTCTCTGCCTGCCGCAAGTCAGCATGTTTCTGTCGAAATTGTTGATTCGGAGGCCTGCCCTCGTTATTCGGCTCGCCGTCTGAAAAATATTGTGGTTGGCCCGTCGCCATGGTGGCTGAAAAAGTGGCTTCTCGCTGTTGGGGTTCGTCCAATCAACAACGTTGTCGATATCACAAATTTTGTCATGCTTGAATGCGGACAACCCCTCCATGCCTTTGATTACCAAAAGATCAAAGGCGGCAAGGTCGTTGTTCGTGGGGCTGGGGTTGGTGAAACTATCACCACCCTGGATGGTGTTTCGCGGTCCCTTGATCCGAAGATGTTGGTCATTTGTGATGCCGAAAGCCCGATCGCTATTGCAGGTGTGATGGGCGGACAAAATTCGGAGGTTAGTCAGCAAACGACAGAAGTGTTGTTGGAGAGTGCCTACTTCAAGCCCGCGAGCATTCGTATGACGAGTCGGGCATTAAAACTTTCCACCGAGGCATCGTATCGTTTTGAACGTGGTATTGATCCACAAGGTACCCTTCCCGCCCTGGAAAGGGCTACCCAGTTACTCATCGATCATTGCGAAGCGGTTCTCGTTGACGACGGAGTCGATTGCTACCCCGTTCCGGTGGCTTCGCTGTCTATCAAATTACGGGTAAGTGTAACTTGTGCCCGTCTTGGGGTTATTTTGACCCAAGACGAAATTGCTGCCTTGCTCACTCGTATAGAGATCCCTTGTCAATCCCTTGATGCGGATACCCTGCTTGCCTCCGTGCCGAGCTTCCGGGGTGATCTGACCCGTGAAATTGATTTGATTGAGGAGGTTGCTCGCGTCAAGGGATACGATGAGATTCCCTCCACCCTTCCTCTGGTGCCAATGAGTCTCGCGTCAGAGGTTCCCTCGCTTGTCCTTCGGAGGAAGTTGGCTGCTACCATGGTGGCCTTGGGGGCCTTTGAGGCAATCAACTATAGCTTTAGTGCCGCGCGATACGTCGATATGCTCGGATTGTCGTCAGACGATGATCGCCGGAATCATGTTAAGATTGTCAATCCGTTAGCGGAAGATCAAGGCGTGATGCGTACGACCTTATTGCCTGGCCTTCTGGAGAACGTTAAGCATAACGTCAATCGACAGACCTGCGATATTGCCCTCTTTGAGATTGGTAAAGTTTTCTTTGCTTCCCGCAATGCTGAACCTGCCCGAGAATCGTTGCGAATGGGGGCGGTTTTTTCCGGGAGGTTGGGCCTTGCTGCCCCTCGATTCCATTATGGTGATCGTGTTGTTGGTTTGGTTGACCTGAAAGGCATTGTTGAGGTTGTCCTGTCACAGCTCGGCCTGGGGGCTTGCTGTTGTGTTCAGGGTGGGCAACTTCCTCCCTACGCAGATCATACCACTTGGCTCTCGGTACGTCTTGCCGAAAGGGAAGTCGGCTGCTTTGGGAAATTGGCTGGGGCAACGATCAAGCAGTTTGGCTTGAAGCAGGAGGTGTATTACCTCGAAATGGATCTCGATAGTCTGCTGAGCGTCGCCCCGGAAAGACACCAATTTGCCATTTTGTCCAAATTCCCATCTGTCTCTTGGGACTTAGCCGTGGTTGTGCCTGATGAATGCGAAAGCGGAGCCATCCTTGAGGCTATTACCTCTGGAGAATTTCCTCTTGTCGTTCAGGCGCAAATTTTTGACATCTATCGCGGACAACCAGTCGCTGAGGGTTACAAGAGCGTCGCTCTGTCGATTACTTATCTCTCGTATGAAAAAACACTGGATGAGGCTACGGTTGGTCCGGTGCATCAACGGATCCTTGATTTGATCGGCACTCGTTTTCATGGTCAGCTACGTGATGCCTGAAGTGAGTTGTGGCAATATAACAAGGCTTCATCTTGCTAGCGCTATTCAAGACCAGATCGGCTTTTCTAAACAGGTTTCACTTCTCCTCGTTGACGCATTTTTTGATCATATGAAGCAGGCACTGCTGGCTGACACCGATGTCCTCTTGGTGCAGTTTGGCCGCTTTTCGGTTAAAAAAAAATCGTCACGAATGGGACGCAACCCCAAGAGTGGCGAGGAAGTTGAAATCGTTAAGCGCAGCATGGTATCTTTCAAGCCGAGTAAGCATTTGCGAGCTGAGGTGAACGGAGACGCTTCGAAATCCTTGTCCTCATTCACTCAGTCAGGTAAGGGATAGTGCGGCTGAGAGGTATATCAGTGGGGTTTGTTGATTTGTGAAGAGGAGATTGATGTGGGGTCCGGCAAGGCTGAATTTTCCCATATTCCCGATAAAGTCTATTTTAAAATTGGCGAAGTCTGTCAGTTGACAGGGATTAAGCCGCATACGTTGCGCTTGTGGGAGAGTGAATTTGCTGTCATTAAACCTCGAAGGGCAAGCTCTCAACAACGGTTGTATCGTAAAATTGATATTGAGAATATTTTACGAGTCAAGAAAATGATGTATGAAGAGGGGATGACAGTTGCTGGAACCAAAAAGTACTTGGCGAGGCAGTCAAAAAATGCTATGAAGCCCGTGAAGGCTGATTGCCGGTTGGATTTCCTCTTTGAAGTGAAACGTCAGCTTATCGCCTTGCAAGCTATTTTGAAGTAACAGGAAAACGGGATGTAGCGCAGTCTGGTAGCGCACTTGAATGGGGTTCAAGGGGCCGGAAGTTCGAATCTTCTCATCCCGACCAGTAATGACGGGGCTTTCGGAGAAATCTGAAAGCCCCTTTTTTGTGGGATTTTTTAGCAACATATTTGAGATCATCACCCCGAAACTTCTGGCGGAGGTCGAAACAATGGGCCAAGTTGAACAGATAGAATCACAAATTGCCGCGCTTCCGGCACCCGATTTGCGGACCTTTCGTGCCTGGTTTTCCGAATTTGACGCTGGGCAGTGGGACTGCCAACTGAAATCAGACATCGCGGATGGCAGACTTGAAGACCTGGCGGCTGAAGCCTTAGCTCAATTTGGCAAAGGCCAATGTAAACGCCTTTGATCCACTACACCTCCCCACTTTTCTGGGAATCTTACGAAAGGCTCCCTCAAGCCATTCAGGAAACGGCAGATAGTAGCTACGATCTTCTCAAGCGCAATCCTCGCCACCCTTCACTTCATCTGAAACAAATCGGTCATTATTGGTCTGTCCGTGTTGGCTTGCACTACCGGGCACTTGGTATTTCCGTTCCAGATGGCGTGTTGTGGTTCTGGATAGGAAATCATGCCGAATATGACCGGATGATCACTTCGTAACGCCCTGGGCCATTTTCGCTTCTCTCTCGCTGGGTGACTGGTATCCGTTGGCTTTGCTACCAGTTCGATTTTCTCACTTGCCTTTTCGACACCCCGCACGACATATCGAGCCTTATCACTACTTGGCCGGTATGCTTGCTCGACGTAGTGCATTGTTAATTGGGCGGGGTGTTATTTGTGCGGTTTCATGGCCCCGGCCGACTTGATGTCCAGCACCGGGGTGCCATCGATGATGTCCAGCCCCGAGACATCGATCTCTCCCTCCCTGATCGCCAACACCGTTAGCTCAGAGATGGCGATAGGGTTAGGCCGCATTGGGCTCCTGGTGGTGAAGACGCCGCGCAGTCCTCGGCTGCGGTCGCCACGCGGGTAGACACGGAAGAGGTCGCGCCGGGCCTGGTGCAGCCACGATAGCACCACGACCTTCTGCCCGACTTCAAGCCCGCTCATGGCTTCGTGGTAGGGGGGGAAGACCTCGATTACCCCGGTCTCGCTCGATTCGCTGTGGTACATGGGGGCCTCGGCTGGGGAGGCAATCCCGCAGTGGATGACGCCGATGGGGGGGATGGTGATGGGGGCAAACATACACTCTCCTTTGCGCCATCAGATGGCGATTGTATCGCCAGCCTTGGCCTCTCCACCCTGGATAACCCTGGCGAACAGGCCTTCCTTGGGCATGATGCAGTCGCCGGTGGCCTTCTTGATGGCGCAACCGGCGTTGTGGCACTCTTTGCCGATCTGGGTGATTTCGAGGATGACCTCCGCCCCCACCCGTAATTGATCGCCGATCTTGAGTTTGGTGAGATCCAGGCCCCGGGTGATGATGTTTTCGGCAAAGGCCCCGTTCTTTAAGGTGGGTAGGATCTTTTTGACGTTGTCGATCGATTCGCCGGCCAGGAGCGAGATCTGGCGGTGCCAGTCGCCAGCATGGGCGTCACCCTCCATGCCCCACTGCGTCTTCAAGACTACCTTGGCCTGTTCCCGCTTGACCATTCCCTTTTTGGCGCTGGTGCAAACTGCTTCTACATGTGCCATTGCTGCTATCTCCTTAAGGTAATTTGCTCGGTTCTCTGCCAAAATCATACTGATACATTACGATACGATTTCCCGCCAACACCGTCTGTCCTGGCTCAAGAATGAGGTAGCCGTCGGCATCGGCAAGCGAAGTCAGCATGTGTGACCCCTGTCCGTCAAAGCTCTCAATCTCATCATTGCCCATGACCTGGGGCTTGGCCCAGCGCACCCGCACCATGTTTGGCCGCTTGTCCGTATTGGTTATATCGCAGGCCGCTTGGGCCGCGACCTGCGGCCAGGCGAAGGGCTGACCGGCCAGGGATCGGATCAACGGTCGCACGTAGTGGGTAAAGCACATGAAGGCCGAGACTGGGTTGCCTGGCAGGCCAAAGAGGAGGGTGGCCCCTCGGCGGGCAAAGTAGAGGGGCTTGCCGGGCTTTTGCCGCACCCGCCAGAAGAGGGGCGTGAAGCCGTTGGCCTCGGCCGCCGCCTTGACGTGGTCGTGCCGCCCCACCGAGACGCCACCGGCGCAGAGGATGAGGTCGGCCCCCTGTGCCTCGGCGATGGCCGCCACCGTCGCCTCATGGTCATCGGTCACCCGCTGGCAGGAGATGAGTTGGGCCCCGGCCTCCTGGATCGCCGTTTGCAGCATGACCGTATTGGAGTCGCGGATCTGGTGCTCAGCAATATCGCCAGCGCTGGCCGCCATCAGTTCCGAGCCGGTGGTCAGGAGGGCCACGGTGCAAGGGGCAAAGACCTTGACCGGGTCGATACCTACCGAGGCCAGTAGCGCGGCTTGGGGGGCGGCAATCCTGGTGCCCTGGCGCAGGAGCAGTTCGCCTTGAGCAAACTCCTCGCCGCGATGCCGCACATCCTGCCCCTGGCGTTTGGCGACGTTGATGACGACGCCTTCCCCCTCTTCCTCTGTGTCTTCGATGCGGATCACGGTATCGGCCCCCGCCGGGAGCATGGCCCCGGTGCTGATCTGCACCGCCTGGCTTGCGTCTATTTCCCCGGTAAAGGGCAGCCCGGCCCGGCTCTCGCCGATGATCGTCAACCGCCGTGGCCGCTCCGGGGTTAGCCCCTGGACATCTGCCCAACGCACAGCGTAGCCGTCCATGGCGGAGTTGGTGTAGCGTGGCGAGGGCTCTGGGGCGAGGATATCGTCGGCCAGGTAGCGCCCTGCCGCCTGCGCCAGCGGCACGGTCTCCACCTTGGCGGCGGGGATATTGGTCTGGATGATGGCAATGGCCTCAGTGATTGAAATCATGGCTTCCCCTCCATTTTCTTCTCATGACCCTTGCCCTCCATCATCGGGAAGATGTGCAGGAGGCCGGGGAAGAGGGCCTGCATACTCTCCAGTGCCCCCCGCGAACTGCCGGGCATATTGATGATCAGGCATTGCCCCCGCACCCCGGCCTCACCGCGCGAGAGCATGGAGAACGGCGTGCGCTCCTTGCCGTGCTTGCGGATGGCCTCGGCGATGCCGGGGACGCTGCGCTCGATGACGGAGAGTGTCGCCTCCGGGGTGACGTCCCGTGGCCCTAACCCGGTGCCGCCGGTGGTGAAGACCAGTTGGCAGCCCTCCTCGTCGGCCAGCCTCTTCAGCCGGGCGGCGATGACCTCCTTGTCGTCGGGCAAGACCTCGTAGCAATCCACCGTTACCGGCTGGTTGGCGAGGAAGTCGGCGATCACTCGGCCTGATTTGTCTTCACGCTGGCCGGCGGCGGTGGAATCGGACATGACCAGCACCGCCGTCTTCAGGGGGGTGCCGAAACGGTCGGCAAAATCGCTCTTGCCGCCCTTCTTTTTCACCACCTGAATGCCCCCCAGGGAGAGCCCCTGATCCAGGGGCTTCAGCATGTCGTAGGCGTTGAGCAAGGCCCCGGTGACGGCAGTAATCGCCTCGACCTCGACTCCGGTCTTCCACACCGAGCGCACCTCGGCGGTGATCCGGAGGTGATCCGGCTCTACGTCAAAGCTGATTTCTATCCAATCGAGGGGAATCGGGTGGCAAAAAATGATGAGGTCGCTGCATTTTTTGGCGGCCATGATGCCGGCGGCGCGTGCGACTTCCAGGACATCGCCCTTGGGGACGGTTTTGTCTGCCACCCGGCGCATGGTCTCTGCTTGGCCGTAGAGGAAACCATGGGCCTTGGCGTAGCGCAGGGTGTTGAATTTGGGACTGACATCGATCATAAAAGACTCCTTTTGATGGGGGATGGGGCAGGGGCAGAAGACGAAAGTGGGATCAGGAAACGTCTTGTTTCTTTAGCCGCCGATAGTGGCCATGGATTGTTGCCGTCCCACTTGGCAGGCCTGTTGCGTCTCGTGACCGTTGGCAAAACGATGGTGGACGCAGGCCGTAACCGCCTGAGCGATCTCGGGGTCATCGGCGCCACCTCGCAGCATGGCCCGGAGATCGAGGACCCCATGGTCGTAGAGGCAGGTCTTCAGCATCCCCAGCGGCGTGATGCGGATCTTATTGCAGGAGGCGCAGAAACGGCGGGAGTTGCCTTCGATCAGGCCGATGGTACCGACAAAGTTGGGCACGGTGTACTGACGGGCGGTGGTAGGAGTGGCGCAGAGCATTGGCACCAGGCTGGGGAAGAGGATGTGCAAACGATCGCGCAAGGGCAAGACCGGGCTGGGATGCGCCCCATGGCTACCTGAAAACGGCATCTTTTCGATGAAACGTAAGGAGAGGGTGTGTCGTCGGGCAAGTGCCGCCAGGGCAAGGATCTCGGCATCCTCGGTGTCCTCCTGCACCACGGCGTTGATCTTGAGCGGCAGCCGACGCTTGAGCGCCCCGTCCAAGGTGGCCAGCACTTGAGGCAGGGCGTCCCGCCGGGTGATCTGCCGGAAGCGCTCGCGATCGAGCGTGTCCAGGCTGAGATTGATACCGTTGATGCCCAAGCCGGCGAGGCCGTCGAGATAACGGGCGGTCTCGACGCCATTGGTGGTGACGTTGAGCGAGCGTATGCCGTTGATAGAGCGTAAGCGTTCCATGAACGGCAGGCAGTTGTGGCGGACAAAGGGCTCGCCGCCGGTCAAGCGAACCTTGTCGATGCCCAAGCCTGCCAGTAAGCGGACCAGACGTTCGAGTTCTTCAAAGCTGAGGATGTCGGCGTGGGGCACAAAGCTGACCCCTTCCTCCGGCATGCAGTAGCGGCAGCGGAGGTTGCAACGGTCGGTGATGGCCAGGCGAAGATAGGTGATCCGGCGGCCATGGTTGTCAACCAGTCCGCCGGATTGGTGGGGCAGAGAACGGGAGATGTGAGTCCCCCGGTGATGCGCTGTCATGATGAGCTCCTTTCCAAAGATAGGGGAGGCGAGGTCGTTTCCAACCCCACCCTAGCGGCCGCAGACCCTGTCACGTAGCGCCGTGAGGTAGGTTTTTAGGCTCGGAGAGTTTCAATAACTGTTTGGTTACGTTGTCTTTTTTTTGTCTATGGGCTCCGGTTTTTTCAGTCCTTTGTGTAAGGCACTCGGCAAGAAATAATCATCGCAGGTAGGCGATGGCAAGGATAACGATCAACTCCGGGGGCCAATCCAAACATAACTGTTTCGTAATCTCAAGCAAAATTTCGAATAGGGTCACCGGGGAGCGGTAACGCCTTACCCTTTCTTCATCTTCCACAGCTTGTAAATCGCCGGGTAGACAAGGAGTTCCAGAATAAATGAGGTGACCAGTCCGCCGATCATCGGGGCGGCGATTCGTTTCATGACGTCACTGCCGGCTGAAGTTGACCACATGATGGGCAAGAGCCCCATGAAGGCGGCGGCGACGGTCATCATCTTCGGTCGAATGCGCTTGACGGCACCATGAAGGATGGCTTCATCCAGGGCGAGCTGGCGAGACTCCAGGTAAGCGAGCTGGCGAGACTCCGGTTCGGCTATGTTGCCCAGCCGTCCCGCCTGTTCGGCCTCGTGGTAGGAGAGGTCGAGGAAGAGGAGCATGAAGACCCCGGTCTCGGCATCGAGGCCAAGCAGGGCGATCATCCCCACCCAGGCGGCGATGGAGATGTTGTAGCCCAAGAGCCAGAAGAGCCAGATGGCCCCGATGGCCGAGAAGGGCACCGCCAGCATGACCACCGAGGCCTTGAAGACACTCTTGGTGTTGGCGTAGAGCAGGATGAAGATCAGCGCCAGGGTCAGGGGCACCACCAGCTTCAGCCGCTCACGCACCCGGATCATATTCTCGTATTGCCCACTCCACTGCAGGACGGTGCCGGGCGGCAAGGCAACCTTGGCCGCCACCGCCGCCTTGGCCTCTTCGACATAACGGCCGATATCCCGGCCCTCAATATCGACGTAGACATAGCCGGACAGGAAGCCATTTTCGTCGCGAATCATGGCTGGGCCGGAGACCAGGGTGATGTCCGCCAGTTGGGCCAGGGGGACTTGGATGGCCCCTCCCTCGCCGGGGGCGGTCACCAACACTCGTCCCAAGCGGTCGACATCCTCCCGTAGTTCGCGGGGGTAGCGGATATTGACCGGGTAACGTTCGCGTCCCTCGACGGTGGTGGTGACGTTTTCGCCGCCGATGGCGGTTAGAACCACCTGCTGAACCTGGTCGATGGTCAGTCCGTAGCGGGCGATTTGCTCCCGGCGCAGGTCAAAGTCGACGAAGTAGCCACCGGTTACCCGTTCGGCAAAGGCGCTGCGAGTGCCAGGGATGGTCTTGACCACCCCCTCCACCTCTTCGCCAATCCGTTGTATTTCCTTGAGATCGTTGCCATAGACCTTGATGCCGATCGGTGTCCTCACCCCGGTGGAGAGCATATCGATGCGGGCCTTGATCGGCATCGTCCAGGCGTTGGTCACCCCCGGCAGGCGGAGGGTTTTGTCTAAGTCGGCGATCAACTCCTCCCAGGAGAGGTGATCGGGCCAGAGGGGGCGGAAGAGGGGCTTGAGCCACTTCGGGGCGAGGCCGGAGTACCAGCGATCCTTGCCCCGCCACTGGTCGGGGGGCTTGAGGATGATTGTGGTCTCCATCATCGAAAAGGGGGCGGGGTCGGTGGAGCTGTCGGCGCGGCCAGCCTTGCCGAAGACCCGCTCGACCTCCGGGAAGCCTTTGAGCAGTTTGTCTTGCGTGGTCAGCAGGGCTTGGGCCTCGGCCACCGAGATGCCGGGCAAGGTGGTGGGCATGTAGAGGATGGAGCCCTCGTTTAAGGGCGGCATGAACTCACTCCCCAGTTGGAAATAGACGGGCAGGGTGACGGCGACCAAGGCCACCGCCCCCAGGATAACCGCCTTGGGGTGGCGAAGCACCAGGCGGCAAACGGGGTCGTAGAGGCGGAAGAGGTTGCGGCTGATCGGGTGATTCTCTTCGGAGAAATAGCGGCCGATCAGCAAGAGATTGGCCAGCTTCGCCAGCCAGCGGGGCCGGAAGACAAAGGGGTCGATGCGGGCAAAGAGCATCCGAAGCGCCGGGTCTAGGGTGATGGCGAGAACCGCCGCCAGCCCCATGGCCAGGGTCTTGGAGATGGCCAGTGGCCGGAAGAGCCTGCCCTCCTGGTCGACTAAGGTGAAGATCGGCAGGAAGGCGACGGCGATGATCAGGAGCGAGAAGAAGACCGACGGCCCAA
>Ga0172371_10002630_pt1 | contig 28406 bp, 22 predicted proteins | sample Lak12m_FD_114543 | JGI IMG/M metagenome (GOLD analysis project Ga0172371, IMG submission 114543) | Freshwater microbial communities from Kabuno Bay, South-Kivu, Congo - kab_022012_12m | ecosystem: Environmental > Aquatic > Freshwater > Lake | place: Democratic Republic of the Congo: South-Kivu...
CTGGGAGGCGCGATACGTCGTCCTCGGTCGCGCACATAGCGCTGCTATTCGCGCTTTCTGCGTCCTTGTCTGGCGCGTTCCCAGCGCACCTCCGCCGCGAGAAGTCATAGTTCAGCAGCCTGCGGGCACCCGCAGACCCCCGGGTTCGGGGGCCTTCTCGGAGGGACCGGGCGCATCCCGGTCCCTCCGGCGCTTCCTACCTTGAACGATCCGCCCCGCGCCGGCGCACGAGCCACACCGCCCACAAGCCCGCGACGGGGACGACGACCGCGAAACCCACGACCGCCGCTCCGACCATCACCAGATTCTCATGTCCCATACGGATCGGCTTCTCCGTCCAGAGCATCCACAGATGCAGGGCCTGTGTCCTCGAAGTTCAGGTCGGCAGTGTTGGAGCGCGGAAGCATTGCGGTACTCTACGCGATGCCAAGGGGGGCTACAACCATGCAGAAGGAGTCCAGACCATGGAGCACGACAATGCAATAGGTGACGCATCGGGGCCGGTAGTCGTAGTGGGAGCCGGCCTGATGGGGGTGGGCATCGCGGTGGTATTCTCCCTGGCAGGCCACGACGTGACCCTGATCGAGACTGAGCGGGACAGGCGCCGCCTGGCGCTCCCCCGCGTTCATCGGGCGCTCGATGTTGAAGTGAAGCACGGCCTCATCGACTCGATCATGGCACATGAGGCCGCCGGGCGCGTACAGTGTACGGACGATGCCCACGCCGCTTGCACGCCGGTCGCAGCGGGTCGCGCCGATGCGGAGGCTCACGCTTCCATCGCGCCGCACCTGGTGATCGAGGCCATACCCGAAGATCTGACGGCTAAGCAACATCTCTTCGGAGACCTCGACGTGTGGTTGCCCCCGTCCAGTCTTCTCTGCACCAACACGTCGGGTCTCTCCATCACCGCAATCGCGGAGGGGCTGCGTCATCCTGCCCGTGTCTGCGGCATGCACTTCTGGAATCCGGCCCACCTCATCCCCCTGGTTGAGGTAGTACGGGGCGCCGCCACGAGCGACGCGACCATGCGGCGTGCGCACCAGCTGCTCACACACGCCGGGAAGACACCGGTGTCGGTGAATCGGGACGTTCCCGGTTTCGTGGGCAACCGGCTTCAACACGCGCTGCAACGGGAGGCCATGTCTCTGGTGGCCAACGGCATCGCCGACGCGGAGGACGTCGACCTTGTCGTCACACACGGCTTCGGTCGCCGTTTGGGAGTCGTGGGGCCCCTCGCTGTATGCGACCTCGGGGGCCTCGACCTGGTACTGGACGTCGACCGCTATCTTCTGCGCGATCTGGAGGATTCTCCCGAACCGTCACGATTGCTGGAAGATCTCGTGGCGGCCGGCCACGTCGGCGTAGCCACCGGCAGGGGCTTTCATACGTGGACCCAGGAGACCACGGAGGCGGCCGTCACGCGCCGCGACGCCGCCCTCATAGCCGCCCTCCACGCCGATCGCGCCCGGGCGCGCGATCGGCAGGACTCCGAGGGCGGGTCCTAACAGGCTGCTGAAATATGACTTTTCGCGGCGGAGGTGCGCTGGGAACCAGGGCGCGACATCATGACGAGCCCAGGTACGCCGCCGTGGTGTGCTCATCGGCGAGTACGTCCTGCCCCGTACCCTCAAGAACGACCTGCCCGGTCTCCAACACGTAGGCGTAGTCAGAGATCTGAAGGCTGTGTCGAATATTCTGCTCGACCAGGAGGATGGTCAGTCCCCTCCGCTTCAACTCTCTGATAACTCCGAAGATACTCAGCACGACGATTGGCGCCAGGCCGAGCGAAGGCTCGTCCATCATCAAGAGCTTCGGTTTGGACATCATGGCGCGCCCGATGGCGAGCATCTGCTGCTCGCCTCCGGAGAGCGTGCGGGCGAGCTGTGTGTGACGCTCCTTCAGGACGGGAAACAGATCGTATACCTCTTCGATCGTAGCGCTTCTCTCCGCTTTTGCCCTCTTGTGGCTGCCCCCCACCAGCAGGTTCTCGAACACCGTGAGATCGGGGAACAGCATCCGCCCCTCGGGAACCTGGACTACGCCGAAACGCACAACGTCGTGGGGAGACATTGTGCTGAGAACCTCTCCGTCGAAGACGACCCGCCCCTCCTTGGGCCGGATCATGCCCGAGATGGCGTTTATGAGGGTGGACTTACCCGCTCCGTTGGCTCCCACGATACTGACGATCAGTCCGTCTTCCACCGACAGGGAGACATCATGCAAAGCTTTGAAGGCGGCGTATTGCACGCTCAGGTTCTCTACCTTAAGCAACGTAGCCCTCCTCTCCGAGGTATGCGTCGAGCACCGCCGGATCAGAGGCAATCTCCTTCGGCGTCCCCTCGGCGATCTTCAAACCGAAGTTGAGCACTACGATGCGCGCAGACAGACTCATGATCACTTTCATCACGTGCTCGACGACCAACAGACTCATCCCTTCGGCGTTCAACTTACGGATGAGATCGAGGATGTCGTCGATCTCGACCGGGGTAAGTCCGGCGGCGACCTCGTCCAGCAGCAGAAGCTCCGGTTCGGTGGCGAGGGCCTTCCCTATCTCCAGGCGCTTGAGTTCCAAGAGAGTGAGGTCGCGGCCCAGGGCCGCGGACTTGCGCTGCATGCCTATGCGTTCGAGGACCGCGAGTGCCTTCTCCTCGGCAGCCTGTCGCGAACGGTGTCGCGCGAAGGCCCCGATCATGACGTTCTCGAGCGCCGTCATGTCTGGGAACGGCTGAGCCACTTGGAAGGTGCGTGTCAGGCCCCGCATGCACACCTGGTGGGCCTTGAGCCCACTTACGATCGCACCCTTGAACCGGACGGTTCCCGATGACGGCTTGTCCGCCCCAGATATCAGGTTGAATGTAGTCGTCTTCCCTGCGCCATTCGGACCGATAAGACCCACGATCTCCCCCTGGTCCAGGTGGAAGGTCAGATCGTTCACGGCGGTGAGCCCACCGAACGTACGCGTTACATTCTCGAGTTCCAGCAGGTGGCTCATGGGGCCACTCCATCCTGTTCCGGTGATTCCGCCTTCAGCTGCTTCGGCCCGACCCCCGCGGGCGGATTCTCAGACGTCCCTCGGCCGAGGCGCCTGCGGATGCTCTTCGCGAGCCCCACGATGCCGTTCGGCATGAACAGCATGGTCAGAACGAGGATCACGCCATAGGTCAACAGATAGGCTCCCTGAAACTGCTGGCCGAGGGAGGATCCCCGAACGATCTCCGCGATGGGCACGAGGATGGCCGCACCCACCACCGGGCCCCACACGGTACCCAGACCGCCGACGATAGCGTAGAGGAGTATCTGAACGGAGACCGCCTCGCCGAAGACACTCCGGGGGTTGACGTAACTGAAGAGGACGACATAGAACACACCCCCCACGGCCGTGAGCGCAGCGCTCAAGACGATGGCCCACATCTTGGTGGACATGGTCCCTACACCGAGTGCTTCCGCGGCATCCTCATTCTCGCGCACCGATACGAGCCGATACCCGAAGCGCCGGCTCGCCAGCCATATAGTGAAGAGCACGATCAGCAGAGCAAGGACGAGGATGACGTAGAAGTATCCTGTTTCGGAAGTGAACTGCAGCATCGCGAAGTTGTTGCTCGTCGCGATGGGCAGTGAGAGGCCGTTGTTGGCCCCGAGGGCCGTCCAATTGGCGGTCACATACACGGCCGCCTCAGTGAGCGCGATGGTCACGAGCGCGAAGTACGCCCCTTTTAAGCCGTAGCGAAAGGTGAGGTAACCCACGAATGCCCCGACCACTCCGGCCACAACGAAGAAGATGCCCATGCTGAGCCAGGGGGATATGTTCCACGTGAGAACCAGATAGGCCGCCCCGTACGCCCCGATACCCATGAACAGGCCGTTACCGAGAGAGTGCTGCCCGCCATAGCCGCCCAGGATATTCCATGCAACGGCCAGAAAGGCCCACAAGAGAACCAATATGGCGATATGTAGGTAGTACTTCGACAAGATCAGCGGTAGGAACGCGGCAACGCCGAAGACGACCATCGCAACGATGTACGAGCGGGTGATCCTCATGACCGCCTCCGGCTGAGGACGCCCTGCGGCTTGAACAACAACACCAAAATGAAGACGCCGAAGGTCAGGACTCGAGAAAGGGAACCGGGCAGGATCGCCGCTCCCAGGTTCTCAGTGAGACCGATGATCATCCCGCCGATAAAGGCGCCCAAAAAGTTGCCCATGCCACCGAGCACCACCACCACGAACATGATGAGCCCAAGGAAGAGGCCCACCGTGGGCGACGTATAGTAGGTGGGAAGGAGAAGCGCTGAAGCCACCCCCAACGTGGCGGAGCCGACGCCGAAGGCAAAGAGGTAGGTGAAGCGCACGTCGATGCCCATCAACGTGGCAGCCGTAGGACTCTGCGACGCGGCCCTCACGCTCCGGCCCATATCGGTGCGCTGGAGATAGAAGTAGAGGGCAAGCGTCGCGATGATCGAACCGAAGAACGCGATTACTTCCGGCAGGCTGAGAACCACCGGCCCAAAGTGGAGGAAGACGGTCTGACCAGGAGTCTGAATCCGGAGCACATCGGCCTTAAAGAACATCAACGCTAAGTTCTGCAACATGAGCGATAGCCCCAGAGTAAGCATGATCTGGTTCATCGGCGCGTCCTTCAAGATCGGGCGGATCGTGATTCGAAAGATCGCGATTCCGATTATGAACAGAGCCGGTGTGGTGATCAGCATACTGACGTAGGGGTTGATATTCGCCCGCGTGACCAAGAAGTAGGTCAGGTAGAGTCCGATCATCAGGAATTCGCCCTGGGCGAAGTTGATGATCTTCATCACGCCCCAGATCAGCGTGAGGCCCACCGAGATGAGGGCAAAGATCGCTCCAACCATCACACCGCTGGCGATGGCTTGGAGAATGACGTCGCGGGAGAAAGTCACAGCGCCTCCAAGGGTCTGCGGCTGCCGGTCCTGGATGGCGCGATCGGCCCCCAGCCGGGGGCCGATCGCGCATCACACAGCCCCCACCCGCACGCAGTGAGGGTGATCACGACTACTGCGGCAGAATCACCTTTGCGGCCGCTGCGGGCGCGGGTCCCACGGGAATCAGTTCACCGTTCTGGACCTGCATGACATAGAGCGGAGCGCTCGGGTTCTGGCCGTCCGGTCCGAACACAAGTTTGTCGGTCGGCAGGATCATCGTCGGGCCCGACGGTATGTCCGTGGCCGCCAAAGCGTCACGCAGCTTGGCCCGATCGGCCACGCCCGCGCGCTCGAGCGCATCGGCCAGTACGTATCCGGCCTGGTACGAGTAGGCGCCGTTGCCGGTGATGTCCGAGCCGTACTTGGCTTTGAAATCGCTGTTGATCTTCTCAGCCCCGGCGGCGTACTTGCTGTACTCCATCTCAGTAAGTGTATTCTCCGCCGTCTGGCCGAGACGCTTGATGAAGTCGGGCTCCACCGTCCCGCCGGCCGCGTCGAAGAAGAGTTGCTTCATGCCCAGCTTCTCGCGCGCCTGCATGATCAGGATGGAGTCGTTGAGATACATGACCGTCAGCACCACGTCCGGGTTGGAAGACTTGACCTTCGACACCTGGGTGGTGAGGTCGGCCGAGTTGGCCGGATAGGACACTTCAACGGTCATCTCCATTCCCGCTTCCTCCAGATACTTCTTCTGGCCTGTAGCGGTGGACGTACCGTAGTCGGTGTCCTCGTGCAGAAGCGCCACCTTCTTGACATCGAGACCAACGAGATCCTTGAGTTCTTTGAGGAAGGCGACCTGGTCCTTCGCGTACCAGTCGGCCTTCGGGCAAATACGGAAGGTGTATTTCTGACCCTTCTCGGTGATCGCGTCGGCCACCGCCATGCTGATGACGATAGGTACCTGCTGCTTCTCCGCTTCCTGGGTCGCCGGGATAGCCACCCCGGACTGGTAGGTGCCGACGATCGCGGCCACGTTCTCCTTGGTCGCCAAACGCTGCACCTCGGCGATACCGACATCCGGCTTGCCCTGGGAATCAGCCCTGACAAGCTCGATCTGGGCGCCATTCATGGATTTGATGCCGCCGGCCGCGTTGATCTCGTCGATCGCCATCTGAAGGCCGTTGACGCACTCCTCGCCCAACTTGGCCAACTCGCCGCTGGTCGGGTAGAGAGCACCGATCTTGATCGTCTCGCCCGTGGCGCCGCCGGCCGTGGTGTCGGTTCCGCCGGCCGCCGTGGTCTCCGTCCCACCGCCGGCCGGCGCCGTAGTGGTGGTAGTGCCTCCGCCGCAGGCGACCGCAAAGAGGGCCACTGCCAGCACCAACACGACCGAACACGCGACTATCAGGTTCTTCCTTCTCATGCGCATACCTCCATCGTTTCCTCGCAGCTTCCGCGGAGGCTCAGGCCCAAGCATGCGGCCGATCCCCCTCCCCGTCCCTCCGGCGTCCTCCGGGCGCCTTGCCGTAGTCTAACTGCATACGGCAGGTTTCGCTAGGGACATCCTACGCAGGTCGCACGACGATGTTCACCAACCTGCCGGGCACGACGATCTCCTTGGCAACCGTCATCCCCTCCAAGTAGCGCCGCATCCCGGGAAGCCCTTTGACGGCCTCCAGCACGCTTTCATCTGAGGCACCCAGGGGCACGACCACGCGGTCACGCACTCTACCGTTCACCTGGACCGCCAATTCGACGGTGTGGTGAGTGAGATAGCGTGGGTCGGCCTGCGGCCAGGGCTCGTCCCAAATGCGTTCCCGCCCCATCAGTTGCCACAACTCCGCGCACATGTGGGGGGCGAATGGTTCCAGCAACCGGACAAGGGTCTCAAGGGCTTCGGCACGGACCCGGGCGCCCGCAGCCGTTTGCACGCTGTCGGCCTCAACATCGGACGTCACGTCTCCAGATTCCCGGAACCCACTGATCTCGTTCGTGAGCTCCATCACGGCCGCAAGAGCCGTGTTGAAATGGAAGCGCTCAGCGACATCGACGGTGACCTTCTCGATGACTTGGTTGGTCTTGACCAGCAACGCACGCGCGGCGTCGTCCAGGTCGGCATCCGCCGGCCAAGGGCCGGACCCAGGGAGCCGACCCTCATCGACGGCGTCGGTGACGAGACGCCACACCCGGTTGAGAAAGCGATTCATGCCTTCTATGCCCTGATCGTTCCACTCGACGTCGCTCTCGCCCGGCCCCATGAACATGATGTAGCTTCGCAGTGAGTCGGCGCCAAAACGGGCAACATGCGCATCGGGATCGACTACGTTGCCTTTGCTCTTGGACATCTTTGCGCCCTTGTAGTAGATCATCCCCTGGGTAAAGAGGTTGTTGAAGGGCTCCTCGAACCCTACGAGACCCAGATCGAACAGCACCTTGGTGAAGAAACGCGAGTACATCAGGTGCAGGATCGCGTGCTCGACGCCACCGATGTACTGATCCACAGGAAGCCAGTAGTCCACGGCCTGCCGGTCCCAAGCTACGTCGTCGCGCCGGGGGGAGACATAACGGAGGTAGTACCAGCTGGAGTCGACGAAGGTATCCATGGTGTCGGGGTCGCGCGTAGCCGGCCCCCCGCACGTGGGACAGACGGTGTTGACCCACTGCTCGGCGGCGGCGAGAGGAGACTTGCCTTTTGGTGCGTAGTCCGTGATGTCTGGTAGCAGAACCGGCAATTGGTCTTCGGGCACGGGCGTCTCGCCGCAGCTATCGCAGTACACGATGGGGATGGGGCAACCCCAGTAGCGCTGACGCGAGAGGAGCCAGTCGCGCAACTTGTAGTTGACCGCGAAGTCACCCGCGCCCCGCGCCCGCAGCCATTCGGTGATCCGCTGGACCCCCTCGGCTTTCGCCAGACCGTCGAACTCGCCACTGTTCACCAGGAGCCCATCGCCGGCGTAGGGGGCCACCAACCCCCCCTGCTCGTCCTTGAACTCGGCGGGGCTGGAGATCACCTCCACGACGGGCAGGCCGTACGTCCGCGCGAACGCGTAGTCACGCTCGTCATGCCCAGGCACCGCCATGATGGCGCCGGTGCCGTAGTCCATCAGCACGTAGTCGGCCACGTATATCGGGATGAACGCACCATTGACCGGATTTACGGCATAGCGACCGGTGAAGACCCCCGTCTTCTCCTTCTCCGTGCCGGATCGTTCGATGGCCGATGTTGCCATGGCCCGCGCCACGTAGCTCATCACCTCGGCCTGCCGCTCCGACCCCCTCACGAGCTCCTCGACCAAGGGATGCTCAGGCGCGAGGATGAAGAACGTCGCCCCGAACAGCGTATCGGGGCGGGTGGTGAAGACGGTCACCTCCCGGCCGGCGGGGTCCGACACGGCGGCGGGGTTCGACACGGCGGCGGGGTCCGAAACGGACTCGAAACCCTGGGCTTCTCCCAGTGCTTCGCGCGGTGCGATCGTAAAGACGACCTCCGCTCCCACCGACTTCCCGATCCAATTCCGCTGCATGGTGATGACCCTATCGGGCCAGGAATCGAGCTTGTCGAAGTCGTCGAGCAGGCGTTCCGCGTACGCGGTGATGCGGAAGAACCACTGCCTGAGCTTCTTCGCCTCGACCTCGGTGTCACACCGCTCGCAGTGCCCTTGAATGACCTGCTCGTTGGCCAACACCGTCTGACACGACGGACACCAGTTGACCGGCGCTTCCTTCTTGTACGCCAGGCCCTTGTTGTAGAACTGGATGAAGAGCCACTGCGTCCATCTGTAGTACTCGGGGCGGCACGTGGCCAGTTCGCGGCTCCAGTCGATTGCGACGCCGAGTCTCCGGAGCTGTCGATTGATGGTCGCAATGGCGCGCTCGGTGAATTCGGCGGGATGCTCCCCCGTCTTGATGGCCACGTTCTCGGAGTTCAGACCGAACGCGTCGTAGCCCATAGGGTGCATGACACGCTTACCCTGGTGACGCCTATACCGGGCGATGACATCGCCCATGGTGTAGTTCTTCACGTGCCCCATATGGGCGCTGCCCGAAGGATAGGGGAACATCTCAAGCACGTACACGGACTCCGGGCCGTTTCCAGCCGCCAACTCATCCGCCGAGGGATTCTCGACGACGAAGGTCCGCTCGCGTTCCCACACGCCCTGCCACTTCGTCTCGATCTGCTCCGGATCGTACGTCGGCGCCATCAGGTGGGTATCCTTTCGTCGGGCAACATCTCAGGCTCCCATTCTAGTGAAAGCGGCGGCTCATGCCAAACGAGAACGGCCGCACCCGTAGGTACGGCCTGCGAACGATCTGCTGACGACGACCTTACACGAAGGCCGAGCTATCTACCTCAGCCGCCCGCCCCCCCCGTTCCGCCTCTGAAGACCATCCAGCCGACGATAGCGACCAGCGCCACGACTCCGAGAATGTCACCGAGTGATCCCACGCATGCTCTCCTTCGCCGAAGCCGTATACCCCAATGGGTATAGTATAGCTTGAATCATCGATGCCATCAGGGAGCGTTTCGATCAACCGGCCGCGCGCTTCACTTCTCGACCGAGATCCCGTATCTCGTCGCGCAGCGTGGCGGCATACTCAAAACGCAGCTCTTCGGCCGCGAGGAGCATCTCCTCCTCGAGAGTGATGATCAGTCGCTCAATCTCCTCCACCGACATGGTCTCGCCGCCGCGACCTTGGCGACGTTTCTCCTTTCGGGGCACCACGTCGCCCAAACCGAGGAGCGCGGTGATGTCCGACACTCCTTTGACGATGGTTCGGGGTGTGATCCCGTGGACCTCGTTGAAGGCCACCTGAGCCGCCCGGCGCCGATTGGTCTCGCCGATGGCGCTCTCCATCGCCTGGGTCATCCGATCCCCGTACATGATGACCCTGCCGTCCACGTTTCGCGCCGCCCGACCGATGGTCTGGATAAGCGATGTCGCACCCCGCAAGAAGCCCTCCTTGTCGGCGTCGAGGATAGCTACCAGCGTGACCTCGGGCAGATCGAGCCCTTCACGCAGCAAATTGATGCCTACCAACACGTCGAACTCGCCCAGACGAAGATCGCGGACGATCTGGATGCGCTCCAAGGTGTCGACCTCGGAGTGCAGGTAGCGCACACGGAAGCCCATCTCCAGAAGGTAGTCGGTGAGGTCCTCGGCCATCTTCTTGGTGAGCGTGGTGACCAGTACCCGCTCGTGCCGCTCGACGCGGTGGCGCACCTCGTTCATGAGATCGTCTATCTGGTTCCGCGTGGCCCGTACCTCCACCTGGGGATCAACGAGCCCCGTCGGCCGTACCAGTTGCTCGACAACCTGACTCGAAGCGGATAGCTCCCACTCCCCCGGAGTCGCCGACACAAAGACCACCTGGGGGACCTTGGCGATGAACTCCTCGAACCGCAGCGGGCGATTATCCAGGGCGGAAGGTAGCCGGAATCCATTTTCGATGAGCGAGAGCTTGCGACTGCGGTCGCCGTGATACATGCCGTGAAGCTGGGGGACGGTGTTGTGCGACTCGTCGATCAACACCAAGAAATCGTCGGGGAAGTAATCGAGCAGGGTGTGCGGCGATGTGCCGGGCGCTCGGCCGTCCAGTATACGCGAGTAGTTCTCGATGCCACTGCAATACCCGAGCTCCTTGAGCATCTCCATGTCGTACTGGGTGCGCTGGCGGAGACGGAAGGCCTCCAACTGTTTGCCCTGCGCATCCAGTTCGCCCACCCGCCCCTCGAGTTCCCGGCCGATCTCAACCACGGCCCGTTCGATGGCATCGCTTGTGGTCACAAAGTGGGTGGCGGGGTACACGGCCACACTGGGAAGGCGCCCCACGACCTCCTGCGTGAGGGGATCGACCTTGACGATCTCCTCTATCTCGTCGCCCCACAGGGTGATCCGCACGGCCAGGTCCTCGTATGCCGGCCACACTTCGAAGCTATCTCCGCGCACCCGGAACTTGCCCCGGGTGAAGCCGACGTCGTTGCGCTCATAGTGGATCGACACCAACTTGTGAAAGACCTGTTCCCGGTCGACCTCAGCCCCTTCCCTCAGCAGGACCACCTGGTTGAGATATTCGTCCGGCGAACCCAGACCATAGATGCACGATACCGACGCCACGATCACTACGTCGTCGCGCATCAGTAGATTGCTGGTCGCCGCGTGACGCAGCCTGTCGATCTCCTCGTTGATGGAGGAGTCCTTCTCGATGTAGGTGTCGGTGGCGGCGATATAGGCCTCGGGTTGATAGTAGTCGTAATAGGACACGAAGTACTCCACGGCATTGTCGGGAAGGAACTCCCGGAACTCGTTGCAGAGCTGCGCCGCCAATGTCTTGTTGTGGGCGATCACCAGCGTGGGTCGGTTGACCCGGGCGATGACGTTGGCCATGGTGAACGTCTTGCCGGAGCCGGTCACACCCAGCAACGTCTGGAAGCGATCCCCTCGCTCCAAGCCCTCGACCAGTCGGTCAATCGCCTGAGGTTGGTCGCCCTGGGCCTCATACTCCGCCTTGATACGAAAGTGGGCGGTCACGGCGAGAAGGCCTCGGGGTAGGTCTGCCGGTAGAGTTCGCGAAACCGTTCCACCCGGTCCACAAAACCGCGGGTCTCTGGGAAGGGGATGTCGGCGGCGAGCAGCGTGGTGGGGCTGCCACCCGCGGGAGACGCACCCTCTGCGGCAAGCCATTGTTCCACGACCCCGTGGCCGGCATTGTATGCCGCCAGTGCCGTGGGCACGTCGCCGAACCGGTCGAGGAGGAACGCCAGATAGTACGTACCCAGATCGAGATTCTGCGCCGGATCGTTGAGGTCGGGCCTCCGTACTCCTTTCCAGTCGTCCCGAGCGGCGATCCAGTCGGCCGTGGCGGGCATCAACTGCATGAGCCCCAACGCCCCCGCATCAGACCGCGCTCGGGAGTCGAAACCGCTCTCAGCCTTCACGACCGCCGCCACCAAGTAGGGATCCACGTTGTGGCGCCCGGCCGCCTGCGCGATCTCGGCCCTGTAACGCAGGGGGTAGAGTTGCTGCGCGACCGCCAGGGGCAGGTGATCATGCAGCAGCGCGCCGACCCCGGCCATGACGAGAGCGACACACGCAAGGGCCAGGCACGCGAAAGCGAACCCACCCCCCAGAATGCCACGTCTGCGGGCCGACGCACTCACCGGACGATGCACGCTGACGCGCGCCGGTATACGGTCTCCACGAACCGTCGCAGCCGTTGGAGGTCATCGTCGTTCACATAGGCCATGTCGGCCAGAGACATCCGCAGTCCGCTGGATAGCTGCTTGAGGTCGAATCCTTCGAATGCCCCCTGCCTGTGCGGTGCCATGGTCCGCCGAGCCCGGACCTCACGTCCCGCCTCGATGGTGACAGTGAGATCGAACATCCCCTCCATACCGGCGTCAAACAGCAGCGGAACCTCGAAGACCACGACGATTGCTGAAGGGCGCGCGTCCATGAAGCGGCGCATCTCGGCGGACACCTGAGGGTGGATGAAGGCCTCGAGCCACCGACGGGCACTCTCATCGGCAAGCACGATCTCGCGAAGGACCGAACGATCCACCGATCCATCCTGGGCCAACACTCCGGGGCCGAACCGCTCCCGCAATGACATGCGCACATCGGGGCGACGATAGAGACCATGAACGGCTTCGTCCGCTGAGAACACAGACGCCCCCAGTTCGGCGAACATGCCAAGCGCGGTCGATTTTCCCGCTCCGACACTCCCGGTGAGGCCGACCGCGACGACCCCGGCCCGACCCTCAGAGAGACGGACCGCTTCCGCCGATGGAGTGGATGCTTCCGGGTTGTGACGTCCGCTCTTCATGCATGGTGATTGTACTCTCGACTCAGGACGGACATAGAAGAGGGGGCGCCTTGCCGGCCGCCCCCTCGGGTGATGCACGTACTGGATAACCCGACTACTCCTTGTCGAAGACCTCCTCGGAGAGCTTCAAGCCCTCCGAAGCAGCAGACTCATCGGTTGCGGGTTCTGCCGGCTCTTCCGCAGGCTCGGGTTCCCCGGCGTGTTCCTCGGCGGTCGGTTCAGAGACCGCCTGGGCAACTGCCTCGGCCTCAACTACGGCCGGCTCGGTGGCTGCCTCGGCAACGGGTTCCGCGGCGGCCTCGACCACTGCCTCGGCCTCCGATTCCTCCGTCGTCTCCGCGCTCGGTTCGTCGATAGCTTCGACGTCTCCGGTCTCCTCCGACCTTTCGGCAGCGGCCGCCGACCCTTCGTCACCCTCTTCGCCCGCGGCCGTTACGCCTTCCGCTTCTTCTTCCTCAGGCAAGACATCCTCGTGGATGCGGTATTCGGGCTCAAGTCGCTTCAGACTCAGCGATAGCCGGCGACGGTCGGGGTCGATCTCGATGATCTTGACGTTGACCTCCTGACCCGGACGCAGGATCTCGTTCGGATCTTCTACGTGATGCTGTGCCAGTTCGGAGATGTGGATGAGGCCTTCGACCCCCTCCTCGATCTCGACGAACGCGCCGAACGACACCAACTTGGTGACGCGGCCATGGACGATCTCGTTGACCTGCCGGTTCTCGAACACTTCCTGCCACGGGTCTTTCTGAGTCTGCTTCAGACCCAGCGAGATGCGCTGCCGGTCGCGGTCGATGTCCAAGACCTTGACGTTGACCTCTTGGCCGATGGTCAGGACCTCAGAGGGGTGGTTCACGTGGCTCCAGGAAAGTTCGGAGATATGGATCAGCCCATCGATGCCGTTGAGATCGACGAAGGAACCGAAGTCCACGATATTGGAGACGGTGCCGGTGACCAGGTCGCCCACGTTCATGCGGTCGAGGATCTGCTCGCGGACTCCGCGGCGTTCCTCTTCCAGGACGGCTCGGCGGCTCAGAACCACGTTGTTTCGGAATCGATTGAGTTCGATCACCCGCGCCACGAGGGGCTTGCCGAGGAACTCTTCCAGATCGGCCACACGGCGGATATCCACAAGGGAGGCGGGGAGGAAACCACGCACGCCGAGATCGATGATAAGGCCACCCTTGACGACCTCGATGACCGTGCCCTCGACAGGAGTGCCTTCTTCGGCAGCTTTCTCAATCCGCTGCCATGCACGCTCGAAGCGGGCGCGTTTCTTAGAGAGGATCAACCGACCGTCGGGATCCTCCTTCGTGAGCACCAGAGCGTCTATCTCATCGCCGACCGAGACCTCTTCTCCCGGATCGACCGACTTCTTGATGGAGAGTTCGTTGGCGGGCACCACGCCTTCACTCTTGTAGCCTATGTCGACCAGGACCTCGTCCTTGTCGACACGGACCACGATGCCGGTGACGATATCACCCTCTTCGAAGGTCACCATCGTCGCGTCGTAGTTGGGGATCATCTCCCCGTCGACCTCGATCATGAGGTCGGCTCCACCTTTGAGAGTCTCTGGGCTGTCGTCGGTTGGTTGGTCTGGCATCTAGTTTGTATTCCTCCTCGTAAAGAATTGGCGCATAGACCGAAGTCCGGCCACTGCGCTGCCGGTTAGTATACCGCCGCATGTTCGAAAAGCAAAACAACGGCCGGTGGCGAAGAACGTGTGCTACTTAGCCGTCAACCAATCCGAACCGATGCCGGCGTCGACCACCAGCGGAGGATCGACGGGGAAGGCGGTCACCATCTCCTCTATCATGGCGGCACGAACCGCCTCGGCCTGTTCCGTCGGCACCTCGAAGACCAACTCATCATGCACCTGCAACACGAGTCGCGCTCGGGGGAACTCGCCGGTCAGACGAGCATGGCAGCGGATCATGGCCACTTTGATGATGTCGGCCGCACTCCCCTGAATGACCGAGTTCACGGCCAGCCGCTCGCCGAGTGAGCGGGTATTGAAGTCACTGGAACGCAGCTCGGGGATCGGACGGCGCCGCCCGAAGACGGTCGCCACGAAACCATGGGTGCGGGCGTCGGCCACGGTCGCCTCGATGAAACTCCTCACGCGCGGCATGCGCTCGAAATAGCGGTGAATGTACGCCCCCGCCTGTTCCCGATCGATACCGAGTTGTTGGGCGAGCCCGAAGGCGGAGATGCCATACATGATGCCAAAGTTCACCGCCTTGGCGTACCTGCGGTGCGTCGAGTCCACCTCCTCTTCCGGTACCTCGAAGACCTCGGCGGCGGTGCGGGTGTGGATGTCCTCCCCGTTCCTGAACGCATCCAGCAGCGTCGGCTCCTGCGCCAGGTCGGCCATGATGCGCAGTTCGATCTGCGAGTAGTCGGCCACCACGAGCAGGTTGCCGTCTTCGGCCGTGAAGCACTCTCTGATCTGTGCTCCCAGGGCGGTCCGCACCGGAATGTTCTGCAGATTGGGGTCGCTGGATGACAGGCGGCCGGTCGCCGCCACCGCTTGGTGGAACGTCGTATGCAGCCGACCCGTCGCCGGGTCGACGGCAGCGGGCAGTGCAAGCAGATAGGTACTGAGCAGTTTCGACAGCTCCCGGTACGTCTCGATGCGCTCGATGATGGGGTGGCTCGTCCGAAGCACCTCGAGCGTCTTGGCGTCCGTGGAGTAGCTGCCCTTCTTCGTCTTTCCCTGCCGCTGCAGACCCAGGCGCTCGAACAGAACTTGACCCAGCTGCTGCGGAGAGCCAAGATTGAACTCACCCTCCGCCAATTCATAGATGCCCGCCTCCAAACCGTCCATCTGATCCTGGATCTTGGCTGTGATCTCGCCAAGCCGGTAGCAGTCGAGATGGATGCCCGCGCCCTCCATGTCTATCAGCACCCGGGTCAGCGGCAGTTCGATCTCCTGGAACAGACTCCACATGCCCAGCCCGCGCAGGAGCCGTTCCTGTACCGGAGCCAGCGCCAACACTGTCGCCGCCTCTGCCGCTCCGGCGCGCGGGCCTTCGGCGCGCACGGCCTGGAGACCAGCCTGTGCCGCCAACTCGAAAAGGTCGTACGACCGGCGGCCCGGCGCCAGCAGGTATGCCGCCAAGAACGTGTCGTGATCGGCGACCTCGAGCAGTCCCGCGAGCGCGGTCACCCGTTTGAAGTCGTGGCAGTAGCGAGAACCCCGCCGCAGCAGCTCCCGCAATGGGCCCGCCCCGGCACCGAGACCGCTCAGCTCGAATACGGATGGCATGCCGTCCACGGCCGGGTCGACGTCGGCCGCACCGCGGCCGACCGGCGCCTGCGCGAACCAGACCCGGTCTCGGCCTTCAGCGGTGTGCGCGGCGAGACCTACGGGCCTCGACCAATCCACAGCGGCGTCGAGTTCGCGCACGTCGACGTCTTGCACACGCACCTCGGCCGCGTCGGCGGGCGCCGACCCAGACCCGAGCTCCTCATCGTACGGCAGCACCTCGACAAGTCTATCCAGAAGGGAGGCGAACTCGAATCGGCCGAACAACTCGCGCAAACGCCCGCGGTCGACCCGGTGAGGCGCCACCTCGGCAGTATGAATCTCGATGGGAGCGTCGCGGTCGAGGATGGCAAGCCGTTTGGAAAGCCGCGCGGTCTCGCAGTGCTCCCGCAGGAGTTCGCGGCGCTTCGGCCCCTTGACCCGGTCGACAGCGGCGAGAACCCCCTCCAACGAGCCGAACTCGGCCAGCAACTGTGCGGCCGTCTTCTCCCCGATCCCGGGGACCCCGGGAATGTTGTCCGACGTGTCCCCTTTCAGGCCGATCAGATCGGGGATCAGCCTCGGCAGGACCCCGAAGCGTTCCAACACGGCGGCCGGATCGTACATCTTGACCTCGGTGATGCCCCGCGTGTTGGACATCACGCTCACGTGCTCCGTGACAAGTTGCAGCGCGTCGCGATCACCAGTGACGATCACCAGTTCCCGTTCCTCGGCATCCGCCTGGCGTGCGAGGGTAGCGATGATGTCGTCGGCCTCGAAGCCGGGCGCAGCCAGATTGATGAACCCGAACGCCTCTGCCAGTTCGAGGAAGTAGGGCCACTGCTCGATCAGAAGATCGGGCATGGGTTTGCGCTGCGCCTTGTACGCCTCGAACTCCTCGTGACGGAAGGTCTTCTGCTTCGAATCCCACGCCACCAACACCCCATCGGGGTGGTAGTCGGAGAGGATCTTGATCATCATCGAGCAGAACCCATAGAGCGCGTTGGTGGGGAATCCCGCCGACGTAGCGATGCTGTCGGGGAGGGCGAAGAAAGCCCGGTAGGCGATGTTGTTGCCGTCGAGAACGAACAAGCGGCCGTGGCGATGGGGCGTGGGCATGCCTCATTGTACCGCGGCGCTCCAGGAGACGGGTGCCCCCGCCGTGCGTGATCACCCGTCCCGCCGCTCCCGGGGATAGGTACCCTGCCGCCGGTAGGGGTCGGGCCCGGCGCTTTCGCAGCGCCGGGCCCGACACACAACAGCCTAACACTATGAAGAGGAGCGGAGTCCCGCTTTAGAGGACCGCCAGATACCGATCCAGCTCGTACGGAGTGACGACCGCCTTGTATTCGTCCCACTCGGCCTGCTTGTTCCGCACGAGGTACTCGAAGATGTGGTCGCCCAGAGCCTCGCGCATCAGAGCCGAGTTCTTGAACTCGGTGATGGCCTCGCTCAGATCGGCGGGAAGGGACAAGATCCCCGCCGCGACGCGCTCGGCTTCGGTCATGTCGTAGATATTGTTGCTGGCCTCAGGCATCAGCTCGTACTTGTCCTCCATGCCCTTGAGACCGGCGGCGAGCATGACGGCGAACACGAGATAGGGGTTGGCTGCAGGGTCGGGGTTCCGCATCTCGACCCGCGTCGCTTTCTCTTTGCCCGGCTTGTACATTGGCACCCGCACCATCGCCGAGCGGTTCCGCCGTGCCCAGCAACAATAGATAGGCGCCTCGAATCCCGGCACCAAGCGCTTGTACGAGTTCACCCACTGGTTCGTGACCAGACAGAGTTCCCGGGAGTGCTTCAACAGGCCCGCGATGTACGACTTGCCGATCGGGGAGAGGTGGTACTCGTCCCCGCCGTCGAAGAAGGCATTCGAGTTGCCCTTGAAGAGTGACTGGTGCGTATGCATGCCCGAGCCGTTCTCGCCGTAGATCGGCTTCGGCATGAACGTGGCGTACACGCCGTTGGCTTGGGCGATCTCCTTCACCGTGAGACGGTAGGTCATGACATTGTCGGCCATCGACAGCGCGTCCGTGTACCGCAGATCGATCTCGTGCTGCGACGGCGCCACCTCGTGGTGGGAGTACTCCACTTCGATGCCCAGATCCTGCAGAGCCGTGATCGTATCCCGCCGCAGGTCGCTGGCCACATCCAGAGGAGTCAGGTCGAAGTATCCACCGTGGTCGAGCACCTTGGTACTGTTGCTGTCTTCGAAGTAGAAGAACTCGAGTTCTGGACCCGTATACATGGTGAGACCCATGTCCGAAGCCTTCTTCAGCAGGCGTTTGAGCACGTACCGCGGATCACCCGGGAACGGTTTGCCGTCAGGCGTCTGGATGTCGCAGAACATGCGCGCCGTCCCCCCCGACGCTTGGCGCCAGGGCAGCACGGCGAACGTACTGGGATCGGGGAGGGCCACCATGTCCGACTCCTGGATGCGGGTGAAACCCTCAATAGAGGAGCCGTCGAAGCCCATCCCTTCGTCGAACGCCAGTTCCAGCTCGGACGGCGTCACTGCGAAGCTCTTGAGGAACCCAAGGACGTCGGTGAACCAGAACCGCACGAACCTGATGTCCTGGTCTTTGACCGCCTTGAGGACGCTCTCTTTAGTCATCCCATTGCCCATCTGTCACCTTCCTGTCGCGCGTTCCGGCTGGTGCAGACTACCCCGAGTGCGCCAAAGGGACAACAAGCGAATGGACAATAATCGGGGGATTCGCGCTGGCCCGATGTCGAAACGCTCTATCGGTGCAGTCGCGGGGGCCGACGGTCAGTACGCGTAGAGCTTGCCGTACGGACGACTGCTGAAGGGAAAGAGCTTGGCGAAGGGTGCCGACAGCACCTTGGCGGCGTCAAACCCCATGACTCGGCAGAAATCACCGACGAACTCCCCGAGTCGAGCGGTATCGGCGGCGTCGGGAGTGGTCACCGCGACCTCTTTCCCGAGTTGGTGCTCCTCCACCGCTCCCCGCAGGAATATGACGCCTCCGTGCATGCCGGTGCCCACGTACGAGCCCACGATGGCGTCTTCGGATTCTCCCAGCCCGAGCAGAATCAACTCACCCCCGGCCATGTACTCGCCAAAGAAATCCCGGGCCCGGCCCCCGGCCACGATGACCGGGCGCCTATCTTGATAGGCCTTCATGTGGATGCCCACCCGGTAGCCCACGTCGCCCCGCACGTACAGCCTCCCGCCGCGCATGCCGTAGCCGAGCACGTCGCCGGCGTCGCCGTTGACCACCACAAGGCCGCTGTTCATGGTGTTGCCGATACCGTCCTGGGCGTTGTCGTTGACGATCACCGTAGGGCCGTCCATGAACGTGGCCAGGTCGTTGCCGGGGACGCCGTTCACGACGAGAGTGACGCCCTCACCGGTGAGCCCCGCGCCGATGTAGCGCTGGCCGTTCACGTTGTCGAGGATGACGGTGCGCGCGCCGGCCTCGATCTGTTCGCGGATCTGCTCGTTCAGCGTCTTGTAGTAGATATGGCGCGCGTCGATGCGGGCGGTGTCGCCATCCAGCACCACCTGTCCCTGTGCGCCACCGGGCTGTCCGGCCACGATACGGGCCGGCTCGATGCCGGTGGGGCCCTTCCGCAGTGGCCCGGTGGGCACGTTGCGCACGATCTCGGACGATACGGGCCGTCCTCCGTCGACCATCAGTGCCCCACTCCCGCCGGCTTTACTCCGAGTATGCGCGCCGTGCTCTCGTCCAGCCCCAGAGAGCGTAGGCGTTCGCGGCTGCCCCGCAGGCTCTCGATCGCGTTGACGCCCAGGGCGCCGAGAATCTCGGCCACCTCGTGGCTCCAAGCCCGCACCAAGTTAGACACGCGCTCCGCGCCCCACTCCGGATCCAGGCGGCGCGTCAGCTCCGGCCGTTGCGTGGTGATACCCCAGGAGCACGAGCCTGTATGGCACTTCTGGCATACGTGGCAACCCAGGGCCACCAGCGCCGGCGTGCCGATGCCGCAGGCATCGGCACCCAAGGCGATGGCCTTGGCCACGTCGGCCGAACTGCGAATGCCTCCGGCCGCGACGATGGACGCCCGGTTGCGGATGCCCTCGTCGCGCAGACGCTGATCGACCACGGCGATGGCGATCTCGATGGGGATGCCCACGTTGTCCCGGATGACCGTCGGCGCGGCGCCGGTGCCTCCCCGGAAGCCGTCGATATAGACGATATCGGCCCCAGCCCGCACGACGCCCGAGGCGATGGCGGCCACGTTGTGTACGGCGGCGATCTTCACCGACACCGGCTTGTAGTGCGTCGCCTCTTTAATGGCATAGATCAACTGACGCAGGTCTTCGATCGAGTAGATATCGTGGTGCGGCGCGGGCGAGAGCGCGTCGGTGCCCTGGGGGATCATGCGGGTGGTCGACACCTGCTCGTCGATCTTTTCCCCGGGAAGGTGGCCGCCGATGCCCGGCTTGGCGCCCTGGCCGATCTTGATCTCGACCGCCGCCCCGGCCTGCAGGTAGTCGGCATGCACGCCGAAGCGGCCGGAGGCGCACTGCACGATAATGTGGTCTTGATAGGGCTCCAGATCGGGATGTAGCCCACCTTCGCCGGTGTTCATGAAGGTGCCCGACTCCTTGGCCGCCATGGCCAATGCCCGGTGAACGTTCAGTGATACCGAGCCGAAACTCATGCCCCCGAACATGATGGGAGTCTCCAGGGTCAGCTGGGGATCGAGCTCGGTCAGCAGCGTGGGACCGTCACCGTTCCGACCCATCGCCACTTCGATGTGGTCCGGCTTGCGACCCAAGAACGTGCGCAGCTCCATGGGTTCGCGCAGCGGGTCAATGGAGGGGTTCGTCACCTGGCAGGCGTCGAGCAACAGATGGTCGAAGATGCGCAGGTAGGGCTTATCGTTGCCCATGCCGGTGAGGAGCACCCCGCCGGTCTCGGCCTGTCGCCAGATGGCCTTGCGGTGGGCCGCCGACATGCTGTCGGATTCCTTGTAGGCGAGTGGGTTCTTCTCGATCGTGATCGAGTCGGTGGGGCAGAACGTGACGCACCGGTGACAAGCCGCGCACTTGGCATGGTCGGGGATAGGACGGCCGTCATCGTCTAGGTGGTAGACACTCCAGCCGCACTGATGCACACACCTACCGCACTTGATGCAGGTCTCTCGATCGATGCGCACCCGGAACTCGGGACGGACGAAGGTAAGCTCAGCCACGGCTCCCCCTACGCCACCGCGACGGCGTCCGCCGTCGCGACAGATCCGTCGATGTCGCCGGGCCGAGCCGGATTCACGCCGGGGGCCAACCGTGCGACCACCGGTTCACCGGCGCGCGGCATCCAGCTGCGGTCGGGTTTAGGGCAGATCTCCCTGATCGCCGACTCCTCGCTCGCCACGTAGACTCGAGAATCTTTGCGGGCCGCCACCAGCGGACGCAACTTGATACGGTCGTTCAACGCGACCATCCCTTCGCCCATGCCCAGCACGACCGCGAACGGTCCGTTCAGGAGCGCCGGACCGTACACCATGCGTAGCGCCGTATAGAGTCGCCGTTGCGGTTCCGGCATGAGGTCGATATCTTTCCAGAACGGGCTGGCCAGAGCGCGACAGGCGATCTCCACGGGCAGGCGGTGGCGACGAAGCATCAGGTCGAACAAATACGTGACGACTTCTGTGTCGGTGCGCAGGCTGCAACGGTAGCCGAATGCTTCCAGGTAGCGCTGATTGATGCCGTAGGAGCTGATCTCCCCGTTGTGGACGATGCTGTAGTCGAGCAGGCAGAACGGGTGGGCTCCACCCCACCAGCCCGGCGTGTTGGTGGGAAAGCGGCCGTGCCCGGTCCAGGTCCAGCCCTGATACTCGTCGAGCCGGTAGAACTCTCCGATCTCCTCGGGGAAACCGACGCCTTTGAAGGCACCCATGTTGCGCCCGGATGAGGCCACGAAGGCCCCGCTGATCTGGGCGTTGATGTCCATGACTGCGTGGACCACATAGTCCTCGGCGGTCAGCTGGGTCTCGGCGAGCCGTTGATCGCTGATCTCCAGAAAGTAACGCCAGAGTATAGGCTCGTCCTGGATCCCCCGAACCGATTTGGTGGGAATGGGCTCGTGGTGCAGGATGACGAACTGCCGGGCCAAGTAGTACTCGGTGTCGTCCTTGGCCGCCTCGTCGGTGTACAGCATATGGAAGCAGAATGCATATGGGAAATCCGGGTAGATGCCGTAACCCGCGAAGCCGCCTCCCAGGCCGTTGCCGCGATCGTGCATGGAGGCCATGCTGCGCAGGGCGAACTCCCCGCTCATGCGGGTGCCCGACTCGTCGCAGACGCCCATGAGACCGCAACCGCCGAGGATGCGCTCCTCGGACTCGGCCGAGTACTCCTGGCGCGGGCCCACGTCGGGCACACGGGAGCCGGGCAGCGTGAGGCCGCCATAGGGCCGCACCGCGCTGCGCCGGTCGGCCTCGCCGATGCGGTTCAGGCCGTGGGGGATCATGTCGTTCCTCCCGGTGTCGGGTTATCACCGGCGGCCGTAGCCGCTCCCACCGCCGTGACGGCACCCCCGTGGGTCTCGGCCGACTCCTCGTCGACCTCGCTGACGCCTTGGAGCCGCTCCAGGATCCGCCGAAGCCCCACGCCGCCGTTCACCGGCGACGGACCCAAGCCCAGTTTGAGCCGAGCGCTCTCGCGCGGCTCCCCCAACACGCCGGTAGCGGCGAACATATCCCACGAGAACCGCACCGCGTCGGGCAACTGCCCCTGGTTGGTAGCCAACTCCTTGAGCTTGCGGAACACCTCTGCCATGCCCAAGCGGCTGTGGCACTTTTCATAGCAGGTGAAGCAGTCGAGGCACTTCCACAGGTCGCCGCGCTCGATAACCCCGTCGAGGTCGCCGGCGAGGATCTCTCCGATGATCGTCGTGGGGCTGAACGAGCCGTTCAGCTTGGCCACAGGACAGTCGACCTCGCAGGCCTTGCAGTCGTTGCACTTCTGCAGCTCTGCCAGGGAGAACTCCTGCGCGATTGCGCGACGCTGCTCGATCTTCCCCGCCCACCGTTCCATGAACGGGTCGGTGGAGACGCGGTGCATCGCCAGCCCAAGTTCCTCGGGTTGACGGCCCAGAGCCAAACACAAGAGTTCAGTGTAGTAGAAGACCGGCACCTCCAGGTCTTCCTTCTGCCGCAGAAGGGTGGCCTGATTCAGATCGAACTGCTGAAAGCATGAGGGGCAGCAGACGACGAGCGCGTCCGCACTTTCACCCTTCAGGTCGAGCAGCTTAGTGCGGCACATCTGCAGGGCCTCATCGCGCGGGCCTACCCGGTCGAGCGCTCCGCCGCAGCAGTCGAGCTTCGTCTCGTACTCCACCACGGTGGCTCCCAGAGCGCGCACCATGTCCTCGAACTTGCTGGGGTTCGCGGCGCTGTCCCAGCGGATGGCGGGACTCGGTCTCAGCATGTGACAGCCATAGTGGACGGCGATGCGCATGCCTCCGAGGGGCTTGACTACCTTCTTCCCCACGGCCGCCGGACCGATATCCTCGTGCAGCCACTCCATGAAGTGCTTGACGACCAGACTGCCGTCGTAGCTCAACCCTTCTTCGGCGAGAAGGTCGTTAAGACCGGCGCGCTTGCGCCAATCGGACTTGAATTCCGCCTGGGTGGATTTGAACGTGGAGTAGCAGCCGTTGCACGGCGTGACCATAGGCAAGCACGCAGCTTCGGCCACCGCCAGATTGCGGCCGGCTGTGGCGTAGTACGCCTCTTCGCTCACGGCCTTGACCAGCGTCCCTTCAGGACAACAGGTGTAGCCATCTGTGTCGACCACCTCGGCACCCAGCAGATCGAGTGCCAATCGGGTGGATTTCTCGATGAACGGAAATCGGGCCGGGATGGTGCAGCCCCAAAACATGGAGAAACGTCTGATCATGAGAATCACCTGCCTCGACTATGCGCCCGCACCCCGGTCTGGCCCCCCGAGGGATGTGGCAGTGGCGAAAGAGAGTAAGGATAGCAGCTGCGACTCGGCCTCATCGTGTACGAGTGTCTAGAAGCGATGCCAGATCCAATGTACGCATGGCCATCAGGCTCAAACCAAGAACCACTGCCAGGCGGGCACGACCCGGATCCTGCCCGTCGATGCCTGCATCGTCTCGCCTGCATAGAGCGCAATCAGGGTCGCGTTGCCGCAGCCAGCACGCGCCTGGCAAAGCACGGCCACCTGCAATCACCCTGCGAACCGAAATCCCGTCGGGAGAACCGCAGACGGCCTCAGCGGGCTCGCCGGCAATCCCACCCGGGGCGCGCCCACGTTGTATCCGCCCGGCGCAACGTCGTTGGCCGCGTCTGCGTAGAAGACCGAAGCGAGCGCCTGGATCTGGTCACGGCCCGGTCCGAGCTCGAATTGCCCGCCACCATACATGTGAATACCGCGTTCTTCGCACTGCTCCACGGCCGTGAGCAGGCGCGCCAGGGAACCGAATCGCGACGGCTTGATGTTGATCGCCGCCGGCGGGAACGGCAGGCCGACGATGTCGGCTACTGAGTGGATGGGCGCGTCCCAACTCACGACCTTCGCGGCATCGCCAAGTGCCTCGAGAGCGCCGTCATCCAGGGCCGGGTCCTCCACAAAGGCAGGCGGGTCGCCGGCCAGAGCCAGCTCTCCCACCCGCCTATAAAGGGTAACGTCGAACGGTTGATCCACCGACGTACCCCTGTAGGCCCCTTTCAGGTCCAACACGCGCACGCGTCCGAGCGCACGGAGCGACGAGAACAGCTCCGGCGTCCAGGCGCTCTGCGGGTCGAGCTTGAACTCGAGGCCGGGCACCGCCGCCACCCACCGGCGCAGCACATCATCGCTCGACGATGACGCCAACCGGGTCGACATGACGAACCGCACCGGCCGGGACGGCCGGTCGAGGACGCCTCCCAGGGTCCCGCCGGCCTGCCGCAAGGCAAGATCGAGTGCCGCCGCCTCGAACGCCCAGCGGGAGTGCGGCACATCCTCCGCCGGCAACAGGTCCTGCAACAGATCCGAGAAATCGCCGAACGAGTACGTACCGGCCAGAGGAAAGGCGGACCGAAGAGGCAATGCCGCCGCATGGGCGTCTTGGTCGTACGTCGTGTCCTCCCCCACCCCTTCGTAGCCGCCCCCATGCAGAGTCACCACCGTGGTGACCCGCGTGAAGCCACTCGAGACCTCCTGCTGCAACAACCCCAGACGATGCCCGCCGATGGTCAGAGGCAGGCCGGAGATCCGGTCGTAGAGCCCGCTCATGTTCGCACCTTCCCCAGGTAGACCTCGCTGCGGATCACAATGCACGCCACGACTCAGGCCGCAGGCGCGCCCCCGCCGGAGCAGCCAGCACCGCGTCCAGCGCGGCCAGCATGCGGGCTTTGTCCCGCGGCAGCCTTCCGCCGACCGGGAGGTAGTTCGAGGCGTGGTTCGAACGGAACAGCGCATCCCGCACGTCGATGGAGGCGATGAGTTCACGTAGTTCGCGCAGCATAGCGAGAGGACCGCCCACGATGAACTCGCCGCGCGCGACCCGCTCCGCCATCGGCGTACCCGGGGTCACCATCAAGCTCAGAACCCCGATAAACTCTGGCTCTATTGCCGAGAGAGCGGCACCGGTGGCCCGAGCATGGCGCAGAGAGGCGGGCGAGAGCACCTCGGCATCGGGTTCATCGGCGCCGGCCAGACCCAAGATGGAAGTGATAGAGAGACCGATGCCCGCCTCGCCGGCCCGGCGGCACGCCTCCACCTGCTCGGCCACGGTCACCCCCTTGTTGATCGAGGCCAGGGTGGCGTCATCGCCGGACTCCAGCCCCAAGAACAAAAGCAGAAGGCCGCCTTCGCGCAGCGCCCGCAGTTGGTCGACCTCTTTCCGCACAAGCGCCTGGGCGGTGGCATATGAACTCACCCGTTCCAGCCGCGGCAGTTCGGCCCTCAACAACTCCAGGATCTCGAGCAGTCTGCGCTGGGGAAGAATGATCGCGTCTCCGTCGGCGAGAAACACCCGTCGAACTGAGCGCTTCACCTCGGCCGGTAGCCCGGTGACATCCTCCACCACCTCGGCGAACGGTCGCACCCGGAAGGGCTTGTCCGCGTAGGTGCCGCAGAAGTCGCAGTCACCGTGAGAGCACCCGTAGGTGACCTGGAGTATGAGACTGTCGGCCTCGCTGGGGGGCCGGATGACCGCGCCGTAGTACCTCACAAGTTAACAAGGGTAGCACGAGGGCGCGACACCGCCGCCGCGGGTATACTCCACGCTGCCAACACGGAACGTAGGGAGACCCATACCATGACGCCGGCAAAGAAGGCCTCGCACTCGACCAACCCCAAGATCGGGCCCCGAGGTGAAGAATCCTCGGCCGCCACCTTCGCCGTCTTCCGATCAGTGAAGGCGGAGGTCGTGGGCCGAGAGCGCGAAGTGCGCGAGATCTTCGCCGGCATGCTCAGCCGTAAACACATCCTTCTCGAAGGGCCTCCAGGCACCAGCAAGTCGACCATCGTCCGCGCGATCGCCCGTTCCATGAACGTGCCTTTCTATTTCATCGAAGGGAGCATCGACCTCACGCCTTCGAAACTCCTGGGCTTCTTCAACCCGGGAAAAGTGCTCAAAGACAGCTACCTGCGCGAATACTTCGAGATGGGTCCCCTCACCCAGGCGATGGAAGAAGGAGGCGTTCTCTACCTGGAAGAGTTCAACCGCTTGGCTGCCGAGTCGGCGAACCTGCTGATCACGCCCATGGAAGAGGGGGTCATCAACATACCCCGCTACGGCCAGGTAACCGCCAAAGACGGCTTCACCATCATCTGCAGCCAGAACCCTTACGATGACGTGGGCACGCTGCAGGTGAGTCGGGCATTCCTCGACCGGGTCGTGCGCGTGCGCATGGACTACCAGTCCGAGGACGAGGAGATCGAGATCGTCAATCTGCGCTCCGGATCCGACGAGCCCCGGCTGGTCAAGTCGGCCGTGCGCGTGGCCCGTCTGACCCGCGACACTCCGGAGATCAAGCTGGGAGCTTCGGTGCGGGCCGCCATCGACATCGTCGCGATCGTACGGAATCTCTCCCACCTCAGCGACGGCGATCTCCGGCCGGAGGACCTCGCCGATGCGTGCAAGATGGCGCTCACCAGCAAGATCTGGCTCTCGGAGACGATCAACGCCTCCCCCGAGGACATCGTCGATCAGATCATCGACCAAGCCCGCAAAGAACTGGGTTCCGAGTTCTATCTGGGTGCACCCGAGGATAAAAAAAAACGCGTCTAGACACGTCCGCTGAGCACGGACTCACTCTCCTCAAACGCCGGTTGGACAACGGCGAGATCACGCCCTTCGAGATGGCCGAGGCCATCAACCTCAGCCGCGGCCTGCAGGACGAGTTCCTCAACGACGAGGAGTTCATCAAGTACTACGCCTCCTTGAACCACCTTCTGCGTGCCGGTCTGAAGAAGAAGGCCAGAGACCTGGCCAAGAAGCTGATCATCAAAGTGGCCAACCAACTGGTGGGCGTCGGAGTGCGCAAGGGCACCCTGCAACTGCGCAAGGGGGTCTTCTCCGACGAGATCGACCTGGACGCCACGCTCGAGAACATCGTCGCAAACCCGCTGGAGGACGTCGAGGACAACCTTGCCACCTGGGATCGCACACAGGAGCGGCAGGGCTTCGTCATCATGTTCGACCACAGCTACTCCATGCGCGGCCCCAAGATCGTGCTGGCCGCCCTCACGGTCGCGGCCATCGCCGTCTACTTCAAGGAGAACTACGGGGTGGTGGCGTTCAGCACCGAGGTCGAGACGGTGAAGTCGGTGACCGAGCAGACGCACTACGAGGTGCTGCTCGATCGGGTCTTCGACCTGCCCATCGAGGGCCTGACCAACATCTCCGCAGCCCTCTCCGCCGGGCTGGCGCAGTTGGCGGACTTCAACAGGACCTTCGGCCTCCTGCTGACCGACGGCGGCTGGACATCCGGCGAGAACCCCATGGTGGTGGCTTCCAAGTTCGGGCGTCTGAACGTGATCGCCTTCCCGCCGGCCAACCCCGACAAGGTGCGCCTGATCGCCGACGCGGGCCACGGCACCTTGGAGTTCGTCGATGACGAGGAGGACATCACCGGCGCCATCGTGCGGTCGTTGCAGAGTCACTGAGGGGGTCCTATACCATCATCTAGTGCTTCGAGAACGCCTCTGTGTTCGACATCGCATGGGTAGACGAAGAACTGCACTCCCGGGGCGCGAGCGCATGGCTTGCGGCCGGCCGCCGGTCGCTAAGCTTGGTCGACTGCGTAAGCTTCGAGGCACATCAGACGAATGCCGTCTCCTCATACTTCTCGATCTTCCACGCGGGAACGCGGCAGCGCGGACACGGCTTCTCGAACTGCTTGTTGCGCAGGTGGCGGGCCACCCGACCCGTGCGTGAGTTGCGCACGTGGGCGGTCTGACCGCAGTGAGTGTGAATCTCCATCATCCCCCC
>Ga0172371_10002632_pt1 | contig 28403 bp, 26 predicted proteins | sample Lak12m_FD_114543 | JGI IMG/M metagenome (GOLD analysis project Ga0172371, IMG submission 114543) | Freshwater microbial communities from Kabuno Bay, South-Kivu, Congo - kab_022012_12m | ecosystem: Environmental > Aquatic > Freshwater > Lake | place: Democratic Republic of the Congo: South-Kivu...
CAAAGGCCCGATATTCGGGCCGGTGTCATAGAAGACGAAGTCGAACGAACGTTGCCCGCTTACTCTGGACACAAGGTTGCTCATGGATGCAGTTGCTCGTAGTCCCCCGAGACGCCGTCGGAAACAGTCGGTCCAGGCTTCGGCAAGAAACTCCTCATACTCGAACAGTCGAATGTCCCCGGGCAGCAACGCCAGGCTGCTGATGTTCTGTGGCTTGATCGCTGTGGCGTCTCCGATTCGCTCCACTAACGGCTTCACCGCCGTCCAAATCGTCTGACCGTTGGGACCATCGGAGTGGTCCAAGAGGTTGTCAACCACATCATCGGAGAGCAGGTAGGAAGTCAGATTGCACTGCGGATCGCTATCGACCAAGAGGACGGACTTGCCCAACTCGCTCAGAGCAGACGCGATGTTCACGGTGAGTGTCGTTTTTCCGACGCCCCCCTTGTGGTTATAGATGGTAATGCGCACAGGTCGGCCGCTCACTCGCAGTCCTCCTTGTCGCCAGTCATTTCTCGGACTCTTTGCTGTTCTTCGATGCCTTGCGGGCACGTCGCGTGCGAGCGCTTGCCAGGATTTCCTTTGCGGCCGCACGATCGGGGAATGCTTCGACGTAGCGCTCCCCCTGGGCGGAAAGCTGTTTAGCGCCTTCTCCGGCGGGCACGAGCAACCCAGCGTTTGTCGCGTTAATGACTGCGTAGGCGGCGTTGGAGAACTTCACCTGGGCCGCTTCTGTATTCAAGAGGCTAATATCGACGTTTTTGAAATGCGGCGTGTCACGGTAGCGCGCAAGGTAGTACGCCAAACACGCAACCCGTTCAACGTCAGTCTGCGGCTGCTTTCGGAAAAGAAAATCCTTAGGCGAGAGTTCCGCACTATCCGCGAAACTGGTAGTGCGAACACTCTGCGCTCCCAGCCCTTCGGCTGTCGATTGAGCAATTGGCCTGAATGCCGACGCTGCATGAGTGTCAAAAAGGAACGTCTCGACCGTACGAAGTATCCGCCGCCGCGTATCGTCGTCGAAATCGAGAAGGCGGCCAATAACGTCGTTTACTGCCGCGTGAACGGTACGTTCGTCGACCTGCGTCTCTGCGCTCATGACGATCCTCGAAATAGGGACATCATATCTGCGGACCAGATTCATGACTAACAACAAATATAACGAATCCGCGAGTACATTACTAGTGAGCCATCCCGAGAGGGGTGAGATCTAATTCCGTGACAGCCTCTCGTCTCCGGCCCTTGCCTACATCAGTGGCTGGGTGTCGTATACGTTGTGCGGAGCGATGACGTGCGCGGATGCGGGTGCCCCTCGCGTTGTCGATATATCACCCCCCGATACCGGCACATCTTGCAGGCGAGGTCGATATCGACCGGGGGGTGGCCGAGGTGGAGCCAGCCGCCCAGGCAGAGGGTTTCGTCGGTCTTGGTGAATTCGCCTTTGTACGTGTCCCACCACTCGACGGCGTAGGGCCCCTCGAGGGTCATCCCCGCGAAGCCTGCCGGCTCGGCGTCGTAGGCGGCGGCCTTGAAGGCCCATTGGCTCAGGCGGTTGTGGATCCAGAGCAGGATCAAGTCGTCGGAGCGAAGCCCCCAGACGTCGAGGTCGGAGTGCTGGCTGGTGTTGCGGAAGTTGGTCACCAGGAGGTGTTCGAGGTCGATCCAATCGCCGCCGGCGTTGTCGAGCCTGATTTCGTGACGGCCCGCGGGCACGTCGATGGCAAAATCCTTCTGGATCTTTTTCCTCAGAACGTTGAGCGACGGGTCGCGGAGAAGGCATTTTTCGTCGACGTAGATTTCAAGGATCCCCTGCGATGTCTCGCGGGCGCGGACGACGAACGTGCCTGGTGCCGAGAAGCTAGCCTCGCACGTTGGGGAATTGCGCCACGGCCGGACCGAAGGTCTCCGAGGAAGACCGCAGGAGCAACTGCCGCACCTTTCGGTGGTGCACGTCGTCAACGTGCCAGGCACGACGCGATCGTGCCCGACTTGCTGTGTCCGAAGTCCCGCGTCGCCGGGAATCGCGCACGGAACCTGACACCGTGACGTACAGCCGTTCCTACTGACTTGCCTGCTTGCGGAACTCCGCGCGGTAGACCTGGCGGCCGCCCAGGCGCGTGCGGCGCTCGAAGTGCGTGCGGTAGTCCAGGTCGCCCTCGGCCGGCGACTCGGGGACGTCGAAGGGTCCTTCCAGATGCGTTTGGGACGAGATCACGGCCACGCCCGTGTGGAAGTATTCCTCGACGTCGGTCCAGTAGTGCAGCAGGCCGCCGGGCTGGAGCGTCCGCTCAATGTCCTGCGCGAAGCTCTCCCGCATCACGCGGCGTTTCCTGTGACGCCGCTTCCACCACGGATCGGGAAAGTAGATGTGTACGGCGGCGAGCACGCCATCGGGCAGGGTCTCGCCAAACACGAGCACGGCATCGCCGACGACCACCACCGCGTTGGTCAGCCCCCGCCGCGCCAGTCCGGACGCGGCAAACCGGGCATACCGCGGGGCGATCTCGATGCCGAGAAAATCGGTGTCGGCACGCGCCGACGCGGCGCTCCGCAAGAAAAGCCCCTTGCCCGATCCCACTTCAACCTCCAGCCGGGCCGTGCGTCCGAAGAAGGCCTCCGCGCTCCACGGGCGCGGCAGCTCTTCGACCGTCTTCAGGTGACGCGAGAGGTCCATTGCCGGGTCGATCTTGGGTAACGCGCGGCGGCCCATGGGGAAGAGGGGAGTGGAGGAGTGGAGGAGAGGGGGAGAGGGGGAGAAGGGGAACGGTGGTCAATATTCGGGGTAGTCATCGTCGTGGACGATCTCGGCATCGATCATTTGGTCCTTCGTAGAGCGTCGGGGGGCCACTCCCAGCAGATCGCTCAGCCACGGCATGAGGAGCAGCCCGGCAAGGAAGCCGCCGACGTGCGCCCACCAGGCCGCGCCGCCTTGCGGGGCGCGGCCGCCATTCAAGGCGTGGGCGGCCTCGAGCACTTGCGCGAGGAACCACACGCCGAGCACGAGCAGGGCGGGCAATTCGATGATCGTGATGAAGAAGAGCAAGAACACCAGGGTCTCGACCTTGGCGAAAGGCCACGTGATGGCGTAGGCCCCGAGGATCGTAGCCACCGCGCCGCTGGCGCCGATGACCGGGGTCGTGCTGTTCGGAGCGAAGGCCCACTGGCAGCCGCCGGCCAGCAGTCCGCCGCCGAGATAGAACAAGAGATAAGGAATCGGCCCGAGCCGGTCCTCCACGTTGTTGCCGAAGATCCAGAGGAACCACATATTGCCGAGGAGGTGCATCCAGCCGCCGTGGAGAAACATATAGGTCAAGAGGCTCAGCAGAATCTCCGACCGAGCGGGGGGCAGCCGGACTTCTTCGCGCCGCTGGAAGACCCCTTCCAGCGTGACGACTTCTTCCCCCGGAATCTCCACGGTGATGGCCCCACCGTGGAAGAGCTGTCCGATTCTCGCCGGGATGAAGCCCCGCTCAAGAACCACCGCCTGCTGCTTCTGCTCGGGCATCCGGCCAAGCCACAGGAAGGCCGCCACGTTGACGGCGATGATGCCGTACGTGACCACCGGGGTGCGCCACGTCGGATTATTGTCGCGGAAAGGGAAGAACATTGCGTCGGGAGGGCGTCAAGCGGTGCCGGCGCCGAGGTTCTTGAAAAGCTCCTCGGGGAGCGGAATGCCCATCAGAACGCCCTCGCACACCATGTTGTCGCGGACCATGCACTGGAACTCGCATGTGAGGATCATGCTGCGGACCTTCAGCAGCCGGGCCGCCACCACGAACCGCTCGCCCGGCTGGACCACGCCGCGGAAGCGAACGTCCTTCAGTCCGCCAAACCCGACCACGGGGGTGTTCATCAGCCGGTGCTTCTGGGTGTAGTAGCTGGCCAACTGGGCGGCCGCTTCGCACATGATGACGCCGGGCATCAGCGGCATGCCCGGCATGTGCCCGCGGACCCAGAACTCATTCGGCCCCAGGTCCTTGTAGCCGACGCACGCGGCGCGCCGGATGTCCTCGTAGACGATCGCCGTGAGTTGCTCCATCTCGAACCGCTGCCGGTTGTAGCGGCGGATTTCTTCGGTGTCGGCGATGACGTGGTTGAGGTCGTACTCCGACGGATCAACGATGAACGGTCGTTTGGGCACGCCTTCCTCCTTCACAACGCAACGATGGCCGGCACGCGGATTGTACCGTGGGCCCTCGCCCCGGACAATTTGGCCCGAAAAGTTCGTGGGCCGGACCTCCGCCGGGACGGTCAACGGACACAGCCGACACGCCTGGAGTAACCCGCCCATCCGAACGAAGGCCGAGTTGGATACAACGGCAGGTAGTATAACACCCAGGAGGGGATTCCCCCTTAAACCTGGAGGGCATAGAACCCCACGCCCCAACGATCGGCGTCGTCACGGAAACTCACCCCCCAACACGGCCAGATACCCCGGCCGAAATCAGGTCCGCACGAGTCTCCGCTTTGCCCGACGGGCCTTGGCGCTGGCCGGACGTTTCCCGTGGTTGGCCTTTTTGATAATGCGTTGTGGTTTAGCCATCGTAAGTTAACTCAAATGGTTTGTCGATTCCGAAACCACGATCCTATCATAAGGCTCGGGTCCCCGGGAAGGCCGGTAGGTAATTCACACCCGAACGGGGCGTTAAGGTTCCCGGCAAGAGATTTGGGCCCTTCCGTTTTCAGGTGTGGGCCGACCTTGCACCTTAGAATGGAAGCATCGAGATTTGCGTCATCCGCGGGGGTACGTTATTATCATATTCGACAGAGACAAACTTCATCGTCCTCTGGGCACCGGGGAGCGGTTGGCCGTGCGGAAGGATGCAAACGAGATGCCTGAGGCGCTGGTGAGTGCGGCAGGAATGCGGATCGTCCGATTGTTGGTGGGGACCCCGCCGCAGACGATTGCGGAGTTGATCCGCGCGACCGGCGTGACGCGCACGGCCGTATCCGAACAACTCAACGAGTTGGTGGCGGGAGGCTTCGTGGTCCGGACCATGGAGCGGCTCCCGGGGCGAGGCCGCCCGCGATACCTGTATCGCACGACGCAGGCCGCGCTGTTGCTCTTATCCGCGAGGAGCCAGCAATTCGTGGTCCCTGCCATTTGGCGGGCCATCGATCAGGCCGGTGGCCGAGAGCTGACCAAGAAGGTCCTCAAAGGGGTGGCCGGCGCGATCGTGGACCACTACCGGGGCCGCGTGACCGGGCGATCGCCCCGCGAGCGGCTCCGCCAGATTGCCGAGTTGTGGGCCGAGGAGGGGCACCTCGTCGAGTTCCGCGAGGACGAGAAGGGGCGCCTGCTGCTGCGCAAGCGGAGCTGCGGCTTCATCAGCATGTTCGAGGAGACGCGGACGATCTGCAGCGTGGACCTCGACGTGATCGCCGCCTTGGTCCAAGCGCCGATCCTCCGATCGGAGTGCCGCCACGACGGCGACCCTTGCTGCGCGTTCGAGGTGGCCGCGGCGAGCAGCCGGTAGAAGGCTGGTCGGGATGCCCACCCACTTATCATGGGGTGTTTCATCCCCACCACAACGCCACGCAAGGATTGTCCGGATTGGTTGTTGAGCGTGTTTCGGCGACTATAATGTCCGTAGTCAAGTACGTCTCCCGGCCCTTGCCCGAGATACTGCAATGCGCATCGAACTCACCCAGCGGCACAGACAAGTGGTGCGGCTTCTGAGTCTAGGGTGCACTGTCAAAGAGGCGGCCAAAATCCTCAAGATCTCGCCCAGCACCGTCGACAACCACAAGACCGCGGCCATGGCGAGGCTCGGCACCGACAAGCTCGCCTTGCTCACGCGGCTGGCCATCAAGCTGAGGGTTTCCAAGCTGAACGACCGGCTCACGCCCCGCGAGAAACGCCTGAGCGGCCGCAAGGACGACGGCTGGAACTGAGTGGCCGCCAACACTACGGCGCTTGGCTCGCGGAAAGCGGGGACTGGCTCCGTGGCGCAAATCGTTGTAGCATCACCACAAACGTTACCGCCACGGTGCCTGTCCCCTTTTGCGACTGGCGAGGTAGCGCTGTGCTACTAACCGCTGCGAATGCCCTGAAGGACCCCTGCATTCGCCGGCGGAAAGCGGTAGGACGCCAGGTCCGCGATCGGGATCCAACAGAAAGGCGCCCGCGGAGGCTGCCCGGGGTCCAGCGCCTCGGCGGCGAAGAAGTGCAGACGCACGGGGCCGTGCTCGTACGCATGCTCGACCACGGAAAGAATCGCCCCGACGCGGACTTCCAGCCCGGTTTCTTCCCGGCATTCCCGCACGGCGGCCAGCTCGGGCGATTCGGCCGGCAGGACTTTTCCCCCGGGGAACTCCCAGAGTCCGGCCAGCGGCACGCCCTCCGGTCTCTGCCCGACGAGCACGCAGCCGCCATGTCGGACTACGGCCAGGGCAATTTCGTCGGGTGAGGATAACGCCATGGGGGCCTCGCCCTGGGCTGTGATTTCCAGCAGCACCGTGGCGGGCGCATCGGCCGCTTGGGCCAGCTTCAGGTCGAGCCGTGCCCCGTAGGGGAGCAACTGGACTTCCTTGATGCGTGCGGGGGGCCCTTCCTGTTGGGCGACCGTGATCTTCGGCGTGCGGACGAAAGGGGGGCAGAACGCCAGGTGGACGGTCGCCGTCCGCTGTCCGGACCCCAGGGGAACCCGCAGCCAGCCCGCCAGTCGCTCACTGCCGTCCGGATGCCGGCTGCGGACAAACTCTTGGGTCACATCGCCGGCCGGGGGCGCGAGCAGATCGGATCGCAGGGCGTGCGGCGGAGCTGTGGACGGGCCGGCGACCGTCGCTTCGGGTCCCCGCACCGCCCGGAATCCGCCCGACAGCCAAGCCAGGCCCAGAGCCCTGCGCCACGCCCAGAGTTCCTCGCCGGCGACGATGCCCCAGAAGATCAGCAATCCGCCGGGCGGCGTGCCGCTTGGGCTCAAGGCGATCCCCCACGCCATCAGCCCCAAGGAGACGACAACATCGAAGCTGGCCGACGCACGGGTGCCACGGGCGGCTTGTCCACCCGTGCCAGAGCCGCGCGGGCGGACGAGCATTCTCGCCGCCACGCCGACGCCCGCCGACACCACGCCCACGAGCAACAGGCCCGGCCAATCGAGCGGCTGCTGGAGGGCCGCGGCCACGCGCCGGCACCACATCGTGCCGGCGCCGAGCAGCAAGACGGCCACCAGCGTGTAGGCCGGCCATCGGGCCAGGTCGGCGGCAACTCCGGCGACCCCGCTCGCGGCACACGCGATCGCGTCTCGGTGGGCTGCATCCCGGCTCATGGCTCGCCGCTCCCTGTTTCTGCTGGGCAGTTCGTCCCGAGACTTCCGAAGTCTCCAAGACTTCGGAAGTCTGCCGCACCTTTCTCCGGGACGGCCAGGAAAGGCCGTCCTACGAACTCAAACGCCGGGGCAAATGGATAGTGAACGCCGTGCCCCCGCCGGGCCGGCCATCGACTTCGATTCGGCCGCCGTGGCTCGTCACGATTCGCCAGCTCTTCGACAAGCCCATTCCGAGTCCGCGCCCGGCCTGGCGGGCCGAGAAGAACGGCTCGAAGATGTGGCGCCGGTGTTCCGGGGCGATTCCCGGCCCGTTGTCCGTCACGCGAATGGCAGCCCAGGCGTCGTCGGCCTCCAACCCGACCTCGACGTGCCCGCCGTGACCGATCGCTTCCAACGCGTTCCGCACCAGCGCGTACACGGCGACGCTGAGTTGGACGGGATCGGCCTCCACGCTCAACGGCCCGGTAGGACCGGTGCGAACGATCGAGCCGGCACGCTCGGCTGCCTGGGGAGCCAACTCCGCCAGCACGGCGTCGACCAGGGATACCATGTCGATGGTCTCCGGCTCGAGTTGGGGCGGTCGGGCGAACAGGCGGAGGTCGGCGATCATTTCGTGGGCCCGTTTCACCTGGGCGACGATGATCGCCGCCTCCCGGCGCCGTTCCGGATTCGTCTCATCCTTGAGAAACAATTGGGCCCGGCCGGCGATGATGGCCAGGGGGTTGTTGATCTCGTGACCGGCCCCGGCCGCCAACTCGGCCATGGCGTCGAGTTTCTCCTGCTCCAGCGTCTCGCGGAATCGGCGCTCGAGTTGTTCGAGCCGGGCCAGGCGCGCGGCAAGCGCCGGCAAGGACGCCGACAGGCCGGCAATCGCGGCGGCCCACCCCCGCGCCGCCTGCTGGGCGTATCCTCGGGCAGCGGCCACTTGGCTTTCCATTCCCGGGATAAGCCGCTCGCCGGCCAGGATCGCCGCCGCCCGGGCAACCGAATCTGCCGTGTTGCCGGACTGCGAGGCAAGCCACCGGGAGAACTCCTCGGGCAGCGTCTCGGCGCCGTGGGCGACCGATCGGGCAAACCACGCCCGGCCGTTGTGGAGCAGCCCGCCCAACCGCGCCGACTCGCGCTCAGCGGCCGACGCCTGCGATGCAAGGTGCGCGGCCAGGTGCCCGGCCGCAAGGCTTTCGGACGCCAGATCGACGAACCGTTCCGCGTCCGCATCGGCCAGCGCGGAGGGACACTGCAATTCCCTCGGCCACTGAAGAACCGCGGTCGCATGATCGGCCAGCCATTGGGCGGCGTCCGAGACGCTCGAAGGTTGGAACCCGCCCCGCCCCACGGCTGAAACGACGGTCCACAACAACCACGGGGGATCGGCTGCCAAGCCGTCGGCCAGTGCCCCGGCCACCCCTGCACGGTTCTCGGCCAGGAGCAGGTCGGCCAAGAGACGTGCCGAGCAGTCGGCCATGGGCAAGACCCAACGGCCCGGCCCACTCGCAATGGCGGGTAACTGGCGCATGACGGCGTCCGAAGCGAGCAACGCTAGCAGTGCTAGAACCGACAGCGGCTGCTGCTCCATGGAGTCGTAGGTCAGGCATTCCAGCCTGACCGTTCGGCCGTCAGGCTGGAAAGCCTGACCTACGCGAGCGAGCGTCCCACGGAGCAGCTAGCCGGCAATCACGGGCTCCATGTCGAGCAACTGGCACATGCGGGCGACCAGCCGCTCGATCTCGAACGGCTTGTGCATGAAGTCATCGGCGCCGGCCGCTCTCAGCTCGCCTACCCGGTCTTCCTCGACCATGCCGGAGATACAAATGATCTTCACGTCGTTCATCGTCTTGTCGCTGCGGACCCGCTGGCAAACCTCCTTGCCGTTGATGTCCGGCAGCATGACGTCCAGAACGATGAGGTCGGGACGGTATTCCTTGACCATCATTCCGGCATCGAAGCCGTTGTTGACGGTGCGGACCTCAAACCGCCCGTCACGCTCCAGCACATCGGAGATCAACTCCACGAGTTCTTCGTCATCGTCGACGATCAGCACCTTGCGTTTGCCGCTTTCGAGGGCATCGGTCGGAATGCCGTTGTCCCGCATGAAGACGAAGAGTTGGTCGCGGGGGATCCGACGAAAGCGACTGCCCGGTACCCGGAATCCTTTGAGTTGGCCAGAGTCGAAGCAACGAATGATCGTCTGCTGGCTGACCTTGCAGATCTTGGCTGCCTCTCCGGTCGTGAACACAGTCTTCGTTGCCATGAGTAGTTTGATCCCTCTTCCTAGCCACCGGTGATAGCCAGGCTCAGCGAAATCCTCGATGGCAAACGTCGGCCTATTCGCCCGAGGATTTCTGGTCCTCCGTGTTAAAGTCCCCGGCAGGTAGCCCTGTATTCGCAGATGCCCATAGACTCTGCAACTCACGACACTGCATACAGATAGCAGGCTCCTCCGGACCTGCCGACATTACCGAATTTGCCAGTGCCGACAATTATAACCAGCTTTCCGCGCGTGTCAATACTGGTAATAACTTTTTAACTCATTGCTGACAAAGGACTTACGAACGGAAAAACGCTTCCGAGTGGTTCTTTGCCCCAAGCGTACCGGCAAAGACGGTCGAGGTCCCACGTCGAGACCGCGTAGACGGCGTAGGGTGCGTGCTCTGCACGCACTCTACTCGTTCACGCCAGACGGCCCAGCCCTCGTCATTGTCCGGTCCGCCGGAGCATCGCGCTTCGACCCGGATTGCGCACAGTCGGTAACACCGGCATCCTGCCTGAGTTCCGCAAGCGGTAGACTAACCCTCGCTTCGCACTCGCGACTTCCCCTCCAGGTGGACGAGCAAGACCGCGATATCGGCAGGGGTGATTCCACTAACCCTGTCCGCTTGTGCCAAGTCCGTAGGGCGAACCCTGGCGAGTTTCTCCCGGGCCTCGGCGCGGAGATGGCGGACCAGGGCGAAATCGAACCCCTCGGGAATCCGTCGCTGGAGGAGTCGGTTCCGCCGCTGGATGGCGATCTGTTCGCGGGCCAGGTAGCCGGAATACTTGGCGTCGTAGGCGATCTGTTCGGCGACCTCCTGCGGCACGGCGGCAAGCTGCGGGAGTCGCTCCACGAGATCCTCCCATCGGGTTTGCGGGCGGAGGAGGAGTGCGGCTAAGCGGATGTCGCCCGAGCGGCTTGCCTGCAAGAGCCCGATGACCCGGGCTATCTCGCTCTCCTTCTCTTCCAGCCTTTTCCAGCGTGCGTGGTCGACCAGGCCGAGCGCGCGGCCGATGGGGGTCAGCCGCCGGTCGGCGTTGTCGTGTCGCAGGTGCAGGCGGTGCTCGGCCCGGCTGGTGAACATGCGATACGGCTCGTCGACGCCTCGGGTCACCAGGTCGTCGATCATGACGCCGAGGTAGGCTTGGTCGCGTTGCAGGACGAGCGGTTCGCGGCCCTGCGAGGCCAGGGCGGCGTTGGCGCCGGCGACGAGGCCCTGCCCCGCGGCCTCTTCGTAGCCGGTGGTTCCGTTGATTTGTCCGGCCAGATAGAGCCCGGCGACCTGCTTCGTCTCCAGCGACGGCCTCAACTGGTCGGAAGGCACGTAGTCGTACTCGATGGCGTAGCCATAGCGGATGATTTCCGCCTTCTGGAGCCCGGCAATGCCGTGGACCATCGCCTCCTGCACATCGCGCGGCAGGCTGGTGGCCAGGCCGTTGACGTACACTTCGTGGGTGCTGCGGCCCTCCGGCTCCAGGAACAACTGGTGGCGATCCTTGTCGGCGAAACGGACGATCTTGGTCTCGATCGACGGGCAATAGCGAGGCCCCACCGATTGGATCTGGCCGGTATACATCGGAGCGCGGTGCAGATTGGCGTGGATCAGCTCGTGGACCTGCGGGTTGGTGTGGGTGATCCAACAGGGCTCCTGTTCCACGTCGAGCCGCCCGGTGAGAAACGAGAAGGGCTGCGGCCGCTCGTCGCCGGGCTGCAATTCGAGCCCCGAGAAGTCGATCGAGCGTCCGTCAAGCCGCGGCGAGGTGCCCGTTTTAAATCGCGCGAGCCGGAAGCCGAGACGCAGGAGGGCCTCGCTCAGCCCCGACGTGGTCCCCTCGCCGGCCCTGCCGCCGGGCAGGGTCTGCGGGCCGTAGTGCAGCACGCCGCGGAGGAATGTCCCGGCACAGAGGACGACGGCCCGGCCGCGATAGATCGCATCGCTTTGGACTCGCACGCCTGTGACGCGGAGAGGGAGAAGGGGAAGTAAAGGAGTGGAGGAGTAGAGGAGAGGGGGAGAGAGGGAGAGGGGGAGACCCGGCGAGTCGGACTTCTCCTCCACTCCTCCACTCCTCCATTCCTCCACTCCTCCGTTCCCCCGCTCCTCATCTCTTCCCTCCCGCTCCACGAGCAGGTGATCGACGGTCTCTTGGCGGAGCGAAAGGCCGGGCTGCTCTTCGCAGATCTGCTTGACCCGGGCCTGGTAGGCCCTTCGGTCGGCCTGGGCCCTGGGGCCGTGCATGGCCGGCCCCTTGCGGCGGTTGAGCATCCGGAACTGGATCCCGGTGGCGTCGATGGCCCGGCCCATGGCCCCGCCCAGGGCGTCGATCTCGCGGACGATCTGCCCCTTGGCCACGCCGCCGATGGCCGGATTGCAGCTCATCTGCGCGATGGTGTCGAGGTTCGTGGTCAGGAGAGCCGTTTTTGCCCCCATCCGGGCAGCCGCCAAGGCGGCCTCCACCCCGGCGTGGCCGGCGCCCACGACGATCACGTCGAACTCGTGCGATGAAGTGCTCACGTGTCTCATGTTAGGAGGGAAACAGGCGCAGGGGTAGGGCACGTGCTCTGCACCCGCGTGCTGAGCGCGGCCCCTGTCGGCGGGTGCCCGCCCGCGCGCGCAGAGAACGCGCCCCAGGGAGTTCGGCCATTGTGTGCGCGACCCGTACTCGCGGGGATGTTTCTCTTGACGTGTACGCTTGACATTGCCCCCTCCAAAGTGCTAGTTTGGTGTTTGTTTCCGAAAGGTGTTGCGGGCGGTCGTCGCCCCGCCATCGCTTGCCCGAGTTCTCGGATCGGAAAAATCGGTCCTTCGGTCGGATCAGAAGGAGTCTATTCGGAAGATCCTTTCGTGCTCCATAACCGGCGTTGGAGGATTTCTCGTGAGAAGGTCTTATCGAGGCGGGTTTACCCTGGTGGAACTGTTGGTGGTGATTGCGATCATCGGCATTTTAATCGCTCTGTTGTTGCCCGCGGTCCAAGCCGCGCGGGAAGCGGCGCGTCGCTCCCAGTGCTCGAACAATTTGAAACAACTGGGACTGGGCCTGCACAATTACGAAAGCACGTACAAGTGCTTCCCGACCGGATCGGGAGGGCCGTATCTCGTCAGCATTGGGAGAGTGCCCGAGTTCAGCGGTCTTATCGCCGTGCTGCCTTACATCGAGCAGAAGCAGCTCTACGACCTTTGGAGGGCGAGCACGTACCCTGTCTCCTGGGCCAACGTCCCCCAGTGCAACACCCAGATCGGCACGCTCCTGTGCCCGTCCGATGGAGTCCCGTTGAACGTCAACGCCCCGGGCGTCGCTCAGAAGAACTACTTCTTCTGCTACGGGACGACGATCCAAGGGAACTACGACCAGCCCACCACGGGCATCTTCTACGTCCATTCCTACCGGCCAATCGCCGACATCCAGGACGGCACGAGCAACACGATCGCCATGAGCGAGCGGGCGGCGAAGACGACTCCGCAGCGGCTGATCGGGAACTTCTGCTACACCTGCTCCTTCGATCCGGTCACGTGCCTCACCTATGTCAGTGGGGCCGAGTACTCCGCCGCCGCCAGTTTGAGCAGTTGGAGCGCGGGGTCGATATGGGCCTTCGGTCACCCGCACTGGAACGCCTTCACGACGGTCCTGCCGCCTAACGGGCCAGGCTGCGCCAACGGCGCCGACAACATGAGCAATTACTCGGGGATCTTCACCGCCACCAGCCAGCATCCCGGCGGGGTGCAGGGGCTGATGGCCGACGCCTCCGTGCGGTTCTTCAGCCAAACCATCGACGCCCAGGGGGGCGCCTCCGGGTTCGGCGTGTGGGGCGCGCTGGGGACCCGCAATGGCGGTGAATCGGTCTCGAACTATTGACGGAGTGCAAAGGGAGGAAGGCCCAATGACTCGACGGACGCTCACCCCACTCTGCGCCGTGAACTGCCTCGTGGTGCTGGCGACCGGTTGCGGTCGCTCGGGCGCGAGACTCTGTCCGGCGACGGGCACCGTGACGTATCAAGGCAAGGCGGTCGAAGGGGCCGCCGTCGGTTTCCGCTCGGAGGAAACCCGTTCGATCGCCACCGGCATGACCGATTCCCAGGGGCGCTTCAAGCTCTCGACGTATCCGGTGGGAGAGGGCGTCCGGCCGGGGAAATACAAGGCGACGGTCTCCAAGTTCACTTCGCCACCGGGCACCGGCGGAGGCCCCGTTTCCATGGACGAAGCGGTTAAGATGGCGAAGGCGGCGCGACCGGCCGCCAAAGGGCCGGAGAACCAGCTCCCTGCGAAGTACGCCGATCCGACCACGTCGTCGCTGGAATATACCGTTTCCCCCAGTGGGCCGAACGATTTCAAGATTGACCTTTCCAACTGATCGAAGCGAAAGGCCGATCGAAGTTGTAGGACGGACGGAGCGAAGCGACGCCCGCCGAAGGTGTCGAGGATGTTCCGGCGGGCCTCGCCGCGCTCGGTCCGCCCTACTTGACTCGACGACGAATCCCCGGCCCCCAATCCCCAATCCCTACTTGACTTCGTCGAGTTTCACCGGGCGGCGCTGTTCGGCCGAGACCATGGCGGCCTCCAGGACCCGTTGCGTCTGGTAGGCGTCGGCGAAGTCGGGGATCGGCACGGTGGGTTGCTCGCCGGCGAGGACCTTGAGGATGTCGAATGCCTGGTTGGTGAAGCCGTGCTCGTAGCCGATGATGTGGGCATCGGGCCACCAATTGGCCACGTAGGGGTGGTCGCCGCCGTGCGTACACATGATCGTGGTCCATCCCTGCACGGCGCGGGGCAGCGTGGCATCGTAGAGCTGGAGTTCGTTCATCCGCTCGAAGTCGAACTTCAACGAGCCCTTGGTGCCGTTGATCTCGAACTGGTTGCGGTTCTGGTTTCCGGTGGCCTGGCGTGCGGCCTCGTAGCTGGCGACAGCGCCTCCGGAGAACCGGGCGAGGAAGAGCACGGCGTCGTCCACCGTGACGTCGCCCATCTCTGCCGAGCCCTTGCCGGCGCCGAGCGTCTCGCCGCTTGTGCCTGTGAGCTTCTTCCGCTTCTTGACGAACGTCTCGGCAATCGCCCCCACGACCTCGGTGATCTCCTCGCCGGTGACGAATCGTGTCATGTCGACGATGTGGGCATTCAGGTCGCCGTGGGCCCCCGAGCCGGCCAGCTTCTTGTCGAACCGCCACAGCAGGGGCACGCTCTCCGGGGCCCAGTCCTGGAGATAACTCGCCCTCACATGCCGTATCTGCCCGATCTTGCCCGCTTTAACAAGCTGGTGGGCCAGCGCCACCGCGGGGCAGCGACGGTAGTTGAACCACACGAAGGTCTTCACGTTGGCCTTCTTGGCGGCCTCGACCATTTCCCGGGCGTCGGCCAGGGTGCCGGCGATCGGTTTTTCGCAGGACACGGGCTTGCCGGCGGCGATGGCGGCCTTCGCCACCGGGGCGTGCATGTAGTTGGGAGTCACCACGTCGACCAGTCCGATCTCCGGCGACTTCACCAGCGCCTCCCAGTTGGTCGAAGCATTCTTCCAGCCCCAGTTCTGGGCGAACACCGGGGGATTCTCTTCCGGCTGACCGAACACCGTGTGCATGACGGGCACCAACGGCGGTTTGAAGAACTTCGCCACCTGGCCCCAGGCATTGGAATGCGACCGGCCCATGAACCCTTGCCCGATCAGGGCCACGTTGATCGTTTTCATCGGTAACTCCTTGGAAGCTCTCGGGACAACCAACTTGATCGAGGGCGTTTATAGACCGATTCGACCTCGTCTGCAAGAGGCCGCTCCCGGGCATTTTCACTCTCGCCTGGAACTCCCCGGCAAAAACGGCTACCATAGGGAAGGTGTCGCGGGAGGTGGGTGCGAGGGCGGCGGCGGTTGCAGTTCTAGCGGGGGGGCCGCTGGGCTGGCCCGGGCCTCTTGAACGATCCAGCGGAGGAAACAAGGAGATCGCAGATGATCGGTGCGCTTCGTCACAGCCGGCTGATGTGGTTGGGAATCGGGTTGCTGGCGGGAGTCGTGATCGGGAGTCTCTGTCCGAGTACGCCGCTGCACGCCGTGGCGACCGACCGATCCGAGAACATCCTCATGGCGACCGGCTTCGTCGACGAGCAGATCGAAGCCGTGTTCTTCCTCGACTCGCTGACCGGCCTGTTGCGTGCGGCGGTCCCTTCGCTGCAGCGGGCGTCGGAGTACCAGGCGATGTGGGAGGCGAACGTGGGGGCCGACATGATGACCGCGATCCAGACGGTCAACACCGCGGCTGCCCGAATGAGTGGAGGAAAAGGCGGTGTTGCCCGGGCGGTCATCCAGCCGCCGCAAACGCCCCGCTTCGTGATGGTTACCGGACTTATGGATCTTCGCCAGGGCTCCGCCAGGATGCGGCCCAGTCGATGCGTGGTCCATGTGGCGGAGGCCAATACGGGGATCGTCATGACCTACGTTCTCCCCTGGTCGACCCAAATGCACAATTCCAATCAGCCGCTCCGGCTGCCCATGTCGCTCTGGGCCGCCCAGCAGTTCAGCACGGCCGTGATTCGGCCCCAGGAGTAGAACGGCCGTAGGACGGGTTTCCCAACCCGTCCGTGCTGCGCGACCGGCTGGAAAAGCGATCCCCAAGGGCTCCGGACGGGTTGAAAACCCGTCCTCCAGGAATTCAACGACGTGGACATCACCATCAACGGCGAGCGGCGCCAGGTGACGGAGGCGACCACGATCGCCCAGTTGCTCCAGTGCCTGGGACTGGCCGACAAGCACGTGGCCGTGGAGGTCAACCAGCGCGTGATCCCCCGCGCCCGCCACGCCGAGCACCGCTTGCAGGCCGGCGACACGCTGGAAATCGTCACCCTGGTCGGAGGAGGATGAGATCATGGCGACAACCGCGAAGGACGGCGACCGGCTGCGCATCGGGTCCCATACGTTTTCCAGCCGGCTTATCGTCGGGACCGGCAAGTACGCCAGCTACGAGCTGATGCGCGAGGCCCTCGACCTGTCGGGAGCGGAGTGCATCACGGTGGCCGTGCGCCGCGAGCGGCTCATCGACGCCTCCGGCAAGAACCTGCTTGAGTTCATCGACACCTCCCGATACACGATCCTGCCCAATACCGCGGGATGTTTCTCCGCCGACGATGCCGTGCGCGTCGCCCGGCTGGGGAGGGAAATCCTCTCGCAAATGGGCAACCCCGGCGCCGATTGGGTCAAGCTGGAGGTGCTCGGGGACACCAAGACGCTCCTCCCCGACCCGGTGGCCACGCTCGAAGCGACCCGGGCCCTGGTGGCCGGCGGCTTTCAAGTGCTGGTCTACACGAGCGACGACCCGGTCGTCGCCAAACGGCTCAAAGAGGCCGGCGCCACCAGCGTGATGCCGGCCGGCAGTCCGATCGGCTCCGGCCAGGGGGTGCTCAATCCCAACGCGATCCGCATCTGCCTGGAGTATCTCAAGGCCGGGGATCCCGACTATCCGGTGATCGTCGACGCGGGTGTCGGCACGGCCAGCGACGTGACGATCGCCATGGAGTTGGGCGTGGACGGCGTGCTCCTGAACACCGGGATCGCCCACGCCAAGGACGCGCTCCGCATGGCCCGGGCCATGCGCCTGGCTGCCGAAGCGGGCCACCTGGCCTACCTTTCCGGCCGCATTCCGAAGAGACTTTATGCGACCGCCTCCAGCCCGCTGGAAGGCACGATCGGCGGAAGGGAAATGAATCGGGAATAGCGAATACGGAATACAGAATGCAGAATAGACATGGGCGAGTGTCCGAAGCGGATTCGTGATGACTTGGGGTGGCATGCCGAACGTTTGGGGAGCGTTCATTCTGCGTTCCGTATTGCTTATTCAGTATTCCGTATTCAGTGCGGCTCGCGCGACGCGGCAACGGCGATTGCGGTTGAGACCCATTCTCTCCGGTCCCGGCGGGCCTCACTGCGTTCGGTCCGCCCTACGCGGCTGCCGGCTCACGGCGGAACCAGAAGGGTCCAGGGGTAGGCGGGGATGTTCCGCAGGAGGCCGAACAGGAGGCCCACCACCGCCAGTGCGATGAGCAGCCGCGGGTTGCCGAAGAGGGAGTGGTTCAGGCCGCGGCCGCGGGCCAATCGTAGGCCCTCGGCGACTGCCGCACAAGCCGCCAACGGCAGCACGGCCACCCAAAAGGCGTTGTCGTGCAAGGCCGAGAGCAATCGACCATGGAGCAACTCGTGGGTGGCCCGTGTCGCCCCGCAGCCCGGGCAGTAAAGGCCCGTGAAGGCGTGGAACGTGCAGACCCAAAGCCGCACGTGGCTTGGATCGAACCGCCAAAGCAGATAAACGGCCGCGCTCAAGGCCAGTCCCAGCAGCGCCAACGAAGTCGGCGACAGGCGACCGGCCGCCTCGCCACCGCCTGCACTTCCGGGTCGAGGGCCGGTGTCTTCAGCGACCAAACAGCGTTGCGCGATTGCGGGAGAGATCGGAGACTCCGAGCACATCGGAGACTCCGAGCCGGGCCGTGTCGGCCCGGCTTGAATTCCGGAATCCTTCCTTCGCAGCGCACCCCCGGGCCGGCACGGCCCGGCTCGGAAGTCCGTGAATCGTGCGAGTCCGTTGACTAAAGGGTCCCGCTGCTGCACAGTTCACCCGCGAAAGGCCGTTCTCACGTGCCCGTCCTGCAAGACGATGAGGGCCCAGAGACCGAAAGGAAATCCCAGCACACAGCACGGCGAGATACAGGGGATCATGGCGATCACGGCCGACGCCGTGGCAAAACCATAACTCTCCAGACGCTTCATTCGGATTGCGCCCAAGATCACCAAGAGCCACAAGATGCAGTCGATGAGGTGAACAACGCCCCCCGTGACCCCAGCGAAGAGAGGTTCGAACGGATCGCCCCCTCCGCCCCCCTGCATCGCTCCCGGGTTGAGGCTGAGAACCGCCAGGAGGCCGAGCAAGACAATCGCGTGCAAGGCCACCGCCACCGACCCAACGACGATCAGCCCCGTGGCCGGGCCGGCCAGGCGGCTGGCGGCGTAGGCCTGCACGTCGGAGAGCGGCACCGCGGACGGCCCCTGGAACGCATACCCGGACGGCGAGCGGTACGGGTTCTCCGCCGGGCCCGAGAAGCCCGGCGGCGTCTCCGACCCGGGCGCCGACGGCGCGGCCGCCACGCCCTGCGGCTGCGGAACCACCACGATGGCGCCGCACTCGGGACACCTGGCCTGCTTCCCTACGCTGTCGTCGGGCGTTCGGAGGGTTCTCTGACAGCCGGTGCAACGGAATTCAATCGGCATAGTCCGATGCCTCCCAAGCGGCCGTCCAGGAAATACTCCGGGATTTCGTTGGTAAGTCCCCTCACCCCCTGCCCCTCTCCCGTCTAACGGGAGAGGGGAGCAATTCTTGGACGGCCGCTAAGCGAGGAAGAGACCGCGAAGGGGCTTCAGGATCGCTACCAAAGGTATTCGTCAGCGGGTCCAGAATATCAGAATCCGGTTCGAGAAGACAGTGCCGGCCCACGCTTCAGTCGATGATCTTGGTGAGCGGGTACTCGACGATTCCGCGGGCCCCGGCCTCCTTCAGCCGCGGAATGATGTGGCGCACGATCGACTCGTCGATGATCGTGTTCACGTCCACCCAGCCCTTGTCGGCCAGATCGGAAATGGTCGGATTCTGAAGGGCCGGCAAGAGGGCCAGGACCCTCTGGAGGTCCTCGCGGGGAACGTTCATCATCAGGCCCACCTTGTCCTCGGCGGCCATGGCCCCGCGGAGCATCAGGGCAATGTCGTCGATCTTCTGCCGCTTCCAGGGCTCGGCGTAGGCCTGGCGATTCGCGATCAGCCGCGTCGTGCTCTGGATCACCTCGTCGACGATCCGCAGATGGTTCGCCCGAAGGGAGCTGCCCGTCTCCGTGACCTCCACGATCGCGTCGGCCAGCTTGGGCGGTTTGACTTCCGTGGCCCCCCAACTGAACTCCACCTTGGCCGTGACGCCGTGCTTGCGGAGATAGCGGGTTGTGAGGCCCACCGCTTCCGTGGCGATCCGTTTCCCTTCGAGGTCGGCGACGCTCTTGACCGGCGAATCCTCGGGCACGCACAGCACCCAACGCACCGGGCGGCGGCTCACTTTGGAGAACACCAACTCAGCCACCTCGTACACCTCGGCCCCCGTTTCCAGGATCCAATCGTAGCCGGTCAATCCGGCATCCAGCGCGCCGTCTTCCACGTAGCGGGGCATCTCTTGGGCACGGATGAGGAGGCATTCAATCTCCTCGTCGTCGATCGAGGGGTAGTAGCTCCGCGAACTGAAGGAAATCTTGTATCCGGCGCGGCGGAACAAGTCGGCCGTCGCCTCCTGAAGACTCCCGGCGGGAATGCCCAGTTTCAGCACGTCAACCATGGAAATGTGTCACCTCGGAAGTACGCCGGACAAGTCCGGCGGCTAAACGAGAACCGCCCCGGAAACCGCCCCTACTGCCCTCTGCCTACTACCCTCCGCCTACTGCGTACTGCCTACTTCCTCCCATAGACCTCGTCGGGGTCGAAGACCCGCTGGCCGACTGTTTTCAGTCCCTCGGGGGTCACTTGGCGGTAGAAGCAACTCTTGTAGCCCGCGTGGCAGGCGGCGCCGCCGATCTGGTGTACGCGGAGCAAAATGGTGTCGGCGTCGCAGTCGATGTAGATCGCCCGGACCTCCTGCACGTGGCCGCTTTCCTCCCCTTTGCGCCAAAGCTTCTTGCGGCTGCGGCTGAAATAGACCGCCCGGCCGGTAGCCAAGGTCTCGGCATAACTCTCGGGGCTCATGTAGGCCACCATCAGGACTTCGCCGGTTTCGGCATCCTGGGCGATGGCCGGCAGGAGGCCATCGCCTTTCGAGAAGTCGGGTCCGCTCTCGGGAAGGGGCTGCATAGGAGACATAATACTTTTCGCACGCGTACGGCCGCTAGGGCACCGGCACCGACACCGGATTCCAGCAACCGGTTCGCCACTCCGGTGAATCCCTCAGCATAACTAGGCTGCCAGCCGGCGACCAGAGCCTCTGGTCGTCTCTCCCTCCGGGAGAGGGTTAGGGTGAGGGGTATAGGATTGGTTCTTTGCCGTTTTGCGTTTTCGCCGGTTCCCCCTCACCGCAACCCTCTCCCAGTGGGGGAGGGAGTTTTCTCGGAACGTTCGCCCCAGGTATCACCACAAGCACAAACCTCCACTGTGCAAACAAGTTGCAGCGACCCTAACATGGAACCCGAAATTCACTAACGGCGCAAGCGGCGCGACCAGCGGTCGCGGCTTTATGGCCTTGGGAACCTGCTCGCTGCGCGAAAGGACCCCCCTTTGGAACGCTCGCTGAGTGCGCTTCTGCCGGTCCGCAACGTCGAATCGACGTTGCGGCGGACGGTCCTGGGGATGCTCGACATCCTTCCCGAACTGACCAGCCGTTTCGATCTGGTCGTGATCGACGACTGCTCGAGCGATGCCACGATCGAGGTGGCCGACGAGTTGGCGGCCCACTATCCCCAGTTGCTGACCGTGCGGCATCCGGTTCCCCAAGGGCGCGCGGCGGCCATCCGGACCGGTCTGGACCTGGGGCACGGCGAGGTCGTGTTCTTCGCAGACGACGACTGCCAGTTGCCTTTGGACCAGGTCCATCGACTCTGGTCGGACCTTGGCGAGCATGGACTGGTGCTGGGATGTCCCAGGGACCAGGCTTCCCACCTAATGGGGGCTGGGTCAGTTGCGTGTCCTGGAGGCGGCTATCAGATGGGCTACCGCCGCGTGTTTCGCCGGGTCGCCGACGCCTTGGGCGACCAGCGCACGCTGACCGCGAAGCTGCTGAGTTGCGGCCTCTCGTGGCACGAAGTGCGACTCAGCGGCCTGCGGCACCGGAGTCTCGGCCCGTGGACCACGGCTCTTGCAGACGCCGCCACTGGCGACGCGAGACCCGCCGATCGCTCCGTGCGCACCGATCGGCCGGAAAATGTTCCCGGCAGGGCGCGGCAGCCCAACTACCTCGCCCGGCTCCAGCAAACGGCAGCCGACGAGTAATTCAAGACTTCCGAAGTCTCGAAGACTTCGGAAGTCTGCGGTTGCCCCATCGCCCGACCCCCGCTTGGCGGGATCATTCTCCGCGCCCGCGTCCTCGGGCATGGCAAGAAAAACTGCGATAAATGTGGTCTCCTCTTGTTTCCGGCGACAAAGTAATTACAATTAGGTCGTCGATGAACTGCCCCATCCGCGAGAGAGGCATCGCGCGGGGCAGTTGGAAACTGGGCCAGCTCAACCAGGGCATCGATCAGGGAACAGAAAGTAGAAGGGGCGATCGCTTTCGCCGCGGTAGGTCTGGTCTTCTCCCGCAGCTAAGCTGAGCGCGGCGTTGTTGTTCGAGCACGTCTTTGGAACTGCGCATCAAGCGCGCGCTGCGGTCGATCGCCAGCGGCTCGCAAGCGGGCCCAATCGCGGACCCGGGCGGCCAAGCGTGTCGAGGCAAGTCCTCTCGTCGGCGGAAGCGAGCCCTCTGCGCTTAAGTGATTATCGACACATTATTTCCGTCATTGGTTCCTTGCTCCACGCAAGCGAAGGGCAACAGAGGAGGCACAGAGGATGAGTCTGGCAGAACTGAGTGTCCCCGACGCCGGGGTCACCGAGGAGGAGCCGATCAAGATGCCCATGAATGATCGGCCTCTCCACCGGCTGGCGGAAATCCGCCGCCGCCAAGGCATCACCCGCCGCACCATCGCGCGGCGGCTGAACACCGATATCGGCACGATCAAGTCGCAGGAAGAGCCCGGTGCCGATTTACCGCTCAGCATCCTCTACGCATGGCAAGAGGTGCTGGACGTCCCCGTTTCCGAGCTTCTGGTGGACACGGAGGAGCCGCTGTCGACCCCCGTGCTGAAGCGGGCCCAACTGGTCCGGATCATGAAGACCGCCGCCGCGATCCGTGAGCGCAGCCAGCAGTCCTCGATCCGTCGCATGGCCGAAATGATGGTCGAGCAGCTCTGCGAGATCATGCCGGAGTTGACCGGAGTGAGTCCGTGGCACGCCGTCGGCCGCCGTCGCACGCAAGATGAACTTGGCCAGGCGGCGATCCGCCGCATTTCGGTCGACCTGTTCCAAGAGATGCAGGACTAGCCCGCCGCGCGACTCGGTTTCCGCTTTCCGGCCTCGCTCACCAAAGCGAGGCCCTTTTCGTTTCCCGACAATCTCTCCGGCCGGCTTGACCCGCCGCCATCGCCGGGACACGATGGAGGCTATTGGCCATCAGTCATCAGCCATCAGCCATCAGTCATCAGCTTCCAGCAGTCAGCCAGGCAACCCAAGCCATCGAGTCCCGGTGCCTGTCTATACGTCCCCGCTCTTGGCTGACTGCTGAAAGCTGGCTCATCCGCCGGAAGGATACGCGTCTCAACGTGTGCGGAGCCGAGGCCTCGTGAAGGGGGAGTATAATGCCTCTTCTCTGTTCCGACCTTTCGCAACTGGGCCGCGGAAACCGGACAGAACCGGAATTGGCTCCCAGGATCCAGGATCGACAGCCACGTGCGGGACAGAGAAGAGGCATTCTACTTGCGTCACCACTCTCCCCGCGTATCCTTCCGTCGGATGAGCCTGAAAGCTGACTGCTGAAAGCTGACTGCTGAAAGCTGATAGCTGACTGCTGGCCGCTGAAAGCGGATAGCTTCTTTCGGAATTCGGAGCCCTCCATGTCCCTTGAACGAAGCGACGTTGCCGGCATCTTCCAGAAGCGTTTCCAGCGTGCGCCGCGGTGGACGGTGCGAGCCCCGGGCCGAGTCAATCTGATCGGCGAGCACACCGACTACAACGACGGATTCGTCCTGCCGCTGGCGATCGACCGCGCGATCTGGATCGCCCTGGAACCCTGCTCGGACGGCCGCGTGGCGGTCTACTCCGCCGACTTCGACCAGTCGGGCGAGTTCGCCCCGGAGCAGCTCAAGCACGAGCAGGCCGGGTGGATCGAGTATGTCAAGGGAGTCGCCTGGAGCCTCCGGGACGCGGGATACCCGCTCGCCGGCTGGCAGGGCGTCGTGCAGGGCGACGTGCCGCGGGGGGCGGGCCTGTCGTCCTCCGCCGCGCTGGAAGTGGCCACCGCACGCGCGTTTGCCGCCGCCTCCGGTTGGGAGTGGGAGCCGGTCAAGATGGCCAAGCTGGGCCAACGGGCGGAGAACAATTGGGTCGGCGTGAACTGCGGCATCATGGATCAGTTGATCTCGGCCACGGGCCGGGCCGGTCACGCCGTGCTGATCGACTGCCGCTCGCTGGAACTCGCGCCGGTGCCCTTTCCTCAAGGGATCTCGGTGGCCATCCTCGACACGGCCACGCGCCGCGGCCTGGTCGACTCGGAGTACAACCAGCGCCGCGCCTGCTGCGAAGCCGCGGCCAAGGCGTTCGGGGTGCGTGCCCTCCGCGACGTGGATTCGGCCCGACTCCATGGCGAGGCCGGCCGGCTCGACGAGGTGACCGAGCGTCGGGCCCGGCACGTCATCAGCGAGAACGAGCGGACCCTGGCGGCTGCCGAGGCGATGCGGCGCGGCGACGCCCCCACGCTCGGCCGGCTCATGAACGCAAGCCACGAAAGCCTGGACGGCGACTACCAGGTGTCCAGCCCGGCCCTGAACGCCATGGTGGAATCGGCCCGGGCCCACCCGGCTTGCTACGGGGCCCGAATGACCGGCGCCGGCTTCGGCGGCTGCGCCGTCGCCCTGCTCGATGCGGCCGCCGGCGACGATTTCGCCCGCCGCGTGGCCGCCGGCTACCAGGCGAAGACCGGCCACACCCCGGCCGTGTACGTCTGCCAAGCGACCAACGGGGCGGAAGTGTTCTCCGGGGGAGCGATCAGGGGCTAGGTTCCTCGCCCTGGGACGCCGCGCGCACGGATTCGATGAGCCGCACGGCCTTTTCATTCGGTGGGAACAGGTTCTCCACGGCCGGGCACCAGGCTCACGATCGCTCCCACGCCCACTTCCACGATCAGGCTCAGGGGCATGGCCCAAAGGAAACTGATGCCTTGGGTGCCGGTGATTTCCTTCCAGTAGGTGATGGTAACGACCGTGGTCAGCCCGAAGGCGGCCCCGACCAATGCGCCGAACCCCTTGGCCCAGGGCACGAACATGGCGAGAAAAAACAGTCCGGCCAGCGGCGCCGTGAGCAGGTTCACGACCTTGTAGCAGATGTCCAGCAAGTTGCCGTGGACCAGGTTCACCAGGAGACTCAGGGCAACCACCACCACGCCCACCAGGACCGAGACGAATCGCAGCGACCTGACCCGATCGGCCTCCGCGCGGCCGGGGGCGGCTGCACCGCCGGGACCTCGGCTGCGGAAACGGTCGATGAAGTCCACGGTAATCACCGAGCACGTGGAGTTGATGCCGGCCGAGAGCGCCGACATGGCGCAGGCCAAGAGGCCGGCCACCACTAGGCCGCTCAGCCCGGTGGGCAGGCCGATCACGATGAACTGCGGGAAGAGCTGGTCGGCGTCGGCCAGCGCCGTGTGCCCGTGGGGGAGCAGGCCGGGGAAGGCTTGGAAGTAAGCCAGCAGTCCGAGGCCCACCGATGCCAGGAGCAGGGCGACCATCGCGTCGGCCACCAGGGAGGTGAAGAGCACGGTCCGGGCCGCCTTGGCGTCGCGCGTGGCCAGGTAGCGCTGGATGGCGATCTGGTCCGAGGCCGACGTGCAGAAGAACCACGTGAAGGTCGCCAGCACGGCGCCGAACATGGTGATGCGGGCACTCGAATCGTAGCCGTAGACCGGCTCCGGCCAGTGTGCCGCCCAATGGCTCGGCCACCAGGCGCCGACCCCGCCCAGGCTGACCGTCACGGTCACCACGGTCACGATGGCCGCGCCGAAGAGGATCGCACTCTGGATGACGTCGGTGATGACCACGGCCCGCAGGCCGCCCATCGCCGTATAGAGCACGGTGACGAAGGCCAGCACCGCGCACACGGCAGGGGTCGCCGCCGGATTCAAGCCCAGCAGGGGAACCAGCACCTTGGTGCTCGTCGCGTACACGATCACCGACATCCACATCAGGCGCAGCGACAGGAAGAAGACCGAGCCGAGCGTGCGAACCGCCGGCCCCAGCCGCACCTCGAGGATCTCATAGGCACTGGTGACCTTCAGCCGCATGATGAACGGGATGATCCCCCAGCCGACCACGACGGCGATCAAAGGGTACGCCAGCACGGCGCTCACGTACATCGGCCCGTTCTTGATCACCTCGCCCGGCCAGGCCAGGTAGGAAATCGTGCTGATCAGCGAGGCAAACAGCGACACGCCGACGGTCAGCGGCCGCATCTTCCGGCCGCCGAGGAGGTACTCTTCCTGGGTCCCGGTCCGCTGCGAGTAGTACCAGCCGACCGACAACATGCCCAGGGCGTACACGCCGATCACGGCCATGTCCAAGAACGTCAGCCGATGGGCCGCGTGGCCGGCCGGCAGCATCTCGCCGGGGCTGGCGCCTCGAAGTCCCGGCGAAGCGGTGGGCGGATCGTCGCCGCCCAGCGCCGAGATCGGCCAAGCGGCAGCCCAGAACACCGCAAGGAATACGAAACACCGGACCGGGGGCGTCCGGAAACGAATGGTGGATCTGGCCAACAGTCCCACAGGCGTCTCCGGTCTGAACGAGGTTGCACGATCCTGGGAGTGTGCCACTACTTGACCGCTGCCGCTCCGAGGTTCATTCAGTCCAGGGAAACCGCGTCCGCGGCAGCGGTCGAGCAGTGCCACACGGCGAGGGATTCGTGCCGGAATCCTGCGACGCCATGGTACAGCAGCGCTATGCCCTCTGCAATGGCGACGTCGAGAAGTCGAGAAGAGGCGACGCTCCACGCAGGCCGTGTCCCGGAGTCACAGGCGTTGCCGGGCGCGTTGGACGATTTTGTGGATTTCGCGCTCCAGCGCGTCGGGAAACGGTTTAGGTTCGTAGGACGCGCGGAGCGACTCCATTCGCTCCAGGACGCGGCGGCGCGTGTCGGGGCGTCCTCGGGCTGCCCAAGAGTCCCAGAACAGCCGGTCGAGCACCCGTGGCATCCAGAGCTCGGCCCGAAAGTGCCGGAGCGTGTGCTCCTCGGCGATGAAGCTGCCGCCCGGACCGATGCGGTCGATCAGATCGACTGCAAGGTGTTCTTCATCGACTTCAAACCCGCGGAGGATCCGCTCGACAAACTCGATCACCTCTTCCTGGAAGACGAGCATCGAGAGGCTGGAGCCCTGGTCGACCCCGGCGATCCCGAAGTGGCCGAAGATGTCGGCGCCGGAGAGTGCGCCGAGCAGGAGCGACGTGCCGATCTCCAGCCCGGCCTGTGCGTCGACCGTCTTCGCATCAGTCAATCCCACGTTGATGTAGACCGGCAGCCCGTAGTGCCTCCCTATCTCGGCCATGGCCACGGCCATGAGCCCCTGCTCCGGCCCGGAGAAGATGAGCTGGGTGGTCCGCATGTCGAAGGCGTGGGGGATGCCGCCGAAGCAGACCGGGGTGCCGGGCCGGATGAGCTGCGTCACGCACACCCCGGCGAGAATCTCGGCGGTTTCCTGGGCCAAGGTGGCCGCCAGCGTCGCGGGGGCGCTCATCCCCATCTGGGCCATCGGACCGACGGGCACCGGAAGCGGGGCCTTGCAGGTCTCGAACAGGAGGTCGATCCCGTTGCGGGGAAACCGCAGCGGGCTGATCGGCTCGAGGAACGGGTACACCGGCGGGAACTCCGCCGTGTGGCCTCCGGTGACGGCGTCGAGCAACTCCATCACGTAGGCGGCGCTCGGGCGGTCGTGGAACCAGAACATGACCGGCTTGGTCGTGGTGCGGAGCTGGGCCGCGGCCACCTCGACGCAGCGGTAGCCTACCTCGATTTCGTGGGGATCGGCCATCGCGCCGACGATGTTGATCCGCGGGAGGACCTCCGCCAGACTCGCGGCGGCCACCACGTCGTCGAGCGAGGCGAAGCGGCGCTCGCCCGACGGCTCGATCCAGTACGCCTCGCCCGCCGTCGAGTTGTAGTTCCGCTGCCCCTGGCCGAACGCGGCCTGCCGGCTGCGGTCCCGCCCGTAGAGCGTGAATCGCTTGCCCGCCGACGCAAGGCATTCATCGACCAGGCCGGACGGGATTCGAGCGCGCCCGCCGGCGGCGTCGACGCCGGCCCCCGCCTTGGCCAGCAGCCGCAGCATTTCTTCGTGCGGGACCTCGACGCCGGTCCGCTCGAGGATGCGTCGGGCCGCCCCGTCGATCCGGGCGATCTCGTCGCCCGTGAGCAGGCTGAGTTTCATAGGGTCGTTTCCCTCGACGAGTGTTGTGAGACGCTTCAGCCTGCTAAACTACATCCCGCGGGGCAGGCTTTCCAGCCTGCCTCTGGTGAAAGAAGCGTCTCGTTCCCACGCTCTGCGTGGGAACGCAAACCTCGCCGCTCTGCGGCGCGGAGAACCCGACAGCACGGCCTAATGCGGTCAGGCCGTGCATCGGTGGCCGCAGAGCGGCCCAACGTCCGTTCCCACGCAGAGCGTGGGAACGAGAATGGAGGACACAAGCGATGAAACGAAGATGGACGCACGGCATTCTGATCGCGGCGGTTCTTCTTGCGGGCGTGGCCCTTGGGTCCCGCAGCGTGCCGGGGGATGAGACGAAACGCCATGCCGGCGGACCGGTCAAAGGCGAGATCGTTCTTGTGGAAAATGGGCGGAGCGCCTATGCGATCGTCGCCGCCAACGACGCCCCGGCGCCGGTGAAGTTCGCCGCGGAGGAATTGCAGAGGTACGTGGCCGAGATCACCGGCGCCCGCCTGCCGATCGTGGCCGATCCGGGCAACGCTTCGGCGATCTGCGTCGGGGAGAGCAAGTCGCTGGCCGCCGAGGTCGACCGGATGAAGTCGGATCTCCGCGGGCGCGGCGAAGACGGCTATTTGCTCCGCACCCAGCAGCGGCGCATCGTGCTGTTGGGCAATTCCCCGCG
>Ga0172371_10002633_pt1 | contig 28401 bp, 25 predicted proteins | sample Lak12m_FD_114543 | JGI IMG/M metagenome (GOLD analysis project Ga0172371, IMG submission 114543) | Freshwater microbial communities from Kabuno Bay, South-Kivu, Congo - kab_022012_12m | ecosystem: Environmental > Aquatic > Freshwater > Lake | place: Democratic Republic of the Congo: South-Kivu...
CGACGCCGGGGCAGGTCGTCGGCACCAGCACCTTGAAGTAGGGGTCGGTCTCGCAGGGCACGTTCGCCAGCGAGCCGTCGATGGCGGCGGCGCACATCGCGCGCGTCAGGGTGATGTCCATGCGCTTGCCGACGCCGTAGGCGCCGCCGCTCCAGCCGGTGTTGACCAGGTAGACCACGGTGCCGTGCTCGTCGAGCTTCTTGCCGAGCATGCTGGCGTAGTCGTCCGGATTGCGCGGCATGAAGGGCGCGCCGAAGAAGCGCGAGAAGGCGCTCTTGGGCTCGGTGACGCCCGTCTCGGTTCCGGCCAGCTTGCTGGTGTAGCCCATCAGGAACCACAGCATGGCCTGGTCGCGGGTCAGCTTGCTGACCGGGGGCAGCACGCCGTTGGCGTCGGCGGTCAGGAACAGGATCGTCTTGGGGTGTCCGCCGACCGAGCTCTGCTTGATGTTCGTCAGCTCGCTCAGCAGGTAGGAGCCTCGGCTGTTGGGGGTGAGCCGGTCGTCGAACAGGTCGAAGGTGCCGTCGGGATACATCAGCGCGTTCTCGATGATCGACCCGTGCTTGCGGTAGTCGGCCTCGTGGAAGCAGGCCTTGAAGATCTCCGGCTCCTTCTTCGGGTTCAGGTCGATCAGCTTCGCGTAGCAGCCGTGTTCGAAGTTGGCGACGCCGTGGTCGCCCCAGCCGTGCTCGTCGTCGCCGAGCAGGGCGCGCGACGGGTCGGCCGACAGGGTCGTCTTGCCGGTGCCCGACAGGCCCAGCAGCAGCGCGATGTCGCCCTGCTTGCCCTCGTTGGCCGAGCAGTGCAGGGGCAGGACGCCCTCGGCGGGCAGCATGTAGTTCATGACCGTGAACAGCAGCTTCTTGCAGCTGCCGCAGTAGGCCGAGCCGTAGACCACGCCGATGCGGCGGTCGAAGTCGATGGCGATGACCATCGTGGAGGTGTGCTTCAGCTTCGGATCGATGCGCAGCCGGCCCTCGTAGCGCTTCGGGTCCAGCTTGTCGTCGGGGCAGACCAGCAGCGTGAACGGCCGCTCGGCGAAGACGCTCTGGCCGATGTCCTTCGGCACGGGCCGGAACATGTTGTCGGTGAACAGGACCTGCAGCGCACGGTTGCTGATCGTGGTCACCGGCAGGGCGTAGGCGGAGTCGGCGCCGACGACGCGATCGCTGACGTGGATCCGGCCCTTGCCGAGGGTGGCCAGGGCGTCGTCGACCAGCATGTCGAAGGTCTCGGGATCGACGGGCCGGTTGTTGGCGGCGGTCCAGTCGATGTTCGCCTGGCTCTCGGGACGCTTGACCAGCAGCGTGTCCTCGGGGCTGCGACCGGTGGATTCCGGGCGGGTCCAGGTGGCCAGGGCGCCGCACTTGCTGACGACGGCTTCGCCACCCTCGACGCAGGCCTGGATCATGTCCCCGCGGGGGATGTTGCGGCGGACGTCGCCGCCGGCGAGCAGCTTCTCGATCCGGTCCTGGAAGCTCATCGTCTGGGTCTCCTTGTCCGTGGGGTCGGCCGCGGCATCGGCGGTCGGCGACCCGCGTCCTGGCTGCGACGAAGGCGCAGCCGACATGCTCGGACCGCAAAACTAACCCCGGCCCAAGCCCCCGACAAGCGGGTTTTGTTCACGACCGTTCCGGTCGTTTCTCCTCCCTCACGGCCCACAGGACGGCGGCGACGACCACGGCGAGCCCCAGCAGGACGCGCGCGTAGGGCGCCGGTTCCCCGAACACCGTCCAGGCGACGGCCACGCCCAGCGGGACCTTGAGGTTGTTGGCGGCCGCCAACGCGCCCGCCCCGACGCGCGCCGCGCCGCGGTTCCACAGGTAGAAGGCGACGCCCGAGGGCAGCAGACCCAGGTAGAGCAGCGCCCACCGGGCCCGAGGGGTGAGGGCGAGCAGGTCGGCGGGCCGCCCGGCGGCGGCCAGGGCGGCGACGGCGAACACCGTCGCGCCCAGGTACATCCAGACCAGGTTGCCGGCCTCGCTGCGCGCGGTCCCGCGCTCGGTGCGGCGCAGGCGGCGGTAGCCCAGCTGTCCGGCGGCGAAGCACAGGTTCGCGCCCTGCAGCAGGGCGATGCCGGGCCAGGACGCCTCCGGCGGCAGCGCCTGCCAGGCCACCCAGCCCGCGCCCGCCACCGACAGCAGCGCGGCCGCGAGGTGGCGCGGGTGCAGCGCCCGGCGGCCGAGGTCGTCGAGCAGCACGACGTACAGCGGCGTGAACACCGTGAACAGGGCCACGGCGTAGGCGGGCAGCCAGCGGAAGGACGCGATGTAGAGGGCGTACATCAGCCCGAACTGCACGGCGCCCAGGACGGCCAGGCGCAGGCGCACGCCGCCGCCGCCGGGGCCGCGCCGCAACCAGGGCAGGAACAGGACGAGGCAGAGCGCGAGCCGCCCCGCGGCGACGGCCAGCGGGTCGTAGCCGCCCAGCGCGGTCTTCAGCAGCCCGAAGGAGAAGGCCCAGATCGCCGAGGCCAGCAGCAGCGCGCCCACGCAGCCTCCCTTGTCGCCCCGCGTCAGGCGCCGCAGGCGGCGCCGCGGCGCCCCACCAGCAGCCACAGGAAGAAGGGGCCGCCCAGCAGCGAGGTCAGCACGCCGACCGGCAGTTCGGCCGGCGCGGCCAGCATGCGGGCCAGCACGTCGCAGGCGACCAGGAAGGCGCCGCCGGCCAGCAGGCTCATCGGCCCCAGCCAGCGGTGGTCGGGCCCGATCAGCAGGCGGCAGACGTGCGGCACCATCATCCCCACGAAGCCGATGGGGCCGCAGGCGGCCACCACGCCTCCGACCATCACCGAGGTGGTGACGAACAGGATCACGCGGTAGCGGTCCACGTCGACGCCGCGGCTGACCGCCAGCTCCTCGTCCACCGACATCAGGTTCAGCTCGCGGTGCAGCGCCAGCGCGACGAAGCCGCCGACGACCACCAGCGGCAGCAGGCGCAGGGCCTCGTCGGGGCCCACCGTGTCCAGGCGGCCCATCAGCCAGCGCAGGATGTTGAAGGACGCGGCCGCGTCGGAGGTGTAGTGGACCAGCAGGATCAGGCTCGCGAAGCTGAAGTTCACCGCCACGCCCGCCAGCAGCATGATGTTGGCCGAACAGCCCTGCCGCGCGCGGGCCAGGCCGTACACCAGCGCGACCGCCAGCAGCGCGCCCGTGAAGGCGGCCAGCGAGACGGCCGGGACCCCGAGCAGCGAGAAGGCCGCGCCCAGCCGGATCGCCAGGGTGGCGCCCAGCGCGGCGCCGCTGGAGACGCCCAGCGTGTACGGGGTGGCCAGCGCGTTGCGGAACAGCGCCTGGAAGGTCAGGCCGCCCACCGACAGCGCCGCGCCGGCCAGGAAGCCCAGCATCACCCGCGGCACGCGCAGCGACCAGAAGATGCGGGCCTCGGGCCCCGCGCCGGCGCCGCCCGCGACCTGGCGGGGGTCGATGGTCTCGAGGCCCAGCAGCGGCGCCGCGACCAGCACCACCGCGGTCACCAGCACCGTCAGGCCGAGGATCGTGATCCGCTTCACGGCCCCCCCACTTCCGGCAGGATGACGGGTTGCCCGGTCGTCGGGTGGTTCACGGTCAGGAACGCGCGGTCGAACACGCAATGCAACACCTCGCGCACCATGAACTGCTCCGGCGGGCCGCAGAACGCGGCGCGCCCGTCCTTCAGCGCGAAGATCCGGTCGGCGTCGAGCACCGCGCAATTGAGGTCGTGGGTCACCTCGACGACCGTCACGCCCTTGCGGCGGTTCACCGTGCGCAGGACGCGCCGGAAGTCGTCGCGGTGGCGCGGGTCCAGGAAGGTCGCCGGTTCGTCCAGCAGCAACAGGCGTGCGTCCTGGGCGAGGGCCGCCGCCAGGAACACCTTCTGCCGTTCACCGCCGCTGAGGGTGTCCAGGTTCCGGTCGGCCAGGGCGCCGATGCCGGTCAGGGCCAGCGCGTCCTCCACGTAGCGCTGGTCGCGCAGGCCCGGCGACGAGAAGGGGGTCAGGTGGGGGTAGCGGGCCATCAGGGCGGTCTCGCGGGCGGTGAAGGGGGCCGGCCGGCCGCCGACCTGGGGCACGTAGGCCACCAGGCGGCCCAGTTCGCGTTGCGAGTAGGCGGCGATGCTGACGCCGTTGACGCTGATCATGCCGCGCCAGCCGCGCAGGATCCGGTTGACGCACTTCAGCAGGCAGGTCTTGCCGGCGCCGTTGGGCCCGACGATCGCCAGGTGCTCGCCCTCGCGCACCGCCAGCGACACGTCGTCCAGGATGGAGCGGCCGTCCAACTCCAGCCGCAGGTGGCGCAGGTCGAGGACGGGGGTCAGGGTTCGGTTCGCGTCCATGTGGGGTCCAGCGCCTCCGCCAGCAGGTCCAGCGTCTCGACGAACCGCGGGCCGGGGATCAGCGCCGCGTCGTCCAGCACGATGTGCACACGGCCGTCGCGCACCGCCGGCACGTCGTGCAGCAGTTCCCAGGCGGCGCGCAGCTCGTCCCGGCGCTGCGGATCATCGGCGCATTCCGGCGCGAGGTCAACGACCACCTCCGGGGCCAGGCGCACCAGCCCCTCCTGCGAGAGCAGCGGGTAGCGCAGCGCGCCGCCCTCGATCGCGTTGCGGCCGCCGGCCAGTTCGAGCAGCTCGCCCAGGAAGGTGCCGCCGCCGGCCGCGTACACGTCGCGCAGCACGCCGCCGGTCGCGTCGCGGCCCACCACGACCAGGGCCAGCGGGTGCGGGCCGTCGGCGCGGGCGTTGTGCACGGCCGCGACGCGCGCTTCGAGGCTGTCGCGCAGCGCGGCCGCGCGCACCAGCACGCCGCAGGCTTCGCCCGCCAGGGACACCGAGGCGAGGATCCCGGCCACGTCGCGGTGCTCCACCGCCAGGAACGGCACCTGCAGGCGGCGCAGGCCGTCGGCGGCCTCCGTGTTGGCGGCTTCGAGCACCACCAGGTCCGGGAGCAGGGCCACCACGGCTTCGAGGTTGGGATCGAGGTGCCCTCCCACCTTGGCGACGGCGAGCGCGGCCGGCGGGCGGCGGCACCAGTCCGTCACGCCGACCACGCGGTCGCCCAGGCCGAGGTCGAAGAGCAGCTCGGTGACGCTCGGGGCTAGCGAGACCAGGCGGCGCGGCGGGTCGCCGGTCGCGGCGTCGGCCGCGACGCCGGACACGGCCAAGGCCAGGAACGCCGCCGCGAGGAGGGACGCCTGGAGCTTCAACGCACGAGCGCCACGGGACGCAGCGCCGAGCCCGCCGGCGTGCGCAACCGCAGGTAGTAGGTGCCCGAGGCGACGGCGCGGCCCGCGTCGTCGCGGCCCCGCCAGCGGAAGCGGTGCTCGCCGGCGGGCAGGTCGTCGGCGCAGAGCGACGCGATCAGGCGGCCGGCGACGTCGTGCACGGCGAGGTCCACGCGACCCGCGGCCGCGGTGACGATCGCCACCTCGGTCTCGGGATTGAAGGGGTTCGGGGCGCAGGCCAGCCGGGGCGGCGCGGCGGGCGGCGCGTCGGGCGCCGCGGTCCCCATCAGCGGGACGGCCGCCTTCTCGCAGAGGATCCAGCCGTCGGGGTCGAGCGCGACGGCGGTCACCGCGCCCGGCATCGCGATCCGGTAGGACTGCAGGGCGGCGTCGTTCCAGACGACGGTGTCCACGACGCCGGCGACGGTGGTCACGCGCACCGGCAGCGGCATCGCGAACGGGCCGGCGCCGACCTGCGCCTGGGTCACGGCGAGGTTCAGCACGAGGCCGTCGTCGTGCGCGGTCGTCTCCCAGTCGTAGTAGTAGACGGGGTGGTAATCCCCGTAGATCCACTGCTGGAAGAAGGCGTCGAGGTCGCGGCCCGAAACCGCCTCCATGACGTCGCGGAACTGCTCCGTGGTGGCGCTGCTGTAGGCGTACTGATCGCGGTAGGCCGCCAGGCCGGCGAAGAAGTCCGTGTCGCCCAGCACCCCGCGCAGCATGTGCACGACCCAGGACGCCTTGTTGTAGCTGAGATCGACGTCGAAGATGCCCCAGAAGTCGTTCGTGTCCTCGACGTAGATGGTGCCGTGACCGAGATAGGCGGCGCCCTGCATGTAGGTGCGGTACAGTTCGGTCCCGATGGTCCGCTCCCGCCAGTAGGCTTCGCACCAGGTGGCGAAGCCCTCGTTGAGCCAGATGTGGTGGAAGTCGGCGCAGGTGATCATGTCGCCCCACCACTGGTGCGCCAGTTCGTGGGAGATCAGGTCCTCGCCGTAGCCGCCGAGGCTGGTGATCGTCTGGTGCTCCATGCCTCCGCCCCAGACGAATTCCGCATGACCGTACTTCTCCTGTACGAAGGGATACTCGCCGAAGCCTTGCGCGAAGGCGGTAATCATCGGCACGGTCTTGGCGTATTCCGTCTGGACCGCTTCGTAGTGGCTCGGGTAGACGAAGTACTGCACTTCCATGGGATCGCCGCCCGCCAGCGGCGTGTACCAATGGGAAAACCGGGTGTAGGGATGGATCGCCAGCGAGACCAGGTAGGGCACGATGGGATAGTGCGATCGCCACAGGAAGGTCCGGGTCGCGCCGTTGTCCGTCTCCGATTCCAGCAGGCCGTTGGAGGCCACGATCAAGCCGTCGGGCACGGTCACCCGCACGACCATCGAATCGGCCTTGTCGGTGTTCAAGTCCTTGCAGGGCCACCAATGACGTGCGCCGAACGGTTCGCTCAGCGTCCAGATCATCGGCAGGTTGTCCCAGTTGCTCCAGCCGAAGTAGCTGCCGGCGGGGTTGCCCTGGTAGGCGACCGACACGGTGACGGTCTCGCCCGGTTCGTAGGTGCGGTCCAGGGTCACGGTCAGCACGTCGCCGACGCGGCTCCAGGCCGTCGGCGCGCCGCCGGCCGTCGCGGCGGTCACCACCATGGTCGACCTCAAGTCCAGGTCCAGGGCGGCCAGGGGGGCGTCCACGACGCGGGCCGTGGTCGCGACCAGACCGGTCAGCACGCGGGTCGTCGGGTTCAGCGTCAGGTCGAGGTCGTAGTGCAGGACGTCGTACAGGTCCTGGCCCGCCGTCTTGTCGACCTCGGCCCGGCTCGCGGCGGCGGCCAGGCGGGCCTTGGTCGCGGCCTCGGCGCTGCGGTGGGCAGTGAGGTCGGGCGCGACCGGCTGCGCGGACGCGACGGCCGCCCACGCGGTGCACGCCGCGGCGATCAGGGCGGCCCGCCGCAGGGTGGCCGCGGCGGGGGGGGTGAAACCGGCGAATCGCGTCATCGGACGCCCTCCTCGGGGGGTGACGGCTGTCTTGACCAAGATACGGCCGCGGCGGGAGCGGCGGCAACACGGGCGGCGGGCGACCGGCCGGCGGGGTCAGCGGTAGATGGCTTTGATGCCGCCCCAGGTGCCGGCCTCGCCGCGGATCGCCTGGAAGCAGCAATCCAGGTCCGCCCAGATCGTGAGGTCGTGCAGGAAGCCCATGGACCCGACCAGGTCGACCCAGCCGCTCCCCCAGTCGTTCCAGGTCGTGCAGTCGGCGCCCGTCCCGCCCCCGACGAGGTCCAGGTCCGGCGCGACGCCCGAGACGAAGTCCACGACCAGGAAATAGTCCTCTCCCGCCTCGGCGCAGACGAAATCGCAGGGCACCGCGACGTCGTAGACGCCCGCAGCGGCGATGTCGCGGATGCGGCGGGGCAGGGAGATCGCGAGCATCTCGCCCGGCGTGCGGCAGTCGGGCGTCCCGCCGGCCGTGAGCAGCCGCGCCTGCACGGTGATGTCGGTGCCGGGCTCCAGCACCAGCAGCATGTGGGCGGTGGTCACCGAGAGGCCTACGCTGCAGTCGCAGCCCGGGGCTGCGGCGGGCAGCAGCCGGGCGTAGGACTCGTTGCCCCCCCACCAGCCGGAATAGGTCACCGTGGCCGTGATGGTGCCGGACAGGCAGTCCGTGACGGCCAGGACCGGCGGTGCGGCGACGGTCAGGGGCGCGGGCGCCGACGCGGTGCGCTCGGCGGCAGCCGTGCCGCAGCAGGCAAGGACGATGGCGGCGATCACGAGTGGGCGCATGGTCGACTCCCCATTCGGGTCCGGTGCGGAAAGAGCCCGTCCATTCTAGCACGGTTCGGGGGCCGGGCAACAGCGGCGGAAACGGCACGAGGACCCCGGCCGCAGGCCGGGGTCCTCGCCGGACGGTACAGCGGGCGGTGCGGGCGCCCGCGCTCAGCCGATCTTCTCCATCAGCTTCAGCAGGTCGACCACGCGGTTGGAGTAGCCCCACTCGTTGTCGTACCAGCTGAGGGTCTTGAGCATGTTGCCGCCGATCACCGACGTGTACTCCGCGTCGAAGATCGAGGAGTGCGGGTCGCCGACGATGTCGCTGGAGACCAGGGGCTCCTCGGCGTAGCGCAGGATGTTGCGGAAACGGGCGCTCTCGGCGTGGGCCCGCACGGCGTCGCAGACCTGGGCCACGGTCACGTCGCGCGACATGATCGTCACCAGGTCGACGACCGAGCCGTCGGGCACCGGCACGCGCATGGCCAGGCCGTCGAGCTTGCCCTTGAGCTTGGGCAGGACCTTGCCCACGGCGCGCGCGGCGCCGGTGGTGGTCGGGATGGTGTTCTCGGCCGCGGCTCGGGAGCGCCGCCAGTCGCTGTGCGGCACGTCGGCCAGGCGCTGGTCGTTGGTGTAGGCGTGGACGGTGGTCATCAGCCCGTACTCGATGCCGAACTCCTTGTCCAGCACGTAGGCCAGGGGCGCCAGGCAGTTGGTCGTGCAGGAGGCGTTCGAGACGATCTGGTGCTCGGGCTTGAGGTCCTCGTCGTTGACGCCCAGGACGATGGTCGCATCGATCTCGTCCTTCGAGGGCACCGTCAGCAGGACTTTCTTCGCCCCCGCCTCGATGTGCTGGGCGATCTCGGCCCGCTTGCGGAAGCGGCCGGTGGCCTCGACCACGTAGTCGATGCCCAGCTCGCGCCAAGGCAGCTGCCGCGGGTCGGCCACCTGGGTCATCTTCACGCGCTGGCTGCGGGTGACCATCATGTCCCCGTCCATCGCGGCGGCGCCCTGGAAGGGCCCCATGACCGTGTCGTGGCGCAGCAGGTAGGCCAGCGCCGCGGGATCGGCCAGGTCGTTGATGGCCACGACCTCCACCTCGGGCATGCTGTTGAGCAGGCGGAAGACCGCGCGCCCGATGCGCCCGAAACCGTTGATGGCGACTCTCATCGTGCGACCTCCTGGGACCGGATCAGGCCCGCGAGCTTGCGGGCGGTCTCGAGCATGCGGTAGGCGTAGGCCCAGCCGTTGTCGTACCAGACGATGCACTTCACCAGGCCGTTGCCCAGCGACAGGGTGGCCTGGGAATCCACGACGGCCGAGCAGGGGTTGCCGATCACGTCGCTCGAGACGATGGGCTCGTCGGTGTAGCCGATCAGGCCCTTGTAGGGGCCGGCGGCCGCCTCGGCCAGCACGGCGTTGAACTCCGCCGCCGAGAGGGGCTTGTCCAGCTCGATGACCAGGTCGAGGTTCGAGCCCGCGGACACCGGCACGTTCAGCGCCATGCCCGACAGCCTGCCCTTCAGCTCGGGGATCAGGTCCATGACGGCGCCGGCCGCCCAGCTGCTGTTGGGGATGATGTTCTCGGCCGCCGAGCGGCTCCAGCGCAGGCCGCCGCGGGCGTTGTCGCTGAGCTGCTGGTCGCTGGTGTAGGCGTGCACGGTGGTCATGGTCGCGCGCTTCACGCCGATCTTCTCCTGCAGGACCTTCATGATCACGGCCAGGGCGTGGCAGGAGCTGCTGCCGCAGGAGACGATGCGGTCGGACGGCTGCAGCTGGCCGTCGTTGACGCCGTTGACGATCATGCGGTCGATCGCGCCCACCGGCGGCGTCGAGAGGATCACGGCCTTGGCGCCGGAGTCGAGGTGCTTCTGCAGTTCGGCGCGGGTGCGGAACATGCCGGTGGCCTCGATGACGATGTCGACGCCCAGCACGTCCCAGGGCACGTCGCCGGGGCGCGAGCCGTGCACCACGCGGGTGTTCTGGTGCTCGGTGACCAGGTAGTGCCCCTTCTGGCGCAGCTCGCCCTTGAAGGGACCTTCGACCGTGGTGTACTTCAGCAGGTAGGCCAGCGTCTCCACGCCGGCCACGTCGCTGACCGCGGCGAATGTGACGTCGGGGACGTCGTGGGCGATCCGGAACATGTTCCGGCCCAGCCGACCGAACCCCATGATTCCCAGCTTCACGGACATGGCGCACTCCCTTATGACTCGCGTTGTCGCGCGGCGATCTCCCGCGGGCAGCAGTATAGGCGGTGGAGGGGTCCCGCACAACCGGCGCTTTGCGCCCGGCGGGCCTCGGGATGGACAAGTCGCCGCGTCGGCCCTACGATCGGCCCCGCACCGGTCCCGACGAGGAGATGACATGGCCAACGGCATGACGATGGTCCGGATCGAGGGCCGCCCGTACGAGATCGTCCCCGGCACCCCCCTGCTGGAGGTGCTCGCCGTCCACGACCTCGACGGCGGCGCCGACCCGGTCGTCCTCGGCGTGGTCAACGGCCAGCGCACCTGCCTGAACGAGCCGCTCTGGGGCGACGAGTCGGTGGGCCTGATGCGCCGCAGCCACCCCAAGTCCCACTCCACGGTCCAGCGGACCCTGGTGACGGTCATGGCCATGGCCTGCGAGGAGCTCCACCCCGAGCACGCGGTCGTCGTGGACTTCTCCTACGGCGACGGCATGTACTGCGAGCTCCGCCGCGAGGCCCCCCTGCGGCCCGACGAGCTCGCCGCGCTCGCGGCGCGCATGCAGGCGATCATCGCGGCCGATCGCGAGCTGAAGCCCGTGCTGTACGGGCCGCGCGCCCTGCAGCGGGCGCTGCGCGACTCGTCGCGCCGCCACACGCTGGAGGCGGCGCGCTACGTCCCGGCCGGCGCCGCGGTCTTCTGCCGCCCCGAGGGCAGCCGCCTGCTGCTGCAGGGCCTGCACCTGCCCTCGACCGTCCACGCGGGCGCCTTCGCCCTGCTGCCGGAGCCGCCCGGCTTCGTGCTGCTGCCCAGCCTGCCCGGCGCCCCGGACGCGGTGCAGCCCTTCGCGCCGCAACCCAAGCTGCTCCAGGCGCTGCGGGACCACACCGCCTGGACCACGCGGCAAGGCATCCCCGACCTGGGCTCGATCAACCGCCTGGTCGCCGAGGGTCGGGCCGGCGAGCTCATCGCGACCTGCGAGACGCGGCACACGCGGGCGGTGGTCGGCGTCGCGGACCGGATCGCCGCCCTGCCCGACGACGGCCGCGTGGTCCTGGTCTCCGGCCCCTCGAGCAGCGGCAAGACGACCTTCGCCAAGCGGCTCGCCCTGATGCTGGGCGACCACGGGCTGCGCCCGCTCCTGCTGTCCCTGGACGACTTCTTCGTCGACCGCGAGCACACGCCCCGCGACGCCGCCGGCACCTTCGACTACGAGACCATCGACGCCCTGCGACTCGACCTGCTGGACGAGACCCTCGCCGGCCTGCTCGCCGGCCGCGAGATGCGCCTGCCGCGCTACGACTTCCACACCGGGCGCAGCGTCTGGCGCGCGGACGCCGTCACCCTGGCGCCGGGCTCGCCCCTGATCGTCGAGGGCATCCACGCCCTGAACGCCCGCCTCGCCGCCGCGGTGCCGCGCCGCAACACCCTGCGCATCTACGTCTCGGCCCTGACGCCCACCAACATCGACGACCTGACCTACATGCCCACCCACCTGCCGCGCCTCTTCCGCCGGCTGGTGCGCGACGCGCAGTTCCGCGGCTACCCGGCGGCGACGACGCTGCAGCGCTGGAACAGCGTGCGCGAGGGCGAGAAGAAGTACATCTTCCCCTGGCAGCCCAACGCGGACCTGTTCTTCAACACGGGCCTGCCGTACGAGCTGGGGGTGCTGAAGCTGTGGGCCGAACCGCGCCTGGCCGCGGTGCCGCCGCAGGACCCGGCCTTCGGGCGGGCGCGGGGGCTGCTGGAGTTCCTGGGGCTGCACCTGCCGATCGACGCGCGGCTGGTGCCGCCGACCTCGCTGCTGCGGGAGTTCATCGGGGAGAGCGGATTCCGGTACTGAGAGGTGGGTCAGGGCATCAGGAAGACCGACTGGAGCTGCCGGCGGGCGTGTTCCAGGTCGCCCTGGTCGATCAGGCAGGAGACGGTGGAGACCGAGGTGCTGATGGCGTGGATGTCGATCTCGCCCTCGGCCAGGGCGTCGAAGATCATGCCGGCGATGGACGGCCGCTCGCTGAAATGGGGACCGTAGACCGAGATCAGGCAGCAGTTGCGCACGACCTCGATGCTCTCCGAGTCGATCTCCTCGCGGACGGCCTGCAGCAGGCCCAGCGCCTGGTCGAGGTCGTCGCGGCCCACGGCCACGGTCATGTTCTCGCGGCCGTGGCGGTCCGAGGACGAGACCACGCACAGCACGTTGACCCCGTGCGCGCCGAGCGTCGACAGGGCCAGGCCGGCCACGCCGGGCCCCTTGCGGGCGCCCAGCACCTTCAGCAGCACCAGGGCGGGAGTCTCGACCATCCCGCCGATCGCGATCTTCGACATCTCCCCCCCCTCGGGGTCCGGCCGGCGCGGTCGCACGCCGTCTCCCGCCAAGAGTAGTACCCGCCGGCGCCGCGCCCAAAAAGTCTCTTGCCGGCCGGCCGCGGGGGGTTGACATCCGCGACCGGTGGTCCGAGAATCCCAACTCTTCCGGGGGGAGGTGGCGCCATGAAGCGCGTGGCGGTGATCCTGAGCGGCGCCGGCGTGTTCGACGGTTCGGAAATCCACGAAGCCACGGCCGTGCTGCTCGCGCTCGACCGCGCCGGCGCGCGCGTGACCGTCGCCGCCCCGGGTGGCCCGCAGCTGCACGTGGTCGACCACCTGCGCCGGGAACCCGCCGCGGGCGAGACGCGGGACATGCGCGTCGAATCGTCGCGCCTGGCCCGCGGGCCGGTCGCCGAGGTGAAGGACCTGCGCGCCGGGGATTTCGACGCGGTGATCCTGCCCGGCGGCTTCGGCGTCGCCAAGAACCTCTGCACCTTCGCCACCGAGGGCGCGGCGTGCTCGGTCGAACCGACGACGGCCGCGTTCCTCGTGGCCATGCACGACGCGGGCAAGGCCATCGGCGCGGCCTGCATCGCGCCGGTCCTGGTGGCCCGGGTCCTGGGCTCCCGCGCCGGGAGCGCCGGTGCCGGGGAATCGCCGCCGCCCCTGCTGCTGACCATCGGCGACGACCCCGCCACGGCGGCGGCGGTGGAGGCGATGGGCGCCCGGCACGTGACGGCGACGGCCGGCGACGTCGTGGTGGACGGCCCGAACCGCGTCGCGACCACGCCGGCCTACATGGTCGCCGGCAGGATCTCCGAAGTGTTCGACGGCATCGGCAGGCTCGTGGACGAAGTGCTCGCCCTCTGCTGACACAACCTTGGACTCGCAACCAGAAGGAACACCGATGTTGAACCCCTCCGCCCGCGGCGATGAGGCGTCGGCGCCCGCCGCCGCCCGCCCCTGGTACGACGCCGCCTCCCGCGTGCTGGCCCTGGTCAGCCAGAAGGGGGGCGTCGGCAAGACGACTTCGACGGTGAACCTGGGCGCCTGCTTCGCGCTGAACGGCCACCGGGTGCTGGTGATCGGCACCGACCCGCAGTGCGGCCTCTCGCGCAGCCTGGGCCTCGGGCCGCAGCAGCTGCGGGGCGGCCTGCGCGAGGTGCTGCTGTCCGGGCTGCCGCTCGTCGACGTGGCGCACGCCACCGTGCTGCCCGGGCTGCAGGTCGTCTCCCCCGACGCCTGGACGATGTCCGAGGAGGAGCAGTACAAGGACCTGATGGCCCGCCAGGCCCGCGCGTTCGTCGCGGCCGTGGACGACGCGCGCGCGTCGTACGACACCATCCTGATCGACTGCCCGCCGGGCTTCGGGGCCGAGTCCCGCGCCGCACTGCTGGCGGCCGACGGCTTCCTCGTCCCGGTCCAGGCCGAAGAGCTGAGCCGCGACTCCCTGTCGCGCCTCCTGGACCACGTCCGGGACTTCAGCGCGGCGGCGGACGGCGCGGCCGGGCTCGAGGGCCTGTTCCTGACCATGACCGACCCCCGCACGCGGATGAGCCGGCGCGTCGCCTCGCTGCTGGGCGAGGAGCACGGCGACCTGCTGCTGGAGACGGCCGTCCCGCGCAACACGCGCCTCTCGGAGATGGCCGTCGACGGGCGGCCCACGGTGATCTTCGACCGCCGCTCCAGCGGGAGCCGCGCCTACTTCGACCTCATGGACGAGATCCTGACGCGCCGCCTGCGCGGCGCCGGCGCCGGCCTCGGCGATGCGGCCGCCCCGGCCCCGCGCCCCGCCGCCCGCCTCGTCGCCGCGGTCCAGGCGCCCGACGCCGCCGGCGCCCCCCCCCCGTCCGCCCGGCAGGCCGTCGCCGGCGGCGAAGACCGGCCCCGCGCGCCGGCCCGCCTGCTCGACGACCTGCGCCGCGACGTCCCGGCCGGCGGCTTCGCCGGACTGCTGGAGCGCGAGGACGAGATCCTCGAGGCGTCCACCGACCTGGTCTCCCTCGACGACCTGCTCGAGGAGGAGGAGCACGGCGCCCGCGGCCGCCACGACGAGGGCGACTGGGGCTACGGGGACGACTATTACGAGACCGTCAACTGAAAGCCGCCGCCGCGGTTGATCGCGCGACGGAAGGAGCATACCTTGGGGACCGGGCGGCGACGGTCGCGCCGGCCGCCGCCTCTCCGGGCGCCAAGGAGGTCCCCCCCCATGCCGAAGACGATGCAGGCCCTGGTCTACGACAAGGCCACCATGCCGTGGGACACCACCCGCGGCTTCATCAAGCAGGAGATGCCCCGCCCCGGGATCGACGAGTCGCGGGATCCGTCCGACGGCGACCGCGTGATCGTCAAGATCATCTACGCCGGCTTCTGCGGCAGCGACCGCGGCATCTGGCACCGCACGGCCTTCAAGGGCCACATCTTCGAGAGCCTCAAGCGCGAGAACGCGACCACCCGCATCATCGGCCACGAGATGATCGGCGAGATCGTCGAGACGGGCTCGCGGGTGCAGGCGCGCCACGGCTACCGCCCCAAGGACCTCGTCTCGACCGAGTCGCACATCATCTGCGGCACCTGCTACCAGTGCCAGATCGGCCAGACCCACATCTGCGCCCGCGACCAGATCATCGGCATCAGCCGCGACGGCTGCTTCGCCGAGTACATCAAGCTGCCCGCCGGCGTGCTGTGGCCCACCGACCGCCGCAAGATCAAGCTGAAGGTGGCCGCCGTGCAGGAGCCCTTCGGCAACGCCGTGCACGCCTGCACCGCGGCCGACCTGCGCGGCAAGACGGTCGCCGTGTTCGGCTGCGGCACGATCGGCCTGTTCGTGATCATGATCGCCAAGGCGCTGGGGGCCACGCGCGTCATCGGCGTCGAGCCGGTCGCCAAGAACCGCGAGCTCGCCCTGGCGCTGGGCGCCGACGAGGTGATCGGGTTCGACGCGGCGAAGGCGGCCGCCCACGGCTGGGCCGCCGACAAGGACGTCGTGCGGGCCGTGCGCGACGCCTCGCGCGGCATCGGCGCGGACGTCTCGCTGGAGATGGCCGGCTTCAACAGCAGCGTCAACAACGCGATCCAGTCGACGCGCCGCGGCGGCGAGGTCGTGCTGTTCGGCCTGAAGCAGGGCAACTTCCACATCCAGGACCTCGACCGCGTGATCGTCAACGGGCTGACCCTGCGCAGCGTCGTGGGCCGGCGCATCTTCGAGACCTGGCACATCACGCGCAACCTGCTCGAGGACCGCAGCAACGGCATCCAGAAGCACATCCTCGAGGACATCCTCGCCGGCGGGCACGAGACGCTCGTGCACATCGACGATTTCGAGCCCGGCGCGTTCTCGACGAAGCTCGCCCTGTGGCCCAAGCTGCTGATCGAGTTCTGAGGAGGAGGCCGACCATGAAGACGTTGAGCATCGAGTTCTGCCGGACCTGAAACTACGACCCCCGCGCCGCCGGTCTGGCGGCGGAGCTGCTGCAGGAGTTCGGGATCGCGGCCGAGCTGATCCCCTCCGGCGGCGGCGTCTTCGAGGTCGTCGCCGACGGCGACCTGGTCTACTCCAAGCGGGCGACCGGACGTCACGCCGAACCGGGCGAGGTGGCCCGGCTGCTGAGGGAGCGTGGCTGAGTGCCGTTGCCCTACGCCTTCCTGTTCGACATGGACGGGACCCTGCTGGACAGCCGGCGCGCCGTGGTCGGCGCCGTGGCCGCGGCGCTCGGGCGCGCCTACGCCCACTGCGGCCTGCCGCCGGCCGCGCCCGACTTCGCCCTGATCGAGGACTGCATGGGCCTGCCCGGCCGGGAGTACTTCGCCCGGGCCTTCCCGCCGCAGACGGTGCCCGGCCCGCGACGCGCCGAGTTCGCGGCGGCCTACTCCCGCTTCACCTCGGAAGAGGAGATCGCCGCGATCCGGGCGGGCGGCACCGCCCTCTACGACGGCGTCGAGACCGCCTTGGCCGGGCTGCGTGACCGCGGCCACGAACTGCTGCTGTTCTCCAACGCCGACGCGCCCTACTTCCGCGGGATCGTCGCCGCCCACGGCCTGGACCGCTTCTTCGCGCGTTCGCTCTGCATCGGGGAGGCCGAGGCTCAGGGCCTGGCGTCGGACAAGGCCGGCATGGTGCACGTGCTGGCCGCCGACCCGTCACGCACGGTCGTGGTGGGGGACCGCGCCAGCGACCTCGACGCGGGCCGCGCCGCCGGGGCGCGGACGGTCGGCTGCCTCTACGGCTTCGGCAGCCCGGAAGAGCTGCGGGCCGCCGACTGGAGGGTCGACGGCCCGCTGGACTGGCTGTCGCTGCCGCTGGACGGCCGCGACGGTCCCGCCTAGCGGGAGCTGTCCCGCTCCCGGCGCAACTCCTGCTTCAGCTCCCTGATCTCGCGGCCCAGCTGGTCGAGCTCGTCCTGCAGGGACTCCAGGTCGGCGTCGCCGTCGACGTCCAGATCAGCGTCCCCGTGGCGGTGCACGCGCACGTCGTGGGCTTCGCGGACGATCTCGTCGACGTCGATGTCGATGTCGTCGAGCGTGGCCAGGGCCGTGGCGACCCCCTCCATGACCGCGTCGAGGTCGAGCTCGACCGTCTCGCCGTCGCAGGCGAAGACGACGTGGTCGTCGCCGGACGTCGCCCGGATGTCCAGGTCCAGGTCGGCCATCACCGCCTGCACCTCCTTCATCGCGTCGCCGAGCGACGCCTGGAACTCGGCGACGTCGAAGGCGAAGACCTCGTCGCCCGAGGACTTGTCGAAGACGCGCAGGCCCTTGCCCTCCTCGAAGCGGCAGACGTAGGTCTCGCCGTCCTCGTCGATGACGGTGACGACGCGCTGGCGGTCGCGGGCCGCCGCGGGCGGCGCGGCGGCGATGGCGAACAGCGGAACGATCAGCAGGGCGGGCAGCAGCGCGGCGGGTCGTGGCATCCTGGTCATGGCTCAACCTCCTGGTGCGGCTTGGGGTCGGTGGCGCAGGTACGCAGCCGCGGGGCCCGAGGTTGCACGCGAACCGGGACTCAGGCCCGGAACTGGAGGTCGTACAGCTGGCGGTAGGGACCGCCGCGGGCCAGGAGCTCCACGTGGGAGCCCGTCTGGACGATGCGGCCGGCCTGGAGCACGCAGATGCGGTCGGCGTTCTGGATGGTGCTGAGGCGGTGGGCGATGACGATGGTCGTGCGGTTGCGGACCAGGCGGTCGATGGCCTGCTGGACCAGCAGCTCGCTCTCGGTGTCCAGGGCGCTGGTCGCCTCGTCCAGGATCAGGATCGGCGGGTTCTTCAGGATGGCGCGGGCGATCGACAGCCGCTGGCGCTGGCCGCCGGAGAGCTTCAGCCCCCGGTCGCCGATGACGGTGTCGAAGCCGCGCGGCAGCTGCCGGATGAAATCCAGGGCGTTGGCCGCGCGGGCCGCCGCCTCGACCTCCTCCTGGCGCGCCGAGGCCATGCCGTAGGCGATGTTGTTGCGCACGGTGTCGTTGAACAGGATGACTTCCTGCGTCACCAGGCCCATGGCGCCGCGCAGCGAGGCCAGCGTCACGTCGCGCACGTCGTGGCCGTCGACCAGCACGGCGCCCTCGGTGGGCTCGTAGAAGCGCGGGATCAGGTCGATCAGCGTCGACTTGCCCGCCCCGCTGGGGCCGACCAGGGCCACCACCTCCCCCGGCCGCACGTGCAGGTCCACGCCGCGCAGGACCTCCTCGCCGGTGTCGTAGCGGAAGCGCACCCCGCGCAGCTCCACCTCGCCCCGCACCGCGTCCAGCACCGCCGCGTCCGGCTTCTCGATCACCGTCTGCGGCTCGTCCAGGATCGCGAACACGCGTTCGGCGGCGGCGATCCCCTCCTGGACGGCGTTGTTGACCTGGCTGAGCGCCTTGATCGGCTTGCCCAGCGAGAAGATGCAGAACAGGAAGAGCATGAACAGCTGCGGCGGCAGCTCGCCGCCGGCCAGGACCTGCCGGCCGCCGTACCAGAGGATGAACAGGCCGACCAGGACCGAGAGCTGCTCGGTCAGCGGCGAGGAGATCTGCTGCGCGCGGGCGATCTTGAACAGGTCGCGGAACAGCATCTGCGACTCGGCCCGGAAGCGGGCGTTCTCGGCCGGCTCGTTGGTGAAGGCCTTGACGACCCGGATGCCCGCGATGGTCTCCTGCAGGCGCGAGGTCAGCACGGCCATCTTCTCCTGCTGGCGCCGGCTGTACCGCCGCAGCGTCTTGCCGATGCGCACGATGATCGCGAGGCTCAGCGGCAGCAGGATCAGGGCCACCAGGGTCAGCTTCCAGCTCAACAGCACGGCCAGGCCCAGGTACACCACGACCAGCAGCGGGTCGCGCGCCGTGTTGGTGAAGCTGACGTTGACGCTGCGGTTGACGACCAGGACGTCGTTGGTGGCGCGGCTGATCAGCTCGCCGGCGCGGTGCCGGTGGTAGAAGGCCAGCGGCAGCTCGGTGAAGCGCTCGTAGAGGCGGTTGCGCAGGTCGCGGATCAGGCTGAGCTGGACGTAGTCGGTGAACACGGCCTGCAGGTAGCCGGCGACGTTCTTCAGCAGCATCAGGCAGAAGAACACCACCACGATGCGCCACAGGGACTCGGCCTTCGAGCCGTGCAGCAGCCAGCCGTTCAGCGTACCCTGCAGGCTGTCGCGCAGCCCGCTCATGGAGAAGGACTCCTGCAGCTGCCGCACCCGCCCGCCGACCTCGGCGGCCGCGGCGGCGAGGGAGTCGGCCGGCGCGGCCGCCGTCGCCGCGGGCGTGGCGGCCACGAAGGTGGCGTTCTCCGGGGCGAAGAGGGCGTCGAGGAAGGGGGCGAGCATGACGATGCTCAGGCCGCTCAGCAACGAGAAGACGGCCATGAAGGTCATCGACACCAGGACCTGGGGCAGGTACGGGCGCACGAGTCGCAGCACGCGCAGGTAGGTCCGCATGCGGTCTACAGTAATCGCTCGCCACCCGCCGTCAATCGCGGACTTGGCGCGCCGGGCGCGGCCGTGCTACGGTGGCGGCCGCCGCTCACCGGAACCCGGGGGGAACCTTGCGCTATTCCGCCGACATCGTCGTGATCGACCTCGAGGCCACCTGCCCCGAGTCCGACGAGGGCGACAACACCGTCGCGCGCAGCAACATCATCGAGATCGGCGCCGTCCGCCTCGACCGCCGCAGCCTCGAGGTGCTCGACGTCTTCAGCGAACTGGTCCGGCCGCGGGAATACCCGGTCACCCCCTTCATCACGCGCCTGACCTCGATCACGCCGGAGATGGTCGCCGACCGCCCGGACTTCGCGGTCGTCGGCCGGCGTTTCCTGGACTGGTACGGCCCGCGCAACCGCTCGATGATCGCCGCCTTCGGCGTCTACTACGACATCCCGCTGCTGCGCCGGGAGTGCGACGCCTGCGGCCTGGACTACCGCACCCACATCGCGGGCGGCGCCTTCGACATCCGGGCCGTGGCGACCGTCTGGCTGGCCGCGAACCACCACGGCACCAGCGGCCAGACCCTCGAATCGATCCTCGAGAAGATGGGGATCGGGGGCCGCTTCGAACTGCACCGGGCCGTGGACGACGCGCGCGCCGCGGCCGCCGTCCTGCAGACCTTCCACCTGGGCCACCCCTGCGCCTGAACGGCCCCTGCCGGAGTCCGAATTCCCTTGCGGAGGCCACGGACGACTGACAAATTTCCAACAGACCCCCGCCATTCCCGCGGCGCCCGCGCGCGCCGCGGCCGGACCAGCCCCGAGAGGAGACCAGCGTGTCCAAGGTCGACCATCTCTTCCAGTCCCAGCAGCCGAACTTCCAGCACTGGGAGCTGATCAAGGACGTCATCGATCAGCAGATCGACCTCATGCTGAACTACCGCCAGAGCGGCCATCCGGGGGGCAGCCGGTCGAAGGTCCACATGTTCGTCAGCCTGCTGCTCGGCGGCGCCATGCGCTGGGACATCCGCAACCCCGGCAAGCGGTTCGGCGACCGGTTCATCCTGGTGGCCGGCCACACCGCGCCGCTGGTCTACGGCACGCTGGCGGTCTTCAACGAGGCCCTGCGCGAGATGCACCGCCGCACCGGCGACCCGAAGTACCTGGTGCCGGGCGCGCCGGCCCGCCAGCTCACCTGGGAGAACCTGCTGGAGTTCCGCAACCGCGGCGGCCTGCCCGGCCACGTCGAGATGGCCGGCAACAACCTGTTCGTGAAGTTCAACACCGGCCCCAGCGGCCACGGCGGCCCGGTGATGTGCGGCGAGGCCCTGGCGCTGAAGCGCGCCGGCGCCGACGGGGTCAAGGTCTTCGGCATCGAGGGCGAGGGCGGCCTGACCGCCGGCTGCTGGCACGAGATGAAGAACACCGGCTACGGCCTGGGCCTCGACAACATGTTCCTGCTGGTGGACTGGAACGACTACGGCATCGACGACCAGAAGATCTCGTCGGTGGTCCACGGTTCGCCGCAGGACTGGTTCGCCCCCTACGGCTGGCACACCCACGAGGCGCCCGACGGCAGCGACTGGACCGACGTCACGCGCGCCATCCTGGAGATGGTCGAGGGCGACAACCCGCGGCAGCGGCCGGGCCTGGTCTGGGGCCGGACCCGCAAGGGCCGCGGCTACCACAAGTTCGACAACAAGAGCCACGGTTCGCCGCACTCCCTCAACAGCGACCTGTTCTGGCAGTGCCGCACCGATTTCGCGCAGAAGTACGGCGCGACCTGGGCCGGCCAGGGCCAGCCGGCGCCCAAGGACAAGGCCGCCCTGCGCGAGCAGTTCGCGGCGAACCTGAACGTCGCCCTCGACGCGCTGCGCCGCGACGACGCCGCCGTGGCCTACCTCGCCGACCGCCTGGTGGAGCTGGGCGACAGCGTGCCCGCGGAGCTCGAGAGCTTCCGGATCCCCGTGGCGAAGAACCCGCTGCGGGACCCGGTCCTCTTCGACCACACGAAGTACCCCGAGGGCATGTGGGCCAAGCCCGGCGACAAGCAGCCCAACCGCGCCGCGCTGTCGCGCTGGGGCAGCTGGATCAACGCCACCTGCCGCGAGAAGTACGGCCGGCCCCTGTTCCTGGCCTGCTCGGCGGACCTCGCCGGCTCGACCAACATCGCGGGCTTCGGCGAGAAGTACGACGACAAGGAAAACTACGGCTGGTACGAGCGGACCTCGGCCCCCGAGGGCGTGGTCCTGCCGCAGGAGATCACCGAGTTCCAGAACTCGAGCCTCTGCGTGGGCGCCGCCAGCGTCAACTTCAGCGACCGGCCCGAGGAGGAGTTCAACGGCTTCTACACCGCCTGCTCCACCTACGGCGCCTTCAGCTACCTGAAGTACGGGGCCATGCGCCTGTACAGCCAGCTCGCGGCCGACTGCGAGCTGAAGATCGGCAAGACGATCTGGATCGCCGGCCACAGCGGCCCCGAAACGGCCGAGGACTCGCGGACCCACTTCGGCGTCTACTCCCCCGGCGTGACGCAGCTCTTCCCCGACGGCTGCGTCATCGACCTGCACCCCTACGAGTACAACGAGGTGCCGGTGCTGCTGGCGGCGGCCCTGCGCTCCGACGCCCCGATCGTCGCGCTGCACCTCACCCGGCCCTCCATCGAGGTCTTCGACCGCCGGGCGCTGGGGCTCGCCTCCCACATCGAGGCGGCGCGCGGCGCCTACGTCCTGCGCGACTACAAGGCCGGCCTGCCCCGACAGGGCTGCTTCTTCGTGCAGGGCACGATGTCGACCCACAACCTCATCCGCGCCCTGCCCGAGATCGACAAGGCCGGCGTGAACATCAAGCTCGTGGCCGTGCCGAGCCCGCAGCTCTTCGCCCTGCAGGACGCGGCCTACCGCGAGCGGACGATCACCGGGGCCGACCGGATGAACAGCACCTTCGTGACCAACCGGGCCCGGCGCCTGATGCACGACTGGGACTTCAACCCGCTCGCCCGCCGCTACGCCATGTGCAGCGACTGGGACGACGCGTGGCGCGTGGGCGGCGCGCTGGACGACGTCTGCGAGGACGCCAGGATCGACTCCGCGAGCCTGGCCGAGGGCGTGATCCGCTTCGCGCGGGACCACGAGGCGCGCATGGCGGAGCTGCAGCGCATGCTCGGGGCGGCCGCCGGGTCCTGACCGGGCGGACGGCGACACGCGGGGGCGGGCTCCACTGGGCCCGCCCCCCGTTTTTCAGCGCCCTCCCGGGCGTCCAGGGTGGCGATCCGCCCGCCCACCGCTAGATTGGGGGGCGGAATGAACGCGAACATCCACTTGGAGGAAACCGACATGGCCGAGTTCAAGCTGAAGGGCAATCCCTTCCACACCGTCGGCGCGCTGCCCGCCGTCGGCGCGAACGCCCCGTCCTTCACGCTCACCAAGACCGACCTCTCGGAGGTCACCCTCGACGACCTGCGCGGCAAGCGCATCGTCCTGAACGTCTTCCCTAGCATCGACACCGATGTCTGCGCCGCCAGCGTCCGCCGCTTCAACGTCGAGGCCGGCAAGCTCGCCGACACCGTCGTGCTGTGCGCCTCGATGGACCTGCCGTTCGCCCACAAGCGCTTCTGCGGGGCCGAGGGGCTCGACGCCGTCGTCCCGGCATCCGACTTCCGGCACGGCGGGTTCGGGCGCGCCTACGGCGTGCGCATCGCCGACGGCCCCCTGGCCGGTCTGCTGGCCCGCTCGGTCCTGGTGATCGACGCCGCCGGCAAGGTCATCCACAGCCAGCTCTGCCCCGAGACCACCGAGGAGCCGGACTACGAGTCCGTCCTGGCGTCCCTGCGCTGACCCGCACCCTCGGCTGCACACGACGAAGCCCCCATCCCTTCCGGGACGGGGGCTTCGTGCCTGCGGGCATCCGCCACGGGGGCGATCAGACCTCGACGACCGAGTTCTCGACGTCGCCGACCGGAGCCGGCTCGTAGCGGTGGGCCTCCCAGTCGTTCTCCCAGGTCTTGCCGTCGATGAGGTAGCGGAAGCGGTACGAACGACCGGTGTCCAGGTCCAGGGCGACCTTGAAGGCGCCGTCCTTCAGGCGCGTCATCGGGCAGTTCGTGGTGCTCCAGTCGTTGAACTCGCCGACCAGGTGCACGGACTCGGCGTCGGGTGCGGCCTCGGCGGGCAGGCGGAACGTCACCTTGCAGACCGGGCGGGACTTCAGGTAACGGATTTCGAGGCTCATGTTCTCCCTCCTTGTCCAGAGCCGTCGCGCCGGTGGCGGGGCGACGCCGCATGGTTAATCCAACTCGAGACCCGCGTCAAATGTGAAATCCGTGAATGGGGGTGGCCGGCCGCAGCGTACCCGACGCGCGGGTGCGGTTCTTGCAGACATCGGCGGCGGGATCGCCAGGTCCCGAAGGGCGATCTCCCCCTCGCGGGGCGCGCGGGATCGTGCTAGTTTGGAGCCGCCCCAGCCAGGATGGAGCCTTATCGTGAGAACGCCCCTCGCCGCAACGCTGTTGCTCGCCTTGTCCCTACCGGTCGCCTTGTCCCTGCCGGTCGCCACGGCCGCGGCGCAGGGGACCATGCAGCTGGTCGAGAGCGTGCCCGTCGAAACGGTCCTGGACCTGCCGGACCTGCCCGAAGCCCGCGACGTCTGGCCGGAGATGATCGCCTCGGCGCGCAGCACCCTGGACATCGAGGTCTTCTACGTCAGCGCCGACCCCGCGCGGGACGACGCGCTGGACGTCGTCCTGGCGGCGGTGTCCGCGGCGGCCGCACGCGGCGTGCGCGTGCGCCTGCTCGCCGATCTGGGCTTCCACAAGACCTACCCCGAGTGGATCGACGCCATCGGCGGGCTGCCGGGGGCCGAGGTGCGCCTGCTCGACGCACGCCGCCTGTGGGGCGGCGTGCAGCACGCGAAGTTCTTCGTCGTGGACGACCGCGCCTGCTTCGTCGGCAGCCAGAACTGGGACTACCGCGCCCTCGAACACATCCACGAGCTGGGGGCCCGCTTCGAATCAGCTGCGGTCGCGGCGGCCGTCGGGTCCGTCTTCGCTCACGACTGGGCGCTGGCCGGCGGCGGGACGCCGCCGACGGGCGTCACGGCGGCCGGCCCCTGGTCCTTGGCGGCGAACGGCGACGCGGTCTCGACCGTCAGCTTCGCGGCCAGCCCGCCGCAGGCGTTGCCGCCGGGGGTGCCGCACGACGAGCCGCTGCTGGTCGACCTGATCGACCGCGCCGCGCGCGAGGTGCGGCTGCACCTGCTGAGCTACGGCGTCACCGAGCGCGACGGGACCTACTACGCGACCCTGGACGCCGCCCTGCGCCGCGCGGCGGCGCGGGGCGTGCAGGTGAAGGTCATCCTCTCGAACTGGGCCAAGCGCGCCGCCGCGCTGCCGCACATCAAGAGCCTGGCCGTCCTGGACAACGTCGAGGTGCGCTTCACGAACATCCCGCCGTGGTCCGGGGGCGCCATCCCGTTCGCGCGGGTGGAGCACCCGAAGTACCTGGTCAAGGACGGCGACGAGGCCTGGCTGGGCACCGCCAACTGGGGCCGCGACTACTTCCACGAGTCGCGCAACCTGAGCTTCTTCATCGCCGGCGGTCCGGTCGCCGGGGACATGGCGCGCTGGTTCGACACGAGCTGGAACAGCCCCTACGCCGAGGTCGTGGACCCCTGCGCCGACTACGCGCCGCCGCCGCGCGGCGAGTGAGGCCCCCGCACCGGCGTCGCGAAAGGACACCCGATGGCCAAGCCGCCGCAGCGCCTGGAGAAGAACCGCACCGCCCTGGTCGTCGTCGACGTCCAGGAGTCGTTCCGACCGCTGATCCACGAGATGCCGACGGTGCTGGCCAACTGCTCGCGCCTGATCCGCTTCTGCGACGGGCTGGACGTCCCGGTCCTGGTGACGGAGCACTACCCGCAAGGCCTGGGCGGCACCGTCGAGGAGCTGGCCACGCTGCCGCGCCGCTACGAGCCCATCGAGAAGATCAGCTTCTCGTGCGCCGCCGACCACAACTTCAACAGCCGGCTCAAGAGCCTGCACCGCGACCAGATCGTGCTGTGCGGGATCGAGGCCCACGTGTGCGTCTACCAGACGGCGCGCGACCTGCTCGAGGCGGGCTACCAGGTGGCGGTGACGGCCGACGCCGTCTCGTCGCGGTAGGTCAGCAGCCGCAACCTGGGGCTGGCCTACCTGCGCGACATCGGCGCCCAGGTGATGACCGCCGAGATGGTGATGTTCGAGATCCTCCGGGTGGCGCGGACCGAGGACTTCCGGACCGTGTCCGCCATCCTCAAGGAGAATCCCCTGCCCGGTTCGCCGGCGACGGCCGCGCCGCAGCGGGTCGGCCGGAACTGAGCCGGCTCAGCTCCCGTCGCGCGCCGCCTTCAGCACCAGCTCGATGCGACGGTTGAGCGCCTTGCCCTCCTCGGTCGCATTCGGGGCGACCGGCTGGTCCGGCCCCATGCCCAGCGCCGACAGGGACGCCGCCGGCGCGTCCAGCCGCTTGGCCAGCGCCGCCGCCACGGCCTGCGCGCGGGCGAGCGAGAGCTTCTGGTTGGCGGCGCGGGGGCCGGTGTCGTCGGTGTGGCCCTCCACGACGGGGGCCAGATCGGGGAAGCGGCGGATCGCCTCGGCGGCCTTGTCCAGCAGCGGATCGTACTTCGGGTTCAGCCAGGCGTTGCCCGAGGCGAACTTCAGGCCCGTCAAGCGTACCCGCACGTCGCCGTCGGGCGTCAGCCAGACCAGCCCCTCCTGCGGCGTGAACAGCTGCCCGAGGCTGCGCACCTCCGCTTCCCGGTCCTGCACGAGGGACTCCCGCGAGGCGACGGCGGAGAGGTCGGCCTCGGCCACGCCCGCCCGCAGCTGCGACTCCCAGAGGGCGTGACGCGCCGCGGTCAGCTCGCGCCTCAGTTCGGCGATGGTCGAGTCCTGGGCGGCGCGGCCCCCCTCGACCCAGGCCCCGTAACCGCGGTTGACCGCCTCCAGCGAATCCGCCCGGACGCGCAGCGCCGTCATCTCCCGGTCGAGGTCCGTGAGCACGCGACGGCCCGCCGCCTCGCCAACGAGCGCCGGATCGATCGCCAGGCCCGCGACGGTGGCGACGCGCCCGACGAGACGGTCGTAGCGCACGGCCGCCTCCTGCCAATCGTGCCGCGCCGAACGCAGGTCCTCGATGAAGCGTATGCGCCCGAGCGCGCGCGCCGCCGCCAGTTCGGCGGCGGCCAGGGTGCCGTCGCAGTCGCCGCCGCCGGCGACGCAGCCGACCGCCGCGTCGTTCGCGGCCTCGGCGGCGCGGTAGTCGTCGGGGCAGCGCTTGTCGGCGCCGAGCTCCTTGGCCTGGGCGAGCGTCGCCGCGACGGCGGCGGCCCGCTGCGCCGGGGTCGCCGCGACGTCGGCGGCCGCGACGGCGCCGCCCGCGAGGACGGCGAAGGCCGCGAGGACGGCGGCGGTCAGGATCGTTCGCGACGGAAGTCTCATGATCGGGATCCCTCCTGGTCGCCCACCGGACAGCCGAGGTCGCCGCTCGCGGCGGCGGCCTCGCTGACCAGCAGGATCTTGCCTCGGTTGCGCCGCTGCTGCAGCGCGAGATGGGCGCGGTCGGCGTCGCGGAAACGGTAGGCGCGGTCGAGCACCGGCCGCACCTCGCCCGCCGCCGCCAGCGCGAGGATCCGCCGCATCCAACCGGCGACGCGGGCCTGGTCGTCCCACAGGCGGCCCAGGTTCACGCCCATGACGCCCCGGTTGTCGTTCACCAGACGCAGCGGGTTCATCAGCAGCCACGGCACGCCGGCCAGCGTGCGCAGCGGCGCCAGGCGCGAACCGCCGAGCGTCGCCGCGTCGGCGAAGCCGAACAGCACCAGGCGGCCGGTGGGCGCCAGGCACGCGTAGCTCTCGCGGATCCAGCGGCCGTGGCGCGGTTCGAGCACCACATCGACGCCGCGCCCGCCCGTCGCGTCGCGCACCTCCGCGGCGAAGCCGCGCCGGCGCGAGTCCAGGCAAAAATCCACGCCGCGCTCCCGCAGCCAGCCGTGCTTCGACGGCGACGCGCTGCCCAGCACGCGGGCGCCGCGGCGCCGCGCCAGCTGCGTCGCCGCCGTGCCCACCCCGCCGGCGGCGCCGTGCACCAGCACCGTGTCGCCGCGTCCCGCCGGGGCCATGACCTCGAGCATCTGCCAGGCGGTCAGGAAGTTCACCGGCAGCGCGGCGGCCTCGGCCGTGCTCACGGTGTCGGGCAGGGGAAAGACGGCGGCGGCCGGCACGCAGACGACGTCGGCGTAGCCGCCGAAGTTGCAGAAGGCCAAGGCGCGGCGTCCGGCGAGTTCCGCCGGCGCCCCCTCGCCCAGCGCGTCGACAATGCCCGCGACCTCGTACCCGGGGACCATGGGCAGGCGCGGCGCGCCGGGGTACAGGCCGATGCGGATCATCACGTCCGCGAAGTTGACGCCGGCGGCGTCGACGCGCAGGCGCACCTCGCCCGGTCGCGGCACGGGGTCGGGCTCCTCCCGCAGGGCCAGCGTGCCGGGACCGCCGCGGCGGGTGATCCAGACGCGGTTCACCTCAGCGGCCGCCGGCGAGGTCCGCCGCGCGGCCGGCGCGGACGACGACGTCGTCCACCCAGAAGCGGCCGGGACCGTCGGTGTAGATCGAGACGCGCAGCTTCCCGGGCCGCTCTGCGGCCTTCAGCGGCACCCGCACCGCGACGTCGGTCCAGGGGACGGTCCGGCGGATGGCGGGCAGACCGGTGCGCACCAGGCGCGGTTCGCCGTCGCGGGGGAAGACCCAGAGATCCAGGTAGATGTCGTTCTTGATCAGCTCGCCGCGCAGGCGGGCGTCGACGGCGATCGTCTCGACGTCGCCGCGCGGTCCCTCCGTCTCGCAGAGGTTGACCAGCAGGCGCGGCTGCTGGGTGTCGATCCGCAGCACGCCGCCGTCGGGGCCGTCCTCGAGGACCGCGTCCGGGTCCAGCTCGAGCAGGCCCGCCGGGCCGTCGAAGGCGAGGGTCGCCAGCGTCTGCGGCCCCTTGCCGCCGCAGCCGGCCAGCAGGCCCGACAGGGCCA
>Ga0172371_10002634_pt1 | contig 28391 bp, 26 predicted proteins | sample Lak12m_FD_114543 | JGI IMG/M metagenome (GOLD analysis project Ga0172371, IMG submission 114543) | Freshwater microbial communities from Kabuno Bay, South-Kivu, Congo - kab_022012_12m | ecosystem: Environmental > Aquatic > Freshwater > Lake | place: Democratic Republic of the Congo: South-Kivu...
CTCGGGCTGGGGCTCGGGCGAGGGCTCGGGCGAGGGCGAGGGCTCGGGCGAGGGCTCGGGCTCGGGCGAGGGCGGAGGGCCAAAGCCATGAGCGCCTATCCTGTGCTGAGGAGGGGGGATCTCGGCTTGGATTTGGCCGGAATGTCTGCGCTCTGGCAGATTGAGCGGAACCGTCAATGCAACCAAGTCCTCGCCCATCATTGGCCCACTGTGAGGTTGGAGCGCAAGACGCAGAGGGGGAAGGAATGAAAGGTTCATTCAGTTGGAGACAGAGGGCGGCCCAGGTTCTTGCGGGCCTACGCCTCAAAGAGGGAGATCCTGATGCCAAACGCAAGGTGTTTGATGCCTACCCCTTCGGACCCAGAGAGTACACCCCCTACAAGGTCTGGCTGGAGATGGTGCGGCGCTACTACCCTTGGCTGCGACGACCGGGAGCCAAGGGCCGACAACTGCCGGTCAAGCAGGGCCGACTACTATAGACTGCCAACGCCCCTGTCGCACCGGAGCGGCCCCGGTGCCAGATACTCTTAGGGGGGCAATGTGGGAATAAACCGCTACATCAGCACCGGCATTTGGACGCATCATTGGTTCGCCGACCTGTCCGCAAACGCCAAACTCCTGTATCTCTGGTGCGTCACCAACGACCAACTTGGGCATTGCGGGGCGTGCAAGTTTTCAACGCGGGTGGCGGCATTCCAAACGGGCTTGACCCAGGAGCAGACGACAGCGGCCTTCAGCGAACTGTCCGACAGGGTAGCCGTCCTGGGCGAGTGGCTTGCCGTGCGCGGCTTCATGGCGCGCCAGGCCAACAACCCGAACTGGCGAACCGCCGCCGCCAAGCAGTACGATGGTCTGCCAGATGACGTGAAGGCGTATCTAAGCCTTCCCCAAGCCTTCCCTAAGCCTTCCCCAAGCCTTTCATCAGATCAGTGCAGTACAGATCAGTATACCCCCCTAAGCCCCCCCGTAAACGGAGGGGCGGGAACTGGAACGGATCAACTGCCACTGCGGAAACCGCGGAAGCGCGAGATGGCGGCATACCAAGCGGGCCTGCGGGCAGCGCAGGCAGCGCAGGCAGCGCAGGCAGCGCAGCAACGACAGGAACCGGAGCCGGAACCGACGCAGGAGGAGCGGATTGCCCAGGTGCGGGAATATCTCGAGATGGCGCGCCGGGAGGCAGCAAAAGGGGGCAAACGCAGAGCGAAATGGCAGGATGCGGTAGCACGGAACGAGGCGGAACTGGCGGCGTTGCAGGGCGACGGCGCAGGCCCGCAATAGAGCGCTAAGGCGCATAGGGGGTAGAGATGGCACCGGTAAAGTGCAAGATGCGATGCGAAAGCGTGAGCGTGAGGGCGGGCAGCAAGGCGACGGTGGTGACGGCGCTGCTCAAGGGAGCCACGGCAGACATCCCGGACGGGTGGGACACCGCGTCCAGCAAGCGCAAGATTCAGAGCGTCGCGGTCAACGGAGAGTTCTGTGAGACCTGGCCCGCGTCACGGGTCAAGCGCGTCCTGGGGAATAGCGGCACGGTGGAGATCCGCTTAAGGTCGGAGATCTCCACGGAGCTCACGGCAGCGCACCCGGCAGCGCGCAAGGAGAAGGCAGCTGCGATCCAGTGCACGATCGCCGCCACCCTGGAGATGTTCGGGAATTGGCTGAAGGCGAGCCTCGATAACGGGGACGTAGTAGACGGGGCCATGGACTGCGGCGTGCCGGTAGTGATTGCGTACGCACCGAGAGAGGTGGAACTGCCGACGACCGCGGACGGAGGCCAGGCGAAGGGACTCTCCAAGAAACGGGAAAAAGCCCCGGAGCCGAGGACGTAGATGGCCGACTTGTTCCCTTGCAAGGGCCGCTGCGTTCTGCACGAGCTCTGCGTCATGGGATGCTTCGTCTGCGAGGCGATGGACATAGAGGTGCGGTGCCAGGGGTGCGGAGTCAGGACGGGTGGTCCCGACCTGTGCCCCCGGTGCCGTAACGCGGCAGAATCGGAGCATAGGACGGAGGTGAAAAGGTGAAAGTACGCTGTACTCATTGGAGAAAGTGCGTGGAGGAAAACTCAGCCAGGGGTTGCCCGCATTCGGTGCCACACGAACAGCGAGGACACTGCGACTGCTTCCGACGGTGTACCATTTCGGGCAGGGTAGTCTCCGTACGATGCACGAGGGAGAGCACATGATAACACTGAAGGAAGGGGCGATGGCCCTCTGGTCTTGGTGGAAGTCTGGGCCGGGACGGCGGCTGTGGCAATTCTTCATCTTTCCTCTGCGGGCGCTGGCGTGTCTGTTCTTCGGCCATGTGCCTGTTGCCTTCCAGCCGAACGCCGCACCAGAGGGGGATGATCCGGGACTGCGACTGGCTCACTGGTCATGGCCCATCGGAGGAACGGACGGATTCACCGCCGGAGATCGGCACGTGACCCCCGGTGTTCATGTCTTCGTCTGTCTGAGATGTCGGCAGGTGTATGCGCTCCCGGGAGAGGTGGCGTACCGTCCCCCGCTGAGTAACCGCGACCTGCGGCAGATGGACAAGGCCCGACGGCGGGCGCGCCGATGATGCACCTGGCCTTGGCCGTGCATGCCTGCTCTGTCGCGTGGGAGTTGTCGCAGGACGGTGCGGTACTTCGGGGGCGGGGCGGATCGTTCTCTGTGTGGTACCGCTACCGCTACGAGAAGAACGCTGTGTTGCGCCGCGAGTTGGTAGAGCTTTATGCTGCCCGTAATTGTCTTGCGGGCATCATGGCGTTGTGCCAGAAGCACCATCCCGGCCTGCTTGTCATCTGGCCCGAGGAATCGCCCGTATCGCACTACCTTCTGGGCGCCGTAGTGGCGGCAGCCGAGGTGTTCCAGGTCCCGATGTGGATGCCGACCGAAGCAGAGCTGGCCCCGCACATGCCCGCCTGGCTGAAAGAGCGCAGTGATACCCGGGGACAGGCGCTCATTCGACAGCAGCGGAAAGCAGCAATCCTTGCCCACATGCCGGCCCCCGCCTATGTGCGCATTTTGCGCGAATGTCTTCGCCACAAGATCCCCACCCTTGACCAGGTGCGGAGGCCGGGCTATTATCCACAACGGCCTGAGGCGGAGGCGGAGGATGCCCTTGAGGGATAAGGCACAGATGCGAAAGTTCTTCGCCATGCTCAACCCGGGCGAAATCTCTCACGAGCAGGTCAGGCGCTGGCAGGCCGAGACGCCCAGATTTAGACCCTTGCCCGAAAAAATCAAGAAGTCCCGCCGTGCTGCCCATCATTGACAGTCGCGGGGCCAAGGGCCGACCGCGGCCACCCGACGGAACGGCACCGGGAACTGCCGATTTTCACGCCGCAATGGAAGGCGCCCCAGCCGCAGCGAACGTTTGGTATCGCTGGTACGCCCACTGTCCGGATGACTTCTTCCGGCACTGCTGCATGGTCAAGAACAAGGCGTTCCGTTTTGTCCCCTTCGATATCGACCACCCGGACTACGCCCGGTGTCAGCGCAGGCTTCACTCCGCCAGCATCGAGGAGTTCAATGCGTTTGGCGGCCGTATTCGTATCGTGGAACTGAAGCCCCGCCAACTGGGCAGCACCACCTACTGGATGCTGCTGCTTCTCTGGATGGGGATATGCCGCGAAACGGCATCGCAGGGTATCGTAGTAACAGACAAAGACGAAAAAACCATCGCCATCCTGGGCCGGATGTACGATGCCATCAGAATGATGCCCCGGTGGATCGCCCCGAAGATCCCCAAGAAGCCCGCCGAAGACCGTATTGGCTTTCTGGGATGGGCCAACGCGGGGCTGGAGCGGCCTCCCTGCTCATCGTGGATCATGACGGAAACGGCGGGGGGCAAGAGGGGTAAGGGCCTTGGACATAGTTACTCGTTCAATATGGCACTGCTCTCGGAGTTCTCGCGCTACGGCGAACAGGCGGAGGAGATTGTGGGAGGTCTCCGCTCGGGGTTCTCGGAGCAGGCATCAGCCAGCGTCTTTGCGATCGAATCAACGGCGTACGGCTATGGCGGGCATTTTTACGAGGAGTGCCGTCGGGCGGCCAAAGGCGAGTCGGGCTATCGGTTCTTCTTTATCCCGTGGCACGAGGTTGACGAGTACAAGTTGCGCTCCGTGGACGATAACGCACGGAAGATGGCCCGCAATGGATTTTCTCCGCTCGATTTTATTGTCGCGGCAGACGGCCGCAGGGTTGAGTGCCTGACCGAAGAGGAGCGGGACCTGTTGGCCGACTTCCCGCACCTCGATGGCAGTCAACTCCTATGGCGGCGCTGGGCCATCCAGGAAAAGGCGGGCGGCGACCTTCAGCGGTTCAACCAGGAGTTCCCTGCGCGAGTCCGGGACGCATTTATCGCGTCCGGCAGTTCCACCTTCTCTGCGTCGGCCATTGAGCGCCTCCGCAAACGCGACGTGCGCCCGCCCCTGGCGATGGGGGAATTGGAGTTTGACCCGGAGGGCGTCCTGCGATTCGTGGAGTATCCCAATGGCAGGATCCGCGTGTGGCAACGCCCTATCCCGGGGCACGAATATATTGTTGTGGGAGATCCCGCCGCCGGGGCAGAGGGAGACATGAATCTCGCCGATGCCCGCAACACCGACCGGTCGGCATGTGAGGTGTTTGACCGACACGCCCGCGAGCAGGCACTGGAGATCGCCGGGCGCTACCCACCCGATGAATTCGCTCAGATGTATCTCCGCGTCCTACTTTGGTACAACGAAGGGCTGGCGGTGCCCGAGGTCAATGGCGGCTATGGCCTGGAGATTTTGCGTGTACTCAAGGATGCCCGGTATCCCAACATTTACGTCAGGTTGGTCCGGGACCAGCAGAAACAGGAAATCACGCAACTCCTCGGCTGGTACACGAGCACATCGGTCCGGGAGTTTATGTTTGTTGTCGCCCGAAGCGTGGTGCGAATGTTGACGTTTCATCCTCACTCTGAAGATCTCTTGCATGAAATGCAGGCAATGATCAACAAGCCCCTGGCTAACGGGAACGTGCGCCCCGACCACCCCATCGGGGAGCACGACGACCGGGCGGTCGCAATGGCGATCGCCCTCACGGTGGATCGCGAGATGGGCGAGTTGGCGGCAACACCGGAGGAAGCGCCCCTTCTCTATGACCCCAATGATCCCCGCTCCATAGTATGGAAAGCACTGCTCGATCGACAGCGGAACCTCCGTGGCGCGGGACTGTATTAAATTGCATCTTGACATGGCCGCAACAGTGTCGTATTGATACGAGTATGGGTGCGCTTGTAACAATATGCGTCATCGCCTCGATCGCCATCCTGAAGGATGTACTCGTTTTCTACTTGCAGCAGCGAGAACGCCGAGAGGTCCGGGGGGCCGAGCAGGCGGCCTTAGCGGCGCAGACCGAGTGGCAGACAGAGGCCCGCACCAGGCGCAGCAGATCTCCGCTTGACGATGCCCCCTCGCCCCTCGTGCCCGTGGCCGTGGAGGAGAGGATGATAGACAGGCAGCAAACACGCACGCCAGGAGCTGATGGAGATGCGCCGATCCCGCGGACACTTGCGCCGAATGGTTGAGTTCGGAGCGCCCGGCATGGCCGGGTCCGATCTGGGCTCACCACAGATGGCTGATCACCCGGCGGGATTTCTGTCGGCGGCAATGGGCGCCCCTGGCGATTTTATGGCGCTCCGCCTCCGCGAATTGGAGCGAAAAGAGAATGTAATGGCCGGGCGCTTCTGGCACGACGCACATCAGGGCCAGCCGCTCGAACTGCAACTGTGGGGTGCCCGATGAGCGATGCGGACTACCGCGAGGCGCTTGCGGCCGTCGGTTTGGCATTCTTTGGCGGCCTCGCTGCCACCGGCGCCATATCGGCAGCCCAATACAAAGGCCCGCAGCCGAACCCGGACGGGATGGCCGGGCCCTCCGATAACGGCATGCAGCAGCGACGTCGGCCAATGGCTCCGCCGTCCTGGACCAGCCAAACGCGTCCTCCCGTGCCGAACCCGCCGGAGCGTCCCGACAATGCCACCGGACAGCAGCCAAGGGCCACTGCGATGGGCACGCAAGTGCGCATTACGGGCCCATCGGCAGCGCCGCCACCGAACCCCACATTGCAGGCAGTGAACGAGTTAGCCCAGAGGGTGGGGGCGGGCAATCCGCAGGCGCAAGCGGCCATACAGCAGGCGATGTCGCATGGCCAGCAGAACATCTACGGGCCACAGATCCCGGCGGCAGCCGACAAGTGGGTGCTGGAGCGGCTCCAGACGGGCAGTCCGACGTTTCCAGGGGGGCGCTAACGTGGCCAGGATAAACCCGGTCTATCGCATCAGGGAAGAGCGAGAATCCGACTGGGGCGGGCTGATTGGGGGCGTTCTCGGTTCCACGCTCGGCGCATCATTGGCGTCGGGCATGCTCGGGTTCGCTTTTGGCGGCCCGATCGGGGCGGCAGCAGGGGCGGCGGCAGGGGCGGCGGAGAATGCCGCAAGTCCCTCAGCCTTCTCGCTTTCTCCAGCGAAACTGGCGGGGTCCGCTGGCACGTCCGCCGGTGGCGCGCTGGGCGGCGCCGTCGGGTCTGGTGCGGCACATGCGCTGTTTGGTACACCCCGAACAACGGAAAGTGTGGAGATTGACCCGCAAGCGACGGCCCAGCAGCACTTGGGCGAACTGCGGGATCGCTGGCGTAAAGACAGGCAATCGGCATTGGCGGTGATGCTGCCGCGACGCAACCTTTGGGCGTGAAGTGGCGATTCGGGCCGACAAGATCCTCGATAATGTGCGCTTCGCGCACGAGGCTAGGCTGCCCCATCAGCGCGTCTGGTTCCAGAATACGGCTTTTTTCAAGGGCTTGCAGTGGTGGTCGGCGGACAAGACTAGCGGACGCAGTATCACACTCCAGCAGCAGCCGGAATGGCGCAAGCGGATGGTCCTGAACTATTTCCGAGCACATGCTTTAATCATGGTGGCCAAGCTCACGCAGAATCGGCCCGCATGGCAGGTCGTACCCGCCACACTGGAAGAAGAGGACCGGGACCGCGCACGGTTGTCGCAGTACCTGCTAGATTGGACATGGGAGCGGCACGAGTGCCAGAAAAAGCTCGTCAATGCGGTTCAGGATTCCGTCATCAACGGCCCGGGATTCTGGCAGATCTACTGGAACCCGGAGGCCGGTGGCGAGGCGTACGAGACAGATCCCGAAACGAACGAGAAGCGAGGCACCGTCGGCCCTGCCGGAGATCTGCTGTTGGACCAGGTCAGTCCTTTCGACGTTCTGCTGGACCCCATGGGAGGCAGTATCCCGAATTGCCGGTTTGGGGCCCGCAAGTGGTATGCCAGCACGGCGTGGGTGCAGCGCGTTTTTGCCAAGCGAGTCGAGCCCGAAGATGCGGCCCCCTATAGCGGAGATGGGGCGTACCATCGAAAGTCATTCGCCCGACTCCTAGAAGGGGCGCAGGCAATTGGGGGCGAGTTTGAACGGCCCGGACTGTCGATCCTCGAATACTACGACATTGAAGCCGGCCACCTGGTATGGCTCACTGCTGGCGGGGTCGTCCTGGGCGCATCGGACTGGACGGGCGGGCTTCCGTTTGTCATGTTTCCGGGCGTCCGCAATCCCGGGGATCTCGACGCCGATCAGCCAGGCGGAAATGAGGTCTGGCCCGAAACGATCATGACGGACCTGGTTCCACTCCAGATCGAGCTGAACATTCTCGAAAGCCAGACACTGGAAGTCAAAAACAAACTCATCTACCCGAAGATGCTCGCTACCCACGCCGCGCGGGTAGACGAGATGGCCTACACCGATGGGCCGCCGGGGTGCCTTGTGCCTTGGTCGGGAGCTGGCGGCCATACCCCCCAGCCGCTGTATTTGGGCACACTCCCCAGTTGGATTTTCAACATCCGCGAGAACCTGAAACAGAGTTTCGCCGATCTGAGCGGCGTGCACGAGGTCTCTCAGGGAACATCTCCGGGGTCCTTGCAATCGGGGCGCGCCCTGATGGTGCTCGCCGAGATGGATTCCAATCGCTTTGGCCCCTGGGCGCGGAACATCACCGACGCACTGAAGCTGGCCGGAACGCGCATCCTACATCTCTACAAAAAATACTTCGTTGGAACGCGCCAACTCCAGGTGATCGGAGAGTCCGGGGCCCTGGAGGTTATGTCCTTTCACTCCGGCCTCATCAATAGCACGGATGTCCGGCTACAGGAGGGCTCCACGTTTGCGACCAATAAGGCCCTTCTCAATGACCAGCTCAAAAGCCTCTGGGACAGCGGCATTCTCCGTGACGACCGGCAGCTACTGCGGCTAATGGGGTGGGGCCAGTTGGAGCAGGTTCTGGGCAACTACGACGCCGACAGCGCCAAGCAGAAACGCGAAATCAAGCGTATGTTGGACGATCCCAGCACGCCGGTGCCTGTTGATGATTTCGACGACGACCCGAGCCACCTTGAGGTCCTGGACCGGTTCTGCAAGACGGTCACCTACGAGCGGCAAAGCCCGGCGGCACGACAGACGATTCTTGCGCACAGGGCGCTGCATCAGCAGCGCTATGCGGCCATACAGCAGCAACAGCAACAGGCAGCAACGCAACGCGGAGTCGCCTCCGCCGGACGGGCTGAGATGTCCATGTCGCAGGGGGGCGAGGCAATGCCCGGCCCCATGCAGCAAGGGCTGGACATGCAGGCCGAAGGCAATCAGGCAGCGGCGATGATGCGCATGAACCCTGGAGGGTGAGATGGGCAAGGGAGAGCAGAACCAGGACGGGGCGATCACTGGAGAACAGGGCGCAGAAGGCCAACGGGGTGACGACGGGAAGAGGGCGGAGACTCCCAAGCTCTTCGAGTTCGAGGAGCTTCCGGGCGGCGACGAGGAGAATCCCGGCGCCCAGGGTGGTCAGGGCAACACGGACTGGGCGCAGGAGTACGCCAGACTGCATGGGCACGCACAGCAGGTGCAGGCAGAGAATGCGCAGTTGAGGGCCGCACTGGCACAGCGGGGCGCCGCCGTCGAGGATGGCCGCAGAACTCCGCCCAGCGAGCAGGAGGAGGCGGCTCCTCAGTTCGATGATCCTGCGATGCAGGCATTCGCTAGGCGCCAGGAAGCGCTGTTTCGTCGCATGGGGGAGCGCATACAGGCGGCAGAGCGGGCGGCAGACGAGAAGGTGCGGCAGATGTCCGTGCAGTGGCACAGGTCCGACCTGGAGCGCAGCATTCCGCGCAGTGTGCAGGCGGCCAACGACCTGACGCCCGGTAGCGAGGCGCTCGTTTCCCGTGATGAGGTCATCGGCGAAATGCAGCGCACCGGCGCCGACGTAGAGGCGGCGGCCCTGGCCGTCCGGGCCAGACGGATCGCAGCACTGCGGAAGGCGAACTTTGTGGTCCGGCACGAAGGCAAGGCCAGGGGCGAACAGGCCCCGGCCATTCCCGGTTTCAAGCTTCCGCCGAAGCTCGATCCCGCCAAGCACGCCCAGACTTGGAACGATTTTGACGAGCGGATACGCTCAGCTGTTGAGGCTGTAGAAGAACAGGAACCCTGAACGGATACATAGGAGGAGGCAGCCATGGCAGTACTGGGAACTTACACAGGCGGCACGGGGACGTGGGGCCGGCCGCTCGGTTCGACGGGCGGCGAAGCGCTTCTGAAGGACTTCACCGCCAAGGAAATCGAAAGCATGGTCGTCGCGAATGCCGACGGTTTCAAGTATTTCAAGCACCGGACCAAGGACGCGTGGGACCTCAAGACCAGGCGCGTGGTCGGCACCGTAGAAACCGCGATCAACGGAGCGTTCGGGGCGGTTCCCGAGGGCGGCACACTGCCGGCCCCTGGGGCGAGCGCCTGGCGCAACTGGGAGGCCCGCGCGGCATTCCTGTACGTCACGATGGCCATCACGAGCCAGATGCTGAAGATCAGCAAGAACAGGCAGGGCAGCATCGCAGACGCGTATACTGCCGAGAACAAGAACGTCGTCAAGAAGATGATCAACGAACTCAACCGGTGCCTCTGGGGCAACGGGACGGGCGTCCTGTTCAAGTCGGCCCAGGCGCTTCCCGGACTCACCGTGGATATCGACACGACCTACGGCGCCAACTACCCGACCAGCACCAAGCACTTGCTTGAGGGCTCTCGGGTCATGTGGGGCACGGAGGCCCAACTGGCAGGGACGGGCGGCAATCAGACGTACTGCGACGGTTACGGCTACATCGACAGCATCACGGACGTGGACACCGTCGTCGTCGTGAAGACGGCCGGCAACGACCCTGCCGCCAACGACTATTTCATCGGCGGCGAAAACAACCACGCCCCGTTGGTGCTCCAGTCCGGTGCGATCTACACAGGCATTGAGCCGCAGGGCTTCCGCGGCGTCGCCAACAGGGGCGGCAACACAACGCACGACAACAGCACCTTCGAGGGCATTCCCGGCAGTTCCGTGGCGAAGTGGAATGCCCAGTTGTACGAGCCCGGCGGAGGCGCCGCCCAGACAGAGACGCTGACGGAAAAACTGCTGCTCGGCGTCTGCACGCGTTTCTACAACGGCATCGGCGAGTATCCTACGCTGATGTGGCTCGACCCGGCAGTGTGGCGGGAGCTGTTCGACAGCACCGAGGCGGACAGGAGGTACGTGAACGTCACACGCATCAATTCCGGCCTCAAGGAAGATGCGCTGATGTTCACCGGCCCCAAGGGCGATATCGAGATGGCCGTCGATCGGCTGGCGTTCCCCGGAGAGATCGTGCTGATGCGGCCGGAGGCGTTCGGCTATTCGGAGATGGAGCCGATGGGATGGTGGCAGGACGATGGGCGCATAGCGCGCACCATCAGCAGGACGCCGCAGATCGAACAGTGGTTCCAGTGGTGGGGCCAATTCGTCTGCACCAACCGGAAGAAGATCATGCGCTTCCGTGACATCATAGCAACGGAGATCTAGCAGCGAACCATTGCGGACAGGGGGCGGGGCTGGCGCAGTCCCCCCTCCTCCCGCCCGCAGGAACAGGAGGGGGACATGCCGAACGATCTGAAGGACATCAGGGAGGTGTTTCGCAACTGCGGGGTGGGCAACCGCCCCTACGGGTTCAGCTTCTATGGCCAGGGACTCAAGGCCGGGACGCACATTACTGGAGGCGAGATCCGCGGCATCTACGGCCACACGCTCAAGGACACCGCTGCGGGCTGGGTGATCAGTGCCGTCGGCGGTGGGACCACGACCGTCATCACGGCGGCATCCACGGCGATCTCGACGCTGTCGTCCGGGAAGGTTTACGCGCTGAAGGCGTCGGCCAACCCCATTGACATCGAGTTCGATGGAGCGCCCGGGGACGGAACGTACATCGCGTTCGTTATCGCGGACAACACGAACCTGGTGCGGTTCGACGTGGACGGAGGCACCGCTACGGATCGGTCTTTGTGGGGGCGCGATCTGAACTACCCGGCCGGCACCAGCAAGGGCAAAGTCATCCTTCTGTATGCCGTATCCGATGGCACGGCCGTCAAGTGGGCATGTGCAGAGGCGGAAGAGCAGATAGACCTGCCCGGTGCGGCCATCGCAACTCCCGGCGAGGACGTATCGAACCTGTACGACGGCGTCATGTATCCCATCGACGCCAGTGGCGGCCCCGTGGTTCTGAATCTCGATGATGCGGGCACCAACGGCAAGCGCGTGCGGTTCTTCATCCGGGACGACACCAACGCTATCACCATCGTCGCCAACACGTTCGCATACTGGGGCGCCACGGACATACCCTTCCCTGCTGCCGAAAGCAAGGGCAAGTATATCGAACTGGTCTCGAACGGGACCAAGTGGGCCATGAACGACTCGCCCAACATCGTCACTCCCGGGGACGTGGAGGTGCTTGCGGACGGCAAGTACTTCAAGGCCGGGGCCGCAAGGGACGTAACGCTCGGCCATGACGGCACCGATAGCATTCTCGGCACCGTCACGGGTGATCTCGCACTGAAGATGCGGGACAACGCCGGAGCAGGGGCTGTCTCGTTCCGTGACAGCGACGGGGCGGAGGTGGCCTACGTGGACTCGGACGGTAACGTGAGCGCCGAGGGAGACATCGCTGCCGACGCCGACGGGAAGAAGGTCTCCGCAGGCGAGGACGGCGACGTGTACATGAGGCATGACGGGACCAACAGCGCCATGCGCAACAAGACCGGCACCCTGACCGTGGATCAGGAAGCGTCAGCCGATACGGTGGCGGGACGCAACACGACCCTCGCAGGTGGAGCTGGAGGCGCCGCAACTGGCGCAGGAGGAGCGGCCGCCCAGGGAGGGCAGGGATCGGTCGTCGGCGGAGTTGGCGGCGCCGCAGTCGGCGCCGATGCCGCAGCGGTTGGGGGGCTTGGCTACACGTCGGGCGGAGCCGGCGGTGCCGCTTCGGCGGGTGCAGTCGGTGCCACGGGCGGCAGCGGAGAGACCGTCGGCGGCGACGGTGGGGCGGGCTCGGCCGGACAGATCGCAGGAGCGGGCGGAACTGGCTTCTTGCTCGGTGGCAATGCCGGAGCCGATGGTGGGGGTGGTGGCAACAACGGCGGCGACGCGGTGATTCGGGGCGGCGCTGGCACTGGGGCGGGCGTGTCCGGGAACGTCATCATCGGCGATGCGGCCACGGCCAGCGTCCAGGTCCAGGCGGACAGCGTCCCGCTCAAGGTCGGGGCTGGCGGGGATCTGTCCATTCAGCACGACGGTGCCAACAGCACCGTGACCAGTGGCACCGGGAAACTGAGCATCGTCAGCACGCCCGTGGACAAGGACGTGGCGGTGAAACTCGGCGATGCCGCCGACGCGTGCTCCTTCCGCGTGGAGGATAGCGCGGGCGCTGCGGTGCTCGACGTGGGGTCCAACGGCCTCATTACCCCGGATGCTGCGGCGGATGGTGCTGCGGGCCAACTGCTGGACATGCGCGGTGGCGCCGGTGGACCCGCAACGGCGGCGGTGCCGGGCGGCGCAGGCGGTGCCTGGGCGATTTCCGGGGCGACAGGCGGAGCAGCATCGGCGGCACAGGCGGCCGGAGGCGGTGGGCAGCTCACGATTATTGCTGGGGCGGCTGGCTCCAATGCCCTGGGCGGTGGCGGCGCAAATGGGGCGAACCTGACACTCCGCCCCGGGGCTGGCACTGGTGCGGGTACGCACGGCGACGCAGTCATCAAACTCCAGGAGGCGGCGGGGGCGACGAAGTTCCAGGTGACGGACTCGGCCGATGTAGAGCAGTTCTCCGTGAACAGCGACGGCACAATCGTCAGTGCGGGTTTCCGCCTGGCGCGGCAGTTGTCCCAGAACGTCATCGCTCCCCAGGGTGTCAACTGGGTTCCGCAGGCGAACGGTGCGGCGTTCCTGCCCCTGAACATGGCAGCACAGACCGCCAGGATCAACCTGACAGGTCTGAAGGTCGGAGATGTCCTCCAGGCGTACCGCGTGCTGGGTGGCATCGGGGCGGGTGGGGCGGACCACACGACCGTCGATGCGAGGCTGCATTCTGTCGCTGCCGCGGCCGGGGGAGTGACAGACACGGCGCTGGGCGCTGGCATGGCTCAGGTGGACGTGGTTGCCGACACGGTGCTGGACAATGGGGAGGACGCGCTCGCCGTGACGGTAGCGGACGACACGCAGTATTTCATCCTCGTCACGGTCACGACCGCCAATGCGGTCACCAACGACCTCAGTCTCATCGGGGCCAAGGTGACGGTTGACATGAAGTTGTAGAAAGGGGGGCGCTCAATGGGCAAGCCGGTGGTGAGGCGTAAGGCATTCTCGTGGGCGGCAGCGGAAGTCAATTCCTCCGCCTTCTTCATCCCGCCCGGAGTAGAGTACGGGTCTATCGGCTTCGACTTCGGGGTGAAGTCGGCAGTCACCATCCACATCCAGCGGTATCGAGGAGCGGCCGATCCGTCGCTGGATGGCTCCGCCGTCCTGGCTCCGGCAGCAGCGACCGGCTGGGACCGCCTGTACACGATGCAGGCGGTCCCGGCCGATCCGTTGGCTGTGTGCTCGCTCCAGGGGGCCAATACCGTAACGTACTTCACCGCATGGTTGGGCAACACGACCGTCGGGGCGCTGGGACTGCCGCCGGGATGGTACCGGTTCGTCGCCAGCGCTGCGCCCGGAGCGAACACGAGCTACGTCGTCTATGCCGGCGACGAGGCAGCGCAGGACACGAAGCCCGTTTAGCAGGAGGAGGCAACATGGAAACGGCGAGCGAACCCAGGGTACCGGAACGGCCGTCCTATTCGGGAGAGCCGCCCGCTGTGGACCCCTCAATGCGACGGGCGATCAAGAACTACGACGAATCCTTGGACGTGAAGTGGGTGCCTGAGACGGCGCAGTGGTTGGTTTATCGCCGCAGCACGGTCACTGGCCGCGCGTATCCCGTGTTTCACTGCCAGGATCTCGACATGCGCACGATCGAGCGCCTGGCGAGGTGCGACGGGTGGAGCGGCCCCGGATGGGAAAAATTCAAGCATCGGCTGGCCGGCATGAATGATGAGGCGCGCAGGAAGCGGGACGCCGAGATAGACGCTCGCTGCACAGAGATGGGCAAGGAGTGCGCCCGCTATCTCGTGGGCCTGCCCGAGGACAAGAGGCCATGACTCTGGCTCAGGCTAGAGCGCTGCTGCGCACACTGATCGGGGCGAGAGATACCAGTGGCTCACACACCGACGCCATATTGCTGCCGATCCTGAATCTGGCGCAGCGCGTGACGTGGCGATGGTTGGCCGTCGGCAATGTACAGCTATGCGCCACCGAGGAAACATTCTCCTACACGGCGGGGGCATCGTCGGTCAATCTCTACCAGCCAGCACCTGGCGGGAAGACGACCTATCCCGTAGAAAGTATTTTGGGCTTGCTGCGCACGCCCAATGCCGGGGCACCATCGGCCAGCAATGTGCCCGTGGCCCTGAATCCTGTCAACGCTATGGACATAGAGCAGTTTGCCGGCAGCATCGCCAATCCGGAGTCGGATTACGTATGGGCGACACTCGGCCTGAATGCCCTCGCCCTGCGGCCCATTCCCGCCATCGCCGTGCCGCTGATCATCCGGTACGTGCCGACACCAGCGGACATGGCGAACGATACCGACTCGATCTTCGGCGGCCAATTACTCCCTGCGCACGACTGCGTGGTGTTCCAGGCGGCCGTATACGCCACGTCCAGACTGCGCGAGAGCAATGCCGAATTCAAGGCAATGCTGGCGGAGGCACAGTTAGCCGCGACGGCAAACCTCCGACAGAAACAGATACCCATGGGGCCTCGGAATGCCTGGGGAGAACAGAACCGTTAGCCTGTTTCAGCCGTTCGGGATGGACGGCCGCGCACAGTCGCCGTCTCCCTGGGAGATCCTCATCAACCTGCGTCCTGGGGCCAACGGCTACGATTCCGCCCCGAGTCCGGCACCCCTCCCGGAGAGCAACGGCGAGCCGGGCCGGGTGCTCCTCGTGGCGGCCTACCATGGGCAGGATGTGCCGCTGGCGTGCTACCTGTGGCGGCATACGGAGCGCGCCCGACTCTACATCTCCATGCACAATCTGGATGGCACGCTGCGAAGCCAAAGTTATTACGGCAACAACGTGCAGAATCAGGTCCTCTTTTTTGAGGACTGGTTAGACCCGCGCAAGATCTGGAATGCCGCCGCCATGAATGGGAGGCTCTTCCTGGCCGGGGGGGACAGGCCCTACGCAATCTTCGATACGGGCGATGTCTGGATGCGGGGAGCGACGGCCTTGGCGGTGCCGCCCCACCCGTTCGCCGCCGACATGCAGCACATCGTCTGGCCGGTGACATTTCGCTCGGGACTCGCAGACTGGCCATATCTGACCGGATCTTTCCATGCGGGCATCTGTTGCGCACATCTGGGCTGGATGTTCTGGAGCGGTTTCCAGGAGGGCCAAACCCTCACCCTGGACAGGGCGCTGACGGGCGATCAGAGGTTCCTCCTGCCCGAGCAGGTAGTAACCACGACATCATTTGTGATCGGCCCCCACTGGCTCTGTTGGTCAGACCGGCATGAGCCACTCTCCATCGGAGCGCCAAATTTCCTTATGGTGCCAGGCAGGTACGCCATCAAGGCGCTGGCGAGTTTTCGTGATCGTCTCGTGATAGTAACCGAGGGGGACGTATGGGCGCTCATCGGCCAACTCTCGGAGGAATTCGTGCTGCGCCAGGTCAGCGAGAGCTATGGAGCGCAGGACGCCCGCACGATTTGCAGCACGCCACACGGCGTCGTCTTCGCTGGCCCAGATGGCATTTTCATCACGGATGGCGACACACAGACTAGGCGACTGGACGAGCCCATTGATCACCTTTTTGGGCCGGGACTTGCGTTTCACTGTGTGGATGGCGAAGAATGGGATAGTCCCTGGCGACTCACGCGGCAGTGGGGCCAGATTGTGTACTGGGCGGGCAGGGACGAGGTGTGGGTCCCGGTCAAACACGCATCGGCTGGACGGTTCGGCGTGGTAGATATGGCATTTTCCCTGGTTTACCGCTTCGACATGGACGCATGGTACTTGGTAGCGCAAACCTCCAGCGCTACAGCGTGGACCACATGCGTCTCGGCCTGGGCCGTAGTTGGGAACAGGCTGTTCGGCGGTGGCAACCGTCACGTTCCGGCGGGAGCGACAGACACCATGAACACTGTCATCATGGCCCCCCCCCCAAACGGCCAGTCAACGGACCGCGCCTACTTCATGCAGTCAAAGCCCTTCCTGCGCGAGCAACAGAACTGGTTCTTCGGCAACGCCATCAACGTGGCGTTCGGTTGCGGCTTCGAGAACGGAGAGCGGATCATTCCGGGCCGACTCACCCTCTGGGGCGAGCAGCAGGCATACGAGGCCGCCCCGTCGCTCTCCTCGCAGGTCATGACCAAGCAGCACCCCGATTGCCCGGCAGCGCTCAAATGGGGCGGCAGCAAGTGGGGCGAAACAAAGTGGGTGCGAGGCGCCGAGTTCAACGTTCGCGCAGAAGTGGACGTGCAAACCAAGTACCTCCGCTTCGCTCTTCTGGGATATTCGGCAAATCCGGTGCAGATCCGCGGCTTCGAGATCGACTACCGCCAAGCTCGTGGCAAGGAGGTTGGCTAGATGCTGCGACGGGGCTATGGTGTGCGCCCAAATGCCGGGCCATGGCTGGCAGATGGCATGTATGGGCAGATCTCCCGCATGTTCCGGTCCAGCAGTCGAAGCGCGGCGCCCGCGGGCCCCTCACTCTCCGCGGTCCTGGCCGACGCACGATACTCGGGCGGCGAGATACTCCTGCCCGAGGGGACCTATTGCCTCTACTCCCCCCTGACCATCGCCGCCGACGAGATCCGCATCATCGGCTGCGGCGACGGCACCGTCATCAGTTTGGTGGATGGGGCCTATGTGTCCTGGACGGGTCAGTACGGGGAGTTGCGCGACGTTAGGCTGGTAACCCCGCGAACGCCCCCGACTCACTTTCTGGTCGTCTCCGGGGATCGGTGGCGCGGACGTGGGTTGCGGCTTGTCGGGGCGCTGAATGGCGTCCGTCTCAGCGGGGCATCCTGCTCCCTCTATGATTCGTCGGTGGAGTCGCAGGCAGCGATTGGAATCGACAGCCCGGGCGATTTCAACCGCATCAGCGGTTGCCGCGTGGACGCATCCCCCAGTGCCACCGAAATACTGTCTGCCGGGGCACAGAACAGCGTTGTGCACAACTTCTGCATCGGTGGTGCCGTGTCGGTCCTCGGTGCGGGGTCAACTAATTTCGACAATCAGGTGTGAGCCATGGCGACATTCGTCTTTCCGTACAATCTAACGGCTGGCGACACGAACGACCCGGCCAAGGTCATGGCCAACCTGGAAGCGCTTCGCCGGTTCGTCAACGGCGACGGGGGCAGCGCGAATATGGACGGGGGCAACATGTGGGCGCCCTACATTCACTGGACGATGAGCGTGGCGTCCAGTTTTGCCGGGCTCATCCTCGGTGGCGGAGCGACCAATGTGCCATGGGCTTATCGGAACGGCCCGAGTCCATTCTATCTCAAATCATGGAGCATCTACCTTGGGGCACTGGCCGCAGGGGACGGCACGATCAAGATCCAGCAGAGCGCCGATAACATCACGTGGGTGGACGTGGCGACGGCTACTGCGGCTACAGGGTTTACCACGGCCGATGTATCCTACAACGTCCCGAGTAATCATTACGTGCGCATCCTGATTACCGCAGGGGTGGGCGGCATGACAATCTCTGCGCCCGTCACAATCGGAATGCGTTGCCGTTCTACGCTGAGCGATGTAGCATAGGGGCAGGAGGTGGGCAGATGGCGAACGTCCCGCGGAGCACCAAAAGCGCCTTTACTGGACTGCCGGCAAAGGGCCGCGACAATAAAAGCCTCATGGTCGCAAATGGGCCGGGCATTGCCCCGACGCCCGAGTACGGCTACCGCCGGGAGGCGTTGCAGTCCCTTTCCCCGGGGACAGGTGCCCCCATCAAGCCCATCGCCGGGCTTGGCGCCGCACCGTTGCCTCCGGGCGTAGCGCCCACATCGCAAGCGTCGTCCGCCGGCTTTGGTTCCTGGAAAACGCCCGGCACCACTGCTCCGCCCCCGGGCAACCTGCCTCCGGCCCTTCCCTCTGCACTGGCCAAGCCCGTAGCGGCCCCCGGCGTTTCGCTCCCCGACAGCAAATGGGAGAACGCCGCATGGTCCGAAATGCAGCAGGGCGTGGGCATGTCGGACGAGGAGTGGCAGAAGCAGCAGGCTGAGGCCCTCAATACCATCGACACGCAGGCCCGGATGGACCAGTGGCGGCTGAACGAACAGTCAGGCGCCAGGGGCATGGGCTATTCCACGCAGGCGACCCAGGGGTTCGCAGACATCGCAGTGCAGGCCGAGCTCAACAAGGCGAAGGCGATCAACGACCTCACCATCAAGCGGCAGGCCGCAGAAATTGAGCAGGCGAAGCTTATCCTGTCCACGCTGGCGCAGTTCGCGTCGGCGGAGGATCAGGCGCAACTCCAGGCGTTGACGCTCCAACTCCAGAAGGACGAGCAGGCGCTCGGCAAGCAGGAACTGTACTGGACGGAGGCCATGAACCTCTTGCCCGAGGATGGCACCGTCGATGACTTCCATGCGATCTTGACCTCTCTTGAGGATGGGGTCACGCCTGAGCAGGTCGTGTCGTTCTACAATGTAACCGGGGGGATGATGAAAGACACATGGCGCGACCCCGCGGGCTATTTCAAGGCGATCGACCTATCTGGACGTACCTATTACTGGGATGAAGGCAATCAGACATGGCGCCAACTCGGGGCCTAGTCGTCAGGAGGTATACCAATGGCGGGACTCGGGTATGTGCCGCGACGGAAACGTGAGCCGAAGGACACGGCGGCCGACATCTTCCGCAAATCGCTGGCCGAGGCGGCGGGCCAGATGCTCGTCCAACTCCCGGCATCGGTCATCGGTGGCGCCATCGAGACCTCCTTCAAGCCCGGAGGAGGTCTCTGGGAGGCGGTTTCTCCCTCGTCCGAGGTGGACGCCTACCGCCGCCAGCAACAAAATCAGATCGAGCAGGGCCTTGCGGACATCGCCGGTGCGCGTGCACGCACGGATCTGGCCGGTGCGCAAACGGAAGAAGCCCGATTCGCCACGGAACGGGGCCGGGCAATGCTTCCCCTCGAAAAGGCAGGGAAGCAGGCCGAAACCGGCCTTGCCGAAGCGCAGGGGGCCTATTACCGGGAAATGCCGTCTTTGCGGCGAGAAGAGATGTGGGGTACGGAGGCGGGCAGGCGGGACGAATTGGCCCTCCGGCAGCAGCAACTCGCCTGGGAACGCGAGAGGTACGCTCAGGCTCAGAAGTCGTTGCGTCGGGCGGCCGTTACCTCACGCGGCCCCGCCAACGATTTCGCGGTCAAGGACTGGGACCGCGTAGCGGCTAATCTCCTGGCGCTGAAGTCCGGCGGCACTCTGGTGCTGGACGACGGCAGGACCGTGGAAGTGACCGACCTGTCGCCGGAGGACAAGGCGGCGTGGCGCGACATGATGCAGGGGCGCCGGGACGCCTTCCGCGCCTATCACATCAGCCGCGGTGCCGATCCGGCACTGATCCAGATGCTGGAGGGCGGCAAGGCACCCCTCAGCCTTCCCCGCACACTTCTGGGGCGCCCGAAGCAACTCTCCCCCGGCGAGGAAGCGGCACAGTCGGGCCGCGAGACCGCTCAGGCGGAGACGGAGCGGCACAACATCGCAGTGGAAGACCTTGCGCAGCAACGGGCAATGCAGGAAACGGGCGGACCGCCGTGGGATGTGCGCGCCCTGAGAACGGCCTACGAGGAGGCGAAGAAACAGCAGGGCTATTTCCGGCTGAGCGCGCCCACTCCCGATGCGCCCACGCCATTCGACCCCGAAGTGAACTACTACGGCGACCTACTCACACAACTGGGGCACGGCGAGATCGTCTACTCCCCGGAAAAGGCCAACCCACAGAGGAAGTGACATGGACGACAATCGCAGGGCGGCACTGTCAGGCATGCTGCCAGCATCGGCGGAAGAACTGGCCCGGAGGGTCTCGGAGCGCTTCGCCGAGCAGCCGCCGCTCCCCGCAGCCCTGGGGATTCCGCAACTCAGGGAACAGCAAGAGCCATCCATTTTCGATGAACAGCGAGCACCCACACCAACTATGCCGCCACTCGGGACGGTCCCGGCCGACATCGCCGCTGAGGCCGGAATTCGCTTCGCGTCGCCCGGCCGCGTGTCATCCCCGGCGGAAGGGCCAGCGCCGGAGGAAATCCGGCCGGAGGCTATGAGCGCACCGCCCCTGCCCCCATTGCGGTCCCCGCAGGAGGCCATGCCCCTCGCTGCCATGGCCCTGACCATGGACGCCGGTCCCTCTGTGATCCGGCCGGCATGGGAGCTGGCCGACGGTGCCACGGCCCAGGAATTTCGCAGCATCCAGCGCATGCGGGACGCTGCGGTACGGCTGGGACAGGACTATCCGGAGCGCGCCGTCTCCGAGTGGAAAAAGATCGCCGATGCGCAGGCGCGGCTCGTGGACCAAAGATTGCGCGGGATCTTCGGGTCGAGCCCGAACCTTCCGCCCATCGAAGAGACGCATTACACGTTTGTCGGTAGCGGCCCGAAGGCGGGCTTCACAGAGACCCGCACCAGGGCAGATGTGCCTGTTACGGCGGGGCTTTTCCATCCGGCACTGAGCGCCTTCGTGTGGGGCGGCGCCGAAGACGAGCAGGGCCTGGCTCGACGTGCGCGCATGCTCGCCGGTTTCAGTACGGCGAAGCTCTCGCCACGGGGCGCCGCTGCGGGCAGTAGGCGCAACGCATACGCCATCGACTGGGCGGCGCTGACCGGCGGCAAGAATGCTCTCGGATACGAGCAGTCTCTGGTGCCGATGATATTGGCCGATGCGGTCCAGGACGGCCCCGACGCTGCGGTGCAGGAGCGCATATTCCGCGTGCTCAATCATCCTGCGGCGCGGGATTACATGCGTCTGCCCATGCCGGAAGGCGAAGGCGGGGACGCACAGTTGGCGGGGGTCAGGGCTCGCATGAGCGCAGAGCGCATCCTCGCCGCCATCAAGACGGCCGATCCGCGGTGGGCGACAGCCAACCTGGCGCGGGAAATCCCGGAACGCTCGTGGTCGAATGTGGCGGCCATAGAGCGCCGCGCACGAGATCATGCCGCCGCCGGGCGGCACCTCTCCCTGGAATTGCTCGAGACGGACGCCCGCAGGGATGGCGACTCTGTCGCTGCCTACATTTACGGCCGCGCCCGCGACGAGGTATTGCTCGCCAAGCCGATGGACTGGGGCGAGGCGGCAGTCAACGTATTCCCGAGTCTGGGCCGCACTGCCGCCGGGATCTTCGGCATGGTGCTGGCCGTGCCCACCGCTATCATGGAAATCGCAGCGACGGCAGTCAGGGAGCCTTTTGAGGGCGGCAACGGCGACGCTACCGCGCTCGCGCTGAAGGCCAACGGACAGGCGCTTAGCCGCTACGCCGAGGGCCTGGTAGACGGCCTCGTAGAGATCCCTGGCAACCTCAAGACCCTGGCATCGTTTGCGCCCGGCCTTGAGGGCCTAGCGACTGAGCGAGAGCGGCGGGTCGCCATCAGGAAATACGAGGCAGATCCCGTTTTTCTGGCCATGGACGTTTCCATCATCGCCAATGGGCTCACGCGGGGCATCGGGGCAATCGCCAAAGCGTACCAGCGAGGCGGTACTGCGCCACTCTTCCAACTACTGGGCGAAGGGGCGAGAGGCGCCGAGCCGATGGCGGTAGCGCAACGGGCAGCCGCCGCGCTGGCCCGGCTGCCGGAGCGCTACGTCGCCGGCCGTTTTGTGGCGGAGATGTCGAAGCAGACAGAATTGCACAAGGTCACATTGAAGACGACCGCAGCGACCGCGCCTACTGGCCAGGGCGTAGCGGCGGCAACGCTGAAGCGCCTGGACGAGGCGAACAAGGCACTAGGAACAGCGGTAAGCGCCGCAAAGGGCGACGCTATCACGAAGGCGGCGCTCGGCTATCTCAGCGGCGATGTGCTGCGAAGGCTCGCCCTCGCAGACGACATGTACGCAGTCATCGAGAACAGTTACCGCGCCGTCCTTGGCGGGCAAAGGGGATGGCGCAAGCCCCTTGATGCGCTGGCACTGTGGACAGTGAAGGCGCTGTCTGGCCCGCGCGGCACATCCGGGACCTGGTTCACGCGTCCGTCCGAGGTCCAGGCGGCCGTCAAAACGCTGATTCAGCGGGACATTGTGCAGAATAGCACCCACTCTGCCTCGGTGGTCATGGAGAAACTGTCCGCGGCGATGAGGCGCACGGCGGAGACGCACGGACTCGCCGAGGGCGAGGCCACCATGGTGGCCATCCTTGCCAAGCAGGGCCTTGCCGGTTTTGGGAAGGGGGTCGGGTTCGCGGCCGAGCAGCCGTGGCGGCAGATGGGAAAGTCGGTCTTTGATGCCGCCGTCGCACAGGATCTTCCCGAGATCAGAATCGGGGGACTGCGCGTGCAGCGCGCTGCGCTCTCGCAGTACGCGGCAGGGGAAAAGGGCACCCTCTCACACGCAGAGATTGAGGCGATGCGCACTGCGGGGCAATTGCCGCGGCCGACGTGGGTGCGCGCGCATCACCTGACCTATGAGGAGTACCTCAGGGCCAAACATCGGAAGCAGATTTCGGAGGTCGAATGGCAGCATAGGGTACGGAAGGGGCTGGACGACGGCGAGTACGCCGACATGATCCGCGCTGGCCGTATCGGCGTTGACCGAGCCAAGCAGATCGTCGAGCGCGCCGGGCTCACTCTGCCCGCGTCGGCCATGCAGCCGGTGGCCGTGGAGGAGTTGATCGGCGGGCTGGTGTACGACGCCATTGCGACCACGTCGGAGCGTGTGCTGCGCAGGTTCCGCAAGGCGCCAGCATCTATGGAAGAAATCCAGGGGATTGCGGAGGACCTCGGCATCACCGAGGGGCAGGCCGCCTGGCGCTACTTCAGGGACCGAATTCGTTCGCCGGAATTTGGGCTGCCACAGATTACGGGACTCAGCAGAGATGCGGTCGCCGAGGCGGTGTCGCTGGATGCGGCGTTCCGCAGCATGGGCGTCGAGGGGACTACGGTCGTCTCCACCTTCGCCAACATCTACGACCGCCTGATGCAGAATCCGCTTGCGGCGCCCCTCAGCGAGACAGGCAAGCGCGCATTCGCTGTTGAGGGCCTAGCCAAACTCCAACCACGCCTGTTCCGTGTCGCCGAGATGGCGGACGCTCCGGCATATGCCATGACGGCATCCGGCAAGGTGAAGGAATTCCGGCTCGGGGACCTCTTGGAAGAACTGTACGAGCCATTGGAGGATGTCTCCACGGTGCTTTACCAGGCCGGCATCGACTGCGTGGCGGCGGGTCTGTTCGATACGCCGGCGGCCATCCTGGCCAACGACATACGCTATCTCCATCGGACCAGCAAGGGGGCAGTCGCAACCCTGGACGCGCTTGAAGGCACGGCGCCCTGGCGTTCGATGCCGACAGAGGTGCAGTCGGCGGCCAAAAAGGCGTGGCAGGACATCGGCGAAGAGATGCGCGCCCAGGAGTGGCAAGCGGCGGCGGCGGAGAACTGGCCCCGTCAGCGCATCGACCGCCTACCGACGGCTCTGGCCGAACAGCTCCTAAGAGCGAAGGGTGCCCTGGAGCGGCGCACCGTGAACGTCGGCCAGACCTTTCGCCCCGTAGCGGAGGGAGGAGGGCCTCGGGCGCAAGCGGCCGCAGAATACATGGGAGCCAAGGCATTTCAGGGGGCGTACCAGACGGGCGAGCGCGCCCTTGCCACATCCATTAGGGACGCTGTTGCCCTTCAGGGCGTGGCGCGCTCACTGATGGTGATCAGACGGGAGGCCGCTGCTGCGAGCAGGACGATCCGCGAACTCTACGATGGGCTCACGCTCTCACAGGAAGCGCGCGACTTTCTGAAAGCAAAACTCGGCATCGAGATGAAGACGTCCGTCGGCAACGGCATGGCGCGACTGGGCGTGCTGCGTCAGCTCATCGGGGAGATCGAGGCGATCGAGATCGGCAAACTGCCGCTGGATGTGCAGAAGATGATTGAGGGGCGTGGGTTTAGGGGCATGAACAAGGCGCTGGAGCGCTCCATTCGCGGCGACTTCAATCGGCGGGCGTTTGAGGGGATCTCCGTCACGCCGGAGGTGGACGTGGCCATGTGGGGGATGCACAAGGATAGCCCGTTGGCCGGGCAGAACCTCGTGCGTCGCACCGTCGCTGCCTTCAAGGAGAACGTTGTCGGACTCAACCCTGACGCGGCGATCCGTGATCTTGGTGCACAGAAGTACGTAGTAGGCCCGACGTACGGGCTGTTTCCGGACTCTCCGGCGTGGGATCTGGCAGGGGATCTGGCCTACACGGAGAATGGTGTCAGCGCAGCAATGCGCAGACACGGCGCCTTCAATGTACTGGACTGGGCCAACGAGCAGGCCAGGCCCTCTCGCTCCGCCATGGGGGATATTGTTGGCCTCATGCGGGATCTTGAGCGCGCTCGGGCACCATGGCTCACTAAACTGCGGGAAGCCAGAGACGCGGGCGACGCCGCGGGGGCAGCAAAGGCGCAGTTGGGGGAGTTGGCGGCGCTGGCCGGCGGCGTTGGCAAGTTCATCACGCTACGGCCCGGCAAGACCACCGTCGGCAGGTGGATGCTGCGTGTACGGTCGGGCACGGATCAGGTGGCTCGGGCCGCATACCTTGCCCACCGACTAGCCAAGGAGGCGGCGCACATCCTGAATGCTGACCCGACCAAGTTGGGACAGATGCGTGCGACCTGGTCGGCGATGGGGATTGTACTGCCGGAGACCATTGGGCCGAATCACATCCTGGCGGCAATAGGGGCAAGCACGCGGCGAGGACGCAAGGCCGCCAAGCAGGCAGGGAAGGAAGCGTACCGCGCGGCCAAGGCGCTGCCGGAAGGGGTCTCAGCGTCCCGCTCCGCAACGATCAGGGACGCACAGTCGGCGGCAACAGGCGCAACGCTGGACGCGGCATTTCGCCCGATACTGGATCTCTTCGACGAGGACGCCCTGGCCAAACTCATGCAGGAGGTCAAGGATTTCACCGTAGACTACAGCGACAAGAGCCGCCTTCTGGATCTGATTACGGGCTACGGGATCAGCCCCTTCCTGACCTATTACATCCGCCAGGTGCCGCGCATGACGGCCTACTGGGCCAAGCATCCCGTGGAGTCCATTGCCCGCCTCCAGTCCTTCCGGGCACTACAGGCGGCGCTATGGGAGAAGGCGGGAGAGACGGATGACGTACCTGACGTTGAGCGGATATTGCCCTTTTACATGCGCGGGCCCTGGCTGCCGCTCTTTCCGGGCGTCAATTGGCTCTCGCCCGTGACCAGTTCCGGTACGGTGGAGGCGACCGGCGGCTTCTCTGCGGGCACGTGGACGCCTTATTGGGGCAGCATCGGCGACGTGATGAATCCGGCACTGTCGTCGCCATTCGTGGCGGCTGGGGCGATGCTGTTTCAGATGTTGTCCCCCGGGGGCGGGGACGTGCGGATGCCGTATCCGTGGCAGCGAGACGCGTCGGCGCCCCTTGGAGTCACGGCGGGCGGCCCCTATGCTCACCAACAGGGGGCCGAAGGCACAACGAAACTGGGGCAGATCCTGGCATCGTTCGCCGCAACGTTGGGGCCGACATGGGCGACGTTCATCGCTCCCGGCGAAGATCGCCCCTGGATCAAGGGGGCACCCAGAGCGCAGGCGATGCTTGACGCTTATTTCGGCAGTGACAAAGCGAGCGCATTGGTGCGGCCGCCCGCACTGGCATTTCTTCGGTCGGTGATTGGCGCCAACGTCAAGGCATACGGGAAGATCGTGCCGGCGGTGCGGCACGCCGGCGAGACTGCCGAGGCGCAGACGCGGGCCTCCTCCATCGGAGAAGAGGCGGCCAGGCGGGAGCGCCCGCTAGATTGGACCGATACGGCACTCCTGTACTTGTCGCACCGCACGGCGGGTGCGGAAAAGGCCCTGAAGGCTGGCCTTGATCGCGATCGAGCCATGGCCACACAGGACGTACCGGCAGGGACACTGCTCGGGCGCACGGGAGCGCAACAGGACGCCGACCGACAGCGATTATCCCGGCTGTTGCAGTGGCGAACACAGATACTGGATCGTACCCGGTCCATCGCCGAGGCGATGCAGGCGCGCATGGTCTGGGGGATACTCACGCCCGAGACGCTGGAGGACCGCGAGATGGCGGAGCAACTGGGCGGCTATGTCGAGCAGTTCTTGACGGACGCCATGGTAGAGATGGGGGATGTCATGGAGCGTGGGGCGCGGGCGATCAAGGACGGGGAAGATCCGCCCGAGATCGAGGACGCCGTAGCGTACCTGTCTGATCTGGTAGGGGCGGGCCTGACTGTTCAATGGAAACAGGACGACCGCGGCCGCAATGTCGTGCAGTATCCGGCGGAGCTGCCGCGGTTCTCGCCGCGGGTGCCAGGCCCTTCTGCCGCTCGCCTGGGTGCGGCGCGCAGACTCCAGAACGAGATCGAACCGGAGCACACCATCATGCAGAACGTGCCGACAAAGACCAAGTCGCCCCGTGGATTGCAGCCGTGATCTCTCAGATCATCCGTGTGCGGGGGCGCCCGGTGGACGTGCCCTTCCCGGTGATGCAGCACGCGGTGTGGCGCGTCTACATGGGGAAGCCCCCGGTGCGCCTGCTGTGGTTCGCCCAGCCGCACGCCGGCGGCGCTCTGCGCGGTGGGTGCATCCGCCCCGATGTGCTCCCCACGGACGGATCGCCGATTGGCGCTCGGACGGATAGTTGCGGGCGGCCTCTCGCCTGGGAGGCCGTGCGACAGACGATCCCGCATTTCCTCGTCGATCGCTCCGGGCTCGTCCATCAGTTCCTGGACCCGGCCATTCACGTGTTGCACGCGCCCGCACATTGGAGCGAGGGGCGGTTTCCGAACGAAACCACCGTGCTGATCGCACCTGAACGCATGTTCAGGAAGACCCTGACTGTTGCTCAGGTCGAGCGCGGGCACGAAATGGAAGTGTCCCTGTTGGCCGCACTAGGCCCACCCTCCCCCGCTGTATTGTGGGAATGGGGTCTAGCCGTTTCGGTGGGGCGGCGGAACGAGCGCCCCTGCTGGCGACAACCACTGACGACTACGGACGACGGCTGAAGACGAAAAAGGCGAGGAGCACGAAGAGAACCTTGAGCGCGGTCATGTGGCGTCCGCCTCGCCAGCAGGCCCGCGGTAGGCCCAGCGCACCTTATGCCCGTAGGCGAGGATCACCCCGCACGTGTCCCCCTCCCGGAGCGCTGCGTGGATAGCCCGTCCCAGCGGACCGCAGTACATCGGGTCCGGGAGACGGTACGTCTCCCTCCTCTCGCCCGCCCGCCCGCTGATTTCGATGATGGCGTTCATGGCCGCAACCACGCAAGCACGAGAAGGGACAGCAGCCGCATCGAGAGATCCTCGTTACTGGCGATCCTGCCCACATAGAGAGCCCTAGGCTCGCCGTAAATCGGAGATGCCGTCAGCCGGAATACGACATTGCGACCAATGCGCCACACCCACACGTCGCCGCATCCCGGTCCCTTGTGGCTCGCCATGCGAGCGTCACGGCATCCCCGCTCCAAATCCAAATATGCGACAGTCTCCATGCCTCTACCTCCTTGCCGGTGGCCCATCCGGGCCAGGGCACGATTGCCCACCGCTGGCCCGGAGACCGGCTCCACAGTCAGTTCGTCGATCATGTTACTCCTCCTCAGCGGGCTTCACCGCGGTAGTACGCCACGTCAATCCGACCAACCGGCCGTCACGGATATCCACCGTAGCTGGACGCTCGCACAGGATGATCTCCTCCCCAGGCACGAGCCACAGCGCAAAGCACGTGGCCTGCATCTCCTGCATCAGTGCCAGCTTCTCCGCAGCATCAGGGGCA
>Ga0172371_10002636_pt1 | contig 28384 bp, 27 predicted proteins | sample Lak12m_FD_114543 | JGI IMG/M metagenome (GOLD analysis project Ga0172371, IMG submission 114543) | Freshwater microbial communities from Kabuno Bay, South-Kivu, Congo - kab_022012_12m | ecosystem: Environmental > Aquatic > Freshwater > Lake | place: Democratic Republic of the Congo: South-Kivu...
CCCAGATGGCAAACCGTATAAACTTTCACTTTCTCGCCATATTTGTCATCAAATACCCCCATGGCTCCCCGTTTCTTGGCTTCGGTTACGGAAATTTCTTCGCAAACCACTTTAAAATCATTTCTAATGGCTTGATTAACTAAATCTTCAACCCGCTCTATTTGTTCGGGCGTAAGTTTATCTGGATGAGAAAAATCTAAACGTAATCTTTCGGGCGTAATATTACTTCCCTTTTGCACCACATGATCACCCAGCACTTTACGTAAAGCCGCTAGCAATAAGTGGGCGGCCGTATGTAATTTAGTAGTTTCTTCGGTGGCATCAGCTAAACCGCCCTTGAACTTGCCGGCGGCGGCTGTCCGGGAAAGATCTTGATGTTTATTTAACGCTTGATTAAATTCTGTATTTAATAATATCTTTTCTTCATTAGTCGTTACTTTGCCTCTTTTTGATAGTTCTTCAAAGGATAGCTCCAAAGGAAACCCATAGGTCTGATAGAGATTAAATAAATCTTCTCCAGTAATTTTTTTATCATCTACAGCTAATTTATCAAATTCTTTCAAACCTTTACCGACTGTTAAATTAAATTTAATTTCTTCCTGGGTAGAGCTTTCAATGATGAATTTCTGGTTATTTTTTAATTCCGGATAGATATCTTGATAGTCATCAATAACTGTTCGAACAATTTTAGTAGTCCACAAATCTTGTTCAATCCCCAACTGTCTCCCATGGCGAATGGCTCGTCTAATTAGACGTCTAACAATATAACCCTGGTCAGTGTTAGAGGGAGTCACGCCCTTGTCATCACCAATGATAAAAGTAGCTGCTTTAATGTGGTCGGCCACAATGCGCATTGATTTGGTAGTTTCCTGAGTCTCGCCATATTTTTGACCACTCAACTCTTCTAATTTTTTAATTAAATTAATAAACAAATCGGTTCGATAATTATCACCCAAACCATTTAAAACCGACACTACTCTTTCCAATCCTAGGCCGGTATCAACATTCTTTTGCTGAAGAGGCGTAAATTTACCTTCAGCTGTTTTATTATATTCCATGAAAACATTATTCCAAATTTCTACCCATAATTTATTTTCACTATTGAAAGCACTGGGCACTTCTTTGGGGTTACCGGTCCAATAGAAAATTTCTGTATCCGGACCACAGGGCCCAGTTTGACCAGCCGGTCCCCACCAATTGTCCGCCTTGGGTAATTTAGCAATTCGCTCTGGAGAGACTCCCATTTCCTGCCACAATTGATATGATTCTTCATCAAAGGGGGCGTCTTCATCACCCACAAAAACTGAAAAGGCTAGCAAATTATTATCCAAACCCAACCACTGGGAAGAGGTTAAAAATTCCCAACTCCATTTAATGGAGTCAGTTTTAAAATAATCCCCCAGGGACCAGTTGCCCAACATTTCAAAAAAAGTATGATGACAATTATCACCCACCTCATCAATATCAATGGTGCGAATACATTTTTGAGCACTAGCTAGGCGCTGGCCAGCTGGATGTTTGGCGCCCAATAAATAGGGTACCAAAGGCTGCATGCCGGCCGTATTAAAGAGAACCGTCGGATCATTTTCCGGAATCAAAGAAGCGCTAGAAATCACTCTATGATTTTTAGTCTTAAAAAAATCTAAATATTTTTGACGCAATTCACGTGAAGTCATATGATTAATTATCTTTTTATATTATATTAACTTCCTCCTCCAGGGCAACCCCGAATTTCTTCTTAACCGTGCTTTTAATCTTTTTGACCACCGCTAAAACTTGCGGGGCGGTGGCTCGACCGTTGGTGGTTAAAATTAAAGCCTGTTTTTTATAGACACTAACTGGGCCGAATTTCTTCCCTCGAAAACCAGCCTGCTCAATCAACCAGCCGGCCGGGACCTTCACTTTAGTTCGACCAACCGAAAAACTGGGCATTTGAGGATATTTTTTTTTCAACTGATTAAATTTAATTTTACTAACCTCTGGATTCTTGAAAAAGGAACCGGCATTGGGAACTAGAGCGGGACTGGGCAACTTGCTATTCCTAATTTCCTGAATCACTGCCACGATATCTCGAACATTCGGTCGAGTAATTCCTTTGGCTATTAATTTTTCCTGAATGGAACCATATTTTAATTGGAAATTAGGTTGTCGTTTTAATTTAACCGTGACCGAATAGATAAAATATTTATTTTTAAATTTCTTTTTAAAAACACTGTCCCGATAGCCAAAGCGACAATCTTTGGCAGCAAGAATCTTTTCATGACCGGTTTGCAGATCAATGGCTCGCAGATGATAGAAAACATCTTTCAATTCCACTCCATAGGCACCGATATTTTGCACCGGTGCTGCCCCCACGGTACCAGGAATCAAAAACATATTTTCCAGACCATAAAAACCACGCTCCACGGTAAAATTAACTAATTTAGACCACAGCTCACCGGATAAAGCTTCCACTAAAACATAGTCATCTGTTTTTTTAATTACCTCAATGCCCTTTAACTCATTTTTCAACACTAGACCTTTTATTTTCTTAGAAATCAGTACATTAGAACCGCCCCCTAAAATCCAGAGGGGCCTGTTGTGTTGTTGAGACCAAATAATAGCCTCCTGAATATCGGCCAATTTTTTAACTATCGCAAAAAAGTCGGCAAGGGGGCCGATTTTCAGGGTTGTATAGGAGGCTAGAGACACTTTTTCTTGAATTTTCAGCATATTTTAATTATAAGCTAAACTCCTAAAAAATCAAATAAAAAAGGAGTCGTCGTAGTTTGACAACTCCTAGAAGGCGTTCAGGTTCATCAATCGAAGTTGATGTAAACCGTTTCCTGGTGCCCATCCTGAGAACTTTCCAGGGAAATGATGAACAAACCATCATACTTGACCTGCATCATCAGGTAGCTCTGACCGGTATTATTGGTGTGTTTGACGTCTTTTCGGATAAGAGCGCCATCTTCTCGCACCAACATGAACTTCGCCACATAGCGGGGACAGGAAATTACATATACCGCCCAGACATTCAGGCCAGTTTCCGGATCCAGTTTGATCCAGGCTGACCGGACTTTGTAGTCGACAGATCCGTTGTCGTTTTGGGTAAAGATCCCAGAAAGGATCTTGTCCCCCTGGAAACTTACCGAGAATCCGCGGTTATAGGTGGCGATTCCGGCACCGGCAGTATCAAACTCGATCACCTGAAAGGGCTGGGTTGACGTGGTCGGAGTGGTCGGTGTGACGTCCTCCATCCGAACATCTTTGAATGGGCTGTCATCCTGCTTCTGACAGGAACTAAGAAGGAGCGCTGAAATAATAATAAAAATCACAACTGCCGTCCAATAGATAATTTTAAACTTTTTCATTTTGTGGGGTTTTTGGTGTTATCATTAAATTGTTAATTTACTGACTTAATTATATCATGTTTGTCTAAACTTGTCAATAATATAGGAAAAATATTAGGCTAATATTAGTCAACTTCACCCATAGCCTGCAGCTTGAGCAGTTTAGCATAGAGACCGCCGCTAACTTGGGCTAATTCACTGTGGCTGCCCTGCTCAGCTACCTGGCCATTTTCCAAAACAATAATCTTGTCAGCTCGCTTAATAGTGCTCAAACGATGGGCAATAATAATCATGGTGCGATTCCGACTGATTTTTTCCATAGCTTCCTGAATTAACTTTTCGCTTTGACTATCCAAATTAGAGGTAGCCTCATCAAAAATCAGAATCCGGGGATTAGCTAGAATGGCCCGAGCAATACCGACTCGCTGTCTCTGACCACCGGACAACTTAATTCCTCGTTCACCCACTATAGTGTCATAACCTTTTTCTAAACGGTTAATAAATTCCTCGGCGTTGGCAATGCGAGCCGCTGCCTGAATTTCTTGGAAGCTAGCATCTGGCTTAGCATAGGCAATATTGTCTTTAACGCTTAAATCAAAAATTTCTACTTCCTGAGGAACGATGGCTAGAAAACGACGAAATGATTTAATATCATATCCGCGCAAATCTTTGTCATCCAGGAGAACTTGACCTGACTGGGGATCATAGTGACGATAGATGAGGCGCGCCAGAGTTGTTTTGCCACCACCCGAAGGACCCACCAAAGCAGTGATACAACCGGAATCAATTTGAAAATTCAAATTTTTAACAGCCGGCCGAGAATTATCGGAGTAGTAGAAAGAAACATTCTTAAACTTTATTTGTCCTCGAATATCTTTTGGTTGGTAACCCTGGGGATCATTAACAATTTCATTAGGAGCATTAAACAAAACAATCAAACGGCTTACTCCTTCCCGTCCTTCTTCCATGCGATCATAAAAGCGAGAGAGACGATAGAGAGAGGCATAGGCCTTTTCACTGAGTGTAAAGGCAAAAATTAAGGTACCAACACTGATTAGGCCTTTTAATACTAAATAAACTCCTAAAAATAGAATAGCTGCCCGGCCGATGTCAACAATAAAATTACGGCCCAAACCAATTTTCATCATCCAACTCCACTGGCAATCGTCATTATCACGAATGTGAGTTTTTATTTTATCAAACTCATTCAATTCTCTCTTTTCTTGAACAAAAGATTGAACTGCATTAATATTGATAATAGATTGGGTCATTTTCCCCGAAGCAATTTCATAATCTCGATACATCTGTCGTCTAATTGGGTACATTCGCTTATTGGCCCAATAGGTAATGAAGATAAATATGGGAGCGAAGATTAAAAAAGATAAACCCAGGCGCCAGTCTGCCCAAAAAAGAGCGGCCAGGGTAAAAACAAATTGAATCAGGGTCGGCAATACTTCCCAAAAAATATTATTTAGGAACTCAGAAATCTTATCAATTCCCTTCTCAATTTTAATAATTTTACCACCGGTATTTTCTCGCTCATGATAACCCAAGCTTAACTCCACTAATTTAGATTGAGCTCTAAGGCCTAAAAAATATTCCACTTTAACTATCAACCTAAGAATGCGACGATCACCCAAATATTGAATGAAAGATCGAATTTCATCGGTTGCCAAATAGAGGATAATAATTTTAAATAGAAAAGATAATTCTTCAATATTAAAAGCGTAGAGACTGTCGATGACGATCTTTAGTAAATAGGGTTTAACTAAGTCCAATACAGCTACTCCTAAAATAACTAGAGTAATAGCTCTAAAAAGTCGACGAAAAGGTTTAAGAAGTTGCCACAACTCCACCCAAAAGCGTTTCCAGGCTAGAGTCTCCTTTTCTTTAGTTTTTGTTATTTTTTTAGACATAGAAACAATAAAAAAAGCGAAATGTCGCCCATCCTTTATTATAGAATACGGAAATAAGCAAAATTTGTTACTAATATTAAAATGAAAATTGACAAATACATTACAAAATGATACTATCAACCGTTCTTTTATAACCAAAAATAAAAAAAACTAAAACCATGAAACAAAAATTCCTATCTACCTACGCTCAACTTTTCCCCCAGGAGGATATTCGGGAAATTGAGTTTATCTATGACTTTGCCAGCCACCAACTACCCGATGATTTCGCCAGGTATTTACATACTGCCCGGCTGATTATGGAGGAGCTGAAATGGTCTGATAGCATGGCCGTTAAAACAGCTTTGTTGCAAAAAATTATTGAAAAAGGTAACGTGGGTCTATTTGGTGGCCTGGCTAACTACCAGCAAACCATTAGCAAATCCCTTTTTCGATTAAGTAGAATTGCCGATCCGGTAGTGGCTGGTACCGTGGTGAAATTAACTAAGCCTCGATTCAATGGCGAATTCAACACCAAAGGAAAAATTAACACTTTCTATTTAGACCAGCTACAATCTGATTCTCGTGTTCTGCTGATAAAAGCGGTGGACTGTTGGGGAAAAATGGAATTTTATTTAAATGAAGAAAAAGCCCGGCTCCTTAAAAATCCCCGTTTGACATCAGACCGAACTTCGAGATTATTCAAAAAGATCTGTCATTGTTACTATCCACTCCTTCAAAAAGTTTTATTAGATTGGGAAAAGGACAGTCACATCTTTTATCCCCAGTTGAAAAGATGTCTGGGGGAAATAGAAACTCTATCTAAAGAACTAAAGAAATTAACAAAAAGATGCTCAGCTTGGGCAGTAGTGGAAAAATTAGACAACAATGGAGTTAATTATTACTATCTTTCTTTCAGAGAGGCTAAAGAAAGCCATCACAACACTTTCGACCAGCGGCCCCTTAAAATCATGGTTAATCCTGTCTTCTATAAAAAGTTGACCCAGACAGGAGAACTCCCGGTGAGATTATAACAAAAGACCGCCCTTTTTGAGGCGGTCCTTTTTATAATTATTTTTTCTTCAGCAATTCTTGACCCACTCGAAACACATCGCCGGCTCCCATGAGTAGTAATAAATCCTGAGTACCCAATTTATTTCCTAAATAATTAACTGCTTGTCTGATGGTAGGAATATGAATAACGGCTTGTTTAATCCCCCTCTGTTTGTTGTAGCTAATAATTTTTTTAACCAATTGTTGGCTAGAGATACCTCCCTGCTTTTCCCGGGCTGAACCATAAATATCTAAAACAATTAATTCTGGGGCGACCGAAAAGCTGGTGATAAAATTCTTAAACAAAGCTTTAGTGCGGGTAAAAGTGTGAGGATGAAAAACCGTTACAATCCTATGTTGAGGATATTTTAATTTCAAGCTCTGTAGAGTAGCTTTTATCTCCGTAGGATGATGGGCATAGTCGTCAATAATAAGAGCACCCTGATATTTCCCCAAGATCTGCGCCCGACGGTCGGTGCCGGAAAAACTGGCTAAATGTTGTTTAATAATTTCCAGAGGAACCTGCAACTGCCTGGCAGCCGCTATGATAGCTAGGGCGTTAGAAACATTATGCTGACCAATTAACTTAGTGCTGAACTGGCCTAATTTTTTACTACCATGAATCACCTCAAAAATTTGCTGTCCATTTTTTAATTGCCAATTAACGGCTCGATAATCAGCCTTATTTTTGACACTGTAACTAATTATTTTAGCCGAACAATACTTTTTGACTAATAGGCTTTCTTTGTCATCATTGTTAATAATTAAAAAACCGGTTTTAGGAATCTTTTTTATAAAATCAATAAAGGCCTGGCGATAGGCAGCTTTGGTGGGAAAAAAATCTGGATGATCATAATCAATGTTAGTTAATAGAACGCCCTGAGGCTGAAAATATTGAAATTTATTTTGATATTCATCAATTTCCGCCACAAACAGTTTGGATTTGCCCCGCAAACTACTGCCTTGAAATTGCGGTACCCGGGAGCCAACTAACACATTGGGTGATTTGCCAGCTTTCCATAATACATAGCCCAACCAGGCAGAAACCGTGGTTTTACCATGGCTACCGCAGACCGCCAAACCCTGATAGTGATTAAATAATTCACCCAGAGCCTGGGCATAGGAAATAACTTGAACTTGAGAAAATTTTTGTTTGTTTCCTAAAATATAATTCAATTCCGGATTAGTCTGACCGCAGGCGCTGGTATAAATAACCAAATCTAATTTATGGGGAATATTCTTGATATTAAAAGGGGTGGATACTTTAATTTTAGCCTTTTTTAAAACTTGATCAGTTAAAAAAATATCGGGAATATCCGAACCGCTAACCCGATGACCCTGGGCAACTAAAAACTGAGCCAACATAGTCATGCCCACTCCCTTAATACCGATCATATAGATTTTTAACGGAGTTTGTTTCATTTTTTTGTAGCTAACATCTCCCAAATAATTCCCGCTAAACTGGCAGCCCCGCCTCTTTTAATTATCTTCCCCATATGATCACTAAGTTCATCTCCGAGAGCTCGATTATTCAAAACTTCATCAATTTTCTTCAATAGTAATTCTGGGTTTAATTTTCTTTGATCTAAAACAATGGCTGCCCGTTCCCTGGCAAAAAGCTGGGCGTTATCTTCCTGGTGAGAATCGGGAATAGGGATAAGAATAGCTGGCTTGGCTAAAACTGATAACTCGGTTAGAGTTCCCAATCCACAGCGAGAAATCACCAGGTCGGCGGCGGCCATTAAAGCTAGAATTTCTTGATTATCTAAAAATTCAAAAGATTGATAAAAATTATTGGCTGGCAAATCAATTTTTTTGCCCCGGCCAGTGAGATGAATTAATTGATAGTTAGCCGTTATTTTTTCTTGAATATTTTTAATTAATTCATTAATAGCCAAAGCGCCAGTGCCGCCACCGATTACTAATATTAGGGGGCGACGGGGATCTAACTGATATCTTCCTTTAGTTTCACTAATTCGAACTTGATAATCATTGATCTTGGATTGGTTAACTGGATTGCCGATCCAAACGGCTTTGGGGCCATAATCAATCAATGATTTTTCAAAGGTAACAGTAATAACTCGAGCCCAGGGAGCCATCAGTTTATTAGCTAAACCCGGCCGAACATCCTGCTGATGAATTAATACTGGTATTTTTTTTAAACCAGCCGCCCAGACCAAAGGTACGCTCACAAAGCTGCCAGCACTAAGCACCACCTTTGGTTTTTCCTGGCTGAGGATGGTCCAAGCCTTAAAAAAAGCTATGATTATTTTAAAAACATCGGTAATATTATAAAAAGAAAAATAACGACGCCATTTGCCAGCCAGTAAACTAATAAATTTGATGGGGTAACTGGTTTCACTGAATTCTTTAATTAATTCCTGGTCTGGCCCCCGAAGCGTTCCCACAAAAACAAATTCCCAATTCCGATCTTCTCGAATCAATTCTTCGGCTAGAGCTAATAGAGGAATAATTGAGCCACCGGTTCCTCCGCCAGTCATTAATATTTTTTTATTTTCCTGATTCATAATCTAACGAGTTGTTTTTAATTTAGTTTGCTTACTGATATTAATCAAGATGCCCATGGCCATTAGTGTGGTTAATAAAGAGGAACCTCCCTTGGAAACAAACGGCAGGGGTACGCCAGTCATGGGAATTAAATTAATCATTCCTCCGATATTTAAAAAAGTTTGCACGGCCAACCAGATAACAATGCCCACTGCCAGAGTGCTGCCAAAGAGATCCGGTGAGCCCCGGGCAATTATTAATCCCCGATAAAAAAAGAAGAGATATAATAAAATTAATAGGGTGCTAAAAACAAAACCGGTCTCTTCGGCGATAATGGAAAAAATAGAATCGCCCCAGACTTCCGGCAAATACATGAATTTTTGACGACTTTGTCCCAGGCCTCGACCAAACCAACCGCCAGAACCGACGGCAATCAACGATTGATTAATTTGATAGCATTTATCCTGAGCACTATAACTAGGATCCTTTAAACATTTAAAGCGATCACTTTGGTAGGAAGATCGAATATTGAGCATTAGAAATAAAACCAAACCAGCTAAGATAATACTAATAAAAATATGAGAAATTTTTCCGCCGCCGACAAAGAAAACCGCCATGGACGTAAAAGCGATAATAAAAAGAGTCCCTAAATCCGGCTGGGCAATCATCAAAGCACTAATCACCCCTAAAATAATGAGAAACGGTAAAATTCCGCTGCTCAATCGTCCCAGGTCATTCTTTTTGGCCTCCAGCCAGGTAGCCAAATAAATTAGAAAGGATAGTTTAACTAACTCTGAGGGTTGAAAAGAATAACCAAAAATAGTAATCCAACTGCGGGCTGTTCCATATCCAGATCTAATCCCTGGAATAAAAACTAATAATAGTAAAATAATGGATAAAAACAAGAAAAAAATAGCATATTTTTTCCAGATTTGATAATCAATACGAGAAATAACCAGAAAAGCCACTAGACCAATCACCAAGGCAATCAGTTGATGAGCAAGATGATAGTAGGTATTGCCATAGCGGGCGAAGGAAACCACCGAAGAAGCGCTAAATAACATCACTAGGCCAAAAATAATTAAAACGAACATGGCTGTTAATAAACTTCTATCAGGCTCATGTTCGCCTTTCTTAACGGCAAATATTTTTTTGATTATGGCGCTGGAGAACATAGTTCTAAAACTTTTTATCCAAAAGAAAAATTATTAATCCAACAGCTACGCCAATGGCAGAAACCACCCAGAAACGCATCACCACCTTAGCTTCAGGCCAACCTCTAGCTTGAAAATGGTGATGAACCGGCGAAGAAGCAAAAATTTTACGTTGATAGCATCTTTTGGAAATAGTTTGAATAATGACTGACAGGGATTCAATTAAAAATACTAACCCCACAAAAATCAATAATAAAGCATTGTTGGTTAACATGGCAATAATACCCAGCGTTACGCCTAAGCTCATGGCGCCGGTATCACCCAGGTAAAAACGAGCCGGTGGAATATTAAACCACAAAAAGGCTAAGAGAGCGCCAATGATTACGGCGCAGAAAGTGGCTAACTCATATCTTCCCAGAGAAAAAGCAATGACTCCATAGGCGGCAAAAGCCATCAGGAGGGTGCCACCAGCCAAGCCGTCCAAACCATCAGTTTCATTAACCGAGAAAGAGGTAGCCACGATGATAAAAATAAATAGAGGAATATACCAAGCACCAATTTCAAAATTACCCAAAAAAGGCACATGAAAAACCGTCCAGTCTAATTTAAAATAAAACCAGAGAGCACCGATGATGGCGATTAAAGTGTAGATTAAAACCCGATGACGTAACTTTAAACCACCGCCGCCAAAAACTCCCTTGCCTCGCACATCCAGCCAATCGTCAAATAAACCAATGAGGGCGGTAGCTACCAGGGCGCCCAAGGGCAGGAGAGTTTCCGAACGAGATAGGAAATTAAAATGCTGAACAATATCCCAGGGAACAATCTTGGCCAAAAAATAAAAAAAGACAATAAAAATTAAAACCGTTCCCCAGACTAAAATTCCACCCATGGTCGGTGTGCCCGCTTTGTGGGCGTGCAACTGGGAAAATACCGGCGTCAGACCATTATTTCTGATTTTTTTACCTAATTTATATTTATATAAAAAATGAGTTAGCAACGGAGCCGTTGAAATTGCAAAAATAAAAGCCAGGGTAGAAAATAGGAGGATCTTAATAATATAAAACTCATTCATAGATTATCTAAAATTTACTAAATAAATAGAAAACAAAGCTAAATTTAACAAAAAATTAAAGAAAACAGCTGATCCCAAAAGTAAGTTGGCAAAAATTAGAAAATTTTTATGAAATTGCAAAATTAATAAAATAAAAAAATTAATTAAAGCAATTATCAAACCAAAAATGGGATATAAAAAGATTCTTTGGGGTTCGCCCACCAAATCAACACCTAAACTAATATTATAGTGCAGCACTAAAAAATCACCGGTTAAACTGCGGAAAATAAAGATAGTTTGCCACCAGGCGATTAATTGAAAAACTAAAAATGCCAATAAATACCAACGACTGCTGGTGAGGCGCCAGGTGGCCGCCAGGGCTGAGCCCCAACGTTGACTGGCCGTATAAAAACGAGCGTAAAAATTAGAATAGGACATAATAATTAAAATGTCAAAAATGCCAATCTTCCATAAACCTGACGATTGGGCTTGAAAAATCTTGATTATTACTCCCATTCTACCATATTTTTAAAATAATATAAAATAAGGTATAATAATAGTATTATGAGTAAAAAAATAATTAATAACCTTTTCGGCTATGCTGCTTCCGAGGGAGCTGGTCGATTGGTAATTGAAAATCGTCCAGACCAAATTGCCTTTGACTATCACTTTGCCGACGGCGCCAAGCAAAGTTTTGGTTTGCCCAAAAAATTGGAAAAAAATCTCATGGATAGTCTCCGCCAAATCCTGAAAATTGCCCCCGGTGAATTAACCACCAAAAAATACTGCAAAATTTATGATAAAAACTACCAGCTAGCTTTTTATTTGTCTATTCTGCCAGATCGACTGGGTGAAAAAATCGTTATTAATATTATTAATCGCCAGGAAAAATTACTTCGCCTGAAGCAACTGGGGTGGCAAACAACTGAATTAAATTTAGTAGAACAAGCTTTGAAGTGGCGATCGGGTCTGGTTTTAATTAGTTCACCCATTGGCCAGGGTAAAACTGCCACTCTGTTGGCCCTACTTCAGGAATTGAATCGACCGGAAATAAATATTTATTTTTTGGAAAAGGGATCCAGACAGAAAATACCAGGTCTAAACTATTTGGAATCTAATAATAAAAATTGGGAAAAAATTCTTAGTCATGATTGTGAAATTATCGCCGTTGAAGAAATTAGCGATGACGATACCTTTAAAAATGCTTTTCGAGCTGCCAGCACTGGACGACTGGTTTTAGCTACTATCAATGCTAATAGTTCCTGGGAAGTCCTTTTGAAAGTCCTAAAATTATCCTTGCCCTTGAAATTAAAGCTAAATAGTCTTAGAATGATTCTGAACCAACGGGTAGTTAAACTAAAGAGATCAAAAAATAAAAAAATTAATGGTCGTCAAGAAATTGGTCTATTTGAAGTTTTGCCATTAACTTCCACTTTAAAACAATTCATCATTGATAAACGTCACGATCCCAGTAAGAAAAAATTTTGGGAAAAATTGGCTCAACTAGTTATTAAATCCGGTTTCCGCCCCCTGACCGAAGATCTTAAGAAAAAAATTAAGGAAGGCCTATTGGATAAGGAGGATTATTTATAAGCAACCCTATGAAAATTACCTGCGTCATTCCCGCCTTTAATGAAGAAAAAAATATTTTTCAAGTCGTGACTCAGGTCCGACCTTTTGTTAATGAGATTATTGTGGTTGATGATTGTTCCCAGGACAAAACAGCTGAATTAGCGCGGCGAGCGGGGGCACTAGTGCTGAAACATGCCATCAATCGAGGACAGGGAGCGGCCCTGCAAACCGGTACCGACTATGCCCTAAAAAATCAGGCCGACATTATTATCCATTTTGATGCCGACAACCAATTCCGAGCCTCAGAAATTGCCGAAGTAGTTGAACCACTAATCCAGGGACGAGCGGAAACGGTTCTGGGGTCACGTTTTTTAGAAAAAAAGTCTAACCTTCCCTGGCAAAAAAAATATTTAATCATGCCTTTGGCCCGCCTAGTAAATCGACTTTTTTTTCACATTACTCTTAGCGACCCTCAGAGTGGTTTCCGGGCTCTAAACAGAGCCACCGCTGAAAAAATAAAAATCAATAATGACGGCATGGCTCACTGCAGTGAAATCCTCTATCAATTATTTAGAAATAAAGTTAAAGTTGAGGAAGTGCCCATCACCGTTACCTATCATCAATATGGACAAAAATTTTCCGGCGGCCTAAAAATTATTACAGATTTGCTAATTCAAAAAATAATTAAATAATATGTTACAACAAATATTAGCTCTTTTTATCATCGTCTTTTTTCTAATTCGTCTCTTTGATCAAAAGAGAAAAAAACAATTAAATGCCAACGAATTTTTAATTTGGCTGATTTTTTGGCTGCTAGCTGCTCTGGCTATTATTTTTATCAAACAAATTGACCAGTTGGTAGCCTGGCTGGGATTTTCCGGAGCGGCCATCAACATCCTGGTTTACATCGTGGTGCTAGTACTAGTCTATGTTGTTTTCCGAATGCGCCTAACCATAGCTAAAATGGATAAAAATATTACCGAACTTACCAGGATAGTAACTCTACGTCAAAAAGATAAATAATAACCTATGCGCCTTGCCCAGGTGGTTTGCGCTTTTCCTCCCTATAGTGGCGGGATTAGCAATAGCGCCCGACAAATCGAAGAAATATTAAGTCGCCACCAGGAAGTGGTGACTTTCAGTCCCGCCAATTTACGACCGTGGTTTAAATATGGCCACGGCGCTTTTTTGCCGCAATTACTTTGGAAATTAAGAAAATTTGATTACATCTATTTACACTATCCATTTTTTGGAGCAGCTGAAGTAATTTGGTTTCTGAAATTATTTTCCCGTCGTCCCAAATTAATCGTCCACTATCACATGGATGTGAAAAATATTAATCTAATAACTAAAACCCTCAGCCTGCCCAGTCGATTAATCAGGACTTCTCTATTGAAACAGGCCGAAGTAATTGTCAGTGCCAGCTTGGATTATGTAAAAAACAGTCAAATTAAAAAATACTATGAAAAACATCCTGAAAAATTTCAAGAAATTCCCTTTAGCATTGATTTGCACAAATTCCAGCCGAAGTTAATTAACCGTTCGATAAACAATCGAGCTCTGGCCAAGGCTAAAGAAATAATTCACTACATTAATGATAAATTCATTAAAAAAAATCGTCTCAACCTATTATTTGTTGGCGCTTTAGATCAGGCCCATTATTTTAAAGGGGTGGATATCCTATTAAAAGCTCTGGTAATCACTACACCCCGTAATTGGCAACTTAAAATGGTAGGAGATGGCGATTTACGGAATCATTATCAGGAATTAACCAAAAAATTAAAATTAGAAAAACAAGTAGAATTTACTGGCAAATTAACCGACTCCGAATTAATTCGAGCTTTCCAAAACGCTGACCTCCTGATTCTCCCCTCCATTAATAGCAATGAAGCTTTCGGGATTGTTCTCATTGAAGCCCTAGCCTGCGGCGTTCCAGTACTAGCTTCTGATCTGCCCGGCGTTCGTCAGGTTTTCCAAAATAACCAACAGGGGCTATTAATCAAACCCGGGGATGTGGAAGATTTAAAAAGAAAATTAGAATTTATTTTTAATAATGAAGAATTGCGTCGGATTATGTCTCTGGCAGCGCGACGTTTGGCTGAAGAAAAATATGATCTAGAAAAAATGACCATAAAAATAAATCAATTATTTGCATGAAAATCGCCCTAATCAACAATCTCTATCCACCCTTTGCCCGGGGTGGTGCCGAAAAGGTGGTGGCCGATATGGTGGCTGATTGGCAAAATCAGCAACAGGTCGTTTTTTTAATTACCACTAAGCCTCACCGGGTTGATGAGCCGAAAAACTCTGCCCTAAAAACATATTATTTATCCTCCTATTTCTTTAATCTCCATAAATTACCTCTAATCGGCCGCTTCTTCTGGCAACTGGGTAATATTTTTAACTACTCAAAAGCTCGACAGATAAAAAAAATTCTTGAAACACAAAAACCCGATCTGGTGGTTACCCACAATCTAATGGGCTTGGGTTGGTTGGTACCCAGAATTATTAAAAGATTAAAGATTAGACATGAACATTTTCTTCATGATATTCAATTGCTCCATCCCTCGGGATTAATGATTTATGGTCAGGAGGAAAAAATTAACTCTCTGACCGCTAAAACTTATCAATTCCTGACTCGTGCTCTCTTCTCTTCTCCTCACCAAATAATTTCTCCTTCCCGTTGGCTGCTGGAACAACACCGCCAACGAAATTTTTTCTCAAAATCATTAACCCTGGTTAATCCCTTTCAAAAATCAAAGGAAAAAATAGTTACCAAAGAAATTAACCAACCGAAAAAAATATTATTCGTTGGCCAGATTGAAACCCATAAAGGAATTTTATTCCTAATAAAAACTTTTAAAAAAATAATCGATCCCCACAAAACCCTAACAATCATCGGGGACGGTCAAAAACTAGCTAGTGCCCAAAGATTAGCCGCTGGCGATCAACGGATTAAATTTCTGGGACGTCTGCCCTTGAAGCAGACCGAAGAAATAATGAACACCCAGGATTGTTTAGTGGTCCCCTCCTTCTGCTATGAAAATTCACCAACCATCATTGACGAAGCCCATCGACATAATCTGCCTATTATCGCCGCTAACATCGGCGGAATACCTGAAATCATGGGAAAGAATGATCGGCTGTTTCGCCCGGGAGATGAAAATGATCTAGAAAATAAATTAAAATAAAATCAGACTAAGATAGTCTGATTTTTATAATATAATTACTTTATTATTTAGGCCCCAAAGCCTTGAAGTTTTTTATTGGCCTTAATGTCAAAAATGGTTTTTTTGAGACCATTTTCCAAGGTAACTACCGGCATCCAATTTAATTCATTTTTAGCTAAACGAATATCTGGTAATAATAATTCGCTAACAAATAATTGGCTATCGGCATAAACGATTTTAGATTGCGAATTGACTTCCCGAATAATTATATTAACAAAATCAACTAATTTAATATCCACATCGGAACCAATGTTAATGGGCCCAGCTAAATCCGAATTCATCATTTTGCCCACCGCATCCAAAACATCCTCAATGTAACAGAAGGAGGAAGAAAAAGTCTCGTCACCATAAATGGTAATATCTTTATTTTCCAGAGCATGATTAATGAAATCAGGAATCATTTGATCATCGTCGGATTCCATGCGGGGGCCATAGACTCGGAAAAGACGGATTATTTTAGCATCAATATTATAAATAGAACGAAAATTAGAAACCATGGTTTCGGCAAAGCGTTTACCCTCATCGTAGGCACTTCTGGCTGATAATTGATCAACCAGACCTAAATCTGTTTCCGAAACCTTTAACTCCGGGGTATCTTGGTGACGGGGGCCGTAGATCACCGAAGAAGAAAATTGTAAAAATTTAGCCTGATATTTGACAGCCAAATCCAATAAATTTTTAACGGCAGAGGAATTAGCCAATAGAGTCGCCAGACGATTTTCTAAAAATCGGCGGGGAGACATAGGACAGGCTAAATTATAGATTTCCTGAATTCCTTGAAATTCAATTTTAAATGATTTTAGGTTGGCTAAGCTTTCTAAATCCAGGGGCTTAGATAAATCATGGTTAATAAAAATAAAATTTGGGTTAGCTAAAAGATGGTCAATATTTTTTTCATTGCCGGAAATAAAATTATCTACGCAAATTACTTTGCAGGTCTTAACTAATTCATCGCAGAGATGGGAGCCAATAAAACCAGCTCCACCAGCCACCAACACATTCTTCTTATCAAAAATAACTTGTTTAGCCATATAATTAATTGTTTATTCTTATTATACCAATATTTACTCCACCGTTAAAGCTTTCTTCCCAGGCATAGAATGATTCCAATAAAATTCCCTGCCAATCAAAGGCGCGAATATGGGGAGCCGCACCCGGATAGGCACCCACAATTATTTCGTCAATTCCATCACTATTAATATCACCGGCTGTTAAATTAACGCCGCCCTGCCAATTTTTACTAAAAACTAAAAATTGATTCTTTAATTGGGCGTGGTGATCAAATATTTTAACCAATGGATTATGCCCCTTCCCCGGAGATACAATAATTTCCGCCTTATTGTGATCACGTCGTCCATCAATATTGGCAACGGTCACGTTAACCCCGCCACGAAACTTTTTGTCATAGGCAAAGAAAACCCCCAATAATTTACCGCCGGAATTCAAAATTCGGACCTGAGGATCTCGACCGGCTCCATAGCCAACCACGATTTGTCGATTACCTTTTCCATCTAAATCTCCCGAGGCAACGCTTAGTCCGCCCCGCCAATTACGAGAATCCACAAAAAATTGTTTTTTCAGGCGACCACTAAATTCAAAAATTCGTACCTCAGCATTGCCGTTGGTTGATGGCACAACAATTATCTCCGCCTGGCCATCATTATCTAAATCATCAACTGTTAGATTGACTCCTCCTCGAAAACGACTGTCAAAAACTAAAAATCTTTTTAACAGCTTGCCCTCCTGATTAAAAATTTTCACTTCCGGTTGATTACCGGGGCCATTGCCAATAACTATTTCATCAACACCGTCGCCATTAACGTCACCGGCAACTAGGGCGGCATAATTATTAGTTTCCAAAGAAAAATCTTTAACTAAATCACCGTTGGCGGAAGTTAGCTTTATGTCTTTCTGACCTACCTCCGGTAGAATCATTAATCTTTCCAAATGATCATAGAGCTGACTTTTGGCCATTTCCACGGCCTGATTAACATTAAGACGCCCGTTGCCCAATTGTCCTAAATAATTAGGATTTAGACGACTAATATTGTCAGTGGAAGCAAACAAAATATTAACCACCTCCCGACGATTTAATTCTGGGTTAGCCTGTTGAATCAAAGCTAGGGTGGCGGATACTAGGGGGGTAGCCATGGAAGTGCCCGACCAATAGCCATCATAAAAACGATTGGGATCTTCAATATAACTACCACTGGTAATGGTGTTATAGAAACTAATCCCCGGAGCCGTAATATCAACACAACGAAAACCATAGCTAGAAAAATTAGCTTTTTGATCTAGGGCGTCCGTCGCGGCCACCCCAATAACCATATTTTCACCAATCAACTGACCGTCATAGCAGGCCGGATAAATTGGCGTCTTATCAATGTTATAGCCTTCACCGGCCGCCTGCTCGTTGCCGGCCGCCGCCACCACAATAACCCCAGCCTGGTGAGCTCGACGAATGGCTTCCTGTAATCCTTGACTATAGTCAAAACTAACAAAGCTTAAATTAATAATATCCGCTCCGTTATTAATGGCATAATCAATCGCCCTGATAACATTACTAATCCGTCCTTCGCCCTTTTCATTTAAAACCTTTAGGGGCATTATTTGGGCTCGCCAGGTTACTCCAACTACACCCTGAAGATTATTTCCCTTGGCGGCGATAATGCCAGCTACCATGGTGCCGTGAGAGACGCCAGCCTCTGTCCAACCGCTAATGAAATGAGGTGAAGGATCAGGATTATTATCAATAAAATTCCAGCCACTATAGTCATCGATAAAACCATTGCCATCGTCATCAATATTGTTATTAATTATCTCCCGACTATTATGCCAAATATTATCCCGTAAATCCGGATGAATAATTTGGATACCGGAATCAATAACCGCTATCACAATGTCCGGACTGACGGAAATTTTAGTCCAAGCCTGATCAGCCTTTATTTTAGAAAGATACCATTGGCGATTATAAAAAGGATCGTTGGGCGTAATGTTAGCTAAAACAGGCCCAACGATGAACCAAGAAAGTATAAAAAAAGATGTTACAATTCTCTTCATATAACACCTTAATAATATCATAATTTAATTTTTTTTCAAACGTTAACCAATTACCAATTTTCAATCTCCCGGAGGGTTTCCTGGGCACACTTTTTCCAGCTAAATTCCTGGGCCTTTTCCAGGCCTTTAACTTTTAATTTATGGCGTAAATTAGCATCTACAACGATTTGCTTCATGGCTTCGGCAATGGCTCGCTTATCAGTTTGGTTGAAAAACAACACGGCGCCATCGGCAATTTCTCGCAAAACCGGAATATCAGAAACCGCCGTGGGCAAACCGCAGGCCAAAGATTGAATTACCGGGATACCAAAGCCTTCGTGTTTGCTGGGAAAAATAAAAGCCTTCGCTCCACTGAAAATATAGGGCAGATCTTCCTCATCAACCCAGCCAGGCATAATCACTTCATTATTCAAATCAAATTGCTCAATAACGTATTTTACTTCATCGTAACCAAAACTGGCATCGCCAATGAGAACTAATTTTTCTTTGATATCCGGATTATTTTCTTTTAAAATTGCCAGAGCTTCAATTAGAGCGGGGGTGTTCTTCTTTTTTTCCAAACGACCAACATATAAAAAATAGGGAGCCTCTAGACCATACTTGTCTAAAACCTCCCTAATTTTTTCATGATCATTAATGGGACGATATAATAAATCATTATAACCATTATGGATGACAACGATTTTATTAGTCTTGGTTTTGGGATAAAGGGCTAGAATCTCCTGTTTAGTAAAATTGGAAACTGTAATAATTTTACGAGCGTGTTTCAAGGCAAAGGCCGTTGACCAAAAAAGGTAATCAACGGATTCGGAACGATATTTTCCTAGAGTAAAAGCTTTAACTAAAAAATTAATAATCTGCCGAGAAAAAGCTAAATCCGTTTTTATCTTGGCCGAATGATATAAATTCTGTTCCCGGACAAAGGCAATGTCATGGATGGTATTAATGGTCCGTCGGGGATAAATCAACGGTATGGTGTGAGCCGGAATGAATAAAACATCGGGAGCATTAAAAATCATTTCTAGAGTTAAGCGACCTAGAGTCCAAAAAGAATTAAAGGGCCAATAGAGAAATTTAAGAGAAAAATTAGGATTATCTTTTATTATTTCAATCAATTCTGGAGTTGATTTTTCATTAAGATATAAACGATATTTATTTTTTCTATCAATCTGGGCTAGATTTTTGATAAGGTAAAAAGAGTACCACTCTGTACCGGTTTTGTGCTGACGATTAGCCCTGGAAGCATCTATGCCGATGATCATAATAAAAAAATAAATTAAATAACTAGCCGATGATAAATCCGCTGATTATTTAGTCGCTAAAATACTTCGTTTATATGAATCTAAGTTATCTAAAGCAATGCCGGTTCCTTTGGCCACACAGAGCATGGCATCGTCGGCCACATAGGCGGGGACGCCGGTGGTTCGAGAAATCAGCTGATCAATATTGCGTAATAATGAGCTGCCACCGGTCAGAACAATTCCCTTATCCATAATATCAGCTGCCAATTCCGGCGGAGTTTTCTGTAATACCTTTTTAGAGGCGGAAATAATCGCCTCTAATTCATTCTGAATGGCTTCAGTAACATCATCGCTGGAAACGGTGATACTGCGCGGTAAGCCGGTAACAATATCTCGTCCTCTGATTTCCATATGCAATTTATCTTCCATGTATAAAGCGGAGCCAATATTGATTTTAATTTCTTCAGCCGTTCTTTCGCCGATAGCTAAATTATATTTCTTGCGCACATATTCTAAAATAGCGGCATCAAACTTATTACCCCCAACTCGCACCGAAGTGGAAGCCACGACACCACCCAGGGAAATAACCGCCATTTCAGCAGTGCCGCCGCCAATATCAATTACCATATGACCAGTGGCTGAACCAATGGGAATATCAGCGCCAATGGCTGCCGCCACTGGTTCCTTGATAATATAGGCCGCCTTGGCGCCAGCCGCAATGGTAGCTTCAATGACGGCTCGACGTTCGGTGGAAGAAATGCCGGCCGGTACAGCCACCATTACTTCGGGACGAAAAAGACGAATGCCGCCTAAAGTTTTATTGATAAAATAGCGAATCATCGCCTCGGTGGCCTTGTAGTCAGCAATTACCCCGTCCTTGAGGGGGCGAACAGCTACAATGGTGTCGGGCGTACGACCCAACATATCCTTGGCTTCGTTCCCCACCGCTAGGATTTTTTTATCACTAATAGAAACCGCCACCACGCTGGGCTCGTTAATAACGATGCCGCGCTTGGGCAGGTGAACTAAAGTATAGGTTGTTCCGAGATCAATCCCGATGCGTTTAATAAACATAGATAAATACTAATTCATTTTAGTATCATTATTGGTTTTAGTCAAATGATCAAATTAATTATTCAGGATATAAAAGGCCTCATAAATCGAGGCCTTTTTTATTATTCCAATAATTTAAAAATCAACTTCCTCTTCCTCATCATCTTTCTTGTCCTGATTAACAATAATCTTTTTTACTTTCTCGGCAAATTCATAGGTATCAAATTCTTCCTTAAAGAAAACATAGTCAGCGCCCAGTTCTAAACTGCGGCTGCGACTATCTTCATCGCTAAGATCAGTGAAAATGAAAATTTCTTTCTCGCCTAAACCCGGGTCTTCTTTAATTTTTTTGACAATCTCAAAACCATCTAATTTAGGAAGGATAAGATCGAGAATAAAATAGTCGGGATCAAATTCTTCAATCCGATTAAATAATTCTCCCAAATCTTCGTCGCCTTCACTAGACTCAATTTCAAAATTGTCGGCCGTAAATTGTGATTCCAGACCATATAAAATATTGGGGTCGTCTTCGATGATAAATATTTTTTTAATAGACATATGATTAAATTAATTATTTTAACTTTTGCCACCAATCGGAATTATTTTTATACCACTCCACCGTTTGCTTTAAACCTGACTCAAAATCAATTTCCGGTTGCCAACCAAGTTCCTGTTTTATTTTACTAAAATCAATAGCATAGCGTAAGTCATGGCCCAAACGATCGGTGACAAATTCAATCATTTTTTCTCCCTGCCCCATCAATTCCAAAATCTTTCTGGTAATTTCCAGGTTACTTTTTTCATTACCACCACCCAAACAATAGGTGGCACCAATTTTCCCCTGCCTAATAATCATATCCACGCCCCGATTATGATCATCCACATGAATCCAGTCACGAATATTCTGGCCCTGGCCATAAACCGGCACTTTTTTCCCTTCAATTAAATTGGTAATAAATAGAGGAATTAATTTTTCCGGATATTGATAGGGGCCATAGTTATTAGAACAATTGGAAATGGTGATGGGTAATCCATAGGTGTGATAATAGGCGCGAACCAAATGATCGGCGGCCGCCTTGGAAGCACTGTAGGGAGAACGGGGATCATAGGATGTTTTTTCGTTAAACTTAGGATCAGCGGGGCTAAGCGAACCAAAAACTTCGTCTGTGGAAATATGATGAAAACGGATATTGCCGTTATTTTTTGCAGCTTCTAAAAGTATTCTAGTTCCCTCCACATTAGTTTTAATAAAATCAGCACTATTTTTGATGGAACGATCCACATGACTTTCGGCCGCAAAATGGACAATCACATCCACCCCGGGAACTAATTTATTAACCAATTCCCGATCGGCAATATCGCCCTGAACAAATTGATAGTTGGACTGATTGGCAATATCCTTAAGATTATCCAAATTACCAGCGTAGGTTAACAAATCCAAATTAATAATTTGATCCTGGGGATATTTCTTTAACCAATAGTGGATGAAGTTGGAGCCAATAAAGCCAGCTCCACCGGTTACTAATAATTTCATATTAACTAGTTAATTTTTTCATAATCTCCTCAGCTTCTCCCGACTGATAATCTCGCTGATCCCAGAGGGCGTTGCCATCACCGGAGTGGCGCGGAATAACATGAAAATGGAGATGGGGAGTGATTTGTCCGGCCACCGGATCATTATTTTCAATAACATTATAGCCGGTAATCTCTAATTTTTCCTTAAGCAATGCGCCCATTTTTTTCACGGTTACAATTATTTTTTGTAATTCCTCAATGGGTGCCTCTTCTAAATTTTGATAGTGTTTTTTAGGAATAACTAAAATATGACCGGGGTTAACTGGCTTAATATCCAAAAAAGCTAAAGTGTCAGCATCCTCATAGACTATTTTAGCGGGAATTTCGCGATTAACGATTTGGCAAAAAATACACATATAATTAACTAATTTTATAGGGGGGGTCAGTTTTATCTTCCCATCTAATTTCATCCACTTCTTCCTGCTTCCCTTTGCCTCGATATAATTTATCAGGCAAATTTAAGCTTAGGGCGGGAATTTCGGAAATACATTTATAACCATGAACAACTCCCGGGGGAATAATCACCAAACTGGGATTATCCTGGCCAACTTCCAATTCTATTTTTTCACCATGAGTTTGAGAATTTTCACGATTATCCCATAAATAGAGTTGAAAACTACCGGGGCCCAGAAAAACAAAACAATCGCTTTGGTTGACATGTTCATGAGGGCCACGAACCACGCCGGGGTTAGTTAGGCTGACATAAGCCATTGCTGGATTAAAATTAAATTCATCCTGCCGAAAAATCTCTACCAGCCAGCCACGCTGATCATTATTCTTTATTAATTGTTTAATAATTACATCTTTAATCATAATTATTTCTTAAATTTAATTAAACCATTCTGAGCACCTAATTGACCAATTAAAGAAGCAGTATTCTTCAAGCCTAATTGCAGGGACTTATTAATATCACCCTGGAATAATTCTAAACCGGCGGCGAAGGAGGAGCCAAAAACATCACCGACACCGGTGGTGTCGACACGTTTTTTCTCTTTAATAATATTCTGATGATAAAATTTTTGACCGTCATAGACATCGACTCCGTCTTTGCCAGAAGTAATCATGACTATTTGGGGACCGAACTCTTTAATGGCACCCAATAAATTTTTCGTGCTATCTAAAAAACTGCGGCTAGCTCGACGGTACTTGGGCGAACTCAGGACTAACTCTGTGGCTTCATCTTTATTAACTATAAACACAAAAGTTTTTTGTAAAAAAGGAGTTAATTTTTTTAAACCAACCTTATACTGAGCCTCACCGGGATTCCAATAGACTCGTGGCCCGGTTTTTCTAACTACAGAAAAAACTTGTTTCAAAATCCTGGGCCAATCACCACCCAGAGAGGCCAGATAAATATTCTTGGTCTTTTTCAAGGCGGCTAACTCCCCGGAAGTAATTTTAAGCTCTCTATTCGCTCCCCGCTGGGTAAAAATAATGCGTTCACCGGAAGAGGAAATAAGAATAAAAGAAAAACCACTATCTAGGTCTTTTTTCCTTTGAACTAAATTAGTTTTAACCTGTCGTTTTTTTAAATTATCAACAATTAGTTGACCATTGATATCTCTACCGACGGCGATTAAACAGGCTGTTTTGAGTCCAAAATTAGCCAAATTTACTGCGGTATTAGTGGCTCCCCCGCCAAAGCTATAGAAAAATTTATCCACCCTGATCTTGGCACCATGTTCAAAGGCTAATAATTTTTGACGGAGAACATCTCGTTTATTATCCAACAAAACTCCTTCCCTGGTGAAAAAAGAAATGTCCCGAGTAGCTCCGCCCAAAGTAATGAAATCGTATAACATATAAATATATTAATATATCGATTATAATATCATAAAACTGTGTTCTTTTCCAGAAAAAACGGCTTTAATTTTTTAATCAAAGTGGTGGCTAAATTAAATAATAAAATGGCCGCCAACAGATTCCAAATTAATTGGTAACCCAGCCCCAACCAGAAATCCCCCGACCCCAAAAGAAAACTTCTTTCCGGGGCGGTAAAATAGAATAATAGAGCTGAAAAAAAATTATAAAAAACAGTAGTAATAAACATCAGGGCTAAGAAAGAATAGAGCGAGCGGTTGGTCAGCCAATTATTTAGAATCCAATAGCCTAATAGGGCAGAAAAAAATAAAGAAATAGTATAAAAACCAAAAAATTTAAAGGTCATAAGATCAAACCAGAAGCCAAACAATAAAACTAGGAAGATGCTGGCTCTAAAACCAAAGAAGAAGAGAGTAAAAATCAAAACCAATAAACCTAAATTAATTTGACCGAAAATTCCCGGAGCAGCACTAATCAAAGAAAACTGAATAACTGCCAAAAAGGAAATAAAAATAATAAAAATGATTATTTGCCAAATCTTTTTAAACATAATTTAGGGGATGATAACAGAAACCACGGTTAGATTATTAAAATTAACTAGCGGGTCAAGAGTGGCATTCTGCCAGACTTCGTTGCTTTCGCTGTAGACAGCGGATACTCGACCAATCACCAGACCACGGGGTATATTACCGCCCAGACCGGAGGTAATAACAATATCACCGGTAGAAATCTTTTCCAATTGGGGAATATATTCCATTTTAATAGTCAAACCTAAATCTCCATCAGTAATACCCTGAGTCTGATTGGTGTTTTGTAGAGCGGCTGCTAGTTGGCAATCCGGTCGAGTAGTCAAACAAACTTTAGCAGTAGTACTTTTAGTTTCCACCACTTTACCAACAATTATTCCCTCATCACTGACCACTCCAAAGCCCACTTCTACTCCATCATTCTCCCCCTTATCAATAATAACATCTCGATTTTGTTCGCCTGCCTGGAGAGCGGCTTCCTTGGCGATAATGGTGGCTAAAACTGTTTTAAAATTATTGACTGATGAAAAATTAAGTTGGTTACGTAATTTTTTGTTTTCTTCTTCCACTCTTTGCAGCCGAGAATTATCAACGGTCAGACGAGCGACCTCTTTAGTTAATTCATCCACCTGTTCAGCCAAACCTACCTGATCTTTCCTGGCCTGATAGCGACTACTAAAGTTACTGCCCCAACTATAAAATTGGCCACTGCTGGGTTTAACTAAAGATAGAAGAAAACTTTCAATGGGTCGCAACACGCCAACGCCATGTAAAAAAATAAGTAGCCCGAAAACTACTATAAAAATCAACCAGGGATTGTTCTTTTTTATTTTAATCATAAAGTTAATCAGCGTTGCTAGGTAGAATTACTTTTTCCAATAATTCTTTGTTGGTTAGCAAGATTCCGGTCCCCCGGGCCACGCAAGTCAAAGGGTCATCAACGATTTTAACGGGAATCTTGGAAGCCGCTGAAATAGCTTTATCTAAACCACGTAATAGGGCACCGCCGCCGGATAAATATAAACCTCGTTCATAAATATCAGAAACCAATTCCGGAGGAGTAGTTTCTAAAATAGTTTTAATATTTTCAATAATTTTAACAATGGTTCGATTAATGGCTTCTCGAATCTGTTTGTCGCTAACCATAATAGCCTTGGGCAAACCGGTTAATAAATCACGACCGCGCACTTCAATCTCCTGGGGCTCATCCAGAGGAACAGCCGAACCAATGGCAATCTTAATACTTTCAGCCAACTGTTCGCCAATTAAAATATTAAATTCTTCTCGAATATATTCAATAATATCGTTATCAAATTCATTGCCCGCCGATCGTAATGATTTCCAGGTAACCACCCCACCCAAGGAGATAACAGCAATTTCTGTGGTGCCGCCACCAATATCCACCATCATGGTGGCCGTAGCCTCGGTAACTGGCAAGCGGGCGCCAATGGCAGCCGCCATGGCTTCATCAATTAAATAAACTTTTCGAGCACCGGCCGACTTGGCCGCATCCTCCACGGCTTTCTTTTCCACCTCGGTTAAATCCAGAGGAATGCCAATGACCACCCGGGGGCGAGGAATGAGCGCAAAATTTTCCGACTGCACTTTATTGATAAAATATTTCAACATTTTTTCGGTTACTTCAAAATCAGAAATCACTCCATCAACCAGAGGTTTAACAGCTTCAATATGACCCGGGGTTTTGCCGACCATCTTCTTGGCGGCTTCGCCCACTTCTAAAATCTCATTAGTACGCTTATTGATGGCGACTACGCTCGGCTCATTGATTACAATTCCCTTGTCAGCTACATAAACCAAAGTATTTCTGGTTCCCAAATCAATTCCTAAATCATGACTAAATTTTCTTAGCAATTTATTAAACATAGTTATTTTAACTTAGCACTGAGATCACTAATTTTAATTAGCTCAGTTTTTTCCTCTGATCTTTTCTTTAGTTCTCCACTCTGACTTTCCAGAGTTTTCGGACTAATAACCAAGCGATAGGGGCAACCGATTAAATCAGCGTCGGCAAATTTTTCACCGGCCGAAACATCTACTCGATCATCAAACAAAATTTCAATCCCACTATTTTGTAAATTTTCATAAACTTCATTAGCTTGGGTGGTTACTGCTTCACTCTCTCCCAGAGAAAGAAGATGAACCCTAAATGGCGCAATTGATTCTGGCCAAATTATTCCCCGGTCATCGGACAAAACCTCTGCCGTCGTTCCCATTAGTCTGCCCAGACCAATCCCATAGCTTCCCATAAATACCGGCTGTTTATCTCCTTTTTCTGTTTGATAAACTAAACCCAATGGTTCAGAATATTTGAGCCCCAGAGGAAAAATGTTCCCCACTTCTACGGCCCTATTTTCAACCAAAGAATCTTTAGATAAACCTAAATTTTTCAAAACTTCATCATTATAGACTTCCCTATTAATCGCTATACCCTTATCCTTATCAACATAGATGGTGTCCTCACCGGCCGCAGTAATGGTTTGAAATTCATGAGAGTATTTGGAAAAACTTCCGCCCGAAGCAAAAGTTAAATAGGTTAAGTGGCCAATCCCGATTCTTTGAAAAATTTTAATATAAGCTTCCTTAACCTTTTCATAGAACTCATCCTGCTCCTCCTGACTTTTACAAAATGAATATAAATCTTTCATTAGGAATTCCCGGCAACGCATTATACCGCTTTTAGCTCTTGCTTCATTTCTAAATTTTACCTGAAATTGATAAACTGCTTTTGGTAGGTCACGATAGGAACTAATATAATCGGCCATAATTCTGGTAAGCGGTTCCTCATGGGAAAAAGCTAGGCCTAATTCGCTGTCATTCTTTAATTTGGTTTTAAACCAATTATCGACAACCTGATCATCCCAGCGATTAGTTTTTTCCCAAATTGATTTTTCCTGAAGAGCGGTCATTGATATTTCCTGGCCACCAATAGCATTTATTTCTTCTCTAATTATATTTTCAATTTTCTTTAAAACTCTAAGTCCCAGAGGTAGTGAGCTATAAACACCGGCCATTTCTTTATGAATAAAGCCGCCGCGAATTAAAAGTTCGGCATTTTTAGATACCTCGTCCGTAGGGCTTTCTTTCTTAGTTTTAGTAAAAAGCTGAGATTGTTTCATAGATAGTGAATTTATTTTTATACTAACCAAAAAAAATCAGGTTGTAAAGCTATTTTTTAACCATCTTTTTTAAAGCTTCCTTAACTCTTTCTCCGCTATCGGTAATACTAGAATCGATCATATTTAGAGCATCACGGGCTTCCGACAAAGAATAGCCCAAAGACATTAAGGCATC